>JAABUQ010012690.1_pt1 | contig 10411 bp, 9 predicted proteins | sample 5560001 | NCBI WGS metagenome assembly JAABUQ01 (sample SAMN10711888, study PRJNA513371) | rock metagenome | isolation source: Antarctica rocks | place: Antarctica: Victoria Land, Finger Mt nord | collected 2015-12-18 | reverse complement strand
TGCTCGAGCTGCACCGGTTCGGCCACGACAGGCCGGACCTCGTGGAAGCCAAGCTCGCCGGGGCGGTGCAGATCGACAGCGAGCTACGGACGCTCGAACGCGCGCTCGCCGAGCGCGAGCCGATACGCGAGCTCCGGGAGGCCGGCGTGGGCGGCGCCTGCGAGCGCTGTGGCGCGGTCCACGGCTCTCGTGACCGTTTCTGCTCCTTTTGCGGAGCATCGCTGTGATGCTCGCGCGTGAGGACACCCGGGCGCTGGCGCGCAAGCTCGAGGCCACGGCACCATGAGCGCGACCGCGCCGGCATCGACTCCAGACGGCGCCGACGAGCATCCGCAGGCTGACGCCGCCTGCATGCAGTGCGGGGGCGCGCTCGCCGACGACCAGGAGTGGTGCCTGCGGTGCGGGGCGGCGAGGACGCTGATCCACCGGACGCCCGATTGGCGGGTCCCGGTCGCGGTGGTCGGCATCGTGGTCGTGCTGGTGCTCGCCGGAGTTCTGATCGCGCTGATCAACCTCTCGCGAGCCGGCGCCGGCAACACCCCGAGCGCCTCAGCTCCCGCGAGCGCCGGCGCCAGCCCGTCGGGCGTGACCGGCGCGGGCGTGACCGGCGCGGGCGCGACCGCCTCGGGCGCGACCGGCGCGAGCCCCACCGCCCCCGCCGGCGCTCCGCCGCCTCCGAGCTCGAAATCCGCGTCTCTCTCCCCGATCGCGAGCTGGGCCGTCGGGCTCCCCGGCTGGACCGCGGTACTCGCGTCCAGCCGCAGTCGAGCGAGCGCGCACGCCACCGCCCGTCGCATCGCCGGCGCCGGTATCCCGGTCGGAGTGCTCAACTCGACCGAGCACCCGGCCCTGGCCCCCCGCTACTGGGTCGTGTTCTCCGGTCGCTACGCCACTGACGCCGCCGCGCGCTCGCATGCCATCGCGCTCGTCGCCGAGGGCTACCCGAGCGCGCACGCTCGCCTGATCGGTCGTCCGGGCGGCTGACGAGGTCTACGGGCGAGCGGTTCATCGCCGCTACGCGAGCGACGGCCACCACTCACTCAACCGCGCGATCGCCTCGCCAGCGACGGCCACCACTCGCTCAACCGCTCGACCGCCTCACGAGCGACCGGCACGACATCAGCCTCGCCGCCGGTGGCCGCGGCCGCCCCCGGCCCCGGCTCTGCCAGCGCCTCGAGTGTCGCCGCCACCGAGCGGCCCAGCGGTTCCAGGGCGTAGCCGCCTTCCAGCACGCCGCCGACGGGCGCTCCGAGCTCGTCGCCGGCGCGACGGATCGAGCGGGCCATCGCGGCGTATCCCGCCTCGGTCACCCGGCACTCGGCGAGCGGATCGTCTCGGTGGGCGTCGTAGCCGGCGGAGATCAGCACGAGCTGGGGCTCGAACGCGAGCGCGAGCGGCGCGACGACGTGGTCGACGAGCGAGCAGTAGACCGCGTCGTCTGAGCCCGGCGGCACCGGAAGGTTGACCGTGAAGCCGGTACCGGCACCGGAGCCGACATCGGAGGCGCGCCCGGTTCCCGGATACAGGGGGGACTGGTGGATCGAGGCGAACAGCAGCTGATCGCTGGCATGGAAGATGTCGTTGGTTCCGTTGCCGTGATGGACGTCCCAATCCACGATCATCACGCGCTCGAGGCCACGCCCGGCCAGCGCGTGCCAGGCGGCCAGGGCGATGTTGTTGAACAGGCAGAAGCCCATCCCACGGGCCGCCCCGGCGTGGTGTCCGGGAGGCCGATGCGCGCTGAACCCGCATGGAGCCGAGCCGTCGAGCAGCAGGTCGACGAGTCCCACGGCACCGCCGGCCGCGTGCCGCGCGGCGTCGAATGATCCCTCGCTCACGATCGTGTCGAGGTCGAGCTGGCCGCCCCCCCGCGCACAGAGGCGCTCGACCGCGTCGACGTACCCCGCGGCGTGGACGTCGGCCAGCGCGCCGCGATCCACCGCCGCCGAGCACACCCGCCGGTAACCGATCCAACCACGGCGCTCCAGCTCATCCTCGATCGCGGTGATCCGCGCGGGCTGCTCTGGGTGAGCGCCGGTGAGGTGATCGAGCGAGGACGGGTGCTCGAGGAACACGGGCGCAGCTGCCATCGCGAGTACGGTACCTGCCCTGAGCGCCCGTTCGACAACCCGCCCCCACGCTCAGAGCCAGGTTGCCGTCGTCGGGGCCGGAGCCGCCGGGCTCTACACCTCGCTATGCGCGGCCCGGCAGGGCGCGCGCGTGATCCTCGTCTCGGCAACTCCGCTGGCGCTGTCCTCGGAGTCCTCGAGCTACTGGGCGCAGGGAGGGCTCGCCGCCGCGCTGACCGATGACGACAGCCCGGCTTCTCACCTCGCCGACACCATAGCGGCGGGTCGCGGCGCCGTTCGCGAGTCAGCCGCGCGGGTGCTGTGCGAGGAGGCCGCGCACGCCGTCGAGGACCTCGCGAGCCTCGGGGTGAAGTTCGACTCCGACCGCCACGGCCGGCTGGCACTCGGTCTGGAGGGCGGACATTGCACCCGCCGGATCGTTCACGCCGGCGGCGCCGCGACCGGACGGCGCCTGATCGATCGGCTGGCCTCCCTGGTGGCGCAGGACCCGTTGATCGAGGTGCTCGAGCGCAGGCGGGCGATCGCGGCGCTCACCGTCGACGGGCGCTGTGTCGGCGTCGCCCTGGACGACGGCGGGGCGATCGACAGCGCCGCTGTCGTACTCGCGACGGGAGGCGCCGCCGCTATGTGGTCGCGCACCACCAATCCACCCAGCGCCACCGGAGGCGGACTGCTGCTCGCGCTCACTGCCGGCGCCACGCTCGCCGACCTCGAGCTGATGCAGTTCCATCCGACGGCGGTCGCCGGATCAGGCGGCGGCGATGGCTTCCTCGTCACCGAAGCCGTGCGCGGCGAGGGAGCGCTGCTGCTTGACTGCGCCGGGCGGCGCTTCGTCGACGAGCTCGCCCCGCGCGACGAAGTCGCCAGGGCGATCCAGCGGCGCATGGCGCTGACCGGGGCGACATCGGTCGACCTCGACATGCGCGACGTCGATCCGGCGCGATTCCCGAGCGTGGTGAGCGCTCTGCGACGAGCTGGGATCGACCCCGAGCGCGAGCTCGTTCCCGTCGCCCCGGCCGCGCACTACATGATGGGAGGCATCGCCTGCGACCTACACGGCCGCTCGACCCTCCCCGGCCTGTTCGCCGTCGGAGAGTGCTCCTGCACCGGGCTGCACGGGGCCAACCGGCTCGCCTCCAACTCACTGACCGAGTGCTTCGTGTTCGGAGCGCGGACGGCGCTGGCCGCGTGCGCCGAGCCGGAACCCGATCGCCGCGCGCCACGCGAGCGCCTGCCGGAGGCGAGCGTCACCGCCCCCTCGGCCTCGAGCCGGACGGCGCTGTGGGAGCGCGCCGGGCTCGAGCGCGACGCGGACTCACTGCTGGCCCTGAGCACCGACCCGGATCCGCTCGTCCGCCTGATCGCCCGCTCGGCGCTGACCCGCACCGAGAGCCGCGGCGCCCACCTCCGCCGCGACTTCCCCGATCCTGACCCGGCGCTCGACGGCGAGCACGTCACGATCCGCGCGGGACGCGATCCCGTGCTCGCGGCATGGGAGTAACCACTTAACGCGCAGTTAATACCTGCATCGGCCCGCACTTCACAAGCGAGCGCCATACTTGCGCCCGCTGCACCGGGTGGGACTGGGCACTTTTAGGGCACTTATGGGCACTTGCACCCCCCGGGTGGGGACCCGAAACGGAAGGAGTCTGCGTGTACCGCTTCAGCAGAGCCATCTACCGCGAGCTTGCGCGGGACATTCTCGAGGATCCGCACGCTTCCGATCCGCGCGTCAACCACGAGCGTGTGCTGCGCGCGTGTGAGGCGGCGATCGAGCGACTGGCGACGGATCGACACTACTTCGCGCGGCCGGCGCGCACCCTGTTCTACGACATCCGCGCGTACTTCCCGATGGTCTCCCAGCAGCGGGTGCTGCACGTGATCGAGCGCTACCTCGCGTGCGCCGACGAGTTCCTGCGCCGCCAGCCGCAGAACGGATACGACGCCTGCGGCAACCCTCTCCACTGCCGAGCCAGCACCCGCAGGGGTAGTCCGTGCCAACGGATGCCGCTGCCCGACAACGGCTACTGCCCGTCGCATCAGCACCTCGCGGAGACCGAGATGGCGGGGATGGAGGGGTTGGGGGGGCTCGACTCGGCACTGGCCGCCTGAGCGGGTTCTGATTAGGGGCCCCGCTGGCGCGGGGCCTTATGGGGCACGGACAAGCCCTCGGCGTCCCCACCCGAGCCACGGAAGTAACGTTCCCGTGATGCTGCTGGGCGTCGACGTCGGCGGGACGTTCACCGACGCGGTGCTGGCCTTCGACGGCGCCGTGGTGACCGCGAAGGCCCCGAGCACCCCCCGGGACCAGTCCGAGGGGGTGCTGAACGCGATCGAGGCGGTGCTGGCTCGGGCCGGCCGGTCGGCCCGCGACGTGCTGGCGTTCTCGCACGGCATGACCGTCGCCACGAATGCGCTGCTCGAGGGGCGCACCGCACGCACCGCCCTGATCGTCACCGAGGGGTTCACCGACATCGTCGCGCTGCGCCGCCAGAACCGGGCGGACCTGTACCACCTGTGTGCCGGGTGGCCTGAGCCGCTGGTGCCGGACGAGCTTCGCTTCGGCGCCCCCGAGCGCACGGGACCCGACGGACCACTCACGTCGCTGAGCGCACACGACGCCCGGGAGCTCGCGCAGCGCGTCGCCACCGCGCAGCCGGAGTCGATCGCGGTGGTCCTGCTGCACTCCTACCGCCATCCCGAGCACGAGCGCGCGATCGGAGAGGCGCTCGCCCGCGAGCTGCCCGATGCGCACGTCTCGCTCTCGCACGAGGTGGTCGGGACGTTCAGGGAGTACGAGCGGGCGGCCACCACCGAGGTCGACGCGGCGCTCTCGCCGCTGCTCGGGCGCTACCTGCGCCGCCTCGTGGAGCGCGCGCGGGAGGCCGGGCTCCCCGCGCCGGCGATCATGCAATCCAACGGCGGGCTGATCGATCCCTCCTCCGCGGCGGGACACGCCGCCTGGACGGTCCTCTCGGGCCCGGCCGCCGGCGCCGCCGGCGCGGCGTTCGTAGCGCGTGCCGCCGGGATCGGGGATGCGCTCTGCTTCGACATGGGTGGCACCTCCTGCGACGTCTGCGTCGTGGACGATGGAACCGTGCAGGAGCAGGGCACGGGGGAGGTCGCCCAGCGACCGCTCGCGCTGCCGATGCTCGCCGTGGAGACGGTCGGCGCCGGGGGCGGCTCGATCGCCTGGCGTGACCGCGGGGGGGCGCTGCGCGTCGGCCCGGCCTCCGCGGGGGCCGATCCCGGCCCGGCGTGCTACGGCGCCGGCGGCGCCGAGCCGACCGTCACCGACGCGAACCTGGTGCTCGGCCATCTCGCGCCCGGCGCACCGCTCGCCGGCGAGCTCTCGCTCGACCCGGACGCCGCGCAGGAGGCGATCGCGCGGCTGGCGTCCGAGCTCGGGCTCGAGCTCTGCGACTGCGCGCAGGGGATCCTACGGGTCGCGACCGCGGAGATGGTCCGGGCGCTGCGGGTGGTGACCGTCGAGCGCGGGATCGATCCCCGCCGCTATGCCCTGCTGGCGTTCGGCGGCGCCGGGCCTCTGCACGCCGCCGCGATCGCCGACGCGCTGGGGATCGACTCGATCCTGTGTCCGCGCGCGTCCGGCGTGCTGGCCGCGCTCGGGCTGGTGATCTCACCTCGCCGGCGCGACGTCCAGCGCAGCGTCCTGCTGAGCGGCGAATCACTCACCCGCGAGGCGGTTGCCAGCAGCGTCGCCGAGCTCGGTGCGCAGGCGCGCAGCGCGCTGGGGGACGAGGAAGCGAAATTGGGGGCGACATACGAGCTTCGCTACCGGGGGCAGGCGTTCGAGCTCGCGATCGCGGCCGGGACGGCACCGCACCCCAGCGAGCTCCGCGACGCCTTCGAAGCCGAGCACGAGGACCGCTATGGATACCGCGACCCCGAGCAGACGCTCGAGCTGGTCACGATCCGCGTCAGCGCAATCGTCGACGGACCGGAGGTCGAGCTTGCGCGTGGTGCGCAGGACGGCGGGTCCGACGCGACCGGGGCGGCCCACCGCTCGACGCGGGAGGCCACGATCGACGGCGAGCGGCTGAAGCTCGAGGTGCTGCGGGGAGCGCCGCCGCCGGGGACGACCATCACCGGCCCGGCCGCCGTCGAGCTTCCGGAGTCCACGCTGCTCGTTCCGCGGGGCTGGTCGGGCGAGGTCGACCCGACCGGCACGATCCGATTGGCCCGGAAGCGATGATCGACCCCGTGGTGGCTCGCCGATGATCGGCCCCGTGGCGGCTCGCCGATGATCGACCCCGTCGAGCTCCAGGTCCTGACCGGCGCCCTGCACGCGATCTGCGAGGAGATGGGCGCGGTCCTGATCCGCTCCTCGCACTCGGCCAACATCAAGGAGCGCCGGGACGCCTCGACCGCCCTGTTCGACCGGCGGGGGGAGATGGTGATGCAGGCCGAGCACATCCCGGTTCACCTCGGCGCGATGCCGGCCGCGGTGGCCGCCGTCCTGCACGAGGATCATGCCCCGGGTCGCGCCTGGGTCCTCAACGACCCTTACGCCGGGGGCACGCACCTTCCCGACATCACCGTGATCACACCCGTGTTCGCCGCCGGCGAGCCGATCGCGTTCGCCGCCAATCGCGCTCACCACGCCGACGTCGGTGGCCCCACGCCCGGCTCGATGCCCGCCGACAGCCTGACCCTCGCCGACGAGGGGGTGGTGATCTCCCCGCGCGTGCTCGACGATCAGGCGATCGCGGAGCTCAGCGCGCAGATGCGCCAGCCCGATCAGCGCCGCGCCGACCTGCGCGCGCAACTCGCCGCGGGGCGGGCCGGCGGGCGGCGGCTGCTCGAGCTCTACGAGCGCGTGGGGGCACGCACGATCGAGGAGGCGTTCGAAGCGGTCCTCGACTACGCCGAGCGCCGCATGCGCGCAGCGGTGCGGGACCTCGGCGACGGCACCCGAACCGCTGAAGACGTGCTCGAGACGAGAGAGGGCGAGCTTGCGATCGCGCTCCGCGCGACTGTGCGGGGCGAGGAGATGACCCTCGACTTCACCGGCACCGATCCCCAGCAGGAGGGCAACCTGAACTGCCCGCTGGCCGTCACGCGCTCGGCCTGCTACTTCGCGGTTCGCGTCCTGACCGACCCCGACGTCCCGCCCAGCGCGGGTGCGTACCGACCGATCGAGGTCCACGCGCCCGAAGGGTGCCTGCTGAACGCCCGGCCTCCCGCGGCGGTCGTGGGCGGTAACGTCGAGACGTCCTCGCGGATCGCCGACGTCGTCCTACGCGCCTTCGGCCGCGCCGTCGGCCAGGGGACGATGAACAACCTCGTGATCGGCAGCGAGGAGTCCGTCTACTACGAGACGATCGCCGGTGGCCAGGGGGCGTGCCCCGACGCAGACGGCCCGAGCGCCGTGCACGTCGCGATGAGCAACACCCTGAACACGCCGATCGAGGCGCTCGAGCTCGAGTTCCCGCTGCGGGTGGTGCAGTACGGCCTGCGGCGTGGGTCCGGGGGCGATGGCCGCTACCGGGGCGGCGACGGCGTGATCCGTGAGCTCGAGGCGCTCGAGCGGCTGCACTACTCGCTGATCACCGAGCGCCGGCGCCATTCTCCTCCTGGCGCCGCCGGCGGCGAAGCCGGTGCGCCGGGGCGCAACCTGCTGGACGGACGCTCGCTCCCGGCCAAGGCGATCGGGCGGCTCTCGCCGGGCCAGCGACTGCGAATCGATACTCCCGGAGGCGGAGGGTTCGGTACCCCGACCCCCCGAACCACAGACCCATGAGCCAATCGGCCAATAAACGCAATAAACGCCATATTTACAGGAACATTTGACGATTTCGGAACCGTCGCGTACAATCATTGCTCCCGCTGGCGCAGTTGCGAATCCGTTGCGCGCTCGGGACCGACTGGTAAATCCCTTCGTCCCCCACTAGTGATATATGCCGATTGCTTTCAAAGAATGGGCCGTGACCGTGCGGGCTCTCGCCGAGGGCGAGCAGCTCCTGACGCTCCGCAAGGGCGGCATCCGCGAGTCCGGCAAGCACTTCAAGCTCGAGTACAACAGGTTCTTCCTGTACCCCACGTTCGATCATCAGCGCGCCGACCTGGTGCGCGAGTCCCACCAGCCCGAGCTCGAGCGAGCACTTGAAGAGGGGGTCTGGAGCGACGGTGAGCCGTCGGTTCAAGCCTTGCACCGCGCAGACGAGATCACCCAGCCCGACCGGGTGAGGATTCGCGCGTGGGCCGAGGCGGCCGCCCACTACACGGTCACCGATCGCCGCGCGGTCGACGCCCTGTCGCCGTTCTACGTCTGGACGACCGACTATGCGGAGAAGCGCCTGGCCTGGAAGCGCCGGCACCCCCTGCACGTGATCCTGCTGCGCACCTACCGGATCCCGCGCCCGGTCACCGTCAAGGTACGCGACGAGTATGGCGGCTGCCGCTCGTGGCTCGAGCTGACGCGCGAGCTTCCGTTCGAGGGCACGCCCGTGCTCTCCGACGAGGAGTTCGAGCGCGCCTCAGAGGCAATCGCCGCGATCGCGTCCGATCGCCAGCCGGTTCTGGCCTGACCCTGCGGCGGCCGCCGCGGGGTCGCCAGAGTCGAGTTCGCCGTTGCTCCGCGCACGAACCGGCTCGAGATCCAGATGACGTGGGTCGAGTCCGTCTCCCCGTCCTTCCGCGCCCGACACGACTCGGACTGCGCCGAGGACGCCGACCGGATGCTTCACTCGCTCGAGCACACGCGCGAGCGCCTCGCCGGCACCTTCGCCCGAACGGTGGTCGAGATGACGCTCGTGCTCCACCGGAGCACCATCTCCCTATCGCTCGCCAACCCCCTGCTCCCGCTGATGCGGCTGGCGACGGCACCAGCGGCCCGGCGCTACGTTGCCGGCTGGGCGGGGGCGCGCGAGCTGCACGTGCTCGCCCCGGCGGCGCTCGAGGCCCGCGCGTCGAATGTTCCTGGCTCCCGCGAGATGCTGGCGCTCACCGCCGCGGCGCTGTACACGCGCCGCGTGATCGCCGAGAACAACCACGAGCTGGCGCGGGCGCGGGCGCCGGCTCGGATGCAGCTCGAGGTCCGTTGGGCCTGGCTGCTGGAGGGCGCCGCCCGGTATTTCTGCGGCCAGACCGAGCACTCGCGACCCGCGATCGCCCGCCGCCTGCGCGACGGTGGCGCGCCGAGCTTCCCACCCGGGCTGCGCGACGCGACGCTGCTGGGCGGAACCGTGATCGACCTCCTGGCCCGCGAGGAGGGCGAGCACCCGGCGGCGCAGTTCGCCTGCCGGCTCCATCCCCAGGGCGCCCGAGCAGCCCTCTCCAAGGCGTTTCACGGCCGCCCGTTCCTCCGGACCGAAAGCGCCTGGCGCTCGCACCTGGCGCGAGTGGCCGGCGCCGGCTGAGGGTGCGCGGCCGCCGGGTCAGCGCACCGCCTCGGCTGCCAGCCACACCACGACCGCGCCGAGGGCCAGCGCAACCAGCAATCCGGCCAGCAGCCGGGCCGGGCGGGCGGGCGGCGCGGGCGGCTCGGCACCGATCAGCTCCGCCTCGAGCAGGACCTCACGAGCTGTGCTCAGCCCCGCTTGGGGTACGACCACGTCGCGCGGCCCGGCAGCCAGGAAGTCCGGCACGTCGAAGCCGGCGCTGCGCCTCAGCATGCTCGGTACGCCCTCCTCGAGCAGCAACCCCTGGATGAACTCCCCCTCGGCCTGGTTGCTCGCCCCGGCCACGCGGACCAGCTCCCCCTCCGCCAGCTGGGGCTTGACCTTGCGCGCCCACTGGCGCCGCTCGCTGAGCCGCCGCGGCTCCTCACGGGCCTGGGTCCCCTGCACGAGCGGCAGCCGGCACGTGGGGCAGAAGCGCTCCTGGGCGCCATAAGCATCCCCGCAGCTCGGACACACGAGCGGCTCGGGGAGCTGCCGGGCCATCACTCCACGACCAGCTCGGCCTCTGTCACCTGTCCGTCGCGGATCGTATATGCGCGCACCTCGGGATCCCCGTTCGCCAACCCGACGATCACGCACAGGGCATCGGGGTAGAACGCGAGGTTGATGTCGGTCTGCGAGGGATAGGGGGCGCTGCGGGTGTGCGAGTGGTAGATCGCGCCGAGGTCGAGATCGGCATCCTCGATCTGCATCTGGATCCGGAACTGCTCGGCGCCGTCGATCTGGTAGCGCAGCGGGCTGGCGGCGGCGTTGGTGGCGCGATGGATCTCGACCGCTTGATCCCCTCGCGAGGCGAGCATCCCGCAGCACTCGTTCGGCGCCTGCGCCCGCGCGTGAACGATCATTTCGTCGTACAGATCCTGAGCGATGCGCATTTCGCCACCGAGGCTACCAGCG
>JAABUQ010012689.1_pt1 | contig 10412 bp, 8 predicted proteins | sample 5560001 | NCBI WGS metagenome assembly JAABUQ01 (sample SAMN10711888, study PRJNA513371) | rock metagenome | isolation source: Antarctica rocks | place: Antarctica: Victoria Land, Finger Mt nord | collected 2015-12-18 | reverse complement strand
TCGGTGCGATTGGATCGCGCGTCGAGGTCGTCGCGGGCGGCTCGGCGGGGCCGGCATCCGCGCGTAATCGCGGCTGGCACGCGACTTCAGCGCCGTGGGTCGCGTTTCTCGACGACGATGTCGTCGTCCACGACGACTGGCTCGCGGATCTCGTCGTCGATTTCGCAGCGTGCGATGAGGCGTGTGTGGGTACGCAGGGACGCGTCACGGTTCCGCTCGCGACGGATCGTCCGCCGACGGATTGGGAACGCAACGTCGCCTCGCTCGAAGGGGCGCGGTGGATCACCGCCGACTTTGCATTCCGCCGCGCCGCACTCGATGCGATCGGCGGGTTCGACGAACGATTTCCGCGCGCGTTTCGCGAGGATGCCGATCTCGCGCTGCGCGTCATCGATCGCGGTTGGACGCTCGCGCAGGGGCAGCGTCGCATCGCACACCCCGTGCGGCCCGCGGATCCGTGGGTGAGCGTGCGGCTCCAGGCGGGGAACGCCGATGACGCCCTGATGGAAGCGATTCACGGGCGTGATTGGTACGAGCGTGCCGCATCGCCGCGCGGCACATTCAGCGCGCACGTCGTGACCGCCGGGCTCGGTATCGCATCGCTCTTGACGGCGGTCGCGTGGCTCGCGGCGACGCTGCGTTTCGCGTGGACGCGCATCGCGCCCGGACCGCGCGACACGCGCGAAATTCGCACGATGCTCGCGACGAGTGCCGTCATTCCATTCGCCGCCGTCTACCATCGTACGCGTGGTACGTTCGCATCGCGCGGCGCGACGCCGCATCGTAACGTTCGCTCGGACGCTGCGGGGTAACGCGCGCGTCGAGCGAGTATCTCATCGTATGAAAACACGCACGCTCGGAACCAACGGACAACGCGTCTCGTGTCTCGGCCTCGGTTGCATGGGCATGAGTCAATCGTACGGCAAAGGCGACGACACGGAATCAATCGCGACGATTCATCGCGCGCTCGATCTCGGCATCACGTTCTTCGATACCGCCGAAGCCTACGGACCTTTCGCGAACGAATCGCTGCTGGGGAAAGCGCTGCGCGGTCGCCGCGATGGCGTCGTCGTCGCGACGAAATTCGGCTTCAAACTCGAGCCCGGGCAAGCGCGACACATCGTCGGCGTCGATGGGTCGCCGGAGAACGTGCGCCGTGTCGCCGACGCGTCGCTGCAACGCCTGGGCATCGACGTCATCGATCTCTTTTACCAGCACCGCCGCGATCCGTCGGTCCCGCTCGAGGAAACGATGGGCGCCCTCGCCGAGCTCGTGAACGTCGGCAAGATTCGCGCGATCGGCCTTTCCGAAGTAAATTCCGCCACCGTACGCAAGGCGCACGCGATTCATCCGATTGCGGCGTTGCAAAGCGAATATTCGCTCTGGGAGCGTGGCCTCGAAGACGACATCTTGCCGACGCTGCGAGAACTCGGCATCGCGCTCGTGCCCTTCAGTCCGCTCGGGCGCGGCTTTCTCACGGGCACCGTGGGCAGCACCGCGGGCCTCGGCGACGACGATTTTCGCAAGAACGATCCGCGGTTCGCCGATGAAAATGCGCAGCACAACGCCGAGATCGTTGCCGCCGCCCGTGCGATTGCGAAGCGCTACGATGCGACGCCGGCGCAGGTCGCGCTTGCGTGGGTACTGGCGCAGGGCGACGACATCGTCCCGATCCCCGGCACCAAGCGCGTGAAGTATCTCGAGGAAAACATCAGGGCCGCAACGCTCGCGCTCTCCAAGGCAGATCTCGCCGATCTCGGTACGCTCGCCGCGCGGACCGCGGGGCCGCGATACAACGAAGCGATGATGGCGATGGTCGAGCGCTAAGTGCTCGCGGGCAATGCTGCGGCGCCATCGGGCGCGGATGGATGCGGCGGCACCTGCGGGTCGCGCTCGAGTGCATCGTACTCAGCGGCCATCCGGCCGGAATCGATATAGCGTTTCGAGCGCATCGCGAGATGTTCGAACGCGCGACCCGTATGCGGGCCGAAGGCGTAGCGCCGCTGTTCGATCGGGCCGCGCATTTGCTCCCAAATCGACACGAACGTATCCGCGTATTCGGCGAGCACGAGGTCTTCTGCGACCCCACCCTTCGTGACGACGACCGCGATGTGTTCGAGGGACCGCAGCAACGGGCCGACGCTCGTGAACTCGTCCGGCATGAAGTCGGGGTCGCGCAACCGTGCGATAGTCGGGGTCGGCGCAGAAGTGCTCGGAGACGCGCCCGATCGCCCGCCGAGCGTCAAGCATCTCGGGGCTACTCATCAAATCGATGAGCCGAAAGTACAAGCCATATCGTTCGCGTTGCGGTTATGCGGTTCGACGGGCAGCTTTCGCCTCTCCCGTCCGAACGGTGCATCCGTTCGGCGGATGGCGACCGAGGCTCGGCTGGACTACGCTTGGGCCGTACGCGACGGAGGCCGTGCTTCAACGGTCGTCGGGAACTGCGACGAGGGAACGAATGTTGTCCGATGTGCACGCGTGGACGCAACAATTTTGGACGACGTTGCGCGAAATCGAACCAGCCTGGTGCGTATCCGGATTAACGGCGTCGCTTGCGGATGATCGAATCATCGTCGATCCGCACGACGGCCGCGCCGGCACGATGTATATCGTGCATGGAACCGGAGCTTCGTCGAGCACGTGGTGTTTGCCGTACGATCTCGATGAGAGTCCGACCGTCAACGCGCAGTATGTCGCCTTACGTTGCCGCCGACTGCAACACGCCGCGGGCGTCCTCGACCGCATGCGCAAAGATGATCTGTTGCGGAGCCTCGCGGTGGCTCGTGAGGACGAGGGGCTGCCCGATGCGTCGCGTGGGGAACTCGCCGCATGGTGCGAGCGGCTCGCGCCGATTTTCGATGAAGACCCAAGTCTAACCGTCGCAGACGCACTCGAGCTCTATCGTCGCGGTCGCAAGTAAATGGCGACACGTCCGACTCGGTCGAGACGATTTCTCGCGATTCGTCGCCTCGATGTCTTCGCTTTAGACGGCCATGAACGCCATGCCGGCGGCGCGCGACGACTCGATCATGGTCGTGCGAAAGCGCTCTTCCACGTCTTGGCGGCAGACTGCGCACTTCATAACTCGAGACGATCCTTCCGTGCCCTCGATCGCCCGCGGTATTGAGGCCACTCACACTCAAACGCTCTTTGAAGATCACGCCGCCGGCAAGAAAGTCGATGCCGGAGACGACGTAGGCCGCGATCTGCAACGCATTCGCCGTCGCACCGACGAGCGGTGTGAGCGCCACTGGCGTTCGAAACCGATGAGCGCGCCGAAGAGAAGTGCGACCGCGACGCGCAGGGCACAATCGAGGAGCGTGACCGAGACGAGGCCACTCGTGATCACAACGTTTCACGATCGAACTACTTAACGCGAACACCGGCGCCGATGCCGATGTAGTGGAAGCGCGATCCGTCCACGGGTGTGAACGAGTCTCCGTATTCGGCATCGAGTTCGAGATATTGCCCGAGCAACTTCTGCAGGCCGAAGTCGGCCAACACGCGGCCGCCGCGTGCGGGCCTAATCTTCGATTGTCCGACGAGTTCACCGTAAAACTGATACGCATTGGGAATCTGCGCCGTCACGACGAGCGACGGCATCGCGTATCCATAGCGCTCGAGACGCGAGATCGGCGTCACCCCGGCCGTCGTCGCCGGAGACATGAACGTTCCTGCGGCCGACGCGAATGCGAGGGTCGAACCGACCCCGATCGCCGGGCTTGCCGCGTACGCGATATCGAAATTGAACGTCTGACTCGGTCCACCCATACTAAAACCGCCGGTGCCGGTCGCTGCAGTGAAGAGTCCGTCGATACCGTATGTGAAGCGGCCGCTTTGCGGTAGTTCGACTTTGAACCCGAGACCGAGATCGCTGTATCCCGTCGTCAACGTGCCACCGCTCGAGGCGCGATTGAACGTCGGCGCGATGAGATCGAGCTCGACGCGATCGGCGATGCCCACGCGCTGAAAGCCTTGCCCGATCGTCGTCGCGACGCCGGGCGAATCGCCGCCTTGCGACTGATTTTGATAGCCGTTTTCGAGAACGATCGACCCTTTCGGAACGACGCACGCGCTGTAGCCGAAGGTCGGCCGATCGAGCGTCGCGAGAAGGCGTGTCGCACCGCCGCAGGGATCGCTCGACGCATCGCTCGCGGCGGGCGATGGTGCGGTAGTCGGAGCGGTCGATGCGGTCGGCGCGGGATCGGCGCGAACGGCGATCGGCATCGAACCGATGACGAGCGCGGTGAAGACCGCGAACCGTCCTGCGGACGCGACAAACGAAGTGGGTGACATACGATTCTCCAAGGTATCGAGACGAAGGGCTCGATTCGAGCAATGTATCGTCGCTCGCGAAGAATAACACGGAGCGCAATGTGTTCCATCTTCTCAGCGGACGACCGCCCATTTCCTCGCGCGGGCGCGACCGCACGCTACGGGCCTGATCGGCCCGTTCGCGCGCGGCATCTCTCGCTGCAGCTGCGCCCGGATCTCGAAGCGAAGCGTATCGATGCGACGGCGACGCTGACGGTCGAAGCGATCGTCGATGACGTCGCGTCGATCGTCCTGGACGCGGTCGATCTCGATATTGGAGGCGTGTCTGCGGATGGCGCCGAGCTCGCGTACCGTAGCCGCGCACGTACGCTCGACATAACGTTTCGCACGCCGTTGCGCGCGGGCGAACGCACGACGTTCACGATCGACTACGCGACAATCGCCCCGCGACGCGGCGGCTATTACACCGGTCCCGATCGAGGCGATGCGCAGAAACCCGTACAACTCTGGACGCAGAGTCAGGCATCCGACGCCCGTTACTGGGTGCCGTGCCAAGACGAGCCCGACGTCAAGATGACGACGACCACGACGATCGTCGCGCGTAAGCCGCTCTTCGCGCTCGGTAACGGGGCGCTCGTCGAGCGCCGCGACGACGGTGAGACGACGACGTTCGTTTATGACCAAACGGTTCCACATGCGGCGTATTTGCTCACGCTCGTCGTCGGGAATTTCGACGAAGTCGAGCAACACGGCGCTGACGTACCGGTCTTCTATTACGTGGCCGAGGGGCGCACGGGCGACGGCGAACGCAGTTTCGGTGAGACGCCGGCGATGGTGCGCGTTCTCTCGGAGTTCGCCGGGACACCGTATCCGTTCGCGCGCTACAGTCAGATCGCGGTCACCGATTTCGTGATGGGTGGCATGGAGAACACGTCGGCGACGACGCAGATGGACGACACGCTGCACGACGCGCGCGCGCACCTCGACTACACGAGCGAGTGGCTCGTCGCGCACGAACTCGCGCACCAATGGTTCGGCGATCTGCTGACGACACGCGATTGGTCGCACGCCTGGCTCAACGAGGGTTTCGCGACGTACTGCGAGGCCGTCTGGCGTGAAGCGAAATACGGGTGGGACGAATATCTCTACTATTGCTTCGAAGCCCTGATCGGGTATCTCGAGGAAGATGCCGAGAAATATCGGCGTGCGATCGTCGCGAACGTCTATCACGACCCGTCGGAACTCTTCGACCGTCATCTCTATGAAAAGGGCGGCGCCGTCTTACACATGGTGCGCGGCGCGCTCGGTCACGCCGGTTTTCGCACATCGATCGCGCGGTACGTTCGCGACAACGCGGGTCGCTCGGTCGAGACGATCGATCTCGTTCGTGCGATCGAAGGCGCGACGGGTCGCAACCTGCGCGAGACGTTCGACCGCTGGGTCTTCGCGCCAGGCCACCCGACGCTGACCATCGGGTATCATTACGACGCGAGCGAACGCGCGGCCGTCGTCACGATCGAGCAGACGCAGCCGATCGACGAGGACCGTCCGGCGTTCGCATTCGATTGCGTCGTCGGCGTCGTGACTTCCATGCCGGGCGCCATCGCGCGCGATGCCGGCGATGCGGAGTTGCCGGGCGAACGGCGCGTGCGCGTCCGCGTCGATGGCGCGCAGCGAACCGTCACGATACCGATCGACGCGGAACCAGCGTTCGTGCGCGTCGATCCGGGTGCGTATCTGCTTGCGGACGTCTCGTACGCGTTCGACGTCGAAACGCTCGTCGCAATTCTCGAGCGCGAGCCCGATGTGATCGCGCGCGTGCGCGCGGCGCGAGCGCTTGCAAAAGATGCCTCACGCGTCGCGTTCCGCGCACTCGCCCGCGCGATGACGGCGGAACTATTTTGGGGCGTTGCGGTCGAGATCGCTCGGGCACTCGGCGAAACGCGCGCACCCCAAGCGCGCACGATCCTCGCCGGCGCGGTGGGTCACGCGCATCCCAAAGTGCGCCGCGCGGTCGCAAACGCGCTGGGAGCCTTTCCGCCGAGCGACGCCGTCGTCGCCGCGCTCCACGCGCTCGCGACCGACGCATCGTATTTCGTCACCGCCGACGCGCTCGCGAGCCTCGGGCGCGTGCGCGCGAAGGGCGCGCTCGATACGCTGTTGACGGCGCTTGCGACGCCGTCGTGGCACGACACGATTGCGGGCGGCGCACTGCGCGGACTCGCCGAACTCGGCGACGATCGCGCGCGTGCGGCCGTGCTGGCCGCGTGCGCAGACGATCGTCCGCGAACGGTGCGCGAGGCCGCGCTCAAAACGCTGCCGCGGCTACATGCGACGTTGCCGCGCCGCGACGATGAGATGGTCGAAACGCTCGTGCGCGCGCTCGATGACCCGATTCACCACGTGCGTCGCACCGCGATTGGCGCCGCAGGCAAGCTGGGCGATCCCGCAACGCGTGCCGTGCTGCAGCGCATCGCCGATGACGCGGGCGAAGGATTTTTGCGCCGGCCGGCAGCGGACGCGGTCGCTTCGATCGATCGCGCGCACGACGCGCCGGTCGAAGTCGAACGTTTGCGCCGTGATGTCGATGGTCTGCGCGGCGAACTCGCGGCACTTCGCGAGAAAGTGGAGAGCGCCCAGGGGCGTTAGCCGCGCCCGGTTAGCGCTGTGCGGGCGGGACTAAAATCTCGAGCGTCTGCTCGAGATTATGCAGTTCTTCGACCGCCTCGTCGTCGTCGGGAAGACCTTCCGCGCGAAGGCCCGCGAGTGCCGCGGCGACGGCGGCGAGATCGGCGCCGGTCGCGGGACGATACGGCAGCGCGATCCGAATTCGCGACGCGAGCACGATTGCCGCGCTACGAATGAGGCGCGAGCGCGCCTGCGCGGCCGGGCGAACGTCCGTCGTCGCCCCAAGCGATGTGAGCGCCGAAGAAATCGATCATCGCCTGCGACAGTTCGGCGCCCGAGGTCGCCGTTGCGATCACGCAGACGGAGGGGGCGCGCGCGTCGAGCGCGCGCTGCGTCCATGCCCAGCCAACGCCGTCGACGCCGTTGACGTGGACGATCGCAGCGTGCGAATCGTAGAGTGGAGCGATCGCAGCCGAAATTTCGGCGGGGGTTTTTCCGCGAAAATCGCGCGGATCGAACGAGTAGCGCCGCAGCGAGAGTCGTTTTACGAGCCAGTCGAGGACGACGAGTTCCTGCGCGCGCGTGACGTCGCTCAGGAGCAGCGCGGGGGCTTTGACGGTCGCGCCGACCTGCAGACCAAAAACGCGACGTTCGCGGCGGGCGTAGGCGCGCGCGTACGCCTCGAGGCGCTTCTCCACCGCGACGGGGAGGATCACGTCTTCGTGCGCGCCCCACTCGCTCCCGCGCGCCTCGCCCGTGGGGTACCGTAGCGACTCGACGAAATCGGCGAACGAACCGGACGACGCATCGGACATTATCTTTACGTTATCGACGAAAGACGTCGCGCGGGCCTGCCGACTCGCGGCGGTTGTGCTCCGCCGCATCGTTTCCCGGGAGCGGTTCCGTCACAGATTGTGGACCTTGTGCGGCGCGAGCGCGGACCGAACCCACACTGCACCGGCGCGCGAACGCGCGGGCTCCTTCGTTCCGATTCCGTACCGATAGCGTCTCAAGGTGAGACGTGCGCTTGGCGCGTCTCCGTCGAACGTCGGAGGTCGTAGCCCTTGCTCGAAACGCATCAATTCCTCGCGCTGACCGTCGCCGTCACGTTCGCCGCGAGCGCCGTCATCGTGTCGGATGAACTGCGACGACGCGCGCTCGATGCCCGCGTGCTCTCGGCGCTCTGGTTTCTCGAACCCGGCGGCAACGCTTCGGTCCTGCACTTTCTTTTCGGTAACTCGAGCGCGATGGCCGACGTGCGAGCCGCGCTACGCCGGCTCGAACGTGCGGGCTTCGTCAGCACGAACGATGCCGACCGCGACAGGTCGTATGCGGTCACCGCTGCGGGTCTCTACTCGCTAGAGCGCGGTGGGCTCGGGCTGCGCGGTCTCTACGATGGTGCGCCCACGCGCTGAACGGTGTGGCGCATGCGCGCGACGATCTCTTCGAGAATCGCGCGCGTGGTTCCGAAATTGAGACGAACGTAGCCCGCGCCGAGGGCGCCGAAATCGGTGCCCGGCGAGAGCGCGACGCGACCCTCGCGTAAGAACGTCGCTGCGGGACGATCGCCGAGACCAAGGCTGCGGCAATCGATCCAGGCGAGATAGGTCGCGTCGGGGGCGACGTATCCGACTTCCGGCAGATCGCGTGCGAGCGATTCTCCCAGCAACGTCCGATTGCGTTGCAGGTGCGCGCGTAATGCGTCGAGCCACGGGACGGCGTCGCGAAACGCCGCGCCCGCGGCGATCGCGCCGAGATGGCCGACGCGGTAACGGACTTCCGCCGGCATACGTGCGAGATCGCTTGCGACCCGCGCATCGCCCGCAACGACGAGCGCGCATTTGAGCCCCGCGAGGTTCCACGCTTTCGAGGCCGAGACGATCGCGATTGCGCGCGCGCCCGAGCCCTCCGCGGCGACGAGAAACGGCACGGCAGTCGCGTCACCGAGTGCGAGCGGCGCGTGAATCTCGTCGGAAAGCACGGCGACGTCGTAGCGTGCCGCGAGTTCGGCGACGCGCGCGAGCGTCTCGCGCGCGAACGCGCGGCCGACCGGATTGTGCGGATTACATAGGAGATATGCGCGCGCGCCCGCCGCGAACGCCGCTTCGAGTGCATCGAGATCGAGATCGTAGCGACCCGCGGGATCGCGCGCGAGCGGGACCTCGATGCGTCGCATGCGCGCTTCGTCGAGCGAGGCGAAGAAGGGCGGGTAGACCGGCGTATTGATGACGACGCCCGCGCACGGATCCAGCAGCACCCGCAGACACTCGACGACGCCGACCATCACGTCGGCGACCGCAAAGCCGCGCGCGGGATCGACCGTCCAGTCGTAGCGTGCGCGCGCGAAGGCGGCGAAAGCCGTCGCGAGTTCGAGCGGATTGGCGTATCCCGTGTCGCCGCATGCGATCGCGGCGTGAAGTGCGCGTGCGATCGGTTCCGCGAGCGGCACGTCGAGTTCCGCGACGAATGCGGGCAGAACGTCGGGCGGATAGCGCGTCCACTTCGAACTTCGCCGTTCGCGTAAGCCCGCGAGCGTCGGGGCATCGAAGATCTCCGGATCGATCACGTGGGCTTGCGTTGCGTGCAGAAGTAGGCGCGCCCTTCGGCGCGAACGCATGCGACGTGGTCATCCGGCAACTCGAGTACCTCGTCGCCCTCGCACACGAAAAACATTTCGCACACGCCGCGGAGCGGTGCGAGATCGCGCAACCGACGCTCTCGCTCGCACTGCGCCAATTGGAGGACGAACTCGGCGTCTCGATCGTGGAACGCGGCAACCGCTTTCGCGGCTTCACGCCCGAAGGCGAACTCGTGCTCATGTGGGCGCGGCGCATCCTCGACGACGCGACGAACTTACGTCAGAGTCTCGAGCTCGCGCGCGGCGAACTCACGGGTCGTTTGCGCCTGGGCATCATCCCCTCGGCGATCGCCGCCGTCGCGCCGCTGATCACGCGATTCGCGCTCGCTCATCCGCGCGTCGTGATCGATCAAGCGGAACTCACCTCGATCGAAATCTTGCGCGGACTCGCCGAGTACGATCTCGATGCCGCGGTCTCATACGTCGAGAACGAGCCGTTGCACGGCGTGATCGCGCATCCGATGTACCTCGAACGCTACGTGCTCGTGACGGCGAAATCGAGTCCGCTCGCCGAACGTGCGACGGGTGCGTGGAGCGATCTCCACGATACGGCGCTCTGCCTCTTACGTCAGGACATGCAGAACCGTCGTATCATCGATGGCATTTTTGCAAAGCTCGCGATCGAACCGCACGTCGCGATCGAAGCGAGTTCGATGCATAGTCAATTCTGCTACGTCGAAACCGGACGATGGGCATCGATCATTCCGGAGCGTTCTGCGAAGTGGCTCGCGCCACTGACCAATCTCGTGCAGATTCCGCTCGTCGAACCAGAGGTGGGGAACACGGTCGGGCTGCTCGTGCCGCAGCGCGATCCGCTTCCGGCGCTCGTGTCGGCGTTTCGCACGCACGTCACTTCGAGCGAGGCGGT
>JAABUQ010012688.1_pt1 | contig 10412 bp, 10 predicted proteins | sample 5560001 | NCBI WGS metagenome assembly JAABUQ01 (sample SAMN10711888, study PRJNA513371) | rock metagenome | isolation source: Antarctica rocks | place: Antarctica: Victoria Land, Finger Mt nord | collected 2015-12-18 | reverse complement strand
TTTGTCATGCCGAACTCGTTTCGGCATCCCACCAAAAAGGTTGTGTCCATGCAAGAGGGGTCCTGAAACAAGTTCAGGATGACAAACAAGTCCAGGATGACAAAAGGCTATACAATCAGTCATTAAATCGATAAAATGAACAAACAAGGGCACGTTTATATTATGTCTAACCAGTACCGCACTACTTTTTACATTGGAGTAACCAGCGATCTGGAAACAAGAATTTGGCAACATAGCAATGGAGAAGGTTCTGTTTTTACTAAAAAATACCGCTGCCACTACTTGGTTTATTTTGAATATTTTCCTTTTATTAACGATGCGATTGACCGGGAAAAACAATTAAAAAACTGGCATCGCCCATGGAAAATAGCATTGATCGAATCTGTGAATCCAACAATGAAGGATTTGAAGGATGAGATTAAAACCTGATCCTTTTTGTCATGCCGAACTTGTTTCGGCATCCCACGTGAAAGGTTGTGTTTATGCAAGAGGGATCCTGAAACAAGTTCAGGATGACAAACAAGTCCAGGATGGTATGCAAGTCCAGGATGACAAAATCTGTCATGCCGATTACTCGTTTCGGCATCCCACCAAAAAGGCTGCGAATATGCAAGAGGGATCCTGAAACAAGTTCAGGATGACAAACAAGTTCAGGTGTTTAGTCATGCCGAACTTGTTTCGGCATCCCAATTACAAGGTTTGCTTTCGTTGCCTGAGGGATCCTGAAACAAGTTCAGGATGACAACAAGTCCAGGATGACAAACAAGTTCAGGATGGCTCCTCCAACCTTTCCATAATCCGCTCACAAATTTCATGGGTAAACAAAGCATCGCGCGCAGAAATTTGGGTTGAAGTTTGATTGACGACTGCATTTAAAAAATCAGCTACCATTTGTTCAAAACCGCGCTTGTGCAAAGTAGATTCCCAATCGTTTCCGCTGTTATGGATACTGTTTCGGTTTTCTTCTATCACTAAATCAGCTACATTGTAAGCGGTGCGTTTGTGTGTTGCAGACATTACTTCCAATTTTTCTTCAGTCGTGGCCGTGTCCCTGTTCATGATGCCGATGGCAACTGCGCCGGTTTTAGATACCGACTGGATGACCAATTGGTGCAGCATTTCCCCTTTTTTAATGCCATGTACGATCAGATTATCGATGGGATAAGGGAAAAGGTAACGCAGCGTATCTACCACGTGGATAAAATCTTCGACTACAAAACGTCTGACTAAATCCGGCAACGACTTGCGGTTTTTCTGCATCAAAACCAGCATCGGGTTTTCTAACTTCATTTGCTGATACACCGGCGCATACCGGCGGTTAAAACCAACCATCAGCAATACATTTCGCGCTTCGGCCAGTTCTACCAGTTGTTTGGATTTGGGGTAATCCATTGTCAGCGGTTTATCCACAAAAACGGCCACATCAGCTTCCAACAATTGCTTTACCATTTCAAAATGCGCTTCGGTTGCGGTATGTACAAATGCTGCCTGTACGCCGCTTGCCATCAGTTCCTGCAAATTGTTGTGCAAATGTGAAATGCGGAACCGACTGCCCAATTCCTGCAACCTGCTTTCATTTCTCGAACACAAATGGAACTCGAAACCGGCCTTGCTTCCCAAAACCGGCAAATACGCTTTTGCGGCAATATCCCCCAAACCAATAATACCTATCTTAATCATGCTACATGCTATTTAACAGCATGTAAACAAAGTGATTTATTTAGAGAAAAGGAACCTTAGTTTTTAATTAATTCCTGACAAAAATTGCTGATTTGATTATTGCTAAAAATTGGTAGTTTAGTGGTTCTTGAAATCCATCTAAACCAAATGAAGACAATTGCTTATCTCGTCCTTGGCGGCCTGCTGCTGCTGATCAATACTTCTTTTATGCCACCAAAAGAATGGACAAAATTGCTGGATAAAAACCTCTCGAAATGGGAAAACTACGAAAGTTACCGCCACAAAGTTGGTTATAAAGGCCAGGTTCCGGTGGATGCAAATGGCAAACCTATCCCACCGATTGGTTACAATAAAAATGTAGCCAATGTTTTTGCAGTAGTGATGCAAAATGGTGAACCGGTTTTACACATCAGCGGCGAAATTTATGGTTGTATTTATACCAAGCAGGATTTTGAGAACTATGATTTTAAGCTGAAAGTGAAATGGGGAAGTAAAAAATGGGTGCCTCGGTTGACCGAACCTTGGGATTCAGGAATCTTGTACAATTCGCAAGGCCCGGCCGGTATAGATTATTGGCACTCGTGGATGCTGAGCCAGGAGTTTCAGGTTTCGGCACATGAAAATGGCAACAGCATGGGCGATTACTGGTGCATTGCCAATTCGCAGGCGGATATCCGTGCCGATTACTCCCCTAACAAAGATTCTTTAAAATATGACCCAAAAGGTGAAATGGTAACTTTAGGCAACGGAAAGCATTTTGTACAGGCTATCGGAAATTACGAAAGTCCGCATGGCGAATGGACGGAGCTGGAGCTGATCAGTTTTGGCGGGAAAAGTTTGCACATAGTAAACGGACACGTGGTAATGGCACTTTCCAATTCCAGTTACAAAGAAGGCAGTGAGCGCAAACCTTTAACGCATGGCAAAATCCAATTACAAAGCGAAGCTGCCGAAGTGTTTTATAAAGACATCATGATCCGGAAGATTACGGAAATACCATCCAAGTATGCTTCTTATTTTGAATAAAGGGTTAAACAGTAATGCTTCTTTTATCGGTTAAAAGTTGGTGTGAAAGATAGAATTGTTATATATCATAATGGAACCGGCATTGAATGATCGAGCATTTTTGGTTTTCTCCTTTAGTTCCAGAAATTTGGTAAACCAATCGATGTTCGCCAGTTATTCTTCTTGACCAAAATCCTTTTAATCCATGTTTTAAAGGCTCTGGTTTTCCCAAGCCTTTAAATGGTGTTTGTTTAATCGATTTTATTAAATCCCTTATTTTATTTATGGTTTCCAGATCATTTTCCATCCAGTATTCAAAATCCTCCCAACCATGAGGAGTAAATTCAGTATTCATATTAATTGCCTGCTACATCTTTATCCTCAAAAGAATAAGCTATAGTTTTTCCTGAATGAAGTTGATGAATAGATTCTTCCAACCGTTTTCGGTTGGCAGAAGTAGATAATAAATGGCCGGTTTCATTTAAAGCATTATACTCCTTAATCGAGATAATCACCACAGCATCTTCTTCATTATTGTTTCGAGGAACAATTAAAACATCCTGTGATTTGCTTACGCCATCAAAATAAGCTTTCATTTTTGTTCGTAAAGAAGAAATGGTTATTGCTTTCATAATCCGTACTACTTAATGTACTATCAAAAGTACAAATATTTACGCCCTCTCAACTAAAAAAGATATTTTCCTTCTGCCTTTGTGGATAAATTTAATTGGTTTAATCTTTTATTTTACTAATTAATTTAGTATTTTTGGTAGATGAACCAAAACTCAATCAAAGTACAAACCGAACCGCGCGTGCTTTTTGTAGATATGAACAGCTTTTTTGCCCGTTGCGAGCAGCAGGATAATTACTGGCTGCGCGGCAGGCCGGTAGCGGTTTGCGTTTACACCGGAAAATTTGGTTTCGCTATTGCGCTTTCCGTAGAAGCAAAAAAAATGGGCGTTAAAACCGGGATGCGGCTGAACGAAGCAATGAAATTGTGCCCGGAGCTGATTCCTTTAGAAAGTAATCCGAACCGTTACCGGCAGTATCACACCAAAATCATCAACATTTTAAAACGTTACTGCCCTGAAGTGATCCCCAAAAGCATTGATGAAGCCATTGTTAATCTTACCAATTACAAAATGGTTTACCCGGATACTGTTTTTATCGCCCAAAAAATAAAGGGCGATATTAAAAGGGAAGTTGGCGACTGGCTCACCTGTTCCATTGGCATTGCGCCAAACGCTTTCCTGGCTAAGTTAGGTTCGGATATGGGCGGTTTTGATGGTTTGCAAGTTATTACCAAACAAAACATTGATGATAAATTAGGACTGCTTAAATTGTCTGACCTGCCCGGCATCGGCAAAAATATGGCTTACCGATTGGAACGTGCCGGCATTGTTACGCCGCTGCAAATGCGTTATACTGCGCCCGAAAGGTTGAAAGCCATTTTTAAAAGTATAGAAGGCATGTACTGGCATTACCGGCTCAACTTTATAGAAACCGGCATGTCGGTAAGTGATTATAAAGGGATGCAGGCCATGCGCCAGATTTCTGCCGATAAAAGAAGCAACCCCGAATATATCGAACAGTTATTTTTAACACTTTGCAGCACGCTGGAACGGCGCATGGTGCACCATAATTTCTACTGCAGAAACATTGCTTTTTCGGTAAAATATGTGAATGAAACGCGTTGGGACGATGGCTTTTCAATCAGTAACCCGATCCAGGATGCGATTAGTTTGATGCGGATGATCAAAAAAAGGATTGCCCGTTTTGAACAAACAACCAACTCTGCCCCTGTTTTTAATGATCAGATCAGCGGTTTGCGCGTAATGGTAACCGACTTTGTAAACACCGGCAAGATCATGTACAGTTTGTTTGAAGATGTGAACCAAGGCGAAACAGCACGGAAAACGATGTATGCCATTCAGCAAAAATTTGGTGCCGATAAACTGAAACGGGCGGTAGAAGTTACCGATGGCAAAGTAGTGGCCGATGTGATTGGTTTTGGCTGTGTGAAAGATTTGAGCGAATTGGATTATCTGACTTCGGCAAATAAAAATTGAACTAACAATCAAACCGTTTTCTGCGGGAACTGATAATTCATTTGCTTCATTACGGCACGGATAGCACTGTAAGAAACTGCATCGCCTAAAGCTGTTTTGGCTTCATTTAAACTTTGAGGTTTATTTTGATCCAGATAGCTGCTTATTTTATCAATGACTTCCGTTGAAAAAACCTGATCGGTCCCCAGTTCCCCTAAAGCCACGAAATGCAGCAAATGGCCTTCAATCGTACCTGCAGTAAAACCACGTTCGGTGGCAATTTCGCCAATTGTTTTGCCGGATTGAAACAGATCGAAAGAAACTTGTTTAGTATCTGCTTTAGTTTTTTCCTGATGAACGGCATTTATCGGTTGCCTTGGCAGTTTTTTGTCTTTGCAATAAGCAGTGATCAGCTTTAAAATTTCTTCGCCATATTGCTTCACTTTAGCTGGTCCCATTCCTTTTATACTTTCCAATTCAGCTAAATTAGATGGAAGAAAAGTAACCAGTTCGGTTAATACTTTCTGAGAAAAAATGTGAAAAGGAAGAATGCTTTTTTCATTGGCCAACTGGTTTCGCCAGTTACGCAACAGTGCAAATAGTTCCGGATTTACAACATTAACTACTGCTGTTTCCGTTGGATTTTGTGCAGGAGCATTGGGTTTTTCTGCAGGCGTATTCAAATCAATAACCGCATTGGCTTTATTTTGCAGATAAGCCAGCGCGTTAAAACCATTTACAGCAGTCTGCTGCATTACAAAAAGTTTAATCGCAACTGCTTGTTTTAATCCATTTAATGCGCCTTGCACACTTTTCCGGATGGCTTTGTTGTCCGTTTCCACAACCATATTTTGGAGTGGTAAAAGAAGCATTTGCTGTAATTTAGCAGCAAAATAACTACTGGCTTTTTTTACACGTTCCTGCAATTCTTCATGGTTTTCGGGCAGAAGCGGTTGCTGTAACAGCTGGTTTAATTGCTGTTGAAATTTATCTGCAACAGCATATATTTCCTTTTCGGCAACGGCTTTAATTTCGTGTAAAGTTTGTGCAAAAATTCCGGCCAGTGCCTGGTCGTTTTCTTCTGCCGATTTCAAAGCGGCAAAAAAACGGAATTTAAGCTGACCGAAATCAAACAGCTCGCGCAGCAACGTTTCCTGGAATGTTTTTTTGGCTTCCGTCAGCACATGCTCGGTTGGTACATTTCGTTCATTATCGAGCGTGTAAGCAGCAATAGTTTCATCAGTGATAACGCTGCCAATTGTAAGCGGAGAACTTAAAACCATTCCTTCCAACGTTTTGCACCGGCTTAAAGCTACGTACACTTGTCCGTGTGTAAAAGCATTTTCCGCATCAATAATGGCTTTTTCAAAAGTTAAACCCTGGCTTTTGTGAATGGTGATGGCCCAGGCCAGCCGCAGCGGATACTGGGTAAAACTACCTGTCGCCGTTTCTTCTACTTCCTTGGTGGTTGTATTTAAAGCATATTTGATATTTTGCCAAACCACCGGTCCAACTATTATTTCCTCTTCTTCGCCCGGACATTTTACAAAGATCAGCCCATCTTCTACCCGGACCACTTTGCCTATTTTACCATTGTAAAAAAGTTTCTCGCGCGAGCTGTCATTCTTCACAAACATCACTTGTGCGCCAACTTTTAATTCGAGATCAAAAACAGTTGGATAAGCATACTCTGAAAACTCACCCTGAACAACGGCTTTGAACCGATGGGTTGGCTGCTTTATTTCAGACAGTTTGTTTGCATTTAAATGCTGTGCAGAATTAACATGTGTAGTTAAAGTAATGTATCCTTCCTGCTCATCGGGTTTAAAATCAGGAATATAACGGCGGTTTAAATCAGCTAAAACCTGCCTGCCAATCCGATTTTCGCGGATAGCATTTAAAAGGCCGATAAAAACAGTATCGGCCTGCCGGTAAATGTGTTTCAGTTCGATATTGATCAGCGGCGTTTCCTTTAAAGCGCGGCTGCTGAAAAAATATATGGTATCGTAATAGGGCTTCAGCAATGTCCATTCTTCCGGTTTGGCCACCGGCGAAAGTTGGTGCAGATCACCAATCATCAACAGTTGCACACCGCCAAAAGGTTTGGAACGGTTGCGGTAACGGCGCAGCACCTCGTCCATGGCATCCAGCACATCAGCGCGTACCATGCTGATCTCATCGATCACCAAAAGATCCAGACTTTGAATGAGGTTAACTTTTTCCCGGTTAAACTTCCGGTTATACTGATCGTGCTTTTCTTTGTTTTCCTGCGGGATATAAGGGCCAAAGGGCAGTTGGAACAGCGAATGGATAGTTACGCCGCCCGCGTTGATTGCCGCCACACCCGTTGGCGCCACTACCGCCATCCGTTTGTTGGATGTTTTTTTAAGCTGATGTAGGAACGTGGTTTTGCCAGTTCCGGCTTTTCCGGTTAAAAAAACATTGCGGTTGGTATGCTTTACAAAGTTGTTGGCGAGGTCGAGTTGCGGGTTTTGCTGCATCAAGCAATGATAAGAAATTTAGTATTTATTTTGAAAACAAATTTATTATCGTTAAAAAGAAATAGCATTTAAACTGATATTTATTTATGAATAACCAGTACCTTCAAATAAAAAAACAATGAAAACAATTAAGTTAGAAAATATCATCCGGAAAGAAGGAAAATATGATGTAGCCAACCATTTAAATGTTGAAGTTTCAGGCTTTGCTGAGCCTTAAGGAAGAAGCTTTAACTAATTTACAGGAAGCTTTGGGTTTGTATTTTGAGGATGGATGAAGAGGCTGTTGAGTAAACACCGATTGAATTTCCTGAGATGGTAGCAACTACATTAAAATAAGCCGGCGACTTTATTCTTCTGACTATATTGTTAAAATTTTAAAAACGCAATACTCTTTTTACCGGGTAAATCCCGTTGTTCAAAATAAGCTCATTTAGCAAAAAGCCATTTTTCCATCTCGTCAATCTGCATTCCTATTTCTTTGATCTGCGAATCGTGCAGCCATTGCTCTTTTTCACAAACCCATCCTTTCTGGCCCCTGTTCAGCTCTAAACAAATCAAAACGTTACGCCCTTTAAAACAGTACGTTTTATGGTTTTCTGTTGTTGCCAAACCATAAATCTTCCCCAAAGTAGGACTGGTAAAATATACTTCCATTTTGTTTTTTAGTGTTGATGTTGCATTTTCAATACCATAAATCAGGTTACCCGAATTTATACGGTTCCTTTAGCAAAATGCTTCTTTTATCGCCTAAATTTTATTGTAAAAATCCTTTTTGCAAATGATTAAGCAGTAGCACATTTTCAACAGGACGGGGAAAAACAAACACGCTTTTTTTATGGAATTTGATCCCGGCCATACGCTGTTTTAGTTTCTTTTATGGCAGAAATCCTGATAAGCAAATTTCTGCCATAAAGCTGCTGCCCTTTATTTCATTACGATAACTTTTTTTGTCAGGCTGTTTTTTCCGCTTGTTAAATGAATCATATAAATACCGTTCTGCAATTGTCCTGCATTCAAAATAAAGCTTTGTTTGAGGTTTGCTTCTGTTGCCCCTTTAAATAAATTACTGATGAATTGACCTTTTGTATTGTATAAAGCGACATTGGTTTGTCCTGATTCCGTTAATGTAAATTCAACATTGGTTTGCTGCGCAACCGGATTAGGAAAAACAAACAAGCCTGGTTTAACTGTTACAGGTTCTGTTGCTGTTATTGCCATCGGAACATTGATGGAGCTAATACTTGATTTTAATGAAGCTGTGCTTAGCTGGTTGGCAACATAAGGTGAAAGATATTTTCCTGGCAGAGGGCTTTCCACTGTTCCGTTTGGCAATTGCCATTGCACCGATAAATTGTCGCCGCCGCCGCCTTGTTTTTGCAAGGCTTCTACATAATATTTCTGCCCGGCTTGTAAAGTAATTGCAATTGATTTTTGGGAGGAAAATTTATTCCATTCCCGGAAATTCGTCCAGCTTAACAGGTTTGCAACGAGCACCTTATTAGCCGGGTTATCATCTGTGGAAAGCCAAAGTTCGGCAGCATCGTCACCGGCAAGCCAAAAAACATAGTTACCCGTTTGAGGCGCACAAATGTAGCCACGGATGCGGGAAGCATAACTATTGCCAATGTTTACAGGGCCTTCAAAAGCAGTTAACTGACTGGTAGAAGTTGGCGTGGGCTGAAAACCAAAATCATATAAATTGTTACCGGGAACATTGTCCCACTCTTCACGCAGAATAGTTCCTGTAGCCGAACAAGCGGATGCTGTTGCGGCAGGCATCACCACAAAACTTTGTGTTACTGTTTTTGAGGCACTAAAAGAAGCATTGCCCGCTTGGGTTGCTGCTATCATAACCGTACCAGCGCCTGTAACAGAAACGGTACTGCCGGAAATGGTAGCCGGGCCGGAAACAATACTGAAACTGACCGGCAGCCCGGACGAAGCAGTAGCATTAACGGTAAACGGAGCATCGCCAACAGTTTTGGAAGCAAGTGCTGCAAAACTAATGGTTTGATCTGCGGAAGCAGCAGTTATGTAAGGTGCAAGATGGTTTCCGGCAATTGGTGTTTCCATGGTTCCATCCGGCTGCTGCCATTGCACCGACAGGTTATCGCCGCCGCCGCCCTCTTTTTGCAAGGCTTCTACATAATATTTCTGCCCGGCCTGTAAAGTTATTTGTACCGATTTTTGTGAAGGATATTTGCCAAACTCACGAAAGTTCGTCCAGCCGTCAACATTAGCAATCCTTGTTTTGTTTGCAGGGTTGTTATCGGTAGAAAGCCAAAGTTCACCGGCATCGTCTGTAGCAATCCAAAAGGTATAAGTTCCGGTTTGTGTCGGGCAGATGTAACCACGGATGCGGGAAGCATAATTATCCGCAATGTTTAAAGGCCCTTCAAAAGAAGTAACCTGGCCGGTAGAAGTTGGCATATTTTGAAGCGGAATATCTGAAATGCCTGTTCCGCCTACATTGTCCCACTCGTCCCTCGTAATCGTACCTGTGCCTGCGGTAACAGGTGTTGTAGTTGTAGTACTAACATAAGGCGAAAGATGGCTTCCGGCAATTGGTGTTTCCATCGTTGCATCCGGCAGTTGCCATTGTACCGATAAATTATCACCGCCGCCGCCTTCTTTCTGCAAAGCTTCAATATAATATTTCTGACCTGCCTGTAAAATTATTGGTGCTGATTTTTGGGAGGAATATTTACCCCATTCGCGATAATTCGTCCAGCTGTCAACATTGGCGATCCGCACCTTGTTTTCCGGTTTATCATTTGTTGAAAGCCATAGCTCTCCGGCATCATCCGAGGCAATCCAGAAAGTATAACTTCCGGTTTGTGGCGGACAGATATAACCACGGATACGCGAACCATAATTATCTGCTATATCTTTAGGGCCTTCAAAAGAAACAAGCTGACTTGTTGAAGAAGGTGTTTTTTGAAGTGGAATATCGGAAATGCTTGTTCCACCGACATTGTCCCATTCTTCCCGCAAAATAGTTCCGGTTGCCGAGCAATTGTTAGCAACAGGAGTGGTATTGGCAGTTGTTGATGCAGTATCCTGAACCAGTACTGCCGAGGCAAAAGGTTCAAGTTTGACGCTGTTTGGATAACTGTTTCCGGCAGCATCATAACTTTGGCCATTGGTGCCAAAACTTTTGCCGGACGTTGTGGGGTTA
>JAABUQ010012687.1_pt1 | contig 10413 bp, 10 predicted proteins | sample 5560001 | NCBI WGS metagenome assembly JAABUQ01 (sample SAMN10711888, study PRJNA513371) | rock metagenome | isolation source: Antarctica rocks | place: Antarctica: Victoria Land, Finger Mt nord | collected 2015-12-18 | reverse complement strand
CCACCCTCGACGGCCAGGACGAGGCGGTGCACGGTCAGAAACAGGGGCCCAACCTCACCCGACGGCACATCGCCGAGCGTCTGATAGTGAGTCCTGGGTAGGACCAGGACGTGGCCTGGCAGAAGCGGCCGGTGATCGAGAAAGGCGACCGTCGATTCGTCCTCGAACACGCGATAGGCAGGCACAAGCCCGCCGACGATGTCGCAGAAGATGCAGTTCTTCACCGCCCGTGCGTTCGGGCGAGGTACACCGCGAGGCGAGCCAGCATCGTCACGGGCCCATACCCGGCCGGCTCGCGCTCGCCGAGGACGATGTTGGCCAGAAGCTGCCGCAGCTCGGGTCGGCTGTTCGCCAGGGGCACGAGCAGGTTCAGCAGTGGCGGGATGCAGTACCAGTCGCGGACGAATTGACTGAAGCGGAAGACTTTTTCGAACCGCTCGCGCAGCAGACGGTCGTATGCGGGCAGCCACCCGGGCCTCAGCCCGGCAGCAAAGGCGTTGATCAGGTGGTCCGCCGCGATCTTGCCGGATTCGAGGGCGTAATCGATGCCCTCGCCGGTCAGCGGATTGACTAACCCGGCCGCTTCACCGACGAGCAGTGTGCGCTCCGCGAACGTCGGCGCGGTGAGGAAGTCTACCCGGATGGGATAGCCCTTTAGCGGGCCTACCTGGCGCGCTCCACCAAGCAACGGTTGCAGCTGCCCGGTGAAGTCCTCGAACGCGTGCGCGCTGGTCTTTGTTCGAGGGCGCTTCGCCGCCTGGCGTGGGGGCATGAATCCAACGCCGACGTTGGCCGCCGACTTGCTGACGGGAAAGACCCATCCGTAGCCCGGCGACGGCACGCCGTGAAATCGTAAGGAAAACGTGCTGGCGACCTCTGCCTGGAGATCCTCGAAATAGGCCCGAGCCGCGAGCATGGCTCGCGGCTGATGGCTCAAAATGGCCGACCGCTTCAGGACCGCCGTTGCCGCACCCGTAGCGATGACCGCGACACGACCCTCGAACACTCGCCCGCCTGCCGCGTGGACCCGGACACCACCCGTTACTGCTTCGACGTGGCCGACGTGCACGCGGCCGTTGAAGCGCGCGCCACTTGCCACGGCCCGTCGCAGGAGGAGCTCGTCCAGGTCGCGGCGAGGGACGACCAGTGCGCCGTGCTCGGCTGTGATGCGCGCCGAGGTGGCGCGGCCATTGGGCGCCACCACTTCGTACGCGTCGACGCGACAGCCCTGCTGTTCGACTTCTGAGAGCATGCCCATCGCCTCCAGCACGCGCAGGGCCCGCGGCGTCAGGCCATCGCCACACGTTTTGTCGCGCGGGAAGTCAGCCCGGTCCAGCAGCCGGACGTCGAGCCCACGCCGACTCAGAAAGTGCGCCGTTGCCGAACCGCCGGGTCCAGCACCTACGATCACCGCGTCGTGCATGCAAGCCTGAGTATCGGCTATGAAGTCGAGAGGAGGTCCTGAGGCACGCCCATAGCCACGCGCAAACGGTCGAGACCCAGGCGGATTCGGCCTTTGACGGTGCCTATGGGTGCGGCGAGCTGGGCGGCGATCTCGGAGTGACTCAGGCCGCTGAAGTAGGCGAGCTCGATCACTACCCTTTGCTCGGGTGGCAACGAGCTCAGAGCCACGCGGGCCGTTTCCGCATCGACGTTCGAGACGGCCTGGGCCGGGACGTCGCTGCTGTCCGGCGGATCGAGACCGTCTGCCAGGGGCTGGACCGGGCGGCGTCGGCGCACGCGCAGCACGTCGATAGCTCGATTGCGAACCATGGATAGAATCCATGTCTGACTCGTGCCGCGCTCGGGATCATAGGTGTGGCCCGATCGCCACGCTGACAGGAACACCTCCTGCGAGACCTCTTCGGCGTCGCCGAGATCGCCAAGCATGCGGTACGCCAGGCCGATGGCCTGGCGGTGGTAAGCGTCGTACAGCACCTCCAGGTCCGCCAGAGCGCGAGTGGGCTCTGCGGTGCTCACGCCGGTACGACCGCGCTCATGATCGGGTCGCTGGTGGGCGCGTCCACACGCCCGCGTTCTTTCGTGATCGCCACGGTCGCCCCTCGGAGATCCGCCGAAAGCTTCAGCGTGGCGTCACCCGTGTTGATGATGCCGGCCGCGATGGGTTGTGTGCTGCCGCGCGGAATGATCCACGCCTCGTACACGAAGCCAGGGTCAGGGCTGGGGCCGGTCATGTCGAGCTCGGCTTCGCCTGATCGATGCACCAAGACCTTCGCGCTGCCTGGCGCACTGCCGGTCAGTTGATAGGTGGCGACCGTCTGGTTTTCGAACGCAAACGCTCCGGCCGCGACAACCGCCACGACGAACACCGCCGCCACCACCGACGCCCACGGCGACCGCCGCCAGAGCCGCAGCACGTTTGCGGGTCCGCCCCGAAGCGGAGTGGGCGCGAGTCCAGCCTCAGGAGCTGTTGCATCCTTCGGCGCGGCGAGCTCCTCCGCCGCGAGCCGCATGAGCCGGGCTTTGAAGTCAGGCGAGGGATCCATCGCCGGTCCCATCAGCGACAAGCTCGTCAGCGCTTGGCGGTCCACCCGCACCATCAGCCGGCATCGCCCGCACCCGTTCGCGTGGGCCCTGAACCGGGCCAGATCGTCGCCTTCGAGCACGCCGAGTGCAAAAAGGCCGGCGAGCTGGGCGAACTCGTGCGAGTGTTCATCAATCGGTGGATGTTGCATGCGGCAGCCAGAGGCTACAAGACCTGTGGCAGGGCTTTAGCGGTAATCACGCCGCCAGCGATGACGATGACCAGGGCGCTGGCGACCGGCAGGAGACGCGGGACGAGTCCGCTGGACAGGTTGACCCGACTGAACAATCCGCGTGCGTAGACCAGCAGCAGGCCGAAAGCGACCAGCACTCCAGCCAGGCCGATGCTGAACGCCACGATCAGTAAGAGTCCGAAGACGACCCGGTGCGCGGCGATGGTAATCAGCAACACCATCAGCGCTTCCGGGCATGGCAGCAGCCCGCCGGAGACACCCAGAGCCAGCAAGCTTTTCCAGCTCACGGGCCCGTCGCCACTCGGAGCATGCGAGTGAGGGCGTCCTCCGCCATGAGCATGCTGCTCCGCATGCGAGTGCTCGTGTTCGTGTTCATGCTCATGTTCGTGTTGATGCTCGTGGTCGCCTCGAACGCTGAGCGCCGCCAGCAGGCGCTGACCGAACAGCCACACGCCGATGCCGACCACGAGCAGTCCCGAAACCACCTCCAGGATCGGATACAGCCGCTCGGGAACCACGTACTGCGACAGGAACAGCGTGACCACACCGAGGCCGTACACCCCCGCCGTGTGGGTCGCAGTGACCGTCGCCCCCAGGAACAACGCGTGTTTGGCAGTACCCCGCGAGCCGACCAGGTACGCGGCGACGACGGTCTTCCCGTGGCCGGGCTGCAGGGCGTGGGCGGCGCCGAGGACGATGGCCACTCCGAGCGCGAACACGATGAAGGCGGGTGTCAGCTCGCCTCCGCTGGCTAGATCTGAGAAGGCAGTGTTGGCACGATCGAGCACGGCCACACCCGTGCTCGGCAGCGCGGGTCTTGCAACAGTCGCACCCGACCCCAGGGTGGTCCCAGCCTCTGGGGTCGCAGCGCCGGGCACAAAGCTGAGGCGCGCCTCGCGCACGTTCAGGGGGCTGCTGAGCAGGTCAACCGGATACTGACGCAGCTCACTGGTGACGTCCTCGGCCGGCACACTGCTGCGCTGGATCTGTGCACCCGCGGCGCCGGGTCGGGCAATGATCTCGCGCCAGCCAATGCGAGACGGGTCATTGTCATCGCGGAACGTCAGGTCGACGCTCGAGGTGGCGTCGGCCTGGAAGGCGGCCGAGAAAACAGCCTCCAAGCGCAACGTCGACAGTCCGCCCGAGCCCTCGGGCAAGCTGAGCGATCGCTGCTCGAGACGCAGTTGAGCAGGTTTCCCATTCAGTTCGAGGTGCAGATTCTGACGCAGCTCCTCGGCCCGCTGGTCGGCGTATGCATCCGGGTTCAGGTCGACGCGCGGCTTTTCCTGGAACGTCGGGATCTCGGCCAAATCCAGGACGTAGACCACGCGCACGCGGTCACCCGCTGGCTCCACACGGCTGTAGTGGTTGACGGTGAAGTTACCGAGCGGGTGAGCGCTGACCACGTTCGGCGCGAGAGCAGCAAGCAGCACTGCCGCCGCGGGAAAGAACCTTCTCAGCGTCAAGGCGAACGGCATCAGAGACCTCCAAGATCCCGCTGCGCGATCGGAGCGTAGGGCACAGAGAAAGCCGGGTTGATCGCGAGCGCGCGGCCAAGCAGGTCGCGAGCCGAAGTGGTGTCGCCGGCGCAGCGGGCGGTCTCGCCAGCATGGAAGAGCATCAGGGCATCGCGGCCACCTAGTCGCAGCGCCTCGTGGGCGTACGTCTGAGCCTGAGCACAGTCGCCGCTCTTGTAGAGCGCCCAGCCGAGGGCGTCGGCCACGTGCACGCTGTGTCGGCGATCCCACTCGGCTCTGGCCCGCGAGACTGCCTGCCCGGCTCGACCGTGGTCGGCATCGAAGATAGCCATCTCCAGGTCAGTATCGACGCCGTTGGCGCTGAACAACTGGGCTTCGACGTCGACGAGCTTTTCTTGTTGGAGCGCCTCCGCGTCGTGCCCGGCCGCGCGCTCGACTTCGGCAAGTCGGATGACGAACTCCGTGAGCGGCACTTGCTGCGTCACCTGCGTGTACAGCTCCGCGGCGCGGTTGTAGTCACCCCGAGCGGCAGCAACACGCGCCAGCCCGGCTGTGGCGTACGCGTAGCCTGGGTAGAGCGCAAGCGACTGCTGGTAGGTGCGCTCGGCCGCATTGACGTCGCCGGTGTTGAAGAACAGGTTGCCCAGCTGCACGCGCGTCCATTCGCTGGCTTCGCTGCCGGCCGGCGCCGAGTCCACGGCAGTCTGCATTGCCGAAATGGCGCCCTTCAGGTCGCCGTGGAGCTCGCGGGCGTACGACACCCGAGCGTACGAGGTCTGGTCAGGTCGGAGGTCGACCATCTTCTGGAACGTGGCGACGGCGTCTTCATAACGGCCAAGCTCGGTATACGCGTCGCCAAGGACGCCATAGCCGGCCGCCTTGAACGCATTCGAGGCAATCGCACGCTGGCCCCAGCTAGTCGCGTCCTGGAATTGATGGCGGGCCAGGGCCACCCCGCCGAGACCGATCAGGGTGTCAGTGTCGTCCGGCGCCTGCGTCAGGGCCTGGTTGAGGATGCCGTCGGCTCGGGTAAGGTAGGTGGGATCGCTCGTCTCGCGAGCACGCTGCAGGTACGCCAGGCCGAGCTGCGTAGCGCTCTTTTGATCGGAGGGTGCCTGGCGCAAACGATCCTGGAGGGCACTGATCTGGCGATCGGTGGCTGAAACGCTCCCCGGAAGGACGACGTCCGCGCTGGGCAGGGCGCTGTTGGCCGGGGCTGGACGCGACCGCGAAAGCGCCGTCACGGCCAAGAACGCCGTCAGGAACACTACGGCCGCGAAGACGACCAGGATCGGCAGGCGCCACTGGCGCTTTGCGTTGATGGCGTTTAGGTTCAGCATCGTCTCGCTCCAGGGTGGCTTCTCATGCGCCGGCGGGCGGCGCGTTGACGAGCGTACCCGCCTCCGTACACTGCTTACGCCGGCTGACCCCCTTCAGATCAGCGGGCCTATACTCCCCCAAGCGCATGATAAAGCAGCATCTGACCTGGACCCAGATCGAGGATCTCGCGATTCGGCTCGCCGACCGACTGCCGACGAGCTACGACGTCATGCTGGTCATCACCCGTGGCGGAATGGTGCCAGCCTGCATCGTCAGCGAACGCCTGAACCTGAGGAACATCATGGTCGCGGCGGTCATGTTTTATACCGGGCAGGAGCACACGCTGGACAGGCCCATCTTCTTACAGTTTCCGGCCGATCCGCTACTCAATGAAAAACGCGTGCTGATTGTCGACGACGTATGGGATTCGGGCCGCACCATCATGGCCGTGCGTGAGCGCGTGCTCGATGCTGGCGGTTATCCAGAAACGGCCGTCCTGCACTACAAGCCCGCCCGCAGCACCTACTCGAACATTCGCCCGGACTATCACGTAGACGACACCGACGCATGGATCGTCTACCCGTGGGACGTGGGCCAGGCAAGCCTGCCGAGCGGCGTCCTCGAGTCACTCTCCGAGGCCTAGTCAGTTTGCCTCGCGGCTCTGGCGGCCGCGCGCCGGACGCGCGCTCTGATACGGGCCTTTTCGCGCTGCAGCTCGAGGCGGTCCTCGGCGCTCATGCTCGTGTTCTGGGGTGCGGCCGACGCTTTGCCGAGGAGCTGCGGCAAGTCCGTCCCGAAGAGGATGAGCGCCAGGCGCTCGTAGGTGGCCTCGGTCGCCCCGGCTGCCACTTCGATGGCTCGTCGCGCCTCCTCGGACATCAACCAGGAACGCATCTGGCGTAGCGTGAGCCGATCGAGGTGTAACTGGCGCACGAAGGCATCCTTGAACGAGACAGACGCACCTTCAGTTGGGCCGAGCAGCGCCACGATTGGCAGCTCCTGCTCCTCATTGGCCTGCTCCTGCTCGGGCTTGGGCTGGAGCTCGGGCTCGGACTCGGCAACCGGTGTCGGCTCCTCGAAGTCCGCACTCGCATCGAGCTCCTTCGGCAGCTCCAGCGTGGACAGCGTGGCGTGCCCGTTGGTCTCGACGGGGAACGATCCGTTGCTCAGCGTTTCCGCCAGCGGCGCTGGGCGCCCGGTGGTCGGCCGGCCATCCTCGGTCATCTGTCCGGTCGTGAAGTCCCACCAGAAGCGGCCCGTCGTGTTCTGACAGCCGAGCTCCAGTAAGACGTGTCGGCCGACCTCGTTCCGTCGAGCGGTAAAGTGCGTTCCAGTATTTCGAAACGTACTCCCGCATTCGGGGCACGATTCGGGATACGGCATCGGCGACGCCTCCTCCGCTTGTCGCTAAGCTACGCACTACGGGTGCGCACTGCTCCGAGAACGGTCAGGTGCGCGAAAACGTTACACGGACCAGAGGTCTACTTGCCGCCAGGACCGAGCATCATCTGCGCCATGCGCTCGCCGAGCCGCAGGCTGTAGTTCTGCCCGCGATCCTGCGGGTAGACATGGGCCATGTTGGCCAGGAAGACGCCGGGGAGCGGGGTTCGGTGGGGCGGCAGGGTGTTCAGGTAGTCCGTCGTCACGATGGGCTGCGCGAATGGGGCGCGAAAGACCCAGTGCTGCTTGACCCAGCTCGGGTCGACCTCGGGCCGAATGCGTCGGATGGCCGCCAGATAGGTGCTCATGATCTCTTCGTCGGACTGGGCGAAGAGCGGGTGATCCATGGGCAGGTAGTTGCCGAGATAGACAAGGTGCAGGCCGCCATAGTCGGCTGGCGGCAGAAAGTTCGTGTGCTCGACGAGAGCCAAAAACGGCAGATCGCGATCGTTGATGTTGAGCCAGTACACGCCCGGCACCAGCGGCCGATCCAGCCCGAGGATCAGCACATGCGCGCCGTAGTGCTCTGGCCCGGGGTAGCGCTCGACAAACTCGCGCGGCAGCTCCGCGGCCGCAAGCCGCGCAAACAAACGCGTTGGCAGCGTGGCCAGCAACTGATCGAACCGATGTACGCCACCGGTGTCGGTGTGCACTTCGACACTGCCGTTGGGCGTGCGTATGGCCGCGGCCGCGGTCCCGGTCAAAACGGTCCCGCCGAGCGCCCGTATCCGCTCGCCGAACGCATCGTACAGCTGCTGAAAACCGCCTCGCAGATAACCCAGGCCCAGGGAGCGCTCGTGGACGCGGCTCCACAGCCAGCTCATGGCGATGTCCGTAGCGCGCACGCCAAATTTCCCGCGCAGGATTGGCTCCCACATCACCGCATAGCCCTGGCGGCCCATGAGGCGAGGCATCCACCGCGCCGCGGTCCAGCCCGTGAAGACCTTCTCGTTGGGAATTGCCTTCAGCACGGCCATACCCAGCAGGAACCGGAACCGGTCGCCCGGCCCCAGCAGCGGCAGGCGCAACAGGTCGGGGATGGTGCCCAGGCTCACGATGCGGCCGTGGGAGAAGGTGCTGGTATTCGGCTGCCCCCAGATCAGATGGTTCTCGAGCCCGAGCTCGCGGATGAACCCGATGATCGTCGTATCAGTGCGGAAGATGTGGTGGTAGAACTTCTCCAGATTATTCGGCCCGACGCGAAAGCCAGCCGCCAGTCCCCCCAGCTGAGGCTCGCGCTCGATGAGCGTGACACTTCGTCCGGCCTGCGCCAGGCGCAGCGCCGCTCCGAGGCCGAGGGCGCCACCACCCAGCACCCCGACACGGACGGAGCGATCGCCTGTCGGGGTTTGGAGGTCGTTGGCCATGCGCGTGTGACGGAGTTTAGGGGCTGCGCGGCTGCGTGGCCGGACTTGGCTGCACCGCGGGCGTGGACCGGTCGCCTTCGTTTCCGACCAGGAACTGCCAGGTGAACCCTCCGGGGATCCCGCTCGCGTCACGGACGCCTACCCGGACGGTGTAGCTGCCGACGCCAAGCGTCTGGTTGGTGTGGATCGACCATTCGCGCGGGGTGCGCTTGTCGATCTGTGCGCCGGTGTCGACGCCATTGACAGACAGGGACGCCGAGGCCAGGTCGGCGCCACGGCCGACCAGTACGGCAGACAGGGCGACCGTCGGACCGGCGGGCACGCGTCCGTTGGCGCCCGGGACGATGGTCCGTACAATCGGCGGGACCGCCAGAGCCGACGGCGAGGCCATCGGTGAGGGAGTGGGCTCAAGGGCCGGCGAGGGCACGACGGCGACGTGGATGGCTAAGCCATCGCTCGGGGTCAGGGTCGGCGGTACGCCTGCCGGCGTCGACGCTCCGCTGCCCGACACCGCCCCGCTTCGAGGACGATCGTTCGCCGGGCCACAGCTCGCCAGGGCAAGCGCGACGATCCCAGCGATTGCCTTCGCTGCGAGCCCACGTCGACGGCCCTGCAAGGTCACTTGCCTGAGTCTAAGCATCGACGCTCGAGGGTCTAAGTACAAACGCGACACAGCCGATGATTGCAGTCAGGACATGGCCCCACGCCTCAATCGCGCGCTTCAGGTCCGCACTGCCAATCGGCTGCGGGCGAGTTTGGCACGCGACGAAATCAGCGACCTGCCGGCTGTCGGCTCGCTCTCAGACGACGACGAGAGCGAGCTGCGCGAGGTGGGCGGCGGCCAGGTGGGCGCCATCGTGTTCCGTGTCGGATGGGTGATCGACGCGGCGCGCTACCCGCGCGCGATTGACGAGATCCACTCCCTGGTCATGCGCGAGGTGGCTGAGCGCATCGACGAACAGGTGCGGCGGACCGATCTGCTCTGCTGGTTGAGTGAAGAAGCGCTGGTCGTGCTCGCGCCTGCACTCGACCCAGCCAGCGCTCGGAGTATGGCCGATCGGCTCAGTGCGTTCTTTGCAGGTCGTGAGCTCGAAGTGGGCGACCTGCACGTGCAGCTGCGCGTCAAAGTAGGCATCGCCACCCGCAGTCCGGCCTCAGCTGTCGGATGGACCACACGCACGCTCGCAGACGAGGCCCAGCGCAACACGGTCGACGTTCAGCCGCCAGCAATCGTGGCCTGAACCCGGCGAATCCTTCACCACTCGCGCCTAGCGTGTAGGGTCTGCAGGACTGCATGTTGCTGAGCCTCGGGTGCGCCATGTACCGCCACCGCCGACTCGTCCTGGTGGTATGGGGGCTGGTGTTGCTGCTGGCACTGCCGCTCGTGCCGCGCGTGTTTCGAGCTCTGACCGCCGGCGGCTTTACCAGTCCGACCCTCGAAGCATTCCGCGCGTCGCAGCTGCTGTCCGACCGCTTCGGATCTAACCCATCCAGTTTGTTCCTGGTGTACGAGGACCCGAGCGGCTCCCTGCCGGCTACCGCATCCCGCTTTCAGGATGACGTTGAGGCATCGCTCCTGGACGTGAAGCAGTTGCCGTATGTCGAAAGCGTCGTCACCGCGGCCCGCAATCCGCGCCAGATCGCACCCGACGCACGAGCCCAGTACGCCACCCTCACCCTTGTCGCAGGCGCCGATAACTTGAGCGAGGTCGTGCCAGGCATCGAGCGCGCACTGCGGCCGACGGCGTCGGGCCTGCAGGTGACGCTGACTGGTGCGCCCGTCTTCTACCAGGACATCTTCGACGTGACCGAACGCGACCTGCGCCGCGCCGAGCTCCTGTCGATTCCGGCAGCAGCCATTGCGCTGGTGCTGGTGTTCGGGTCGATCGTCGCCGGCGCCGTGCCTGGCCTGGTAGGTGGGACGGCCGTGGCGGTGACCCTGGCGCTGATGGTGCTGCTCAGCCAGGTCTTCGAACTGTCGATCTTCTCGCTCAACCTCGCGACGATGCTCGGCCTCGGCCTCGGCATCGACTATTCGCTGTTCGTGGTGAGTCGCTTCCGAGAAGAATC
>JAABUQ010012684.1_pt1 | contig 10414 bp, 8 predicted proteins | sample 5560001 | NCBI WGS metagenome assembly JAABUQ01 (sample SAMN10711888, study PRJNA513371) | rock metagenome | isolation source: Antarctica rocks | place: Antarctica: Victoria Land, Finger Mt nord | collected 2015-12-18 | reverse complement strand
TGCGGGGGCGGCGGACGCGCGCAGCCCCAACAGGACCGCGCCGGAGCGGCGGGAGGCGGGCGTCGCCATGGAGCAAGAGTGCGGGCATCTCGTTCACTTGGCCAACCTCTTTGCGCCCCGTGTACATTTTGAGAACGACACTGCAAAGGTGGTCCCCACGTGGCACTGGGTTTTTGAGACAATTGTCAAGCCATTCACGTGAGCGTGCTGGCTATCCTGCAGCAATGCGGCTGCCGCCGCGCTGGCCTCGCCTGTTCGCACCAGCTTGCACCACCCTTGAATGCATGCGTGCTGGGCAATGCGGCATCAATGACGTGAGGCCCGCTCTGCGACAATGAATGCTGTTGCGGCGATGCGCGCTTCAGCCTGCCTCATGGCCTGTGTTTTATTTTGGTGCGTATTTTGCGCAACTCTTTTGCAGTACTCTGCGCGCGCCGTGCGCGCTGGCCGCTTGGGCTAGTACTGCCCAGTGGCATCATCCTGCTTGATCGGCCGTGTAGCGGGTCAGGAAAGTATCTCTAGGTAGGCTGGCCATGAGTCAACGGTCCAGGCTTGTCACACGCTGGGGTGTTGACGCCCCCGTCTACACCAGGCCACCGTCGCCGACCATTGCTGGGTCGGCTCTTGGGCAGAGCATGCGTCCGTCTTCGTGGGTTTCAAAGGTCTGTCTATGTGTTCTGGTTTTGCACATGGAAACTGAGTTTCTGAAGCTTTCAGGTTTACGTGCGGTGCCATCCTTTCTCTGACAGCCCGCGCGACTGCGCCAAGAGGTTTGCGGCGTGCTGCCGCTCCCTGCGCCTATGCCTTAGAACAGTCCTCTATCTGCACAGTGCTCCTCAGCAAGCGCCTAGCAGGGATCTGCCCTTACGAGGCAGGTTTTTGGTTGCCTGTGAAGGCGTGAATGTTAGCATCGAGCGTGATGTGTTAGCTTGTCAGGTGGGTTGCTGGATAGCGGTGGTGAAAAAGTTATTGTGTCGCCATATGGACGCAGGCTCCCAAGCACTGGGTCCTGGTGCCGCAGCACCGTCGGTAGGCGAATGCAGCAGAGCAGCTGTGCCTGCCAGCTCTTTTGGCAGGTTCCTGCCACAGGAGGGCGGATCAAGCTATTTTTACATTCTATGCTGGCATGGGGCAGTGCTTCATCATGCAAAATGCTCGCACTCCCCATACCCGGTTCACATCTTTTCACAGCAATCTTCAGTCCGCCTGCGTCACACACCGTTTCCGCAGCGTGTGGCGCGCCCACCGCAAATTCAGAGCTCGTATGCCCAGATTCGCAAGACAAAGTTTGTGCACGGGCCCAGCAATTCAGACATCGTGATCTGCATGGCGGCTGTACAACCCAGCCACACCCTAGGTGACTGAGGCGCATGTTGCTGCATGCACTGGCGGTCTACTTTAATAGTCATTGGTCTGGATGTGGGCTGGGAGCACAAGACACCTGTGCACAATGTAAGCTGGCCAGTCGTCCATTTATGCGTGTAGCCTGCAGCACAAAGAGTGATGCCGCACTGCCGTGCCAGCCATTCACCTGTATGTCTATGTACGCGTGTTGTGGGGCTGCTGGCATTTGCAGCCATTGGAGGGCTGGTGCACGCCGTCGCATTTGCAGCGGCCCCTGCAAGCTGTGTGCGCTGCAACCACATCAGTGTCCCCCTTCCTGAGGAGTGGCGAAACAGCACGCCCTTCGTTCCTGCTGCAGCGCGGCACCCAGGGACAGGCGAGTGGTTTTTACTTCACGACTTCTTCAACCAGGCGCGTTATTTGCAGCTGACCTGTGCGGACAATGTGCATGCCTGGGGGCACAACAAGACACACACTGTTGATGCAATAATTTTGGCCGCAAACTATTTAAGCGGGGCTCTCCAACGTCTCAGGACTGCGTGTGTGGATATGCCCTGAAGCCACCGCCTGGCGCATAAAGCTGGATAGGGACACCGAGTGACGCAGGGCTCGTGCTCGCCTGCAGGACGCCTTCTCCGCGTCACACGCGGCGCAAGCGCAACGCCTGGAGGTGGACTGGGTGGAGGCGTTCGATTCGCAGCCCCTGCTGACGAAGCGCGGCCGCGGGAAGGCGCCCACCATGCGGGGCAGCGACAGCAAGTCTGTGCAGTTGCTCGACCGCGACAGTAGCCACTCTGATGCGCAGAGCGGGGCGGCAACGGGCTGGCGGTGCGTTGTCCGGCAGACCGACTCCGCAGTTCGGGTGCCGGCCTGCCTGGGCCGCTGTGCGCCTGCACAATGGAACGCGCGTGGGCAGAGTGCGCGCCTGCCTCAGGCTCCTCGGCGCGCTGAGCGCACCGGCGCGGCTGCTGACAGCCGGACCACGGGCGGCAGCAGGCCGTTTGCGTGGAGGGGGGCGGTGCACCTGGCGCACCGGGTCCGGCTCGCGCCCGGCGAGGAGCGCATGGCCATCTCGTCCATCGATGAGGCCGGCACCAGCGTGCACCTGGAGCACGTCCTCAGCCCGCTTCCAGCGCTGGAAGCGGCTGCCGAGGTCCTGCGACACGCAACTGGGCAGGCAGGCGAGCAGGCGGCGCCGCTGCCGACCGAAGCTGGGCCCGCGCACGCGCGTGGAGGCGGCTGGGGCCTCTTCGAGGACCGCGGGCGGCTGCTGATGTACCAGGCCTTCCTGCCGTGCACGGTGGCGGTGCAGATCATCCTCGAGGACGCTGACGGGCCCCGCTCCGGCTCCAGCGCGCGCGTGGTCGGCGGGGCCTGCGTCGCCGACGCCGCGGCGTCCATCGCGGCGGCGACCGGTGCGCGTCTGCCGTCTGCCTGCTGTCGCCGCACTCACGGCGACGTGCAACGCGTGTCCTCTGCGTATGGCCGGACATGGGAGGCGCCATGAGGGATGCGCTGCAGTGTTGAAACCTTCACACCCTCGAATGCTTTTCTCGATGCCTTGCGAGCTGCAGGCCTGCATACGCCGCCGGCAAGCCATGTGCTGAGGCTGGCTGCGCGCAGGGCTGGACGTGCTGCGCCACGATGTACACGGCAGCGGCAGCCCGGTGCCCTGGGACATCGAGCGCTGCGCCGACCACCGCGAGCTGCTGGCCCTGGTGCATGCGGGGCATGGCGCCTCCGTGCACTGGGCTGCGCGCATCGACCGCGCGACGCACCGCATGACTCACATCTCGGCCGGGCCTGTGCTGCGGAGCGCGGACTTTTACACGAAGGTGCGCGGAGCCGCGCTGCGATGCTGCAAGCGCTGTCAGACGCGCGCCCAGCCATGCCCACGCGCGGTGCAAACACGTCTTTGCACGCGTGATGTGTGGCCGAGACCGAGCGCATGCGGTCTGTACCCTACCTATCTGTTTTGCTACAATGAGACCATGGTCAGGGGGGGCAAGCAGCATGTAACAGCTGACGCAATGCGCTCGACTGCAGGCGTCGTCGCCGGCTGACCTGGTGGTAGGCTCGTTCCATGTGATCGACAAGCTCGGTGAGGACGGGGCGACGCGGGCGGTGCGTCGCTGCCACGCGCCTTCTTGTCCACATCTGCCCGGGCCCGGCCGCAGCGCGCGCGGCAGTCGGGGCTCACCCGCCCGCGCTCGCAGGTCCGCATCCTGCACGGCGACGGCGTCAGCTTCGGCTGCTGGCTGGACGTGGCGGCCGACACGATCGCCTGGCACGATCTCAGCAGCCCCGACGCAGGCATCGCTTCGGCGAGGCACGCCCCGCGCGCCGCTGGCGCCGCCCTCTCTACAGAGACCCCGCTGCTTTGCATGCACGGGCCTTGACCGCTGCACAATTTCTTGCATGTGTGCGCAGGTGAGGGCAGCGCCAACGAGCACCTTGTAAGCCCACTTTGACGACCAGCGACGACCAGACGACAGTGTTGCTTTTCGTCAAGGAGTTCGCCCGCGTGACTTGTCCAGATGTTTGTGACCTGTTCGCCAATTGTTCTCTTTTGCTGGCTTCAGGGGTCGCACCATGGTTGCCACAATGTGCTCTGTACTTGTCTGCTTCGGCTTGCGCCATGCATGAGGTTACGCAGCAGCAGGACAGCTGCGGAGTTGCTTTTTCCATTTTGGAACGCGTTCACGTGTTCTGCATGTACTGCCTGATGCTGTCTGGTTGCCTACCTGCCTGCCTCAGGCCTGCCTGAACGCCCGTACCTTGCTGGTGCTGCCTAAACATGCTTGAACGCCTGGGTTTCACTGAGCGGGTCCCCGCATCAGGGTTGGGCGCGTATGCAGCCCCAGCTTGCTGATACAAGCTGTAACATACGCTCGTCCAACCAAAATGCACACATGCTTTTGCAGCTTTCGACCCACAGAGCGTGTGGGTTCTATGCAGGCCTGTCACAGCAAGCGGGACTCTGAACGCGATAAAAGCACCAGCCCTTGAATGCTGGAACCTAGCGGCTTGCCGCTGCCTGCTGCAACTCACTTGCGGCTCGTGTGCCAGACGCATGCATACGTCTTAGCAGAGCCTTACCAAACTTGTGGAGGCGGCTGCATCACAAGAGATCCACTCCGCCTCACGACGTGAGGTATTGCAACGACCTGAAGCGTTTCAGAAATAAATAAGGGAAGGCTGGCTGGCGCCGAGAGCTGCAACTTTGGCGCCGGCCTTGAGAGCGCAGTGCTTGCCTTGCTAACACTTACATGACGAGACATTATGCATTATGCTACAAGTCATGCATACCATAGCAAGGAATAGGGCCTGGGCGCAGGTACGGCCAGCAGTGCACTTCATTGCAGGTCTCCAGGTCAGCCAAACAGCAACCAGACGTCAATGTGTCCACACAGCTCTTTGCAGCATGCTGCAAACAGCTGCTCCTGTCTAGCGCTGTTGTATATGTGCTGCTACATGCTCTGACTGAGCTTTCATCTTGCTTCACAGTCTGGGGCCACCCCGCTGGCATGCAAGCCTGCGCAGGGCATCACGCTTCGCAGCCTCCCAAGACACGCGGCAGAACCCCGCAGACGACAGTGCAGCCTGGCCGCGTTGCTCATACCGGCAGCTTGGATACCTGGTATGTCTCATCACGTGTCTGCATTAACAAACCTGCTCTGCGCAAACCCTGGCCAGCCACATCCGCTCTAATAGCGTGCGCCACCCCGTGCTGTGCTGCATTTGCTGCGCCGCTGCACGGCACCTGCAAATCCAGCACAGAGAAAAGAGGCGCACACATAAATTGAGCGGTGAACAAAGATAAATCTATCCGCCACTGCCAGCAACATGCCCCCCCACAAAGCGCCCCTGCGGCCCCCTAACGTGCGCCCAGCTCTGCGCTGATCTGCCGCACGGAGTCCCACGTGCCGGCCGCCGCGAGCGCGACGCCCAGCGCGGCCACGGCCTGCACGCTGACGCGCTCCGCCGCGCGCATCGACTCGCCGCGGCGGATCGCCAGGTAGCACAGCGCGGGCACCGTCACGCAGCTCGTCATTGCCAGGAAGCTGCCAACGAAGGCCTGCGCGCGCGCCGCGCGGCCGTCAGCGCGCACCCTCGCAGTAGGGTCAGCGCGGCTGCCCGCATGGGCCGCCGCGTCTGCTCGCCACACCTCCTCCTTCACAAAGGCAGCCAGCCAGAGCCTCGCAGCGGACAGCCACAGCCTTGTGGCACACAGCCAGAGCCTCGCACCGCAGCCAGGCAGAGACCAGCAAGTCAAAGCATGTCACGCATGCCTTCCACAGTAAGACGAGCCACAACAGCAGCATCGCAGCGAGGCCGCGCGGCCCCCCGCAGGCCCGGGCGCAGGGGCGCGCGCCATGACGTAGGCGAAGAAGGGCAGCAGCACGGCGACCGCCAGCGTGGACGCGACCAGCGCCGTGCGCGCGCCCAGCGAGCGCGCCGCCGCCGCCGCGCCGCCGCCCTTGCCCGCGCCGCCGCCGCTGCCCGGCAGCGCCTCCTCCAGCGCGGCCACGATGGGCGCGACGATGAGCGCAAACTTGGTGAACGGCGCGACGACGACGACCCAGACGGCCAGCCGCGTTGGCAGCGCGGCCGGCGCGGCCGCCTGCATGTTCAGCGTCACATTCTGCCTGCGCGCGCGCGCCGCCCGCGCTCGCGACAGCCCGGCATGCCCTAACCTAACCCTCGCCCTATGCGCACTACCTTTACCTATCCTAACCTCCGCCCACCCCGGCCTGGGGCGGGGCACCGAGGCAAGGCCTGTGCCGGCGCGCATGATGCGGCGCGGAGTGGCGGGCGGGGGCCCCGGCAGCGCATCGGATGCGCGCAGCACCCCTGAAGGCCGGATGCGCGACAACAGTGTGGTGGGCACCAGCAGCAGCAGCATGCAGCGTCTGTCCAGCCGCTGGCAGACCGCGCACAGCCGGCGAGGGGCGGGCGGCGCGGCGCACATGGCCGCGTCGCCGAACGCTGCGTAGCCGACCGCGGCGGCGGCAATGTAGACGGCGATGACGGTCGCGAACGTGGCGCCCAGCACGCGCGGGTACGCGCCGCGCGTCCGCATCGCGCTGATCAGGCTGGGGAACAGCGCGTGCCCGCCGAAGTTGAACGAGACGAGGCCCAGCGCGAGCAGCGCGCCGCCGCCGCGCGGCGGCGGCGGGCGCGCGTGCGGGAAGTCCAGCGCCGCGGCCTCCCAGCCGACCAGGCCGGTGAGCCCAAAGGACACCGCCACGCCCAGCGCCGACAGCCAGGCCAGCGCGCCGGGGCTGCGCATCCACACGCTCGGCAGCACCAGGCCGGCCGCGGCGACCGTCCAGGCGCGCTGCGCGCCAAAGCGCGGCCCGAAAGGTTGGAACCCTGGCGCCAGCGCGCCCAGGTTGTCGCCCGCCAGGATGAGCAGGTCGACGGCGGTCAGGTAGAGCTCGGCGTACAGCATGACCGCGACGGCCGCGCGGCCGCGCCCGCCGAACGCGCGCTCGCCGATGTCCGGGTAGGAGCGGATCCAGGGCGCGCCGTCCATGCAGCGGCCGAGAAGCAGGCCGGTGACGCAGAACAGGCTGCCCACGCCTGCCGCAGGGCGACCCGGTTGGTCAGCGCCGACGCGCGCGCGCGCGCAGTGCGCAGACTGCACGAAACGAGCGGAGCCTGGGCAGACGCGGCGCCCGCGCAGCGCCGCCAGGCAGAACGGCGCAGGCCCGGCGGCCAGCGAGCGCGGCGGGGGCGCACCGGCCATCAGCGCGAGCGCCGGCCAGCCCATCTCGGCGAGCGCAAAGGGCATCGCGAGCAGGCCGATGCCGCACATCGCGTTCACGCTGTTGAACAGCGTCTGCAGCTCCGACATGCCGCCCGCCTGCCGCAGCGCCGCTGTGTGAGCATATCTGTCTGCCAGCAGGTCGGGACATGCCTGCGGCGTGGGCGGACAGGCGGCGCAGCAGGCCTGCACCCGGCGCGGCGCACCGGCTTGCAACTCGTGCAGCCCGCAACGGGCAGGCCGCCGGCGCCGTCGCTGCGGCCCGCGCCGCCCAGCAGGGCCGCCGCGCGCCGGCAGGCGCGCGCGGCCGGCCCGGTCGTGAGGTAGCGCTGCAGCGCCTCCAGGCTGAGCCGCAGGACGCCAGCGGCCCGCCCGGCTGGCGCGGCGCCGGCGCTCCCAGCGGCCGCCCCTGCCGCGCCGGGGCATGGAGTTGTGAGCCACGCGTTCCTCGGTGCAAAGGGGGCCGGACGGCTGCAGAGCGCGCGACAAGCGGCTCCGGCCCTGTCCGCACCGCTGCGGCACTCGCGGTGGGGCGGGCGTGCGGGCGCAGAGCGCGCTGTTCGCTGCCGGCACGGCAACCAGACGGCAAGGGTGTCTAAGGGTGGGAGTGTGGGCACGGCACGCACCTTGCGAGCGCTGGCTAAAGGTGTAGACGGCCCAGACGACCGCGCCCGGCAGCAGCCCCTTCACCCCGCAGAGCACCGTGACGGCTCCCAGCAGCGCCAGGTGCAGCCCCGTCATCGGAGCGCCAAAGAAGCGGAGCCCCGCAGCGCGACGCTTGCTCGACGCCGGCGACGCGCCTGCGGCAGCGCCAGCAGAGACCGTCACGCCTCGCAGGCCTGGCTGCCGCGTGACTACCAGACGGCGGTCGCCCCAAAGCCATTGCGCCCAATGCTGACCAGTATAGTGCAATTTTTTTTTCAGAACTCCTTGTGTGCCAGTAGTGAGCGCAAGTGCTGTGGCAGGCGGGGAGCACCTGCGTCAGCGGGCCGCGTTCGCGCGGGCGCGGCCTGGGCGGGCGCATGCTGGGCAGCTGCAGGCTGCCGTGCAGTGCTGGGCGGCTCCTCCCTGGCAGGCTGACCGTCGCAAGCAGTCTTGCCCATTCTGCGGCTGCCGCTGGCAGGCCTGGGCGGAGCACTGCTGAGAAATAGTAAAGTTAATGTTTACTGAAATAGTCAAGTTAATGTTTACTACCGTGTCTCCGACATGCGCCTGCTCACAGCTATACCTACGTGGGATGCTAATCAGGCGCTCAACCTCATCGCAGCCTGCCAAGCAGGAATGCAGCCCGGCCGACTGTTCTAACGTGCCAATGCTGCGTAAGCCGGAGCGCTGTAGAGTCCTCCAGAAAATTCAGCAAAATCCGCGCAAGCAGCCTGAGCGGCTGGTGATCACCTCGACACCCAGATCCTCGCGGACTTGGTGCCGGGACCAGCTTAGGGCTTGAGACTTTAGTCAGTCTGATCGAAGGGTTGCCCGCGTGCATCGCCGGTGCTAGCAGCAGCTAGGCGCCGGGCACATCAGTCTCCCAGTCTCCGGGACGGGCATGCGCGATGACGCAGAAGACGGCCGCCGTCATAGGCCTCCATGTCCTGGCATTTTTGTATACCTTGACCGTGCTGTGGTTCTGGCTGCTGCATGACAATCAGTGGGGCCTGGCGCACGAGTGCGTGTCTGCCAGGCAGACAATTTCGGCCAGTGTTCGACCGGCGAGCAGCGTGCGCTGCAACCGCATCGCTCTGCCGCCAATGTGGTACAATGCAAGCGCGGCGCCGTACAACCCCGCTGCGGCGCGGCATCCGACGACCGGCGAGTGGTTCCTGCTGCACGTCATGGACCAGGCGCGCCCGCTCGCCGTGCTCAGGCCCGTGCGCGGCCAGGCTTGCAGCTCGTACCGCTTGAATGCGAAAGTCGTCATGTCAGGCAGCAACCAATGCTGAGTGAGCAGCAGGTGTGCGGCCTGCCAGATGAGGGTGGCCATGTAGGGCAGTGGTACACGCTGCAGCTGCCTCAGGGCACGAGCATGCCTGCTGCGAGCCGGGCGGAGGCGAGTGCAGGGCGCGATTGAGATGCGCGGCGGCCCTGCGCAGGTCTCCTTTGCGATGTCAGACTTTGCGCGCGGAGGCCGCACCGAGGAGAACTGGGCCGAGCTGTTCAACTCGCACCCCCTCCTCGCCAAGCTCGGCCGGGGGGAGGCGCCCAGCCTGCGGCGCAGCAACCTGGCCGACGTGCGCCTGCTGGAGCGCGACCGGAGCTACTACGACGCGCAGCGCGAGCTCGGCCTGCCGCGCGTGACGACCGGCGACTGGCGGTGCGCGCAGGGCGCTGCTGTAGCTTGGCAGTGCGGGGAGCGCCGGTCGCCGTTACAGTGGTCTGCGCCGGCGCACGCCCGCGCGCGGCCCGCCGTGCCTGCGCAGGCCGCGCGCCCGCGCGCCTGTCTGGCGAGCTCGCCTCGCTGCGCAACCAAGCAGACGCCGCGCAGAGCGGCCCTGTCAGCACCGCGTCCCAAGTACGCCTCGCGCCGGCTCTCCGCGAGCGCCTGCGGGCTGACGGCCCAGCCGCGCCGTGCGGCAGGCCCTTTGCGTGGAAGGGCACGCTGTACCTGGCGCACTGGGTCGCCTTTGCCTTCCCCACCGAGCGCATGGCCATCTCCTCGATCGACGAGGCCGGCGGCGCCGTGCGCCTGGAGCACATCCTGAGCCCGCTGCCGGCGGCGGTCGCGGAGGCACAGTACGCGCGCGGGCAGCAGCGTACGGAGGCCGAGAGGCGCGCGGCGGCCGCGGACCCGGCGTCCGTGCGCGAGAAGAACTGGGGCTTTGCCGCGGACCGCGAGCGCCTGCTCGTCTTCCACGCGCTGCTGCCGTGCACGGTGGTGCTGGCGTTCGACCTCGGGCGCGCCGGCGCGCTGCACGCGGGCGCCGGCGCGCGCGTGGAGAGCCGCGCTTGCTTCTCCGGCGCGGCCGCGGCGACCGCGCTGGCAACAGGTGACCCCCGCCAAACATCCAGGGCGCTCGCCGGCAGCTTGCTTGGAGCGCGGAGTGCTCTTGGAGTGTATGCGTGACGCCGCTTGCGACTGCGACCAGTACCCCCGCGCCCCGCCGTGCGTCGCCCACATGCTGGCCCAATGGTCATGGGGCACGGCTGGCGAGCGGGCGGCGCTCCGGGACCCTGTGTGCCATGGGCGGCAGCTGTGGGAGTCGTCGGCTTGTGGTGGCTACAAGTATGCAGCTGGCAGCTGCCGCCTGCAGGCGGCGCACCCAGGCCTGATCTGTGCGCAGGCCTGGACATCCTGCGCCACCC
>JAABUQ010012683.1_pt1 | contig 10415 bp, 9 predicted proteins | sample 5560001 | NCBI WGS metagenome assembly JAABUQ01 (sample SAMN10711888, study PRJNA513371) | rock metagenome | isolation source: Antarctica rocks | place: Antarctica: Victoria Land, Finger Mt nord | collected 2015-12-18 | reverse complement strand
ATGACGCAAACGCCCGCTATGACCGGTAGGGGCACGGGCGCGTGCGTCCCGACAGATTTGCTTACGCGATCTATACCGCGCTTAGAGCGCCGTAGCGTGCATAGGAGTCAGGCGCTTCGCGATCTCCGCGGCGCTTCGGACTGCGAATTGTCTGCGGGTTATGTATAGATAACTATAATGAGATTTCTGGGGCGGCGGGGCTCGTCGTTAAGCGATAGCCAGTTATGATTCCAGAAGAAAACTTCACCGATGCCTTGCACCGCCAACCTAGGCGAAATCTCATCGCCACATCTCCCGCGACCCGTGCCGTACGCTGTTCTCTCCGCCGACCAGAGAGAACCATTGCCGCTCTGCATCTTTCTTTTGGGCGCGGGCGGGACGCGAGATTCCCTGATTGACCTACAGCCCTTATTGGACTCTTGGTGGGCCGATGGGACCGTCCCTCAGATGGTCATCGCGACCCCTAGCCCTGGCCATGATTTCTATATGGAGGATCGTGCAGGTTTTATTCGGTGGGACTCTTTCCTCGCGGCTGACTTCCTTCCCCATCTCCGTTCCAAGTGCAAGGTCAGCGACACGACCGTCATCACGGGCATTTCCGGTGGCGGGTACGGTGCGCTCAAACTGGCCTTCGCGCACCCGAACCTATTTTCTGCCGTAGCTGCCATGCAACCGATGATCGAGCCGGGTCTCCGCGAATCTGATGTCGGACCGCGCAACCGCTTACATCACTCTGCAGGTGGGCCAGCACAGTTGATCGGTCCTTCTCGCAATCCTTCGCTCTGGGAGTCGAACAATCCTGCCAATCTCGCCCGCGAGCACGTGCAATCCATCCGCGACTCTGGTCTAGCCATCTACCTTGAGGCAGGTGATAATGATTTCCTCAATGCTCACGATGGCACTTAGTTTCTTCACCGTATTCTGTGGGATCTTGACCTTCCGCACGAATACAATCTTCTACGTGGTGCCGACCATGGCGGCCCGACTATGCGCCCTCGCTTGCAAGCGATGTTTGCCTGGTTAGGATCTCTCTGAAACCCGATTGCACTGTATACTGCAACTGAAGAGGCTGCCACCGTCTGGTTGCAATCCGGGATGCAAGGCAAGGCGCCCATCGGCGCGACTACCACCAACGCGTTCATCCGGTTCATGAGGGCCGGCTTTGAACCGCTTCGCGCCAAAGCCGCGGAGGCTGACCCTAATGCGGAGCGCCGCTTCGGCGTCTTCTCAGAAACCAGCACTGAGAGGTAACGGCGAAAGCTGGAACACTTTGTCGGCGATAACGGTGTACGTCAGGTGCCGACCTGCAAACTACTGAAATCCGGGTTCCTAAACACCTGCTGAATAGTCAAAGGGTTTACTGGAAATTGCAGTAAGTTCGGCCGCAATGCGCGCGACGAAATCTGTGTCCAAAAGCTTGATCTCGGCTACAAGACCATGCACTGTGACGCCGAGGGCCCGCCAAAGCTCATCAGAGTCAAGCTCCTGAACAAGTGATTCAACCAATTGCGCCGTGACAGAGTTTGGCAACAGGTCCATGCCTCGACCATGCGCCGACGGAAATCCATGCCGAATGCACGCCAGAACCATGACGTAATCGCGGATTGCGCTTATCATGTACTCGGCTTGCCAGAGCTTCCCGCGAAGGATGCAACTTCGAGCATGAAGTGCGTGCAGCCAGGCAAGTCCAATGGTGTCCTTGGGCACTGGCGGCGGGAACGGTTGTATGGGATTCGCTTCTCCGAAGATCAATTTGAATGTGGGGCCAAGCGGTCGGAATTCGCTCTGAGCAACAAATGCGAGATCGATCTGCAACGTACCGGGGAGGAAGAATACTCGATAGATCCAAGCTCCGGCCCTAACGTCATGGTGGTGAAGCGCTGCATGTCGCTCATACATGAGCCAGGTAAAGTCAGATAGCACGGCGGCAACATGTTCAGGTTCAGTGACTCCAAACGCAAGATCAATATCGGACCATCGATCCTCCCGGTCAACTGAGGCAGACCCTGTGATTGCAGCTCCGGTTAGGCGTTTGTCGTTTGCGGCATATTCTAGTAATTCTGACCGCAGTTGCGCTCGATATTTCGGCGTAAACATGGTTGACTCTCAATGTAGCCGTCTACGTATAATGCTCCGCCACTTATGATGGAAAAGGACGGAACTATGCCTTTTGAAGAGAGAATTACTCTTGCGGGAAGCGAAAAGAAGCTGCTCCCCGGCGCGCAACCGATAGGCGCAGTGGACCCGAATGAGGCTGTACGCGTCACCGTGGTGCTGCGGCGCAGGGGCGCGGATCCGGTCACGGGAAACGGAACTGAGCGCACTGCGTATCTGTCGCATGAGCAACTGAAAGAGCAGCATGGCGCTACTCCAAAAGATATCGAGTTGGTCGAAAAGTTTGCTCACGAGTATGAACTGGCCGTTGTGGAAAGCAGCGTCCAAAAGCGCAGAGTGATTCTGACGGGAACAGCCGCCGCGATGCAGAAGGCGTTCGAGACCGAGCTGACCTGTTACAAAATCGAAGACGGCACTCAGGAGTTTCGCGGCCGGCACGGTACGCTGTCAATTCCGGCAGGGCTCGGGAATATTGTAGTCGCAGTTCTCGGCATGGATACGCGGCCGGTTGCGGAGCCGCATTTCCGACTGAAGACGGCGGCCGTGACGGGCACATTTACTCCTCCGCAGGTAGCGCAGCTTTATAACTTTCCCACGGGAATAAATGGCCAGGGCCAAACGATAGCGATCATTGAGCTCGGTGGCGGATATGTCACAAGCGACTTGAACGCGTACTTCCAAAGTCTGGGAATTCCTGGGCCGAATATTACCGCCGTTTCCGTCGACGGCGGCAAGAACACGCCCGGCTCCAGTGCCGATGGTGAGGTGATGCTGGACATCGAAGTAGCAGGCTCCATTGCGCCCGGAGCAAACCTAGCCGTCTACTTCGCGCCGAATACCGACCAGGGTTTCATCGACGCCGTCACTGATGCCGTTCACGACACCACGCGCAAACCATCGGTCGTTTCAATTAGCTGGGGCGGACCTGAAGATTCTTGGACCGCGCAGTCTCAGACCGCCATGAACGCGGCTCTTCAAGATGCCGCGGCCTTGGGCGTGACAGTCACGGTTGCGGCCGGCGATAGCGGGTCGACTGACGGCGTCCGCGATAGCAAGCTGCATGTGGACTTTCCCGCCTCCAGCCCTTACGCGCTGGCGTGCGGGGGCACCACTTTGACGGCTTCGGGAAATACGATTGCTTCCGAGGTGGTCTGGAATGAAACGGCCAACAATCAAGGCGCCACGGGTGGCGGAGTCAGCAGTGCTTTCCTGCTGCCCGGCTATCAAAGCACTGCCGGCGTTCCGAAACAGGGGCAAACCGGATTTGCGGGGCGCGGTGTACCGGATGTAGCAGGCGATGCGGACCCCAGCACCGGATACCAGATTCGAGTGAACGGACAAGACCGGGTTGTTGGCGGTACCAGCGCCGTCTCGCCGCTTTGGGCGGCCTTGATCGCGCTTGTGAATCAGCAGGCCGGTAAGCCGGTTGGGTTCATCAATCCGGCACTGTATGCGGCGAAAGAACAAGGCTTCCATGACATCACCAGCGGCAACAACGATGACAGCAATCTCGGGTACTACAAGGCGCAAGCGGGATGGGACGCTTGCACGGGTCTGGGTAGTCCGGATGGTGCTGCTATCTTACGGCTCTTGACGGCAGGCGCGACAGCGGCAGCCGCTTTGGGCAAGAATAAGTAGGCAATTATGAGCGACGGGCGTGTTGAACTACCCGGAAGCGCGCCGGTATTAAGAGACGAAGCTGGGGCACAGCTACGCTCCTCCTCCGCGGATCCTAATCAGAAAGTGAGCGTCACCATCACCCTTCGGCGGCCGGAAAACTCGGCAACGGCTGCGCTCGAAGAACAACTATTGTCCGGACAGTTTCGTACTGTGCCCAGGGAGCAGGCCGCGCAGCAGTTGGCCGCTGACCCACGTGACATTGCCGCCGTACGCTCTTTCCTTGAGCGGCACGGTCTTGCCATTATCGACGAGAACATGGCAGCCCGCACCCTGAAAGCAGAAGGAACTGCGCAACAAATGGCCGAAGCGTTTTCGGTCCGGCTTACCTGGTTCGATGACGCAGGCAGCAACCATTTGACTTACGGAGGCCCGCTCTCCATCCCGCAATCGCTTGCGGGAATCATCACCTCGGTGATCGGGCTTGACCAACGCCCATTGGCAAAGCACCATGAAGTGTCCGGCTAGTACAGAGGTGACTCCCCAGGCGGACGAGTTTTCCAGCGCCGGTGAATCCACATCCATTGATCGGGATACTCGCGGATAATCTGCTCAAATATCGAGTGGATGCGTTGCGTGTCCGCTTGAATGTCGCCGGTCATGGGAACGCGCGGGTAGAAGCGCAGCACATAGCGCCTGGCCTTTTCGTTCCACAGCGCGAAGCCCGGGATCACAGGCGCATGGGCGTGATGCGCAAATTTGACGAACGCCGACCCGGCGCTGGCTTGTTTGCCGAAGAAGTTGACGAACACGCCTTCTGAAGCGCTGGTGTTTTGATCGATCAGAATGCCGATGGCTTCGTTGCGCCTCAGCGCCGTAATCACGGCGCGCGCCGCGTCGCGTTTGTAGATCAGGTGATTGCCGGATATGATGCGGCGCTCTTCCACCAGCCGGTCAATCAGGGGATTGTCGAGGGCGCGCACCATCACGTGCATGGGCTCGGTCATGATGGCGTGCGTATAAGCGCTGAGTTCCCAGTTGCCCAGATGTGCCGTGGCGATCAAAACACCGCGGCCCTCGCGCTTCGCATCCAGATAATGTTCCAACCCTTCGTAGCTAATCCATTCCGAGACGTCGGAAGCGTTGATTGAAGGCAAGCGCGCCAGCGCTACCAGCATGCGTGCGATGGTACGGAAGACTCCATTGATGATCTCGTCACGTTGGCCCGCAGCGGCCTCAGGAAGCGCGAAAGAGAGGTTTCTCTGAGCAACGCGGCGAAGCTTTGGGACCGCTACATCCAGCACTCGAGTAATGCCGCGAGCGAGCGCGTAACAAGCCCTCAACGGCAGCGAACGGAGAAGCCCGATGAGCGAAGCCGCAAGCAGATATTCGGCTCGAACACGGAGCCAACTTTTCTTGGGGGTCAATGGTGGATTTAGTCTATCCAGCCGCCGCCGAGCACCAGATCGTTGTCATGAAAAACCGCCGCCTGGCCCGGAGTCACGGCGCGCTGCGGATCGTCAAATTCGATGTTCACGCAGCGGTCGTCACCTGTAGGCAGAAGCGTAGCGGGCGCGGGAACGTGCTTGTTCCTGATTTTCACCTGCGCGCGCATCGGTTGGCGAGGCGGGTGAATCGAAAGCCAGTTGACGTCTTTCGCCGTGAGCGAACGCCTCATCAGATCGTCCCCGCGGCCCACAACCACGCGCTGAGTCGCGGGTTCCGTGACAATTACGTAGAGCGGTTCAGGTGCGGCGATGCGCAATCCGCGGCGCTGCCCCACTGTGAAGTAATGCGTGCCACCATGTTGACCCAGCACACGGCCTTGCGTATCGACGATTTCTCCTTCCGTTTCGGCTGGGTCGATGCCTTGCTCGCGAAGATAGGCGTTCATGAAAGCCGCATAATCGCCGTTAGGTACGAAGCAGATCTCCTGGCTGTCGTGCTTTTCTGCGACAGGCAAATTGAGCTCTTTCGCGAGTTCGCGCACGTCAGACTTCACCATGCCGCCGAGTGGAAACAGCGTTCGTGCGAGTTGCGGCTGGGTCAACCCGAACAGGAAATATGTCTGATCCTTGCCGGCGTCTACGCTGCTGCGCATCTGATAGCGCCCGGTCTCTTCGTCAAAGCGCAGGCGGGCATAATGGCCCGTCGCGATCTTGTCGGCTCCCACACCGTCCGCCATCTCCAGGAATTGATCGAATTTGATGAAGTTGTTGCACAGGGTGCAGGGAATCGGTGTACGCCCGGCAAGGTAGTCTTGGACGAACGGCTTTACCACGTCCTGCTCAAAGCGCTCTTCGAAGTTGACCACGTAGTACGGGATACCCAAAACAGAAGCGACAAAGCGCGCATCGTACACATCGTCGAGCGAACAGCAGCGACCCACCGCGCCGCCTTCCGGCACAAGCTCCGGCAGGCGGCGCTGGTTCCACAACTGCATGGTGAGCCCGACCACGCGAGCGCCTTCGCGCTGAAGAAGGCCGGCGACGACGGAACTGTCTACGCCGCCCGACATGGCGACCGCAATCGGTGCGTCAGGCAAAAACTTGCTCCTGTAATTTCGCGGTCTTGCGAAGCTTTCGAACCGAGGCAATGAGCGCTTCGATCAAAGTCTCGACGTCTTCGCGAGTGTTATAGCGCCCGAACGAAAAACGCACGCTCTGGCGAGCTTCGTGCGCGGTTCTGCCCATAGCGAGCAGTACATGAGATGGTTCCACCGAGCCACTGCTGCAAGCGGAGCCGGTTGAGACCGCGATCCCGCGCATGTCCAGCGCAATCACCAGCGCTTCCGCCGAAACGCCGCGGAAGAGCAGACTACTGGTGTTCGGGAGGCGAGCCTCGGTTGACCCATTAATCTCCACCTCGCCTTGCAATGGAGAGAGCACTTCCGCCTCGAAGAAATCGCGCAACGCGCCGACACGCTGAGTCTCTTCTACGTTCCACAGTTCGACGGCACGCGCAAAGGCCATGGCCGCCGGAACGTTCTCCGTACCCGCACGGCGTTCACGCTCATGCCGGCCTCCGTATTGAATGCCGCGCACCGGCGTGTCCTTTCGCACAAACAGAGCACCGATACCTTTAGGGGCGAACACTTTGTGGGCGCTGATGGAATAAAGATCCGCTCCGATTTCCCCGACATTCACATCTATCTTTCCAACGGCCTGAACACCATCCGAATGCAGAAAGATGTTCTGCCCGGACCGGCGAAGCTCACGCACCAGTTGGCCGATCGAAGCGACCGGCTGAATGCCGCCGGTCTCGTTATTCGCGTGCATGACGGAAACCAGCACTGTCGTGGGCCGCACGCTGGCGCGAATCTTCTCGGGATCGACAATTCCACTGGCATCCACTGGAGCGTAGGTCACTTCCGCGCCTTCCCGCTCCAGTTGGCGGCAGGCTTCGAGCACGGATGGGTGCTCTACGGTCGTTGTCACCACATGCTTGTGCGCGTTCTCAACGTTTCGCACGAGCCCGAGAATAGCGAGATTATTCGACTCCGTGCCGCCGCTGGTGAAAACGATTTCAGGCGCTTGCGCTCCAATGAAATCAGCCACGGTTCGACGGGCACTTTCCAGTTTTTGCCGCGCCTGCTGACCTTCCCGATGCGTACTGGATGCGTTCCCAAACACCTGGCGTGTAGCCCGGTCCAGGGTGTCGGCCACTTCTGGCGCAACAAACGTAGTCGCATTGTGATCGAAATACAGCAAAATAGTGCTTCTGAATGTGGGGCTTGCATACAATTTTAGCAGCGATGCCGACTAATCGCCCACATCCCGTCATCACCCTCACCACCGATTTTGGCTTGACTGATCACTATGTTGGGACCATGAAAGGCGTCATCCTCAGTCGTTGCCCCCATGCGCACGTCGTCGATATCTCGCACGGCATTGAAGCCTTCTCCCTCTACTCCGGCGCTTACACTATCGACCAGGCAGCGCCCTTCTACCCCCCAGGAACCGTTCACGTGGTGGTGATTGATCCAGGAGTCGGTACCGCGCGTAAGCCTTTGCTGTCGGAAGCTCTCGGGCAGTACTTTGTCGCACCGGATAACGGCGTTCTCAGCATGATTCTGGCGCGTGATGCGAACGCCTGCATTCGCGAGATCACTAACCGTGCTCTGTGGCTTAATACCACCTCTTCGACCTTTCACGGCCGCGACGTTTTTGCTCCCGTTGCGGCCGCGCTCACCGCTGGCGCCGCCCAACCTAGCGATGTTGGGCCGGTCATTGAAAACGTCGAACGACTTCCCGGCCTGGAAGCGAAACAAATTCAACCAGGCACGTGGCAGGGCAAGGTGTTGAGCATAGACCGGTTCGGAAATGTAATTACGAACTTCAGGGTGGCGCAATTCAGGTCCATTGCGTCCGAACCCTTCACGCTGCTGCTCGGCAACGGCGAGGTCACTCAGTGGCGTGCGACATTTGGCCAGGCGCTTCGGGAGGAATGCTTCGCCTATTTCGGCAGTTCAGGATACGTTGAGGCTGGGATGAATCAGACAAGTGCCGCGATTCGCCTCAACATCTCGCCGGGCGATTCGATAATCGTAGAGTTACAATGACTAATAATCGTAGGATTAGTGCCCGCCGTCGAAATCCCCACATCCACTCGCGCAGCCGAGTTCCGCAAGAAGCTGGAGTCCAAAATCGTCGTGGCGGACGGTGCCATGGGCACCATGCTGTATGCCAAAGGCATCTTCATCAACCGGTGCTTCGATGAACTCAATCTTTCCTCGCCGCAGTTGGTGAAGGAGATTCATCAGGAGTACATCAGAGCGGGCGCTGAAGTGCTCGAAACCAATACGTTTGGCGGCAATCGGGTCCGTTTGGGCTCATTCGGTTTTGCCGAGAAGCTGCGCTCCATTAACGAAGCGGGTGTGCGGCTGGCACGGGAAGCGGCGGGCGAGAGAGCCTTCGTAGCCGGGGCGATGGGTCCGCTGGGAACCCAGATTGAACCGCTTGGTCCGATGTCGTTTGCGGAAGCTCGGGGCGTGTTTCGCGAACAGGCAGATGCGCTCGCCGCGGCAGGCGTAGATCTGTTCGTTCTCGAAACCTTCTATGAGTTGAATGAGCTTCGCGAAGCCATTTATGCCGCGCGGGAAGCTGCCGGACCTGAGATGGTCATCGTGGCGCAGGTGACCGTCAACGACGACGGAAGTCTCCGGGACGGCACCAGCACCGAAACGTTCACGCGTAGCCTCAATGAGTGGCCGGTGGACGCGATCGGCGTGAACTGCTCGGCCGGTCCCAAGGTGGCGCTCGAAACCATCGAAAAGATGGCGCGGTATACGACCAAACCTCTCAGCGCGATGCCCAATGCGGGCCTCCCAGCCACTGTGGAAGGGCGCAACATCTATCTCTGTTCACCCGAGTACATGGCCCAGTACTCGCGCCGCTTTCTGCAGGCCGGCGTACGCATGATGGGCGGATGCTGCGGCACCACGCCTGAGCACATCAAGCAGATTTGCAGCGAAGTTCGATCGATGCAGCCGGTCCAGCCCATGGCCAGCAAGTCTGCGGTGGCTGTCGACGATAGTAAGCCTCCGGTGCAGCGTTTGGCCAAGATGCCCATTGCGGAGAAGTCGCAATTGGGAGCAAAGCTGGCCGCCGGGAAATTCGTCGCGTTCGTCGAGATACTCCCGCCGCGAGGCATCGATGCAGCGAAGGAGATCGCAGGCTCGCGGCTCTGCAAAGAGAACGGGATCGACTGCATCAACGTGCCCGACGGTCCGCGTGCCAGCGCGCGGCTGAGCGCTCAAGTGACCTGCCAGCTTATCCAGGAGCGCGCGGGAATCGAAGCGGTGCTCCATTTCTGCTGTCGCGACCGCAACATTCTTAGCATTCAATCGGAGTTGCTGGGCGCGCATGCCACCGGCGTGCGGAACCTGATTTGCATTACCGGCGACCCGCCGCGTATGGGCTCCTACCCGGACGCCACCGCCGTGTTCGACGTGGATTCGATTGGGCTGACGAACATTGTCAACAACTTGAACCAGGGGCTGGATATCGGAGGCAATCCGATCGGTTCGCAGACCGCGTTGCTACTCGGCGTGGGCGCCAATCCGGGTGCGTTGAACATGGACGAGGAGCTGCGCCGCTTCGCCTGGAAGGTGGAAGCGGGAGCGGAGTACGTGGTAACGCAGCCTGTTTTCGATCTTGATCTTCTGGAATCGTTTCTTAAGAACACTGCGCAATACCGTATCCCGATCATTGCAGGGATCTGGCCGCTGACCAGTTACCGCAATGCCGAGTTCATGGTGAACGAGCTGCGAGTGCCCGTTCCGCAAGAGTACATGGATCGAATGAAGCGGGCAGACGGCGCTGAGAAAGCCCGCGCGGAAGGCGTTCTCATTGCCCAGGAGATGTGCCAGCGTGTACGCCCGCTGGTGCAAGGGGCGCAACTGAGTGCGCCGTTTGGCCGTTATGAAATGGCTATCCAAGTCGCCGAGGCGCTCGGCGAACGCTAATCGTGGCCACTGATCTCATCGAAATCGATTCTGATAGTCCGTACGCTGGAGCAATCGACCGCGCTATCGAAGTGATCCAACGCGGCGGAGTGGTCGGCGTTCCGACCGATGCGCTGTATGTCCTGGTGGCCGATCCCCTGAATCTGCAGGCGGTCGTACGCGTATTTGCGGCGAAAGGCCGCGAGCATATTCGTTCGCTGCCGCTGGCGATCTCCGA
>JAABUQ010012682.1_pt1 | contig 10416 bp, 12 predicted proteins | sample 5560001 | NCBI WGS metagenome assembly JAABUQ01 (sample SAMN10711888, study PRJNA513371) | rock metagenome | isolation source: Antarctica rocks | place: Antarctica: Victoria Land, Finger Mt nord | collected 2015-12-18 | reverse complement strand
CTCGCGCCGCGGAAACCATCTTGGCCAGCGACCATGTGCGGTCGCCCCTAAAGGCCGCACATATGGAAGCAAGCGATCAGATCAAATTGTCCGCTCAGCCCTTGCAAGAGGGAGCCGTCCACATATGTATCGGGAACGTGTCGCTGAGTTGCGAGCTGCATCTGCGACCGTGGTCCTTCCATGTTCATGTTTGTCAGCCTGATCTTTACCTTTGGTCGAGACGCTTAGACTCATGAGATGTTCACCAAGGCGCTCTAAAGCAGCGCCGTCATGTTAATTGGTGTAACCCAACTCCTGCGCGGTAATCTCCAACTATTTGGAGCCCGGCTGAGGCTGCGCACGGCAGACGGCGGTGTGTGGCGGCTGAACGGTTCACCGCGTGGTTATGGTTTCGTCGGCCGCAGGGTGGAGTTGACGGCAACGCGCGTCGGCTCGGACGAACTCGATGTCGAGTGGATCGCGGAAAGCCAGTAACGCGCCGTCTTCGTGGCGGAATCACCATCGGTGCAAGTTTTCGTAAACGTAACGAAGGCGACGCTTCGGCCGAAGCGCCGCCGTCGCTTGTTCGTAGGGTGCTGTTAGGCGGCCAGCAGTTCCTCCTCGGCCTCGGCCGCCTCGTCTTCCGGTTCGCCGATGTCTACGGCGGAGACGTCGAGCGTGGTCCTGTCGACGACATTGTGCGCGTCGAGCGGAACGCCAGCGTCCAGCGGCGCGAGCGCGTAACCGAGCGAGCGCAGCGGCTCGGGCAACCAGCCCGTGCCCGCGAGCATGGTCTCGGCGCGTTCGGCCATTTCGCCCTTCTTGAGCCCGGCAAGCCGCTCGGCGGTGGCCGGGCCTCTGGCCTCGCGCACCGCATCGACGATCCGTGCCTTCGTCACGCGGCCGAGATAGTTATCGGCCGTCGGTTGCCAGTCGCGCGCCAGGTCGAGATCGACCGCGTGCGCGAGTTCGCCGGCGTGCGAGATCGCGCGCGGGCGCTTGTTCCACGGCTCGACGAGCGCGTTGACGCCCATCGCGACGCAGTGTGCGAACAGCTCCATGCGCTCGGTGTGGTCGAAGCTGGTCAGTTCCTCCCACATCTGCGCGCCGTCGCCACATAGACGCTCGCCCTAGGCACGGTGCCGGGTGTCGAGCTCGATCGCCGCGGCAGTCTCGGCGAGGCCGGGATTGGCGCTCGCGCCAAAGCTCGTCGAGACAGCTGTCCTGGCTGTAGTGGAGCAACAGCTTGCACACGAACGCGTGCAAGCAGGCGAGGAACGCGGTGTCGGGGTGCCGACCGACTGCCTCGCGCAGCGCTACCTGTAGCCGCGCGCATGTGTGGACGGCTACATGTAGAGGCCGGCGAAGGTGCTGGTGGCAGCGGAAATGACTCGCTGAGGCGTTAGGTTCAGACTCGGCGCGGCGCATTGCCCTTCCTCTTCCGCGCCTACTTTCTTGTGATCATCGAGCCCGGTTAACCGAATTGATCAACACGCTTTCGAACAACGCCGCAGCACCCTCAATATTTCTTGCCTTACGTTCGCAAGATGAAGGAGGACTATGAAAGGTCCGATGCCGCCGAACGCCATCGCGCGCTCGACGGCTCCGCAAATAACCGGTTGTGGCGGTGTCTCAACGACTGCCGTTGCGATCACAGTGCGCCTTTGGCGAGCACAACGGTTTGAATACTATCTTCCGAGCGGGTAGCTGAAACGATGCTTCGCACGCTGGCCTCTATCGCTTTGCTGACCACGGCCTTGTCCGCGAACGCGTCGGCTGCTGGAGCAAAGTTGCCGACCCTCACCGAAGCGATTGATCGAGGAGACTACATCAAAATCACCAGCGTGGTTGTCGAGCAGCATGGCCGAATAGTCTACGAGCATTACCATGCCGGTGATGGACCGCGGTCGTTGCACGACGTGCGCTCGGCGGGGAAGTCCGTGACCGCGCTCGCGGTTGGGACCGCGATTGCTGATGGCGCTCTGCCGGGCGTCGACACGCCAGCCTTCCCCAGGCTTTCCGATCTAGCTCCGTTTGCCAACGACGGACCGGTAAAGCAGGCGATCCTTCTTCGCGATCTGCTGACGATGTCTTCCGCACTTTCATGCGACGACTGGGAGGACGCCTCTCCGGGCAACGAGGAGCGCATGTATCCAACGCGCTCATGGGCGCGCTTCGCTGTCGATCTTCCGACCGCGCCGGGATACGTGCGGGACGCGTCCGGCTATGGTCGGTTTTCCTATTGCACCGCCGGAGCGTTCCTCGTTGGTCAGATCGTGCAACGGGCGACCGCTGAGCGTGTCGACCGCTACCTTCAGCACCGTTTGTTCAATCCGCTGGGCATTCACTCTGTCGCGTGGGTGTCCTCGCCGTCAGGCGAAATCCAGACCGGCGGCCAGGCGAGCTATCGTGCGCGCGATCTCGCCAAAATCGGTCGTCTCGTGCTCAACCATGGCCGCTGGCGCGGTAAGCAGGTTGTTCCCTCGGAATGGGTGGACGCCATGTTGACCCCGCGCAGGCGAGCCGACGCGGACAACGATTATGGCTATTTTTGGTGGCGTCGCGATTTCACCGCCTCCACCGGCCCACATTCGGGATGGTACATGTCGGGCAACGGCGGGAACAAGGTCATTGTCTTCCGCGATTTCGATGCCGTGGTTGTGGTTACGAGCACCAACTTCAACGCTCGCGGTATGCACCAGCAAACCACCGACCTCGTGGTCCGTCACGTGCTACCGATGTTGGAACTTCCGACCTCTAAATAAGGACGGCGCCCCTCAAATCGACGATAGATGGACGAAGTTCATCACTGCCGAGTCGCCGTGCGCGCGATCCAGCTACCGAACTGCTCGATCGCCGAGATAAAGGCATCCGCGTTCAGGCACAACTTCCCCGCCCCGAAGCGCATGTCCGCTTGTTTGGGCAACACCTCGACCGCCCGCCGGCTTAAAGCCAAAGGCTCGATAAGCGATTATTCGTCGATGTACGACGATCAGAAAAAGGGCCGACGGATGACCGCCGGCCCAGTTAAATCCTAGGGGAGGATCGCCTTTCGGCATTCCCATTGTGCACTGCAACATATACCATGGCAATAGCTGAATGTGAGCCAGCTGACGCCTGTTTCAGCTCCCTGCCTAAGGTAATTCGACAACACATTTTCGACGATGCCCGCTGTTAACGACCCGATGTCCGCATGGCGTCTGCTTCTGCCCTACACCGGCTCTCGACCACGCCAGACGATCTTCGATCAGCCTCGCTCCCCCGCCTCGATCGCGTCGAGCACCTGTTCGGGGGCGACGTCCTGTTCGATCTCGGGAAGTTCGGCGTCGACTTCGCTCGTGACGTCGAGCTTGCGGGCGATCGCGTCGACGAGCTTGGTCAGGCGCGTGACCTCGTGCTCGGCGAGCAGACTGATCTGGAGGTTGAGTTCGGCGCGCTCGTCGGCGAGCTTGGCCTGGCGGTTCTGGCTGATGAGGACGAAGGTGGAGAGGAAGATGGCCTCCACCGAGGCTTCGGTGGCGAGGATTACGAAAGTGGGATCAAACGGGGTGAGGCCGGGGATCAGCTTGGCATTCCAAAGTGCCCACAGCCCGAACACGATCAGGTGCAACAGCACGAACGCCATCGAGCCGGTGAAGCCGGTGATCTGAGACCTTGGTCGATGTGCTCGCGCGGGAGGCTTCCTCCACGCGACGTTGGCCGAGCGTGACGATGTTGCGTTCGAGGGCGGGGCCGAGGCCGGAAGGGTGCGTTAACGGTTTGGTCGGGCTGGGCATCAGGGGTGGAATGGGCGGAGCGAGTGTGGGGTTCCCCGGTCGGCTGCGTCACGTTTTGCGCGCCAAGGCCGCCGCCGCCACCGTATCCGCCCGTGCACGGAAGAGGACAGCTGTAAGCTGCCGCCCAAGGCAAGCGCAACGCCGGAGAAAGTCAGCCGCGGTCGCCATGCCGAGGCTACTGGCCTGCCCTCACCACTACGATCTCGATCATCCCGCCGCCGCCCGGCGGGTAACCGACGAAGCTGCGCGGATTATTCTCCTGGTCGCCCGGCTGCGTGTAGCGGCTGCCGACATGCTGGACCGTCGCCGTCAGGCGACCGTCGATTCGACCGGACAGCGGGAAGCTGTACGTCCCCGTACCGGCTATCTGGAACTCGGGCGTCGAGGGTAGGTGGCGGGAAGCGCGATCCTCGCACCCACGCCTGCGAGCACCTGAGCGAGGAGAAGCATCGTCCAGTGCACCGCACCCGCGCTAATCCCCGTCCCCAGCGTTGTCAAACGGCGTCCAAAGTTGACCCCCCATGGGCGTCCAAAATTGACCCCCCATGGGTGGCGGACGGCGGTTGCGGAGCGGCGCTGCGCGGAGTTTCCGCATACACGCAGCGCGGCGCCGCTCCGCAACCGCTCGCGCCGGATCAGGAGCGGGTTTTGAGCCGTCAGCTATCGTTGCCGGTTTCGACGATGTCGCAGTGGTGGGTGAGCCGATCGAGGAGCGCGGTCGTCATCTTGGCGTCGCCGAAGACGGTGGGCCATTCGCCGAAGGCGAGATTGGTGGTGACGATCACCGAGGTCTGTTCGTAGAGCTTGCTCACGAGGTGGAAGAGGAGCTGGCCGCCGGATCTGGCAAAGGGCAGATAGCCGAGCTCATCGAGCACGACGAGCTCGAGCCGGGAGAGCTGAGCGGCCAGATGCCCGGCCTTGCCGACGCGGGTCTCCTCCTCGAGGCGGTTCACGAGATCGACGGTGTTGAAGTAACGACCGCGCGCGCCGGCGCGGACCACGGCCGCCGTGATCGCGATCGCGAGGTGGGTCTTGCCCGTGCCCGTGCCGCCGACGAGCACGACGTTGCGCCGGGCGTCGAGGAAGCTGCCGGCGTGCAGCGAGCGCACCAGGCCTTCTTTGATCGGCGTGCCCTTGAAGATGAAAGTGTCGAGATCCTTGATCACGGGCAGCTTGGCGGCGCTCATCCGATAGCGGATCGAAGCCGCGTGGCGGTGCGCGGCTTCCGCCTTGAGCAGGTCGGTCAGCACCTCCATGACGGTGCGGCCGCGCTGCAGCCCGGTGGTGACCGCCTCGTCGAAGGCGCCCGCCATTCCTTTCAGGCCGAGGCCGCCCATCGCGGCGATCATCTCATGCCGCTGCATGGTGACCCCGCAGCTGGTCGTAGCGTGCACAATCCGCGATTGGCGCATGGACGAGCGCGAGCACCTCGGACACACTTAGCGTCGGTGGTTGCGGCGGTTCACGCCGCCGCGCCAGGATGTTGAGGACGACATCGTCGCTCGCGGTCCCCGCCTCGAGCGTCTCGCCGACCGCCGCCTCCACCGCTTCCAAGCCATCCGTGAGCACCATCGCGAGCACGCGCACAAAGCGCCGGTCCGCTTCATCCCCGCGCCCCAGTTTGCGCCGGAGCGTGGTCAAGGCCGGAGGTAGCTCCCAATCGACAAAGGGCGCACCGTTGCGCAGCGCGCCGGGCTTGCGCGCCAGCACGGGCAGATAATGCCAAGGATCGTAGATGGTGCGGTCGCGGCCGAAGACGCGTGAATGCTCGGCCACCAGCTCGCCCGCGCAGCGGACCTCGATCCGGTCGGCGTAGGCGCGGATCTGCACCGCCTTGCGTGCGGAGCGCGCCATGACCGAGTATTTATTGCGATCGAAGCTGACCAGGCACGTTGCCGACGCGGTCGCCTCGATCGCGTGGAAACCATCGAAGGGGCCGAAGGCGGTGAGCGCCGCGCGCTCGTCCTCCCACACCTGCCACACCGTGCGCTCGCGCTGCTCGGGATGGCGGTCCTCGCGCGCGCGCCGCACGCACTCCGCCTCGAGCCAGCCATTCAGCTCCTCGAGGCTGGCGAAGCACGCACGCGGGCGGAAGATGTTGTCGCGCACGTAGCCGACCTGATTTTCGACCTGCCCCTTCTCCCAGCCCGACGCCGGCGTGCCACCTACCCCACGCGCTAGCGCGTGGGGACCCCGGACGCCACCGGCTCGACCAGGTAATGCGAACACATCTCCTCGAAGCGACGGTTGAAGCGCCGTGTCTTGCCCGTGTAGATCGCATCGACCGCGGTCTTCATATTGTCGTAGATCCCGCGCCGCGGCACCCCGCCCAGCATCGCAAAGGCACGCGCGTGCGCGTCGAAGACCATGTCCTGCGTCTCGCGCGGGTACGCACGAAGGTAGAAGCGGCGGCTGTGGCAGAGCCGCAGATGCGCCACCTTCACCGTCTGCGGCGCGCCCGCGATTTCAACGCGCTCGTGGCTCCAGTCGAACTGGTAGGCGTCGCCGGGCGCGAAGCTCAGCGGCACGAAGGCGTCGGCCACCGTCGGGAATTCCTTTCGCTCCCGCGCCCAGCGCTGCGCGTAACGCCTGACCGCGCTGTACGACGCCTCGCATCCCTCGCGGCCAAGCAGGTCATGGATGCGCGTCAGCGTCAGCCGCTCGCGCTTCGCCCGCGCAGCGTTTTCCGCGAGCATCGTGTCGAGCCGCACCAGATGCGGGCCCAGCCTGGGAGATGGCTGCTCCGCCCGCTCGTAAGCGAAGCTGGTCTCGCCCGAACGCAGAACGCGCCGCACCGTGTTACGCGCCAGCCCGAGCTCGCGCGCGATCGTCTTGATCCCCTTGCCGGCTACTAGATGCGCGCGCCGGACCTTCGCAATCGTCTCCACAACCAACATCCCCGTCTCGATCCGCAGCTCATCCAAGCCACCGATCTGGCCATCACCACGACCCGGGGAGGGGTCACCTTTGCACGCCGATCACCCCGGAACAGGGGTCAACATTCCACGCCAGATCACACCCAGCGTCACCGCGAGCAGACCCACGATCAATGCACGCTGCGGACCGATGCGGTCGACCGAGGCGCCGAGCAGCAAGGCCGAAAGCGCGGTCGCCCCGCCATAGGCCGCGATCGCTCGAGCGACCGTCGTCACGCTGGTATGCAGCGATGCCGCCACGTCGGCCAGGATCGGGCTCAGCACGAGGCTGTTCGAGCCAATGACGGCGACGCCGACGATCAGAACGGGAAGAGGGTTCGCCTTGCGGCCATGCGTCCCGCGCGGCAACATAGCGGCCGCTCGACGCTTGATCCGGCGTTCGACGTCACGCGTTCCCCACCAGCGAGCGTGCGAGTAGCCATCCATTGCGCGGGTTCTCGCCGATCCGGCGTACCGCATGGGGCCACCAGTCGCGGCCGAACGGGACATAGAGCCGGACGCGCTCGCCACTCTTCGCCAGCGCGTGCGAGACATCCCCGCGAACACCGAGCAGCATTTCGAACTCGTACTCGCCCGCTTGCCAACCGTTACCGCGCGCGCGCTCGATCGTGTACGCGTGCAATCGGTCGTCGTGGGTGGCGATAATCGGGTAAAAGCCCGCATCGCGCGCTTCGCGCGACAGCATCATGTCGATCAGGCGGCGCGAGTTCTCCTTGATCTCGCTCTGCCGGGGGAATGCGAGATCGGGACCCGCCGCGAACGCGCCCTTGACCAGCCTGACCTTGGATCCTCGGCGGATCTGCGGGCGTAGATCGTCCTGGGTTCGCCGACGGTAGGCTTGCAAGGTGAGCGCGACGGGCAGCTTCGCCGCGTGCACGTCATCGTGCAGCTTGATGGTCGCGTCCGTCACGCTCGCATCCTCCATGTCGAGCATCAGCGCATGGACACCGGGGCGGTTGTTCGACGACCGCGCGATCGCCTCGGCGATGCTAAAGACATTGCGCCGTGCCATCGCGGGATCGAGCGTCTGCCCGACCTGCGTGGGATCGACCGAGATGTGGACGTCCATACCCGTATTGCCGAGCAACCCCGCGACTTCGATCTTAGCCTCGACGTTCTCGCCGACGAGACCCGGCGTGTCGACATATTCGCCAAGATAGAACAACGAACTGCGGATACCTGGACTGGCCAGCAGACTTGCCGCTCGGGCGACTCCGGACCTCGCGGTTTCGCCCGCGACATAGCGCGTTGCAATCGTCGAGGTAGCGCGCGTGTTCTGCACCCAGCGCTTCACTCGCGGCGATCTTGCGAGCCCGATCATCGTCGATTGCCAAGCACGGCGCATGGAGCGGCTTCCTTTCCGTTTATCAGAACGTTGTTGCTTACCTAGGTACAATGGCCGAATAGAATTGTAAGAAACAAGCTCGCCGCCGTGGTTCGTTCAAAATACGAATAGCATAAGGCAGAATGGGAGCGCATGGCACGCGTAGACCGAATCGACCGAAAACTGTTAACTCTGCTGACCGAGGATGCCGGGCAGACCTATACCGACCTGGCCAAGAGCCTACATCTTTCCGCGCCTGCTCTGCACGAACGAGTCAAGCGCTTGAAAGCAAGCGGCGTTATCCGCCGCACGACGATCGAAATCGACCCGCGCGCGGTCGGACATGCGCTGTGTGCGTTTGTGCACGTCGACGCGGCAGGCGGCGCTTGCGCGAGTATCGTCGAGGCCTTGCGAGGTAACGGCCTGATCGAGGAGACTCACAGCGTGGCTGGTGGAACTTGCATGGTGCTCAAGGTGCGCGCCGGCTCGCCTGAAATCCTAGAAGGCGTACTTCAGACAATCCATCTCCAGAGCGGAGCGAGGCGGGTCGAGTCCTTCGTCGTGCTGAGGACTTATATGGATCGCGGGCCAGATTTGCTGATCGACGTCGAAAAAGACTAGCTATGTCCTACGTCCTACATACCCGCCGGGCATCACACAGATCTCGCCCTATTCTCGAGCGCCGACAGTTACAGGAACGCTTCCATCCGAGGTTACGGCTCGCGATGCGGTCGTACAGCGCGTGCGCGTCGCGCTCGAGCTCATCTGGTCGGGCGCCGAGCTCCTGAGTTGGCAAACGTTGCCAGTTCCATTGGGATAGCATAACTTCCGGCTATGCCAACGCGAAATGTGAACCTTACCGACGAGCAGGACCGCTTTGTAGGCGAGGCGCTGGCGGCAGGGCGATATCAGAATGCCAGCGAACTCGTTCGCGAAGGGTTGCGACTTCTCGAGCGTCGCGAGCAGGAAGATGACGCCAGGCTAGAGCGATTGCGGAGCGCGGTCAGCGAGGGCGATGCTGCCCTCACGCGCGGTGAGCATGAGGACGTCGAGGACAATCGATTAGCAGAGTGGCTCTGGCTAAAAGCGAAAAGCTAGCTTGGTCCATTGTTTCAAATGGTATGAGTGTGCTTGCCATCCTATTTGCAGGAGCAGTATCTGTTAAGTTGATTACTGGACAGGAAAAGAACTAAAAGGTAAAAGATTCGCGAAGCTGTGCAAATGGCAAAGTACGCTTTTTGACTGATTTGAACAGCAATCAAACAATTTTGCGCTTTCGATCGGTTGCTAGGTCGAAGCTCATGCGCTGTACAGCTTCCGTGAGCAAACGGCAGAAATTGTCTCCTATTAGGTTACGCAATATGCGCGATCTACGACGTACATGGGGTCGAAAGCGGTCTTCAAGGGGCCAACGCGCCGCCGAAAGGAGTCAGCCGACGCCGCTACGCCGAGTCAATTCGTCTGCCGCCACCAGCGAAGGCGGGATCGGTTTCGACGCGCCCCCGGATGTCGACCGCCCGTTGACCATGGGCGGCTTCGACGCGCTCGCGCGCGAATGCGGCGCTTTCCGGCGGGGCAGACGCGCCATGAAGCGAGGAGGAGGGGCGCGACGACCGGCATGAGCGACGACCTCAACGGGAATGGCTACGCTGGGACAATGAATGCTTGCTGATGCTGAAGTCGATGCTCCGCAGCAGTGCGTCGTACGCCCGGCAATCGGCGGCAGTTTTACATTGCGCGCGCACGCGGAGCGGCAAATGCCTGTAGCCTCCGGTATCGTGGGTTTGGTGAACTTCGATCGTGGCGGACACCTCTTCCCCGCGATTGCCGTCCAGCTTGTAGCGAACCTCCTTGCCCGGCCTTCCGTCTACCGTGAAAGATCTCTCCCGCCACTCCACTTTCCCAATTGCGTCGCGCAGTCCACCCGAACCATAATCGAGTGTCAGCCTCAGGCCTTGCCGCCGAATGGTGAAGATCACCGTGTCGATCGCATTGAGCTCCCGCCTAACCACAGCGCCGGGAGGGACCGCCATCTGCAGCACGGCGCGAGCGTGACACGCGTCCAAGTCGGGGGCGCTACACAACTTTACGATTTTGATAACTTTCTCGCGGACTACAATCTCACTCCAATGCGTATGCTTTCCTATCTCCCTAAGAATAGGTGATTAGGTGAGTACTCGAGGTGGACAGTGAATATGTTACTTAGGCCTGAAAAGGCCTGCACCGATGGAAGTGGCTCAATAGCTCAAAGATCGCTGGAATCCGTGCGACTCCACCTAGCACTACTTTGGCAGACTAGCTGTTGGGTCCGCCGTAAGCGGCTTATTGCAATGCGGGCATCGCGTTGGTGGCGGCCGTGCGAAGAGGTCGAGGATCGCCTGTCTGACAGCCGGCATGCTCG
>JAABUQ010012681.1_pt1 | contig 10416 bp, 11 predicted proteins | sample 5560001 | NCBI WGS metagenome assembly JAABUQ01 (sample SAMN10711888, study PRJNA513371) | rock metagenome | isolation source: Antarctica rocks | place: Antarctica: Victoria Land, Finger Mt nord | collected 2015-12-18 | reverse complement strand
CCGCTAGCGCGCATGGCCGTGGGCCACGCCCGCCGCGCAGCCCGGCCCCGCCCGGCCGCACGCACTCCCCTCCCTACCCGGTCTCGCCGACGGGCAAGGAAGCAGCGGGGCTGCTTCCGCTGCCAAAGGGAGACCACCATGACCAACACCAGCACTGTTACCTACACCACCACCGAGATCAGCCTTGCCAAGCTGGTCCCCTGCCCTGCCAACGCCCGGCGCACCGGCGCAGGGCTGGGCATCGAGGCCCTGGCCGCCTCCATCCAGGCGCACGGGCTGCTGCAATCCCTCGTGGTCCGGCCCGCGCTGGATGGCGGCGGGAAGGCCACGGGCAAGTACGAGGTCGCCGCCGGCGGGCGTCGCCTGGCCGCCTTGAAGCTGCTGGCCAAGCGCAAGCGCATCGGCAAGGGGGCCGCCATCCCCTGCCGCGTGCTGGACGGTGTGGACGGCGCCGAGGCGAGCCTGGCCGAGAACGTGGTGAGGCTGGACATGCACCCCGCCGACCAGTTCGAGGCGTTCGCCCGCCTGCACCAGGACGGGGCCGGGCTGGGCATCGAGGACATTGCCGCCCGGTTCGGGGTGTCCGCCCACACCGTCCGGCAGCGGCTGCGTCTGGCCGTCGTCTCCCCCGCACTGGTGCAAGCATACCGGGACGGCGTGCTGACCCTGGACCATCTGACGGCGTTCGCCGTCACCGAGGACCAGAAGGCGCAGGAGCGGGTGCATGGGCAGTTGCAGGACTGGCAGCGCCACACCGACGCCATCCGGCGCTTGCTGACCGGCGGCCTTGTGCCGGCGACCGACCGCCGCGTGGCCTTCGCCGGGCTGGACGCCTACCAGGCCGCGGGCGGCACGGTGCAGCGCGACCTGTTCAGCGAGGACAGGGGCGGCTGGATCGCGGACGCTGGCTTGCTGGAACGGCTGGTGGCCGAGCGCATGGAGCGGGAGGCCGAGCAGGTCCGGGCCGAGGGCTGGCGTTGGGTGGCCATCGGCCCGGACGCCCAGGCGAAGGCTTGGCCGTGCCGCCGGGTGTGGCCCCGCAAGGTCGCGCCCACTCCCGAGGACGACGCGCGCCGGACGGAGCTTGCCAACCGCTACGACGAGCTTGCGGCGGAGCACAACGGCAGCGCGGACGACCTGCCCGATGAGGTCGCGGCCGAGTTGGACCGGATTGAGGCCGAGCTTGCCGCCTTGAAGGCCCGGGAGGACGTGTGGACCCCTGGGGACGTGGCGGTGGCCGGGGCGGTGCTGACGCTGGCGCTGGACGGCAGCTTGCGGGTGGAGCGGGGCTTCGTGCGCCCGGAGGACGAGCCGAAGCCGGAGCCGGCCAGCCCCGCCGCGGACGGAGACAGGCAGCACGGCACGGAGGCGGGCGGCACGGACGCAGGCGGCGCGTGGCCCCTGCCGGTCCGGGGCGGCGCGGGTGCCGTGACGGAACCGGACGACAAGGCCCCTGCCCTGTCCGGCGCGTTGCAGGCCGAGTTGGAGGCGCACCGGACGGTCGGCTTGCAGGCGGCGCTTGCCGGCCAGCCCGAGCTTGCCTTGCGTGTCATGCTGCACGCCCTGGCCACCGACGCCTTCTATGCCCGGTATGCCGACACCGTGGCCCGGTTCACGTCCTACCCGCCCAACCTGGCCGCCGCCTGCCCCGGCATCGCGGACAGCCCGGCGTGGCAGGCGATAACGCAGGCCGAGGCGGACTGGCGCGGGCGGCTGCCGGAGCGGGAGGCGGACCTGTGGACGTGGCTACAGGAGCAGGACACCCCGGCGCTGCTGGGCTTGCTGGCGGTGTGCGTGGCCCGCACTGCGGACGCGGGCCGGGCGGACTGGACCACCCCGCACGGGGCCGGGTGCATCCAGGCGCGGGTTGCCACCGCGGCGGGGCTGGACATGCGCCAGTGCTGGACGGCGACGAAGGAGGGCTACCTTGGCCGGGTGCCCAAGGCGCTGATCCTGGACGCCGTGCGGGAGGGAGCGGGCACCAGCGCCGCCGCCCGCCTGGCCGGCACCAAGAAGGAGGTCATGGCCGCGGACGCCGCGGCGCTGCTGGCCGGGACCGGGTGGCTGCCGGCGTTGCTGCACGTTCCGGGGGTGACATATCCCGTGGACTCTAGGGGGAGCGACAACCAAGGCCAGGACGCTGCGCCGGTGGCGATGGCGGCGGAGTAACCCGTCCCCTCCCTTCCCTCTTGCCCGACTTGGGCCGCCCCTGCCGGGGCGGCCCTTTTCCGTCCGGCACGCCCGATCCCAGGCAGTGTCTCAGTTTGGCAGTGTCTCAGTTCGAATGCCTGCTTTTGATGGGAAGCAGACGTATCGCTGGGCAGTAGGGATCCCTACGTCGGTGCAGCGAAACGGCCTTCTTCCACGACTTGTCCTAGCTCGTGAAGGATCGCTGCGCCGCATCGAACGCCATTGTGAAAGCACTCCAACGTCATGTTCTCGTTCGGCGCATGGTTGGCGGCATCTGCGTTGGCATAGTTCACGACGAAAGCCGGGACACCCAGGATGTCGGTGAAGACGTAGCCGGGCAGGCTACCGAAGCCGGACGGATACAACAACGGCTCGGTCCCATAAGCGGCCGTGATCGCGCGCTGTATCGGTTGAGCCAATGGTGTGTTCATCGGTGTCTTCGAAGGGTGCATTCCTTTGTCGTTGCAGATGAACTCCACCTCCGGAGCATGGCGCGCTACGTGGGCCGCAATCTTCGCTGCTATGTCGGCCGGGTCCTGCGCCGCGACCATCCGCACATCGCACTTGGCGACCGCCTCGTGGGGCAGCACGGTCTTGGTCCCAGGGCCGCCGTAGCCACCATGGATGCCGTTGAGCGTCAGCGTGGGATGAAAGCTGAGGCGTTCGTAGAACGGCAGGTCGGTGGGCAAGTCGAGCCTGTCGAGGCCGAGCGACCGCTTGAACTCCGGCAGGTCGAGCGGCAGCCGCCCGGCAGCCTCACGCTCCTCGATGCTCGGCGGGATGATGGCATCGTGGAAGCCATCGATAGTGATGTTGCCGTGAGCGTCTTTCATGGACGCCAGCAGATGCACCAGCGTCCAGAGCGGGTTGGGCACCACGCCGCCGAAATTGCCGGAGTGGACGTCGCGCTTGGCATGTCGCACCCGAAGCTCGAACGTCATCACGCCACGGGAGCCAAACTTCAGGTTGGGCCGTCCTGACGGATGCATCTGCCCGTCCGCCGTGATGGCCAAGTCCACCGCGAGCATGTCGCGTTGGGTCCGGATGAACTCGGCTATGTGAGGACTGCCCACCTCCTCCTCGCCTTCCAGCAGCAGGATGACGTTACACGGAAGGCGTCCATGCACCTTGAGGTGTGCCTCGATCGCCAGAATCTGAGCCAGGTGCTGCCCTTTGTTGTCGGCCACGCCACGGGCGAAGATGCGACCATTGCGGATGGCGGGCTCGAAGGGCGGGGTTGTCCAGGCCTCCAACGGCTCAGGCGGCTGCACGTCGTAATGGCCATACAACAGTACGGTCGGTTTCCCGGGTGCGCCGCTCCAACGCGCTACCACCATCGGATGACCGGCGGTCGGCACGGTACTCGTCTCCAACCCCATGACCGTCAACATGCCTACAAGCCGGTCGGCAACGTCGCGAACACCGATGTTTTGGGCGCTGATGCTGGGGTGACGCAGGTAGTCAATCAGCCGCTCGACCGAACCGCCGCGTTCCCTGTCAATGTGCTCGAACACGGAAGCAAGCTCGCTGTGCATCTGCGCCACCCGGTTTGAGGCGGCCACGCACAGTGACGGTCCGCAGTTCCCCACCCTTGTAGCCCATAGACGGAACATGTCGAGAACATTGTTATGGCTGCATGTTCGATCCGGGTCGGAAGCCGACATCCAGACTGAGACACTGCCCGATCCCGGAACGGAACGCCCCGAAAAACGGAGTGCCGGCCGACCCTAGCCGGCCGGCGCAAGTTTGGGGCGGCGGCGCTGCCGCGCTGCAAGCAGCGGCGACGCCGCGTCAGTCTTCGGCAATGGTGATCGGGGCCGGCCCGTCGTTCGGGCCGCCGCAGCGCACAGCCATGTCGATGGCTGCCGGTGCCGACGCAAAGCGGTGCGCCTTCGTGCGGTCCGGCCCCCAGGCTGATTGCGCGTCATCCCAGTCATATAGGAACAACGCCCTGCCCTCGTCCGTCCGGGTCAGGTGGAACGAGCCGCCCGCCTCTGCCCACACTGGACCGATGTGGATGCGCCGCGGGCTGCGCCGACGCGGCGCCCTAGCCAGACAGCACCTCGATGCGACCCGCGCCAGCCCGGCGCCGCGCCGGACCGACCACGATCCGCACGTCCCGGCCCAGCCGCGTCAGGCAGGCCAGCATCTTGGCCTCGCTGATGCCCCGGAACTGGCCGCGCAACAGGCCCGACAGCTTGGGCTGCGGCAGGCCGGTAATCTCCGCCGCCGCCACCTGCGTCAGCCGGCGGCGCTTGATGACCTCGCCGATCCGGCTGGCAAGCTGCGCCTTGACCAGCATCTCGTCAGCATCCGGCCGGCCCAGGTCGGCATACACGTTCGTGCTGCCCGCCTCGATCCCGATCACGGCGTCTTCGGTCATGGTGTCCTCCTTCATGGCGCTTGCTCCTTCGCGTGGGCCTCTGCCGCCCGGAGCCGGGCCGCGATCAGGTCGAGGTCCGGCTTCGGCGTGGCGATGCCCTTGGTCGCCTTCTTCTGGAAGCAGTGCAGCACATAGACCGCCGCGCTGAACTTCACCGTGTACACGGCCCGGTACGTGTCGCCGTGCCAGTCCTCGACCACCTCCAGCACCGCCGCCGATCCCTGCCCGCGCATCGGCTTGGCCTGGTCGTGCTTGGAACCGGCCTGCGCCAGGTGCAGCGCGTAGCCGAACACGTCCTGTACCTCGTCCGGCATCGCCAGCAGGTCCCGCTTGCTGCCCGCCACCCACATCAGCGGCTTCAAGGATGGGGCGTCGTCCACCCGCTTTCTATACCCAATTGGGAATAAGACAGCAAGGCGCTTGCAGGGCGTCTCCCCTTCGGGGCCGGGCCACTGCCCGCTGCGCTCCCGAAGCCGCGAAGGCGCGTCTCCGCCCTTCGGGGCAGTGTCCCTGACGCGGCATTCTGGCGCCAGACGGCGCCACGAGGGGAACCAAAGGGCGCCGCCCTACGGTTCCCCTTCTGCACGCCGCCTACAGCACAGCAGGGCCGCCCCGGATCGCATGGCCGGAAGACGGCCACGCGCCCGGCGCAGCCCGGCCGCGCCCGGCGTCATGCACACCCCTCCCTACCCGGTCTCGCCGACGGGCAAGGAAGCAGCGGGGCTGCTTCCGCTGCCAAAAGGAGGACACACCATGACAAGGACCAGCACCCGGACCAGCCGCAAGGCCAGCACCGCCCGCAAGCCCGCCAGCGTGTCCACCCAGGCACCGGCACCAGCGGCGGAGGAGAGCCGGGCCGACATCTACCAGCGCATCACCGACCGCATCGCCGCCGCCATCGAGGCCGGGGCCGGCAAGTGGCAAATGCCCTGGCACCCCGGTGCGGACGGGGCCGCGCCGCGGCTGCCGGTCAACGCTGCCACGGGCAAGCCATACCGGGGCGTCAACACCGTCGTGCTGTGGGCCACGGCGCAGGCCGAGGGCTACCCGAGTGCAGTATGGGCCACCTACCGGCAATGGGCCGAGTTGGGCGCCCAGGTCCGCAAGGGCGAGCAGTCCAGCCCCGTGGTGTTCTGGAAGGTCAACGGCCCGGACGAAGGCGAGGACGGCGGCAGCACGGGTGGCGGCGCTGCCGGGGAGGACGATGCGGACGGCCGCCGGCCCCGGGTGTTCGCGCGCGGCTACAGCGTGTTCAACGCCGCCCAGGTGGACGGCTACGAGGCCCCTGCCCTGCCCGTGCTGCCGGAGCCTGAGCGCATCGGCCACGCCGAGGCGTTCTTTGCCGCGCTTGGCGCCGACATCCGGCACGGCGGCAGCCGCGCCTGCTACGTGCCGAGCCTCGACCAGATCAGGATGCCGCCCTTCGCGGCGTTCCGGGACGCCGTGGCCTACTACGCGACGCTGGCGCATGAGGCGACCCATCTCACCGGGCACCCGAGCCGGTGCAACCGCGACTTGCGGGGCCGGTTCGGCGAAGAGGCGTATGCAGCCGAGGAGTTGATCGCGGAGCTTGGGGCCGCGTTCATCTGCGCTGACCTGGCACTCACCCCCGAGCCGCGGCAGGACCATGCGGCCTATGTCGCATCGTGGTTGCGCGTGCTGCGGGGCGACAAGCGGGCGATCTTCACGGCAGCGGCCAAGGCGCAGCAGGCGGCGGACTGGATGCACGCGCGCCAGCCCGCCGCGGCGGCAGGGCAGGCCGAGAACGTGGCGCAGGCCCGGGCGGCATAGACAGGGGCGGCGCAGGGGCGGCGCGGGCCGCCCCCAACCGCCTCCGGATAGGTCGGAAGCGGAACGGTCGCGTTTCGGGCGGCGGGCCGCTTCGCGGCCCGGGTGCTTGATGTCCAGACCGCACGCTTGACCCATGCACATGAGCATTGCCGGATGCAGGGATAGCGGTGCATAGTGCCATCACTATAGCGCGTCATCCGGTAATCTTTAAATCAGGATTGTGCCATGAAGGTTGTTGCCATCGTGTCGCAGAAGGGAGGGGCAGGTAAGACAACCCTCGCCTTGCACATAGCCGTGGCCGCAGAGCGAGCAGGATTATCGGCCGCGATCCTCGATATGGACCCACAAGGCACCGCAGAACGATGGAGTGAGTGGCGCAAAGAAGAGCCGCCAGCGGTCGTCGCTGCAAAGGCGACCACGCTTGCCCGCAGGCTTGAGCAGGCGAGGGCTGGGGACGGTGACATCGTAGTCATCGACACCCCTCCTTTGGCCCAAACCGAGGCAAGGGAGGCTGCACGCATCGCGGACTTGATCCTGATTCCATGCCGACCGTCAGCCTTTGACCTGGACGCCATCCGGATCACGGCCGACCTTGCGAATGACATCCGCAAGCCGGCCTTCGTAGTGGTGAACGCTGGCCCGCCACATGGCACGTCAGTTTACAAGGATGTGGCTGAGACCGTGGAGGGCTTTGGGCTGCAAGTGGCGCCAGCGCGCCTAGCGGAGCGGGCGGCCTTCCGACATGCCGTGCGCGACGGCAAGTCCGTTCAGGAGGTTGAGCCGGACGGCAAAGCCGCCGAGGAAGTCGCAGCGTTGTGGAGATGGATTGCCGTACAGCTCGGCATCCCGCCATCACACAATCAGGTAATCTCCTTGGAGGCCCAGGCATGAAGAAGAATGCCTTCTCTAACGTTGCTGAGCGCGAGCCAGGGATTGTCGCACCTGCTGCACCGGAAACCCCGCCGAGCTATCCGAAGCACCGCCAGGGTAAGAAGGCCCTGATCGCCTACTTCTCTCCCAGCGTCTCCAAAGCCCTTCGGCAGATGGCACTGGACGAGGACACAACCATGCAGGCACTTCTGGGCGAGGCAGTCGATTTGCTCATGCGTGCAAGGGGCAAGCACCCGTTTGGTGAACGCTAAGAGATCGACCCCAAACGGATGGGAGCCGGAGTGTCGGTTTGCATCTGCCCGCGCAAGCGGGCCATGCGACCAAGCTTGGATCGTTGCCGCTCCCGGTAGGTTTGCTTGTACTCTTCCCCGTCCTTCCGCCACCAGCCAAGTTGTACGCCAGTAATGGGCGCCCTGGAATAGGACCGCTCAACTTCGATCTTCACACCCAATTCTGACAGGCCGTTTACCTCGACGCAGGCAGGATCGATCACGCGCTTGATGAGGTCGTTGCCACGTTCATAGGCGTTAGGAGGAACTCCGAGCAGGTCGCGGAACCGTGCGACCGTGAAGCGTTCGGTGCATCTGTCCAAGTTGCCGCGCAACTGGACCAGCTCGTATAAAGCAATCGCATACTTGCTTGTCATAGCACAGACGATCTCGGCCTTGATGCGGCCCCAGCGGGACGACTCAGCGAGGATGGGAACCAGCGAGACGGGCACCCGGTACCGCACCGGCCCTCCCACTCCTTCATCCGCCGGGATGTCGAAGGACTCAAATAGGTGGGTCAGCAGTATGCGGTCCCGGCCAGTCTTAGCCTCACGGTAGGCGACCTTCACCTGAACCGAGATTAGGCGGGACAGGCTGTCCCGGATGCGGTCGGTCCCGTTGTGCTTGGACGGGCGTAGTGCAGTGATCGGAAGCTCCCAACAGGCAGTCGGATCACCGAGCCGACCGCTGTCATGAGCGTGCTGGTATAGCAGGTTGAGGATGGCCCGGTCAGACGCCTCAAGGGCATGAGCCCCCGTAATCTCGATTAGCTCGGCAGCTTTCGGGATGCCATGCAGGTTGGTTCGTTGTTCAAGTGTCAGGCTCATGGCGACATGCTGCGACATGGAAGGGAGCGGTGTCGCGTTGCCGATGCACCCGTTTTGTCGCAATGCTCCTTCCAATGGCACGGTCAGGGAAGCTCGTGACGGGCTTGGAGAGGGCTAAACCGCCCTAGTGCTGGCCAGCCGAGCCACTTTTGGGCCGCAAACGACCCATCATCCTCCCCAATGCACCCGTTTCGTCGCATCTCGCCGCCTGCACCCACTTTGTCGCAACAGCATACCATCAGGTCATGGCCTGCACCCGTTTAGTCGCGTTGCAGCACCCGTTTGGTCGCATCATGGCACCCGTTTTGTCGCAATACACCACCCGTTTAGTCGCAATACTATAGTACAACCTATTGATAAATAGAAGGAAAAATATACTTGAATCTATGAACTTAAAGAAGAACTTGAACTTTCCGCTGTGGACAACTTAGCTCTGTGGACAACCTACCGCTTGACCGTAGTGTAATCGACATGACAGGTAATCCTGCCATCCTGCAATGCTTAACAATGAGAGCAGGTTATGAAGAAGTGCCCACCAATTGGGTTCCTAACCTTCCCGGTGCAGCAGGTCATTTCCGGTGATGGGCCGGAGGTTCAGCTCGGAAGGCGCCTTGAGCAGCAGCTCGGCGGTGGTTGCGACGCCTTGCGGGGTGGTGCAGGCGGTCCAGACGCGCAGGCGGTAGAGGCCGGGCTGCAACTCGGCCCCCAGCACGAGCGAGGCGGTCGCTTCCGGCTTGCCAGGGCTGCTGACGAGGATGGAGCGCCCGTCGAGGCTGCGGCCCTCCAGCCAGGCTTGCAGGAAGCAGGTCGGGGCGATGGGGCTGCCCTTGAAGGCGGCCGTCAGGTCGGCGCCGATCTGGTAGCGGCCCGCTTCCCTGGCGCGTAGCCAGCCTTGCAGTTCGACGCCGACCGGCCCGGCGTAGCGCACGCCGCGAGTCCTGATGTCGGTGAATGGGATGGGGCCACCCTCATAGACGAAGCCGCCCACGCTGTCAGGCGGCACCTCTGCTAGGCCGTTGGCGTCCCGGGGCGCCGCACGAGCCACGGCGAGCGCCCCCGGCTTGTACGCCTCCCCAGAGATCGTGGGAGGGGCACCAGGCCCGGCGGGGGAGGTTGCCGCCCCACTGACTGCCGCCGCGCCCTGGCCAGTCCCGGAGGGCTGCGGGCGGGTCTGGTCCATCCGGCGCAGCAGCTCATCCAGCTTGCTCTCGATTCGGTCAAGCTGACTCGGTGCGGGCGACGATTGCGGCGGCGGGACCGGTGCCGGCGCCTGGGCGCGCGCAGCGAAGGGCAGGACCAGCAAGGAAGCTGACAGGAGCAAGGCAGGATGAATCATGGGCGGGTTCCCGGCTTGAAGGCGCCAAAGCGGTCGGCGCTGGGAGTCGGGGCGACCGCCACGTCCGACAAGGGATGGCCAGGCGTGATCTTCGGCACATCGGCGGACAGCGGCGGCGCCGCGGTAGGTGCGGCGCCAGGGCGCGGCACGAACTCCCGCAGGGCAGGGGGGACGTTCACAAAATCAGGCCGGTCCAGGCCCGGCGCGTGCGGCCCGGCGACGCGCAGCAGGAACAGCGCCAGGGTGAAGCCGGCAGCCACGGCCGCGCCGCGGAAGACGGGATCGTGCCGCCAGGCCCCAGGGGCGGCGTCCGCCAGGCGGTGCAGCAGGTCCTGGACCGCGGCGCGGGCGATCACGCTGCGGCGTCCACGGCGGCTGCGGCATCAATGTCGGCACCCTCTATGGTCACCAGATCGTCGGCGGTGCGGCCGGCCAGGCGCATGACGCGGCTGGCTTGCGCTTCCCGGGTGCGCTCCCACAGGGTCCGCACGGCGCGTCCGTTGCCGAAGGTCTCTGCCCTGGCGCGCAGCATGGTGGCGCAGGCGTCGTCGAGCGACTCCTGCGCGCCGGGATCGAGGTGGAACCCAGCGGCAGCAACCAGGCTGCGTAATCCGGTCCATCGTGAACGCTGAATCCGGTAGATCGTGAACACGGCTTCCGTTTGATCCTGAACGTGGTTTCTGGCTCACCGTGAACACCTGCGTGGTGGTAGCGGTGGCGTTGGAGGGC
>JAABUQ010012678.1_pt1 | contig 10418 bp, 11 predicted proteins | sample 5560001 | NCBI WGS metagenome assembly JAABUQ01 (sample SAMN10711888, study PRJNA513371) | rock metagenome | isolation source: Antarctica rocks | place: Antarctica: Victoria Land, Finger Mt nord | collected 2015-12-18 | reverse complement strand
TCGACCTCGGGCACAGCACCTACCGCGAGGCCGTCAATGTGGGCCGCAAGCACGTTCGCGTCTGGGTCTTGTCTCCCGCCCGCTAACAGCGCGCTTTTTGCAGGACGCCCGGCCCCACGCCGGGCGTCTTTTTGTGTCTCTGGTACAATACACCCCATGAACTTATCCAGCCCTGCCATTATCTCCGCGCTGCTTCGGCGTCACAACCTGCACCCTCGCAAGCGGTTCGGCCAGAACTTTCTGGTGGATGCTAACACGCTCGCCAAGATCGTAGAGGCCGCCCATGTGGGGCCAGGCGATCAGGTGCTGGAAATTGGTGCAGGGCTAGGCGTGCTCACGCAGGCCCTGGCGAATGCAGTCGGGGCAGGCGGCCAGGTGGTGACTGTAGAAGTTGACCGTGATTTGCTGCCCGCCCTGGCCGAAACAGTGGCGGATACGCCGCAAGTGAAGATTGTCCCTGCCGATGCCCTTGCGCTGCAATGGCCCGCCTTCGCTGCACAGCACTTTGCGCACGCCAGTCAGCCGCACGGCATCAAAGCGGTTGCCAACATCCCCTACAACATCACGTCGCCGCTGCTCACGGGCTTGCTGGACGAGAAGGCTTTATTTGGAGTGATTGTGCTGCTGGTGCAAAAGGAAGTGGCTCAGCGATTATCCGCCCCGCCCGCCTCGCCCGACTACGGCGCGCTGAGCGTGTTTGCCCAGTTCCATGCCCGCGTTGAAACCGTGGGCATTGTGTCCCGGCGCGTGTTTCTGCCCGCGCCTGACGTGGACAGCGCCATTGTGCGGCTCACGCCTCATCTCCTATCACCCGTGGATGTCGCGGATGAAGCGCAGTTCTTCGCTGTGGTGCGGGCCGCGTTCGGCCAGCGCCGCAAGGCTTTGCCCAATGCCCTTTCGGGCGACCCCGCCCTTGGTTGGACGCGCGAGCGCGCAGGCGACGCGCTGGCATCGGCAGGCATTGACCCCCAGCGTCGGGGCGAGACATTGTCGCTGGCCGAGTTTGCCGCGCTGGCGCGTGCGGGGCATCCTCTTCCTGCCATTTGATCGCCCTGAGCCTGCTTCCCTCTTCCCAATCCTCCCCCCTACTCTCATTCCCTTGACACAACGGCCCCATGCGCCGTATACTAACATTCACTATGGCTACCACGACCATCAAGCCGCCTGCGCCGCCTGCCGCGCCCGGCCCGCCGCCCGGCGATGACGGCAAAGCGGGGGGCCTCGCCCGCGCGACCGGCCTGATGATGGCAACTGTTCTGCTGTCGCGCATCCTGGGCGTGCTGCGCGATGCCATCATTTCCCACTACTTTGGGCGCGGCCCGCAGACCGATGCCTACAATGCCGCCTTTACGGTTCCCGACCTGTTGTTCTACTTGCTGCAGAGCGGTGCGCTGTCTTCCACTATCGTTCCCATTATCACCGAATATCGGCAGCAGGGCCAGAACAGGCAGGCCGACCAGACAGTCAGCATTGTTGCCAGCACCATCTTTGTCGTCGTTGGCCTGCTTGTCATCGCCATGTGGATTGGGGCTAGGCCGCTCACCGTTCTGCTGAACCCTGGCTATGATGCCGCCCGCGTCGCTTTGGCCGTTCCTCTCACCCGCATTCTGCTGCCGGCGCAGATGTTCTTCTTTATCGGCGGCCTGATGATGGGCGTGCTGTATTCGCGCAAGCAGTTCCTCATCCCCGCACTTGGCCCGGTTATTTACAATGCGGGCATTATCTTTGGCGGCGTGGTGCTGCGCTTGTTTTTCCCGCCCGCCCTTGCCATACACGGCCTGGTGTGGGGCGCTATCGGCGGCGCATTCCTGGGCAACTTTCTGCTGCCGTACCTCGCGGTGCGGCGGCTAGGCGTGCGTTTAATCCCTTCGCTCAATGTTCGGCATCCCGGCGCGATCAAAGTTTGGAGACTTTTGCTGCCGATGGGCCTAGGAATTGCGCTGCCCAACATTGACCAGATTGTCAACAAGCTGTTCGCATCGTATCTTGGGCCGGGCGAGCAGACCGCGATTATGAACGCCTATCGCCTGATGCTTCTGCCCATCGGCATCTTTGCGCAGGCGATGGCGCTGGCGGTCTACCCCACGCTGTCTGGGCATGCGGCGGAAAAGAACTACAAGGCCATTAGGCGCACGATGAACCAGTCGCTGCGCAACATTCTCTTCCTCACTGTTCCGGCGTCCGCCCTGATGTTTCTGCTGGCTGCCCCGATTATCACGTTTCTTCTGCAAAGCGGCAAATACAGCCATGCCGATACTTTGGAAACTGCGTCGGCCCTGCGCATGCTGTCGCTGGGCATCTTTGCGTGGTCGTGCCAGAGCCTGCTGACACGCGGCTTTTATGCGCTGCAAAACTCCCGCGTGCCGGTCATTTCGGGCATCTGCGTGAGCGTGCTGTTTGTTGCGATGAACTGGCTCGTGGTTAATGCCAGCACGCTGGGAGTGCGCGGGCTGGGCCTGGCAACTTCGGTTGCCGCGATTGTGCATATGGTCGCGCTGTTTTTGTTGTTTCGTCTGCGTTTGGGGCGTCTGCACACGGGTCGCCTGCTGCTCAGCTTAGGTAAAACGCTGACGGCAACCCTGGCTTTGTGCCTATTAACTTACCTGCTGCGCGTGGCTTTGAATGACGTTCTGCCCAGCACATTAGCCCCCAAGCTGCACGCTTTGGCGGTCGTTTTAGTCGCGGGCGGCGGCGGCATCGGCGTTTATCTTTTGCTGGCCCGCGCCCTGCGCATGGAAGAACTTGCGGCAGCCCTTGCTCTTGTGCGTCGCCGCCGCGCCTCTTAGCTTCGGCTTCTCACCCCTCGGTAAACCTCTATGGATATGTTTGAGCGGTTCAACACCAAGTTCGGCAAGTGGTACGAAGGCTTGTTCAGCGGAACGGATGCCGAGCTTCGGCCCAAGGACGTGCTGCGCCGCATTACACAGGCCATGGAGGACAACCGCAAAGAAGGCTTTGACGGCAAGGTGTATGTCCCCAACAAGTACGTGCTGGAACTGGCGGTAGACGACCCGGAAGAGCGCGATTATCTCCTGTCGTTTCTGGATGAAGATGAACTGGTGAGCGTCTTGCAGCGCTTTATGACCCAGAACCATTACCATATTCGCGGGCCGCTGGACTTCACCATTGCCGACGCGCCCCCTCCGCCCGCCGGGGCGCGGCGCGAGAAGCTGCGCGTGAAGGTGCGCTTTGAGAAAGGCGAGCTGCCGCCCACATTGGCCGAAGTGGAGCAGGCTCGGCCTCCCGTTGTTCCCCCCGCCCCCAGCCAGAACCCTGCGCCTGAACTCACGGGCGAGCGAGCACGGCGTCTTTCCCCCGCCGACACAGACGACCAGCCCACCATCGCCGGGACGTTTGCGCAGGACAATGAACCTGGGACAGTTCCCGCTGTTGCGTGGGCATCGCTGGCTGTCACGGCCCCGGATGGCCGCAAGTCCCATTTTAGCCTGACCAAACCCGCCGTGAGTATTGGGCGAGGCCGCAATGCAGGCAACGATTTGATTTTGGACAGCGACGGCATGGTGTCCAAGACCCATGCCCGCCTGGAGCGCGAACCCGACGGCCACTGGACGCTTTACGATCTGGGCAGCACAAACGGCATCACGGTCGGCACGGCCCGCGTCAGCGGCAACCATGTTTTGCGCGACGGCGACCTGGTGACGATTGGCGCGACCACTCTGGCCTTCCATGAGAACAGCGCCGACGACGATGCCCCCGGCAATGCCGAGGAAACTGCCCCTCTGCGCCGCGCCCGCCTGGTGACGCCCGACGGTGCCGCCCACATCCTCGCCTCGGAAACCCTGCTGGGCCGCGCCGTCACGTCCGACATTGTGCTGCAAGACCCCGCCGTGTCCAGCCGCCACGCCCGCATTATCGCCCCTGATGCCGCCACCTATTCCGTGGAAGACCTGGGCAGCACGCACGGGACATGGCTGAATGGCCGTGTCATTCCCGCGCATCAGCGCGTGCGTCTCGCGCCGGGCGACACGCTGCGCCTGGGCGAAACCGACCTGCAATTTCACGGGAGCCTGGCCTGATGACCGGGGTGCTGTTTGTGCTGCACTATGGCTTTCTCGCCCTTCTTGTGCTGCTGCTCTTTTTGGTGATAAGCCTGATGCGACGCCATTTGGACGATTAGGCGGCCTGCCGCTTTTGTGTTTTACAGAGTGTGTCTAGAAGGCCCCTCCGCCCCAATCGCGCACTGCACTAGCAGACCTGGAAGGCTGGCGCGCCTGGAAGGCTGGGGAACCCGGATGAGGAATGGTTTTGGCCCTGGTCGCTCGTGTCTTTATCCGGCTCCCCAGAATTGGGGCGGGGGGGCTTTCTGCGCTTCTCTCTGCCGTTGCGAACGCGTGTTAAGCGCATACCAACGACGGAACAAAACCGTCCGTCGTTGGCAAGCGCTTAATATGTCCTGGCAAAGCCTCCGCAATGCCTTGGCAAGCACGGAGCGAGGCAGGAAGCACCCGCCTGCACAGAGGATGGCACGCCAATGCTTTTTCTAGGGGTAGACTTGGCCTGGGGCAAAACAAACGGCAGCGGCGGCGTCGCGCTGGCCTGGCAGCCGGGAGGGTCTGCCGTCGTGCGCGATGTGCAGGACGCACTAGGCGATGACGACAGCATTCTAGCCTGGGTAGAGGCGTGCGAGGCAGCGGAGGGGAGCGGCGGGCTTGTTGTCGGCGTGGATGCGCCGCTGCTGGTGCCAAACCACACCGGCAAGCGGCCCTGCGAGGCGGAAATCGGGCGGCGGTTTGCCCGGTTTCAGGCAGGCGCGCACCCCGCCAACCGGACACTGTTTCGCGGGTACGTGCGCGGCGAGGATTTGGTGGCGCGCCTTGGCGAGCGCGGCATTGCGCACAGCCCTTATTTGGAAGCCCCGCAGGACAGCACGCGCCGTCAGGTGATGGAAGTGTTTCCGCACCCAGCCCACGTTGTTTTGTTCGGGCTGGCGAAGACGCTCAAGTATAAAGCCAAGCCGGGGCGCACCTACGAGGCACGCTGGGCGGTGTTCGCTGAGTACGGACGCTTGCTGCGCAGCTTGCAGACGCATGGCCCGCCCCTGCGCCTGCCCGAAGATTGGCCGCCGCGCGATGTGTCCGGCATTGTCGGCGGCGCGCTGAAGCGCCTGGAAGACAGCCTGGACGCGCTCACCTGCGCCTATATTGTGTATTATTACTGGTGGCATGGGCACCACGGCGGCGAAGTCATCGGCGACATGACTGAGGGCTATATTGTCGTGCCGCGTACCCCTACGGACTAACAAAGCAGCGAGAACTCTATGGAACCAACCCCCGCGCCGCCGTGGTATGTGACGGCTTATGGCGAAAATTACTACCTCACCTACAAAGATCGCTACTCCCCCGAAGAAACGCGCGCGGAAGTGGACGGCGTTGTTAATCTGCTGGAACTTGCGCCGGGCGCGCGTGTTTTAGATGTGTCCTGTGGGTTTGGACGGCACAGCATCGCCCTGGCAAAGCGGGGCTTTCAGGTGACCGGCCTGGATTTGTCGCCGCAATTGCTCGCTCATGCGCGCGAAGCGGCGGACGAGGCAAATGTCCAAATCACCTGGATACAAGCGGACATGCGGGAAATCCCCGTTCCCAGCGTGCCGTATGATGCTGTCATCAGCCTGTTTTCGTCGTTCGGGCTTTTGGGAACAGACGAAGAGGAAATGAAAGTGGCGCAGGCGATGGCCCGCGCCCTCGCGCCGGGAGGCAGGCTGTTAATTGAAACTGTGAACCGGGAAATCATGCTGCGTCGGTGGATGCCGTCGCGCTGGCGCGAGCACGGGGATGGAACCATTGTCTGTGACAGATTGAAGTTTGATGCGACAACAAGCATCCTGCATTCCGTGGAAACCGCCGTTTTGCCAAATGGCCGCCGGGAGCATGCCGTAGACAATCTGCGCTTATGGTCATTTACCGAACTGGCCCTGCTGCTGCGCGTATCCGGCTTCAGCGACATTGTGCCGTTTGGGAACCTGGACGGCAGCCCCTACACGTGGGACTCGTACCGCCTGGCAGCGGTCGCGCGCAAGAAATAGCAAAAGAGAGAATTAGATGAAAGTTTATGAGAATATCACCGACCTGGTCGGGTTCACCCCGCTGGTCAAGTTGAACAAGATTACTGACGGCGCACCATGCACCGTGCTTGCCAAGCTGGAGTTCTTCAACCCGGCCTCGTCAGTCAAAGACCGCATTGCCGTGGCGATGCTGGGTGACGCCGAGGCGCGGGGCGTGCTGCACCCGGACTCGGTGATTATTGAGCCGACTTCAGGTAATACGGGCATTGGCCTAGCCTTCGCGTGCGCCGCCAAAGGCTACAAGCTAATCCTGACTATGCCCGACAGCGTCAGCATGGAGCGCCGCCTCTTGGTGCGCGGGTACGGGGCAGAGCTAGTACTGACGCCCGGCGCAGACGGCATGAAGGGGGCGATTGCCGAGGCGGAGCGATTGGCGGCCACCACGCCCCGCGCGTTTGTGCCGCAGCAGTTCAAGAACCCCGCCAACCCCGATGTGCATCGCCGCACCACAGCGGAAGAGATATGGAACGACACCGAAGGCCAGGCAGACATTCTCGTGGCGGGGGTGGGGACGGGCGGCACCATCAGCGGCATCGCGGAAGTGATCAAAGCGCGCAAGCCATCGTTCCAGGCCATCGCCGTGGAGCCGACCGAGTCGCCGGTCATCACGCAGACGCGCGAGCATCTGCCGGTCAAGCCTGCCGCGCACAAGCAGCAGGGCATCGGGGCAGGCTTTGTGCCGGACAACCTAGACATGCAGATCGTGGATGAAGTCATCCAGGTCAGCAGCGAAGACGCGGTGCATTGGGCGCGGCGCTGCGGGCGCGAAGAAGGGATATTGGCGGGCATCTCGTCGGGATCGGCCCTGTGTGCGACGATGCAGGTGGCCCACCGGCCCGAAAACGCGGGCAAGACCATCGTCGTGATTATTCCGTCAAACGGCGAGCGCTACCTGTCCACGGTGCTGTTCGCGGGCCTGCGCGACGAATAGCGAGGTTTCAGTGCCATCCAGTGACCATAAGCCGGACACGATTCAGGTGTCCGTCACCCAGGAACGCGAGCGCGCGGCAATAGGAGCCGACCTGTCCGTGACCGTGGAAGGCACGTCTTTGGTCACGGGCGAGATGGCGCTGCGCAAGGCCCGCGAAGTGGCGCAGTTGGTGTCTGCGCTTCAGGAAGTCGGCATTGACGCAAAAGACATCACGCTGCAAGGCGTCCGGGCAGACACATCGGGCGGCAAGGTCATTAAGATGTCGGCGGCGCGGTACAGCCTGCGCGTCCGGTGCGAGGCGCTGGACATGCTTGCCGACGTGCTGGGCGCAATCACGTCGCAGAAAAATGTCACGTTGAACGGCATCTCTTGGCGCTACCGGGAAGACAATGGCGGAGACGAGCAGTGGCTAGACGACTGCCTCGCCGAAGCGAACCGGAAAGCCAGGCGCATAGCAAATGCGCTAGGCGTGCGCCTGCTCGGTGTCCGCTCATGCTTGGAAGAGTACCGGGAATATGGCGATGAGGGCAGGCAGTGGCACGTGGACACTCTCAGCGCATCAGCCCAGCCTGCCATGCGCCGCGCGCGAGTGAGTGCAGAAGAACTTGGCCTGGAAGTCAGCCATACCAAGCGTGTTGAACTGAGCGTGCGCGTAGAATATCGTATCTCAGGCTTCGCCGAAGACGCATGAAGATCAAGTTAGACCTGCACCCAATCTACAACGACAGCGCCAAGATTGAAGCTGAACTTCAGCGCGCCATTGACGATGCTGTTGCCAAGCGCGCGTCGGAAGTGGAGATTATCCCCGGCAAGGGATCAGGCGCACTCAAGAAAACAGTGCTGCGTTTTCTGGATAGGCCCGAAATCAAGGCGCGCTACCATCGGCTGGAAAAAGACAGTGACAATTGGGGTCGCTTGTTTGTCCACTTTCGCCCTCCGGCCTTAGGCGACAGCCCGCGCATCGCCGTGCTTGTTGAGATGGCTTCCTACACGTGCTTCTGCTGCGCTGCCCCCGTGTCTGTGCCCGCAGGCGATATTGCTAGCGAGGTGCAAACCCGGCTTGCCGAGTGCCCAAGCTGCGGCTCGCCCAACCTGCTGACGCTCAGACGAGGACGGGACAGCCAGGTGCGCATTCGTGCGGAAAGCGGCTACGAGTAATCCCCCAGTGACTTTTATAAATTGTGCGTGCGTCTGACGCGGGCGATCAAGTCGGTGATGTCGGGGGGCGGGGCAAAGTCAGGGACCGGGCCAATCGGGTCTAGGCCGGCCTCACCGCCCTGCCACGCGCGCAGGGTGGCGCAGACGCCCAGGGCGAGCGCTTCCAGGTCATAGCCGCCTTCCAGAATGCCCACCAGCCTGCCGGGGCAGTGCATGTCGGCCAGCGCTTGCAGGCGTGCCGCCAGGCTTGCCAGGCCCGCCACGGTCATCTGCTCCCGAATGCCTTGCACATACGCGCGATTGCGCCAGTGGGCATCATAGCCTGCGCTGGCAATAATCAGTTCGGGCTGAAAGCGCGCCGCGAGAGGGCTGAGAATATCGTCAAACACGCGCGCAAACCCGGCATCGTCCACCGAAGCGGGCAGAGGAACATTGACGGTGCAGCCTTGCCCCTCGCCCGCGCCTGTTTCGTCCACTCTGCCCGTGAACGGGTAGGCAGGCGACTGATGGGTGGAAAAATACAGCACATGGGGATTGGAATAAAAGATGTCCTGTGTGCCGTTGCCATGATGCACGTCAAAGTCTACCAGCAAGACGCGGGAAAGGCCATGCGCGGCAATCGCATGCGCCGCCGCCACAGCCGCATGGTTGACGATACAAAACCCCATGGCGCGGTCGAAAGGGGCGTGATGCCCCGGAGGGCGCACCAGGGCAAAGGCGGCTTCTATGGTTGATGCCATGACAGCATCTACCGCACCGACCGCGCACCCCGCCGCAGCCGTGACTGTGCGCCAAGTTCCCGGCGATGCCACGGTGTCGCTTTCATCCAGCCGCCCGCCGCCACGCCTCACAACCGCTTCCACAAAGTCCAGATAGGCAGGTAGATGTACGCGCTCCATCTGGGCGCGCGTCGCAGGCGCGGCAGGTAGATGTGTTAACGTTTCCCACAGGCCGGTGCGCTGCATAAGTTCTACCACGCTCTGCACTCGCGCAGGCTGCTCCGGGTGACCGGGCGGAGGCTGATGTTCCAGTACATCCGGGTCATACAGCAGGCCGACTGTGCAGGTTGGTGCGAATTGTTCCATGTGCTGTTTCCATGCAAAAGGCCGCTTCTGGGTGTCAGAAGCGGCCTTATGCCCTTAAGCAAACCTAATCTTCAGGGCGGCTGCCGGGCGAGATGCCCGCTTGGGACGCGCGCTTGTCCACCCGCATGGTCATATCGGCATCGGCCACGCGCACCTGGCAAGACAAGCGGTATTTGCCCAGCAGGCCGTCTTCTTCTAGGGTTTGGCGCTCCGGCCCTTCCGGCGGCGGAGGGTCGCCGGCGAGGAACTCTACGCGGCATGTTGTGCAGCGGGCCACGCCGCCGCAGCGGTGCATGATGTCAATGCCCGCGTCCTCAATTGCCAGCACCAGCTTCTTGCCCGGCTCAGTCTCAAAAGGCGCTTCGCCTTCCACAGTGATTGTCGGCATAGTATCTCCTGTCAATGGCCTATCAGTCGCTTATCGCATCCACCATTTGCGGCCCTGGTCGGCCAGCATCTTTTCAGCTTCCTCCGGCCCCCAAGACCCAGCGGCATACGAGGGCAGGGCGGGAGGCTGAGACTTGGCCCACTGCTCCAAGATCGGTGTAATAAGGCTCCATTCGGCCTCTACCTCATCGTCACGCGTGAACAGTGAGGCATCACCCAGCAACGCATCCATGAGCAGGCGCTCATACGCATCGTGGATACGCTGCCCGAAAGAAGTGCCGTAGGTAAAGTTCATATCTACCGGCTCCACGCGCATCTTCTGGCCGGGCGGCTTTGCCCCCAGCCGCATGGAGATGCCCTCATTAGGCTGCACGCGTATGGTGATAACATTCGGCTCCGCTTCATCCGTGTTCATCTGCGCGAGGAGAATAGGGGGAATGTCCTTGAAGACAATGTTCACTTCAGTCACGCGCTCCGGCAGGCGCTTGCCTGCGCGCACATAAAACGGAACGCCCGCCCAGCGCCAGTTCTGGATTTCAAGCTTCAGCGCGACAAACGAGTCAGTGACCGAGTCTTTGGGTACGTTGGGTTCATCACGGTAAGCAGGGACAGGCTTGTCGCCAATCTTGCCCGCAACGTACTGCCCGCGCACGACGCAGCCATCGCAGTCGGCTTGGTTGATAGGCTTGATGGCGCGCAGCACTTTGGCCTTCTCGCTGCGGATATCGTTTGCGCCCAGCGAGTTTGGCGGCTCCATCGCGACCAAAGCCAGCAT
>JAABUQ010012677.1_pt1 | contig 10419 bp, 9 predicted proteins | sample 5560001 | NCBI WGS metagenome assembly JAABUQ01 (sample SAMN10711888, study PRJNA513371) | rock metagenome | isolation source: Antarctica rocks | place: Antarctica: Victoria Land, Finger Mt nord | collected 2015-12-18 | reverse complement strand
ACGGCAATTATCGCCTACCACCCAGCAGCTAAATACTTCAGTGCCTAATATTTCCGGAGGACGGTACAAGCAAGGGAGGCGGAACTCACGGAGCCACAGAAGCATTAACCAACAAAAAAGCACCTTTGAAGAGGTGCCGAAAATAATTAAGTTGATTTTGTTCTTCAGGAGTTTTCTATGAGTATGTTCGGGGCTTCCTCGCTCCGGCTGAGGCACCAATAATCGACGCGAGTAAACCCAGTAAAGAGCCAAGGACAAACCCCCAGCCCGCTTTAGCGGTGTTACCAGCAAGGTCACGAGTTTGCTGGGCGGTTATGCCTGGGGCATTGTTTGGTACATTAACATTACCCTGCTGCACCTGATTTGCAATTGCCCCAGCATTAGATGCCACTACGCCAAATGCACCTGTCACCCCACTAGCCAGTAGCCAAGAGCCGATTGCCAAAGTCGTAGCCCAAAGGATTGCACCGTTGAGAATAGCTGTACTACGGTTCATTGGTCCGCAGCTCCTGGCTGTCACCCAACCAGCAACAAATAGAGAAATGAACAAACTGACGACCGCCCAAATCCCTACCCCGTTGCCAATGCCACCTGCATCTGTTCTGGGGGAACCTGAACCTGCAATGCTGCTACCTCCTATAGCAGCGCCCAGCGCACTCAAAATCAGTTGAGTCGCTAAGGCAACTACAAGACCCGAAATAATTGGACCCCATCGCACTCGGTCGTGGTATTCGATAGCTTTACTAATACCAGCAGGCTCATTAATAACATCATCCACCGGCCGATTTACGTATGACATGACCGTTCCACTTCCTTAGCTCTTTATAAACACCGTAAAGTTTTTTATCACCAGCAGGTTTCCCGCTATAATATCAATTTAGTTGAAATCTCTAGTTTGACTATCTATCAGTGGAAATAGCTGAGGGGTCTACCTTTAGGGAGAAAGTAGATACAGCGAATTTGTAATTTAAAGAAACTTAACCAAAGTTAATGAATAACAGATTTAAAAATACTAAGCCTAGTTAGAAAAAACGCAAGTCCGCCTATTCAATGTTTTTTATCGTCTGTAAACCTAGACAATCCGTTTAAGTCATTAGTTATTAGCTGATTTTGCCTAAATCGAGCAATTATTTACTAAAAGAAAGTAGGGAGTCCGAAAGCCCTTCCCAAATGCAACTATTCCTGATTTAATGGACAAAGCTCATAGAGCCAGCGAAAAAGTTGCAGATTTATCTGAGAAGTTTGATGGGAAAGAAGCAGAAGCTATTGGCAATCAGTATTTTCCTACTAGGAGGACTTGTCACCACAATGCCATCGGTAGCCCAAACTCAGGAAGTGGTAGCGCCAAATACGGCTCAACCAGCGAGTAACCCTGACAGAACCAACCAACAACTGAACACATTGCTGGAGGAAGCGCGCAAACTGGTAGATGCTGGGAATTTTTCGGACGCGATCGCCCTCTATCAACAGGCAGCTACCCTAGATCAAAAAAATCCGGAGATTTATTCTGGCATTGGCTACTTACAAGCTCGTCAAAGAAATTTCCCAGCAGCGGCGGTAGCTTATCGACAGGCTGTTGCCTTGGCTCCGAAAAATGCTAGGCTCCAGTATGCGCTAGGCTACAGTCTGGCGAATTCGGGAGACAATGTTGATGCCGCAACTGCCTACCATGAAGCTGTCCAGTTAAATCACAAAGATGTCAATGCCTATCTCGGATTGGGCGTAGTGCTGTTTCGCCAAGGAAAGTACAGTGCTGCGATGCTGGCAGATCAGAAGGCGGTTGCCATCGCTCCCAAGTTTGCGAGGGCTTATGAATTGAAGGGTGCAATCCTGAAGCAGCAGGGGCAATCCAAGGGAGCGATCGCTGCCCTCAACCACGCCCGCAACCTCTACCAAAAGGAGGGTTATAGCTTGGGGGTGCAAAGAGCTGAAGGTATGCTGCAGGAATTACAGCATTGACAGCAGAGAATACGAGAATCCCATATCATGCTATTCACCTATGTTACCCCGGAATCACCACGTTGCCTGGTCGAGTCGCTAACCTGCGGCACACCTATTATTGGCTATCAAAGCAGGTATTGCGAGGATCTCGTTAAAGACTTTGGTGGTGGCACGTTCGTGCCCGTGCAGGACTGGAAACAACTCGGCGAGCTGCTGTACGCTTTGTCGAAAGACCGGCAATTCTTGTCATAGTTGATCGAAAAGGCTGGCAAGAACGGCAGCAGATTCAATGATGAGGCGGTTTTTCACGAGCGGAGTGAGTTGATCAAAAGGTACTTACCATAGAATCCAGTTTCGCCGACTTGGACTTCGGTAGGATCTCAATTTTACTTCTCGCGCTGACTGGGATTTACAGGAGATGAGAAAACAGCATTAAACAGTTAGTCCACTATGCTCAACATGAGCAAGCTAATAGTTGATAAAGCCAATATAAAAATTTTATGAAGATTTGATGAACTTATCTAAAAATAGCTAAATTTAAAAAAATAATGCTAGCCTTTTAAGGCTTGATATCACCGCAGCTCAGCAAAAATTTCCAAGATAATGATTCAATTAGCCGCAGAAGTTCCTCAAAACTTGCTCAACGAAAGAGTAGATATTCACGGTAATAATGTCACTTGTTTTTCTCGATAACATCAGTATTGGTGTGAAGTTGATAGTAGGCCAAATAAATCATCAAAGGTCTCTAACGAAAGTTCTTCAAGTAATAATTCACAGATGGCTGTAGAGTTTTACAGATACTTGGAACAGGGAGGGAATTAAGTGACGTTTAACTCGGTTGAATTCATAGCCTTTTTTGTAATCACTTATTTACTGTACCGTGTCCTTCCTTTTCGTGGGCAAAACTTGATATTGCTGATTGCCAGCTATATATTCTATGCTTGGTGGGACCTGCGTTTCGTTTTTCTAATCGTCTTATCGACTGCAGTTGACTTCTATTGCGGGTCAATGATTGAGACTGGTCAACTGAATAGCTCCAAACGCGGCTTTGCTTCTTTATTCCTCGCATTTGCAGCGTTCTTCTGCGTTACAGTGCAATGGAACGCGGCTCAACTTCTGCCTGCTACTTGGTCAGGCTGGTTAGTACTACTTGGAACACTTGCAGTAGTAGCAATTGCTAACCTGCTGTACCCGTACTTCACTGCACTCAAGGAAAAACAGCGACGCGACTTGTTCCTATTTATCAGTGTATGCACTAACCTGACAATCCTTGGCTTCTTTAAGTACTTTAATTTCTTCATTAGCAGCGCTGAGGGAGTAATTCGTACGCTTGGCATTCCAGTCGAATCCTTGCATTTAAACATCATTCTGCCTGTAGGAATCTCCTTCTATACGTTTAAGACGATGAGCTACACCATCGATGTCTATCGACGTAAGATGGAGGCAGCGCCAAGATTTTTGGACTTTGCCCTTTTCTTGGCTTTTTTTCCGCCATTGCTTGCTGGTCCAATCGATCGGGCGTCATCCTTACTTCCTCAGTTGTCAAATCCACGCCAACTAAGTTTCAAGCAATCTGCCCAAGGCGTGTTCCTGATATTATTCGGTTTGTTTAAAAAGGTGGCGATCTCTGACGGAGTGGCGGGTTCAGTTAATGCAATCTACGGAACTAGTGGAACGGTTTCCTGGATTGATGTCGTTTTGGCAACGTTCCTCTACACTGTCCAAATCTACTGCGATTTCTCCGGTTACTCTGACATTGCTAGAGGTTTGTCCAAGTTGTTCGGCATAGAACTGATGGTCAACTTCAATCTGCCGTATTTCTCAAAAGATCCCAGTGAGTTCTGGCGTCGCTGGCACATCAGCCTCTCCACTTGGTTACGAGACTACCTCTACATCCCCCTCGGTGGAAACCGTCAAGGTAGTCGGAGAACTTATCAAAATCTGATGACGACCATGGTGCTTGGCGGACTTTGGCACGGGGCGGCATGGAATTTTGTCCTCTGGGGATTTTATCAGGGGACACTTCTGTGTATACATCGAGTCTTTAACCCTAAGGCTACTAAACAGCCATCTAGCAAAAATGGTCTCAGTTTTCTAGGAGCGTTAGTTGCGACCCTATGCTTCTTTATAGTTACTTGCTATGGATGGCTGTTGTTCCGAGCCAATTCCCTGTCTCAGATTATTACATTCACAAAAATTCTGGTTGTAGATTTCGGAAACTTGACCCTCAGCATACCAAAGCCCCCGTTGCCTGCCCTCTTGGGCATTCCACTACTGATTGGCTATGAAGTTTTTGAATACCAGGCTGATAATCCAGATTTTTTACGCCGCTATCCAACACCAGCGCGGGGAGCCCTTTACGCAGCACTAATCATTATTCTGTTGATGGGAGAGAGCAATGCCCCTGCACAGTTCATATACTCTAAGTTCTGAATCACGTAAAGGTAAAGCCGCAATCCGTAAGATTGTCTTGACCGGAGTATGGATCCTTTTCTTCTTATTTGTGTTCGATGTTTCAATCAATTTTCTGTTTCCGTATCCGTCAGACCCTCGCGTCACTTCCCCTGGGCAACTGAAAACCTATTTTGAATACGGGCGGTCTGTTGAGGGAAAGCTCTCACGGATGGTAGGTCCGACAGACGAATCGAGTTCACTTATCGCACAGGCTGGCTGGTTGGACCCGGAATTGTGGAGAAAGTTAAATTTACCCATCAGCCGTACTCCAGGTAAAGACTTGCTCATTGCGATCTACGGCATGTCATTCTCACAGCAAGTGGGCGCAGCAATGGCAGCAGAGGATTCCAAGCTCACGATCAGATCGGTCGCTGGACCGTCAGCTCCACCAAACTACTCATTCGCTGCGTACAACTTAGATCGGGGTAGGCACCAAGCTGATGTCGTGATGCTGGGAGTCCTGGCTTCTAGCGTTAAAGCAATTAGAACAATGAATGGCATGACATGGCAGTTTGAAGCACCTGCTCCTTACACATATCCACGATACTTCGTGGAAGAGGGCAAGCTGAAGGCGATCTGGCCAAAGCTCCTATCGCTAGCTCAACTCCGCGCTGCCCTCCAAGACAAGCAACAGTGGAATGCATATGTAACCCAGTTGCGAGAATACGATCAATTCTTCAACTCATTCTTGTTTAAGCGGAATTTGCTGGATCGTTCTGTAATTGTACGCCTGATTCGCAGAGCTTGGGCACAGCGCTATCAGATGATGATTACAAATCAAAGCCATGGTCCAGCCGGGTTCAACCCAAAATTGGAAATCCCGGTTTTGAGGGCAATCGTCGCCAAATTTGCGGCAACGGCTAGAGGTGATGGTAAAATGCCAATTGTACTCATTTTCAACGATCGGGGATATGATGACCATCTGTTCCAGGCACTGAAACCGACCCTAGAAAATGCCTCAATTCCATATGTGAGCACCCATAATATCGCTCCAGCTACTGACCTAAAAAACTTCGTTGGTGATGGGCACTTTACCCCTAGTGTCAACAAATTAATAGCAGAAGCCGCACTAAAGTTGCTCAACAAGCACTTTGATCGACACCCTCAAGAGGTGTCTGCTAAATAGTACTAGAGGATATTGTCAACTTAAAGGAATTATAATGTCAGTTTGAACGAATCGGTTCCACCTTTCCTTGCAGCGCGGCAGTCATGATGCCATACAGCCGCGCGACTTCATGGTGAATGTTAAAGTCTTTCTCGACCTTTGCCCGGCCGGCCGCACCGAGTCGTGCCCGAAGCTGATTATCGGTCAGTAATTTTTCGATTCTGTCAGCCAGCGAGACGGCATCGCCTGATGGAACGAGATAGCCGCTGACACCTTCCTCAACCAACTCACTCACTCCGGCGATCTGAGTCGTTACTACCGGCACGCCTGCAGCCATCGCTTCCATCAACGAGACGGGAACGCCTTCGGCAAAGCTTGGCAACACGAATACGTCCGTTTGCTGCATGTGCTTGCGTACCTCGGCTTGCGACTGATAGCCGACGAATTTCACATTGTCATCCAGTCCGAGCTGTGCAGTCATGTGTTCGAGGTTGGCGCGGTATGGGCCGTCGCCGACAATTGTCAGCACAATATCTGGATGTAATGGTTTCAAAGCAGTGAGGCTTTCGAGTAAAATTGGCAAACCCTTTGCTGCTGCAAGTCGACCAACATACAGTAACCACTTACCAGGCTTGTCATGCGAGACCAAATTGAACAGAGCCGGATCGACGCCACAATGAATAATGTGCATTCGATTCCACTTGTCGGTGGGAGCAAAGATCATCCCTTGGCTGCGACAGTAATAACTGATGCAACAAACAAACAGCGCTCGTTTGATTTTCTCGTCAATTCGCCAACGGTACGGTTCAAAAAAGATGTATGGACCATGCATTGTGAAGCTGAAGGTGAAGCCACCAAGTTCGGCTGCAAGCATCGATACACTACAGCTTGAGTCTGCAAAGTGGTTGTGCAGGTGTTGAATCTGCTTCACTCTAATCTGTTTGGCAAGGATCCCTGCTTCAGCAAAGTAGAACAATTGGTAGAGCGTGCCGTGCCACCCAGGCTGCCGCGTAGACCATGCTAGTTTCAACGCCCGTAAATAATTTCCTGGTGAGCTGAACAGTAGGGCTAGGTGCGCCAGCAGCAGAGCTATCGGATTGGCAGGCAGGATGTAGAACGTGCGATCGCGCTCAGCCTTTTGTTCCGGTCCGACGATATGTTCATCACCCGTTCGGCGTATGGAGAAAGTGTACACGTCCACGCCATTCTCGCGCAGGGCCGCCACCTCACGTTGGATAAACGTGTCTGTTGCCCTCGGGTATTCACCTGTCAGGTAGGCGATAAGCATGCATTCGGCTCCTAGAGAGGTTAAATGGATGGCGCATGATTCGTCTAATACGGCACGTTCAACAACTCGACATTGCTGCAACTGCGATCGAGCGCGATGTCAAGCGCATACTTCGGGTTCCAGTTCAATATCTGCTTCGCACGCATGTTACTGTAATGTAACGGCTTAAACCGGGCATGCAGCCTTGCCGGCACTAAAATGCCGGGTAGCTTCACTCGGCCTTTAAACAGCAGCTTGTTGCCCTGCCAGATCGTATGGGACAGGAGACGCATCAACGTCCAGTCGAGCAGAATCGTGCGCGGTGGGGTCATTCGCCTGGCCAGTTTGTTGGCATAGGTACTCTGCGTTGGCAAGTCGTCATCGACGATATTCAGTGTCTCGCCGATCGCCTCGCACCGGGCAGCGGTGACGATCGCTTCTGCACAGTTTTCAACATAGGTCAAGGGAATTTGCGCCTGGGCGCCGATGCGAATCCACAGGCTGTCGCTCACCTTTGCGCCGAGACACGCATTCCAGAGATGATCCCGTCCGTAGATCATGCCAGGGCGGAGAATTGTGACCTGTCCACCGTGGTTCTGCTCGAAATCGCGGATGACTTCTTCCTGGATGAGCTTGGTCTGGGCGTATGCATCCCGCTGCGTAGGATCGCGCTCGAGCGGTGAATTCTCGCTGAGTGTCTCGCCGGCTCGGATGTACAGATAGTCGAACACCGAGAACGTGCTGATCGCAACAAGTCGAAGCACACCAGCCTCAATCATGGCGTTGATCAAGTTCTGAGTCGCAACGACGGTGCTGGCGAACTGCGTGTCAAAGTCACCTGCTTTCGCGGCCGCAAGATGGAACACCGAATCTGCGTCCCGTACGGCATCGTCGATGCCGTCTGGTTGTCGCAGATCGATGCGCACCAATTTCACTGCTGGATGATTGTGCCAAGGCAGGTGCTTTTCATCACTGCCCGGTCGCACCACTGCGCGCACCTGATGCCCACGTCGCAGCGCTTCAGCAACAACGTACTTCCCGAGAAAACCGGTTGCGCCCGTGACCAGTAACGTCATCTGCAATTGCCCTCCAACAGCAGGGGCTCGACCAGTTGACTGCGTCCGCCACTTCGGATACCAAGCAACAACCGGACTTCAACCTCTTGCACCTTGGCGGGGGAAAGGTTGTACACTAAAACTCCGCTCCTTTGGTTACCAGCGTCTTATATTCGATCAGCGTTGCCTGCTTGCCGCGCCATCGCGTCAGCCAGTATTTGAGCTGCCCAATCGCCTGCGGCAACTTAGATAGCACGCAGAAAAAAGCGTACAACCAGGCATCCGACGGTAAATCACCATGACTTCGGCGATATCGATACACTCGCCACATCAGGACCGGATAACTGACGAATAACAACAGACTCAGCCCGGATGTCCACCAGGCAAGTCCTAGAGCGATGATCGGTAAGATCAGTCCCCATATCCAACCACTGCGACTTTCCCGAACCCGGAACCGCTCCGGCGGTGTACCATGCATAGCAGCACCTTCTTCAAACGCCCAGCCGCCACGGAGTGACCGCTTCCACCACTGACTGAACTTCATCATTGCCGCATCGTGTAGCGTCATATCGGCATCAATGCGCCGAATTTTCCACCCGCGCTGACTCAGGCGGATACACATTTCGGGCTCTTCGCCGCAGATGAGTGCTTCGTTGTATCCGTTGATTTCTCGAATTGCGCTGACGCGCATCAGGGCATCACCACCGCAGGCTTTTGCTTCACCGACAGGCGTATTCCATTCCATGTCGGCTAGCCGATTGTACACCGAAGCGTCGGGGAATCGCTCGCGCCGCCGGCCACAGACAACTGCCAGTTTCTCATCCCTATCAAGTGTTTCGATTGCTCGATCGATCCACCCCTGGATGAGTTCACAATCTCCATCGATGAACTGCACATACTCAATGTCCTTGAAGTGTTCAGCCAGGTAATTGAACCCAACGTTGCGTCCCCGCGCCATAGTGAACGGGAGCGACATGTCCAAGTCAATCGCGTGGATGCTAAGCGATTCCGCCGCCGCCACGCTTCCATCCGTTGAACCAGAGTCAACATAGACAATCGGCACGCCTTCGGGAAGCTGCATAGTCAATGACTTAAGGCAGCGGATAAGTCGTTCGCCCTCATTTCTTCCAATGGTGACCACGCCGATACGACTCATATTTCTTAATCAAAGAATATAAACCTACCTTGCTCAGCTTACCTTACTCAGCTACAGATCATAAGTCAGGGATGCGATCGCTTTATATCCTGGAAACTGGAGCAATGTCAACGCGATCGCACTTTGAACAGGTTATTAATGTCAGCTATAGCTTCGCCCAGGGCATCGGCTCAATTGGCTCAAAGGACGATGAAATCTTATAGGGAGAGCCCGTCTCCAGGGCGTTGTGTATGGCAAGTACAATCTCATTGTTGTGAAGAGAATATCTAGCGGACAGCCGGCAAGACCGTTTCTCAGTGATAGCTGACGCCAGCTCTGCGACACCCCGGCAAAAGTCCATTTGCTGGGAACCCCTAAGTCGAAACCGAGGACTCGCTTTCCCCACGAGTGGATACTTTTCCTTCCAGGGGCTTACTAGTGTCCTTCGCCTGATGTTTAACATCCGCCTAATATAAACCGGAGACCTGTAGTACCAGCAATCCTTGGTGAAAAGTATACCCTCATCACCAACAACCTTCAACGAGTGGTCGTGGGGCGCAATGTTGCTACATGTCAGCCTAGCAACCACGCCTGATGCAAACTTAATGCAGGCCACAGAAAAATCAGGAGCATCAACCTCCAACGGTACATCAGTCTGCTTGTCTGGGATCAAGCATGATGAGAACGCAGTAACTGTTTGTGCTGGTCCGAAGAATGCGGTTAGCCAAGTGACATAATAACCAGCGTGTTCTAATGTGCAACCAACCTCGAACTCATCCTTGTAAGGCCATGGAATGCCCGATTCACTCGACCATTTCTTGTAAGGCATTTTGTAAACAAGCCCATCGTCCATTTCGGCATAGACCAGTCGGACATGTCCGATCGCATTTTCTCGCAGAGCCTTCCAGGCAGTTTGGGCGGTTTCGCCCAGGATGCTACACGGAGCTGAGGAGATATACAAGCCCCGTTGCTCCGCTAAGTTTACGATTTCCTCAGCTTCCGACAACTTTATCGAGAGAGGCTTCTCAGAATAGACGTGTTTACCAGACTCCAGGCAAGCCTTGGAAACCGAGAAGTGGCTTCTCGGGTTCGTCAAATTCACGACAATTTCAACGCTGCGATCCTTAAGAAGCTCCTCCAGTGAAAGGTAGACAGGAACTGAATGGTACGCAGCAAACCTAGAAGCCCGATCTTGATCGCGATCCATCACGCCCACTAGCTCTAGCTCTGGATGATTTGGGAGCGTCTTGAGGTAATAGTCGGCAACAAAGCCACATCCAACAATAGCAATACGCATCACTTTTTAGTTTCTTGATGAAAAAACTGTATCGAGAGGGGCAGGGGTAGTTTCTGCCTGGTAAGTACTCACAGAAACCCACTTATTTGCTATGGGCATCCGCCAGCCGGTGCCAAAAGCGCGGTCAGTAATCTTCAGTCCCGGCGGAGCTTGCCGCCGTTTAAA
>JAABUQ010012676.1_pt1 | contig 10420 bp, 11 predicted proteins | sample 5560001 | NCBI WGS metagenome assembly JAABUQ01 (sample SAMN10711888, study PRJNA513371) | rock metagenome | isolation source: Antarctica rocks | place: Antarctica: Victoria Land, Finger Mt nord | collected 2015-12-18 | reverse complement strand
GGCCCGGGCCGCCCGGGCCGACGACCCGGGGGTCGGTCGGGGGGCTGGGCTCGGGCCTAGGGGCCGGCGGGGGACCCGGACTGTTCGATCAAGTGGGGAGGGCTCAAGGGGCCAGCTCCATCCCGGTTCGGGAGAGGATGGCCCCCTGGGCCAGGAGGTCGGCCAGGCCGAGGGCGTCGACGACCTCCTCGGGCCTGGCGGAACCGCTCGGGGTCATCTGGAGGCGGAATCGGAGGGTGTCGCCGGCCTCGAGGTCGGCTTCGAGCACGAAGGGGCGGAGGTCGATCTCCGAGGCCCGATCGGCCCGTCGCCGGGTGTAGGGCCAGCTCTCGGCGGCGAGGAACCCGCCCAGGGACCCGCGGGCCGCCTCCAGGCGGTCGGCGGGGATCGGCAAGGCGTAGCGGACCGTGCGGGCCTGGGCCGGCTTGCCGGCCTCATTGACCTCGGCCTCGAGCCATTCGAGGCCAGGCGGCGAGACCTGGGCGAGCCGGCGGAGCACCTCGCCCGGCTCCAGGGGGGTCGCGAGCTCCATCTCGACGACTTCGTGGTGCCCCTCGATCCCCAGGGCCAACGCCAGGGCGAAGGCGATCTTGGGGCGGGGGTTGAACCCCTGGCTCTGGGCCAGGGGCAATTCGGCGCGGCGCGCCATCCGTTCCAGGCAGCGCATCAGGTCGTGATGGCTGACCAGGCGAAGGTCGCCGCGCTTGGCGAACCGGAGGCGCACCTTGGGAGAGGGCATCGTTGCCGTCAGTCCGGGCCCGGTTCGAAGGGGCCCGCTCGCGATCCGACGTCGGTCAGGGCCCGGCCTTCGGCAAGGCGACGGGGGGGCAGGGCGGCCGACGGTCGGGGGGTGTACGGGGTTCGGGAAGGGATCGCGTCGCTTCGGTTCGTCTCGCCTCGGGGTCCATCCAACCGGCCCGATCCGATGGCGGCCCGAGGCGACGAGCCTCGGGGCCGGTGCCGACCCATTGTCCCCGGGCGGGGGGCCCGGGTCGAGGGTCAACCGGGGGAATCGTGCGCGGGGGGGCTCGGGGTGTCGGGCAGCGCCTCGGCCAGGGCGGCCCGGAGGCGTCGGAGGACGTCGGGGGCGGTCCCCATCTCGAGGACCTCGACGGCGAGGGCGCGCGACCGGTCGTCGCGGATCGCCCGGATGACGCGCTTGATCTCGGGGATCTGGTGCGGCGGCATGCTCAGGCGGCCGACGCCGAGGCCGAGCAGGGGCATCGCGTAGATCGGGTCGGCCCCCATCGCGCCGCAGACGCTCACCTCCAGCCCTCGGGGGGCGGCGGCGTCGACGACCAGCCGGATCAGGCGGAGGACCGCCGGGTCGGCCGCGCTGTAGAGGCCGGAGACGGCCTCGTTGGAGCGGTCGGCGGCCAGGGTGTACTGGATCAGGTCGTTGGTGCCGATCGAGAAGAAATCCACCTCCTTGGCGAACTGGTCGGCCATCACCGCCGCCGCGGGGACCTCGACCATGACCCCGACGGGCAGGTCGTCGCGGACGGCGACCCCCTCGGCGATCAGCTCGGCGGCCACCGCGTCGAGCGTGGCCCTGGCCTGGCGGAACTCGGTCAGGGTGGTGACCAGGGGGAACATGATCCGGACGTCGCCCAGGGCCCCGGCGCGGAGCAGGGCCCGGAGCTGGACCCGGAAGAGGGCCGGGTCGCGGAGCGAGAGCCGGACGCTCCGCAGGCCCAGGGCCGGGTTGGGCTCGGGCGGGCCGGCGTCGTGGTAGGAGACGAGCTTGTCGGCGCCGAGGTCGAGGGTCCGGAACGTCACCGGGCGGCCCCGGGCCGAGCGGACCACCGCCTCGTAGACGGCGAACTGCTCCTGCTCGGTCGGCGGCCGGTCGGCGCCGAGGAAGAGGAACTCGGTCCGGTACAGGCCGATCCCCGAGGCCCCCCGGTCGAGGCAGGGGTCGACCTCGGCGGGGAACTCGATGTTGCCCCAGAGCTCGACGAGGCGGCCGTCGAGGGTCTCCGCCGGCAGCGAGGCCAGGCCGGCCAGGCCGGCGAAGCGGGCGGACCGCTCGGCGGCGGCCTTGCGATAGCGCTCCAGGGTCGGCCCGTCGGGGTCGAGGACGACCAGCCCTTCGTCGCCGTCGACGATCGCGACCTGGCAGCTCCGGGCCAGGTCGAGCCCCCGGCCCAGGCCGACGACCGCGGGGATCTCCAGGGCCGCCGCGACGATCGCGGTGTGGCTGGCCAGGCCCCCCCCTTCGGTGGCGAAGCCGAGCACCCGGGCCGGGTCGAGCCCGGCGGTCTCGCTCGGCGACAGGTCGTGCGCCAGGATGACGATGGGCTCGTCGAGCCCGTCGGGGACCGGCGAAGGCCCCTGCCCCTGGCCGGCGAAGCCGGCGAGGATTCGCCGCTGGATGTCGCGGACGTCGGCGGCCCGGGCGGCGAGGTGCGAGTCGGCCAGGCCCGAGAGCCTGGCGGCGTGCCCTTCGAGGACCTCGGAGACGGCGTGGTCGGCGGCGACGAGGTCGCGCTCGATCCGCCCCCGGGCGTCGCGGCGGAGCGTGGGGTCGGCGATCATCCGGCCGTGGGCGGCGAGGATGTCGGCGTACTGCGGGCCGATCCTTCGGCGGGCGTCGGCCTCGGCCTCGGCCGCGCCGATCCCGGCCGCTTCGAGCGCCGCGTCGAGCCGGTCGAACTCGGCGGCCATCCCCCCCGCGGTCACCGGCCGGAACGGCGAGCGCAGGCCCCGGGGGTCGAAGACCCGGACCGGGCCGATCGCGATGCCAGGGCTGACGGCGATCCCTCGGAGGGTGTGCATCGTGCGGGACGTCGACCCGACCGGGCTGTCGCCTCGCCGTGGGCCCCGGTCCCGGCCTCGGCCTCGGCCGACGCCACCGCAGGCCGCCTCGGGCGTCATCGGGCGGGGTCCTTGTCCTGTCCCTCCTCGGTCTCGTGGAACCGGGCCAGGACCAGCTCGGCCAGGGCCTCGACGGCGGCCTCGGCGTCGAGCCCTCGGGCTTCCAGGTCGAGCCGGGTGCCGCACTCGGCGGCCAGGGTGGTCAGGTCGAGGATGCTCTTGCCGTTGATCTCCCGGCCGGCGACGTGGACCCGGATCTCGGACTGGAACCGCTGCGCCACGCGGACGAACTTGTCGGCCGGGCGGAGGTGGAGCCCCAGCGCGTTGGTGATCTCGACCTGGCGGCGGGCGACCTGGGGATCGTGGCTCATCGGCGGCTCGGTCGGCCTATATGAGGGGCGGGGGCGGGCCCTTTTTTCCGCGATGCGGCCCAACAGGACGGGGCCCGGAGATCATCTGGAGGACGCGGGGGCGGCCGGGCGGAACCCGATGGCCATCCCCTCCCGACAAGGATACCGAGAAACGGTCCGGCAAGCCGACATCGGCCGACGAAGAAGTTCGTCGCCGGCGGCTCGCGATGGGCTGGCTCAGGCCGTCCCCTGGTCGGCCTCGTCGAGCAGGTCGACGACGCTCTCGCGGGTCTTGGCCTGGCGGAGGAAGCTGACGAACCGTTCGTCCTTCAGGTGCCTGGAGATGTTCTCCAGCGCCCGGAGGTGATCGCCCGGCTGGTTCGGCGGGGAGATCAGGAGAAAGAAGATGTCGACCGGGTCGCCGTCGAGGGCCGCGAAGTCGACCCCGCGGCGCGACAGGGCGACGGTGCCGACGAGCTTCCGCACGGTCGGGTGCCGGGTGTGGGGCACGGCCACCCCCTGGCCGATGCCGGTCGAGCCCAGCTCCTCGCGGCCGAGGATGGCGCGGATCACGCCGTCGACGTCCCCTTCGGCGATCTGGCCGGCGTCGCGGAGGCTCCGGACGATCTCGCGGATCGCCTCCTCCTTGCCGGTCGCTTGCAGGTCGACGAGGATCGCCTCGCGGACCACGAAATCCGAAAGCTTCATCCGGCCCTCCATCGTCTTGCCGCCGGACCGAGGGGTCGGGCATTCCGGGTTGCCGGACGGTCCCCGAGGGCGGCCCGGGGCGAAACGCCTCGGGCCATCGGCGGCGTCGACCGCGGGGTCGCGGGGGTGTCGAGGTCGAAGGGGCGGGACATCACTCGGGCACGCCGCCTTGCGACGCGTCGCCCTTGTGGTGGTCCTGGACCCGTTCCTTGTAGCGGCGGAGTTGCTCCTCGACCTTGTGGGCGCAGGAGTCCATGGCCGCTTCGGGGGTCGGGCCTTCTTCCTTGGCGAAGAAGTCGTGCTTGTGCTCGGCCGAGGCCCGGATCTCCACCACGAAGGTGTGCTTGACGTGGTCGACGGCCACCTCGATCGCCATGATCCGGTCGAAGTATTTGACCAGCTTCTCGGCCTTGTCGTGGAGGTACCGCGTCTGCTCCGCCCCGAGGGTCCCGTGACGGCTGGAGATCTCGATTTGCACCCGTCCGCTCCTTGCCTCGTGACATCCGGATGGCCCGTCCGGGACGCGCCAGTCGTCGGTGGTTAGCCTAACTCCAGTCCAGGGCCCGGTCAAGGGGCGACCCGATCGCCCCGGCTTTCCCGGGCCCGGCCCCCGCCGACGTATTCAACCGCCGTGCCGTTCGGCTTGCCGGCCGGTGCTATCGGGGCGGCGACCGATGGCTTATCCTGGGCGACGGCCCGGCGGAGGTCGACGGGCCGATGACCGACCTCCGAAGGCTCCAAAGGAGCGTTCGCCCCCGTGTGGACCCAGAACTACGACCCGACGGGTTCCTGGCCGCTGTCGACCCTGCTGGCGGCGGTCCCGGTGCTGATCCTGCTGGGCCTGCTCGCCTCGGGCCGGGCCTCGGCCTGGCAGTCGGCCCTGGCCGGCCTGGTCGCCGCGTCGGCGATGGCGGTGGGGGCGTTCGGGATGCCGCCGGGATTCGCCCTGGCGGCGGCCGGGCATGGGGTGATCTTCGCGACCTTCCGGATCGCCTGGCTGATCGTGGCGGCGGTGTTCCTCTACGACCTGGCGGTGGCCACCGGCCAGTTCGAGGTGATGAAGGCGTCGATCGCCGGGCTCTCGGGCGACCGTCGGCTCCAGGCGGTCCTGGTGGCGTTCTCGTTCGGCGCGTTCCTCGAAGGGGCGGCCGGGTTCGGGGCGCCGGTGGCGATCTCCTCGGCCTTCCTGGTCGGCCTGGGGTTCCGGCCGTTCCAGTCGGCCCTGCTCTGCCTGATCGCCAACACCGCGCCGGTGGCCTGGGGTTCGATCGCCATCCCGATCCGGACCTTGCAGGCGGTGACCGGCCTGGACGTCGAGGCCCTGAGCGCGACCTCGGGGCGGATCTTGCCGCCGCTCTCGCTGATCTTGCCGTTCTGGCTGGTCCGGACGATGGTCCCCTGGCGGGAAACCCTGGCGGTCTGGCCGGCCTTGCTGACCATCGGCGGGGTGTTCGCCGCGGTCCAGTTCGCCTGGTCGAACTTCGTCGGCGTCGAGCTGGTCGACCTGGCCTCGTCGGTCGGCAGCCTGCTGGCGGGCGTGGTCGTGCTCAAGGTCTGGAAGCCCAGGGCCGAATGGCGGTTCCCCCACGACGAAGCGCCCGACCGGGCCGCGACCGACCCGGGGTCGGCCCCGGCCATATCCCCGTCGGCCGGCGCCGTGGCGAAGGCGTGGATGCCGTTCGCCCTTTTGACCGCGACGGTCCTGACCTGGGGCCTGCCCCCGGTCAAGCGGGCGATGGACGGGGCGACGTCCTGGAAGTGGGAGGTGTCCGGCCTGCACAACCGGATCGCCCGAGGGCAGGCCCTCACCGGCCACGCCGAGCCGACGCCGGGCGACCGGGAGAAGGCCGAGGCCGACATCGTCCCGGTCTCGGCGACCGGCACGGCCGTCTTCGTCGCCGCGGCGATGTCCGGCCTGCTCCTGGGGGTCCGGCCGGCCCGGATGGCGAGGATGCTGGGGGCGACGGTCGTCCGCCTGGTCCCGGCGATCGCGGCGATCGCGGCGATGCTCGCGCTCGGCTTCGTGACCAAGGCGTCGGGCATGGACGTGGTCCTCGGGCTGGCCTTCACCCGGACCGGCCCCCTGCTCTACCCGGTGTTCGGGACCTTGCTGGGCTGGCTCGGGGTGGCCCTGACCGGCTCGGACACCTCCAGCAACGTCCTCTTCGGCAACCTCCAGCGGATCACGGCCGAGAAGCTCGGCCTCTCGCCGGTCCTGATGGCCTCGGCCAACACCACGGGCGGGGTGATGGGCAAGATGATCGACGCCCAGTCGATCGTCGTCGCCGCCGCCGCGACCGGCGAGGCCGGCAACGAGGGCAAGCTCCTCCGCGCCGTGCTCGGCCACAGCGTCGCCCTCGTCCTGCTGGTCGGGGCGATCGTCTGGACCTACGCCCACCTCCTGCCGGGCCTGGTCGTCGAAGGGCCGGCCGCCGGGCCGCGATAGCTCCCCTCGGCCCGGCTTGGTAAGCTCGGATGACGGGGATTGATCCCGCACGAGGCTTGGAGGGGGATATGGCGAGGACAGGTCGGAACTTCAGCGAGATCCTCGACTCGTTCCGGGCCGCGAAACGTCCAGCCCCGTCGAAGCATCGGCCCCCTTCGACCGCCGCTCGGCCCTCCGCCCCCGCCAGCGGTCCAGGCACGGGCTGGTCGCTGGCCGAGGAGCGGGCGACCTACGCCGCCATGAAGGACGAATTGCTCGCGATCCACGAAGGGCGATACGCCCTGATCAAGGCGTCGAAGCTGATCGGGGTTTACCAGACCCCGGGTGCCGCCGAGGGTGCCGCCATCGACCTGTTCGGCGACGAGCCGAGGTTGATCAAACAGATCCTCCGCCATGATCCGCCCGTGTACCTGAACAACGCCTTTTGATGCCGGTGCACGTGCTGGGCTCGAATCCTCCGGTCGTTTATGTCGGCTTGAACGTCAGCGAGGATGCGGCGACCCGAGGCAGGGGGCGTCCGCTCAACGAGGGGGTCGTGGCCCTGATCGACACGGGGGCCAGCCGGACGGCGATCGCCCTCGAAGCCGCGCGTCGCCTCGGCGCCCTCCAGCATGGGCAAGATGAGGTCCTTCGACCCGACGGGGAGATGGAGACCCGCCCCACCTTCTCGATCCGGGTCGCCTTCGAGCCCAACTTCGCGGACCCGCTCTGGCCGCGCAAGGTCCGGTTCTTCCCGGTGATCGCGGTCGAGGCGCGGCTCGCCACGCCGGGCGTCGAGGTGCTGATCGGCCAGGACATCCTGTCCCAGGTCGTGCTGGCCCACGACGGCCCGGCTCGTCGGCTGCTGCTCATGTATTGAAGGGGGATGGGCACGCGATCACGTGCAACGAGCGACGCCCCGGCGACCCAGTTGAAGGGTCGCCGGGGCGCCGGTGGGGGTGCGTCCGGTCCAGCTTCGATTCCCCGAGGGCTCGGCGACTGGGGGAGCCGTCGGGACCAAGGCCGGAAGAACGGTGCGGTCGGGCCTTCGGTGTCTCGGAGGGGAGATCCTGGCCCGATCGCTCAGCTCTGGCTTCGGCCGTGGGTAAATTCGTGCTCGAGCAGGGCCATCCGGCCGAAGCCGGCGTCGGGGGCCTCGGGCAGCCGCCCTTGGCGGGCGTCGGGGGCCTCGGTCTGGGCCTCGGCGTCGCCGCGATCGGGGGCCTCGGCGATCCTGGGTTGGTGCGGCGTCGCCGGGGCCTCGGGCGAGTCGGCGGGGAACAGGGACGGGATCGGATTCTGGAACTTGACGCTCATCGACATGGCGCACCTCCCCGCGCAACGCGGGTAGAACCGGGGATGGTGCCCGAGGCGGGTCCGGTCAGGGACCTCGGCAAGGGTTCCATCCCACGACCGGCCGTTTCCTCTCGACCGGTCGCCCGGCGTCCCTACTCGATAGGGGCGCCGGTGTCTCGCCCGACCGGCTCGAACCGTCCCCCGCCCGGCGAGCCGGGCCCATCGAGAGGGGGAGTTCGATCCGACGGGCGATCCGCTTGCAGTCTATCCCGCCAAATCGGTCCGGGCCAGGTGCTTGTTTCTCGAATCTTCGCGTAGGTAAGGCGGGAAAGGTCATCGGACGAGGCAGGGCGGAGGGGTCGAGCATGAAAATCGGGATCGTGTCGGATACCAACGACGAGGGGGAGCGGACGGCCCTGGCGGTGGCGATGCTGATCGACGCCGGGGCGGAGGTCCTGGTGCATTGCGGCGACATCACCCTGCCGGACGTGGTGGCCCGGTGCTCAGGCTTGCCGGGCTACTATGTCTTTGGTAACAATGACTTCGACGAGCCGGGGCTCCCGGCGGCGATGGCCGGGGCGGGGGGCGTCTGCCTGGAGCGGGGCGGGATCATCGAGGTCGGGGGGCGTCGGATCGCGGTGACGCACGGCGACTCGGCCCGGGAGGCACGTCGGCTCCTGGGGCTCAATCCCGATCTCTTCCTGTACGGGCACTCGCACCAGGCGGCCGACGTCGGCCGCGAGGGGGTCCGCTGGATCAACCCGGGCGCCCTGCACCGGGCCAGCCGGTGGACCGTGGCGGTGCTCGACCTGGCCGACGATTCGCTCGATTTCCTGGCCGTGAACGATCGCGGCCGGGCCGGGAAGGGGTAGCCGAGGCCGGCCGAAGCCCCTGGACTCCTCGGTGGAGCGGAGTCCGATCCGACCGCATTCTGGGTCCGCGGGAAGGAAGGCTACGATGCGACTTTGCCTGGTCGAGGATAACCCCGTCGCCGGCCTGGAGCCGCTGACGCTGACCCGCCCCGCCTTCGACTTGATCCTGGGCTCGACCTCGCTGGGCGCGAAGATCGCCCGGGCCTTCGAGGTCGGCCCCGGCCCCGCCCGGCGCGGGGTGATCGTCCGCCCGAGCCTGGCGGCCGTCCAGGGGGCCCGCGACCCCCACTCCGCGGTCAACGACCGCGACTGGCTGGCCCGAGGGCCGGTCGTGGTGGCCAACGGCCGATGGGCCCCGCCCGCCGCCTTCGACGCCTCGATCCTGGCCGGGGGCAGCCCTCGGCTCGGCCTCTGCGACGGCCATCCGGCCTGCGCCTCGGTCGGGCCGGAGGATGCCGTCGGCCTCCAGCCGGGCCAGGTCGACGCCTGGTTCGAGGACCTCCTCGCCCGGGCCGAGTGCGTCGACGTCGGCGGCGAGTGGATCGCCCGGCCCTGGGACCTCGTCGCCCGGAACCCCGAGCACCTCGTCCGCGACTTCGAGGCCGAGGGGAGGCCGACCCTGAGCAACCGCCACCTGGCCACCGCCGCCATCGTCGGCCCGTCGCGGCGGCTGGCGATCCACGAGACGGCCCGGGTCGACCCGTACACCGTCTTCGACACCACCAACGGGCCGATCACGATCGCCTCGGGCGCCTGGATCCAGCCGTTCACCCGGGTCGAGGGCCCCTGCTACGTCGGCCGGGACACCCAGCTCTTCCGGGCCAACGTCCGGGGGGGGACCACGATCGGCCCGAACTGCCGGATCGGCGGCGAGGTCGAGGCCAGCATCGTCCACGGCTTCTCGAACAAGTACCACGAGGGGTTCCTCGGCCACGCCTACGTCGGCGAGTGGGTCAACCTCGGCGCCATCACGTCGAACTCGGACCTCCGCAACGACTACGGCGAGGTCCACGTCCCGCTCGCGGGAGACCCGGTCCCGACCGGCCAGGCCAAGGTCGGCTGCTTCATCGGCGACCACACCCGGACCGGCCTGGGCAGCATGCTCAACACCGGCACGGCCATCGGCGTGATGTGCAACGTCCTGCCGGCCGGGCTGCTCCTGCCCAAGCACATCCCGTCGTTCACCGCGGTCCTCTACGGCCGGGTCGCCCCCGGGTTCGCGCTGGACCAGCTCTTCCACACCGCCGAGACCGTGATGTCCCGGCGCGGCAAGCTCTTCACCGAGGCCGAGCGCCAGCTCTACTTCGACCTCCACCAGCAGACCCGCCTGGAGCGCGAGCGGGCGTTCCAGAAGGGGAACGACCGCCGGGGAGACGCCTGGCCGGTGATCGCCGCCCGAGGGCGTTGATTGCGAGGGCGGGACGGCGCGGGGTGGCCGGACCGCTCACCTTCATCCCTCATCCGGGAGGGCGTCGGGGGCGACGTCGTCGCCGAGGGCGTGGAGGGCGTCTTGCCGCTCCATCCAGCGCCAGAAGCCGAAGCAGGCGGTGAAGAAGGTGCTGGTCATCTGGTTGATCAGCTCCTGGTGGATGCCGGCGTCGAGGTTGATCCACTGCTCGGCGATGACCAGGCCGGAGGTCGAGGCGTTGGGGTCGTCGACCTCCAGGTAGACCTTGGGCAGCTTGTACTGGGCGTTCCACTCGTTGCAGAGCCGGAGCGAGCGGTCCCACTCCAGGCGGGGGATCCGCTTCCTCGTGTCGCCCCGGAGGCAGTACTGCTCGTGGTCCTCGCCGGAGGCCATCAGCATGAAGCGGGGGTGGCCGGAGACCTCTTCGTCGTAGCCGAACTCGACGACGAAGTCGCCGTCGCGGTCGCGGAGGTAGTGGAGCCCGCTATCCTCCAGGAAGGCCTGGATCATCGCGTGACCGAAGCTCTCCACGAACCCCATGCGA
>JAABUQ010012675.1_pt1 | contig 10420 bp, 15 predicted proteins | sample 5560001 | NCBI WGS metagenome assembly JAABUQ01 (sample SAMN10711888, study PRJNA513371) | rock metagenome | isolation source: Antarctica rocks | place: Antarctica: Victoria Land, Finger Mt nord | collected 2015-12-18 | reverse complement strand
ACTTCCCAGCTATCTCGGCCATGCGCTTCAACCCACTTATTCGAGCGCTCGCTACACGCCTAAGCGCCCGCGGAAAGACGAAGATGACCATCGTTGCCGCTGCAATGCGCAAACTGCTCACTCTCGCTTACGGGGTCCTCAAATCCGGCCGCGTCTTCGACCCTCTCTACGGAAACGCTTGACAAGTAACACCGTATCTTTTGGGATGCTCTGCCGGCCCAGTAGCGAAGCGGCTTTGCGTGTCCCGAAAGTCCGTCCCAAAACGTAAGGGCGGAATTCCGCTCGACAAGCTGCTCGATGCGCACGCCGCCGGCGACGCCCGGCTCGAGACGCTCGTAGAGCGCTACGCGGCTCGTTGGTTCCAGCGTCGACACTAGGCGCCAGGTCCGGACCGACTAAAATGCCCCCAAAGAAAGCCCCATGAGCGCGTTGGCTCGTCAGGACGACTCCCCAGGTCATCCCGACTGCTGAACCGCGTCTGGTGGGCTACGCGCCCGTCTCTACGGACGAGCAGACGACGGCGTTGCAGCTCGACGCGCTTCGAGCCGCCGGGTGCGCCGCGATCTACGAAGATTCGGCCTCTGGCGCGTCGCGATCGCGGCCAGGCTTGAACCGCGCGCTCGAAGATCTCGCCGCCGGCGACACCCTCGTGGTGTGGCGGCTCGACCGCCTGGGACGATCTCTGCGCGACCTGCTCGATATTTCCGAAATGTTACGGAACCGCGACGTCGCGCTGCGATCGTTGACCGACCACATCGACACGGGGACCGCCGCGGGCCGGATGCTGTACGCCGTGCTCAGCGCCGTCGCGCAGTTCGAGCGTGACGTCCTCCGCGAGCGCACGGTCGCCGGGATGCGCGCCGCCAAGGAACGCGGCGAACACATCGGCCGGCCGGCGGCCCTCTCGCCAACACAGATTCGCGAAGCAAAGAAAATGCTCGAGCGCGGCGAGAGTCCGAACCACGTTGCCCGCGTCTTGCGTGTCGGGCGTTCGACGCTATATCGTGCAATCGCATGAGCGACGAGTGTTGTGAATTCTGTCTGGCTGGCAGCGGGCCGCTGCTCGAACGATCGCGGCCGTACGACGGCGGCGAGGGACGCGTACTTGAATCCACCGCATGGACGCCGTACGCGCGGGCGGTTGAGCTCGAAGATGGATGGGTCGCCCTCTGGGAGCATCCTGCCAGCGACGCGGTTCTGGTGTGTCCGTTCCATGCAAACGGGACCACAGTGCCGCGTGCGCCGGCGACCGCGATCTTCGGCAGCGTCACAGTCGATCTTCAAGAGTTCGATTACGTCGGCAAACGCGGGGACGTTGCGATGTTTAAGCACATCAGAACGGGGCGCTATATGAATTTGCGCGAGGTCGGTCCGACGGCCGTCGCCGTGAAGCATGAGGGTGGCGAGTTAGTTTATCGTCCCATCACCGAAGCGCTTCGCTCGGCTCGAGATGAAGACTCTTCGTCGTAATCTACAGCTTTTCAGCGCACCTCTGACGAAGCAACGCCAACACGCGGCCTGTCGCGGATCGCTGCTGGCCGATGCGGCATGCTCCCATTTTGAGATAGAAGCCTTCGGTGCCGGGATCGCTCTCGATCAACAAATAATCCCACCCAAGCGCACGGGCCTTATCGAGTGCATGCAGCCAGAGACGCCTGCCGACACCAGTGCCGATGTACTGCGGATCGACCCAAAGATCGTCAGGAATGGGCGATCGTCAATCATGGTCAGCCGATAGAGGCCGAGGATGGTGACGGCGTCTTCGAGTACGTAGATCAGGGCGTGAGCAATTTCGACTCTGCGAAAATCCAGTAATGGAGCGACGTTACGCATAAAGTCTGCGTCATACCCCCAGTGTGCTTTCGACCGCATCGCAAGAGCGGTCATCGTCCCGGCATCGGCCGGATTCGCGCGGTTTACCGCGGAGGGAACACTTTCTAAGTTGCGCGCCGAATCGACTAGCCGTGATTGAAGAACCATCGCTCCACGACATTCTTGCGCTTGGGGCCTTGTTTGATGCCTATCGTCAGTTTTACAAATGTAAAAGCGATCTCCGAGGATCCCAGACATTCGTCCGCGATAGACTGAGCGAGCGGACGACCAGGTTCTTCGTGTATCGCGATCACGCGAAACTTTTGGGATTCGTTCACGTCTTGCCATCATTTGATACCCTCGCTATGCGCCCAATGTGGATCCTTGAAGACTTATTTGTCGATCCAGATGGACGAAGGAGTGGAATCGGTTCGGCTCTGCTACGCCATGCTGAAGAATTTGCCCGAAAATCAGGTTCAGAACGACTTACCCTCTCCACCGCGCACACGAACGTTGTTGCGCAGCGCCTTTACGAGCGCCTCGGGTGGACGGTCGACACTGAATTTCGCTACTATCATAGGACCTTCTGTAATGGATCTTGTTAGGGTCGGAGCCCCTTGAGGTCTATCTTGGCGCCGACGGAAATTTGACCGAATGTTAGAGCTACGACCGAACTGCGAGTGTTGTGATCGTGAACTACCGCCTGAAGCAAAAGAAGCGCGGATTTGCTCCTATGAATGCACTTTCTGCGCCGATTGCTCAGAAGGTCTGCTGCGAGGCCGATGCCCAGACTGTGGCGGCGCGCTGAAGTCCGAATCTGAGGCGCATAGCGTGTGAGGTTGGCGATGCAGACGGGGAATGCGTTAACCAGATGAGCGCAGAATTATCAATCGCCGCATTTGTGCTTTGCCGGGATCGCTGAAATCGGCGGCGGCTACCTCTTTCGGTTCTTTGGGGATGGCGAGTCGAGGGCGTCCGGCCGGATCGACAGACGTCGTCGGCGCTGCGATCTGCATCGCAGGCGCGGCTATCGTGATGTATTGGCCTCGGGCATAACAGTCATCGCGACTCCATCGGCGACCTCCGGGCAATCGGGCAACTTCGCGCTTAAGTTAACTCCGGTTTCGGTAACCATAATCGACCGCACGCACGCGCTAAGAGCGCCTGGACTTCAGCATCGGTCGTTTGCGAGAAATCGTGATACCAGCTGCTGACGCTGTGAAAAGGCTCCGGCGTCATGACGCAGACGACGTCGTCCGCTGCCGATTGCAACTCGCAGGAGGTCGGCAAAGCGGCAATCGGCACGGCCGCAACGATCCGGCTCGGCTTGTTCCGACGCAATGTCGAGATCGCGGCGCGCATTGACGCCCCGGTCGCAACTCCGTCGTCGACGAGAATGAGAATCCGCCCGCGTAGCCGTTGCGGCGCGCGATCGCGCCGGTAGAGCCGCTCGCATCGCTCAAGCTCACGCAATTCACGTTGCACAACAGCGTCGATGGCTCGCTCCGTCAACCCCAGAAAGTCTGCTAGCGGCACGTTGAGCAAGCAGAATCCGTGGGAAGCAATTGCGCCCATTGCCAGCTCTTCGTGACCGGGGACGCCGAGCTTACGCACCACGAGAACGTCGAGCGGTGCGTGTAACACCCGCGCGACCTCCGACGCGACCGGAACGCCGCCGCGCGCTATTCCGAGGACGACAGTATCGGAACGGTCCGCGTACCGCAACAGGTGCTGCGCCAACGCGCGGCCGGCTTCGGCGCGATCGGCAAAGGGCGGTCGTTTTGTGGTTGATGGTGTCTGCATGATCTCTGCTCGGCCAGGGAGCGACACAGGGCCACATTCGCTCTGCGACGTTGTATCTGCGCAGACTTTGCTAGCTGCGGTCGTGTCGATCGGACGCTGGACCGGCAAACACGAGCTGCACCCCGGTGAGCCCCCTCCTGGTGGAGAGTTTCCTTGCTGGCCGCTGCCCGTGGCGTTCCTCTCGTCGGTCATGGTGCCGGAGCCCTTGCAGCACCCGCACCGTCGTCGGTGCGTTCCGTGCCGGGCTACTGACACTAGCGCCCAGTTCACGTTTAGGATAGCACATGCCCGCAACGTCGCGAGGACTTCGCGCAACACCCGGTCGCCGGCAGCATAGGTGCGCACCCGTCAGTCCGTCGACGTCTGGGAATCCCGCCGTAGCGATAACCGGTGGCGCAGTATTGATTTACGTCAAGGCGGAGGGCGCTCGTGACCGATAAGATGACGGCATCGAACAGAGTTAGGCGTCCGGCCCAAGCGTATTCGTACTGCGGTGACGCGGTAGCGACGGTCGTCGGTGCGGCCAGGTGAAGCCGGTTGCTTGGCAAACCGGTGAGCCTCGAAGGCACGCCGCTCACTTCGCGCCGCGATTGACGTAGTCGACCGGCAACCACTCGAAACCGTGTCCGACCGCTCGAACGTGCCCGACACCCGGAAACGGCATGTGCGGCACTGCGATGAGCGAACGGTCGCGCAGGAATGCCGGAAACGCACGCTCGCGGACTGTGACTGCGGCCGCGGGATCGACATCATAGGTGATTGCGACGCTGGGATCGGGAAACTGAACCGCAGCCACATGAACGATATCGCCGACGAACAGCATCGTCTCGTTCTCGCTGGTGAAAGAGTAGAACGCACTGCCGGGCGTGTGCCCGGGGTGAAGCGTCGCCGTAAGGCGGGTAGGATGTCGGTCGTGCCATCGAACGCTTTGACTTTTCCCGCATCGAGATACGGCTTGACCGTTCGAATCGCTTCGTCGAAATATTTAACGTCGTAATGCACCTTCGCCGCGTTCGCACGATCGAAAAAGAACGTGAGGTCGGGTTGTCCGACATGAACGGTAGCTTTTGAAAACACGATGTCGCCGCCGCGCATCAGACCGCCCGAATTATCCGTATGGATGTGCGTGATGAGAATGTCGGTAATATCGTCGGGATGGAAGCCGGCAGCGCCCAAGCTCTGCACGACCTTCCCGCCGAACCCAGCTCCGAAGAGTTGACCCGCTCCGGTGTCGACGAGTACGACACGGTTACCGATCTTGAAGACCCACTCATTGATGGAGACTTCGACCGGGTTGTGAAGATAGCTCTCGGCTAAGAGCGCGTCGGTATGAGCCGGAGTCGTGGGCAAGAGCAGCTGGTGAAGATCGGCGGGCACCGTGCCGTCCGAGAGTGCGATGACGCGGGTCCCACCGAGCGTGAAACTGTACGTTCCGCCGCTTTGAAGGGACAAGCCGGTGGCTGATTCGTTCGCCCCTGCCGCCGTTGCCGCCAGCATCATGGCCGGCAACGACGCAAGCATCCCGGCCGCTCCAGCAGCGAAGGAGCGTCGACTCACGCCTTTGCGGTGAGACGTGGTCGCCGTCGGATGCGTGGGGCACGAACAGCCCGACCCGAGCGAAACGGCGACTGTTTCAACTTCTTGATGTTGTGGTTTCATTGCACCACGATACGTGGCCGTACGATACTCAAACAGTCCCCCACAGATGCTATCAGTCCGAGTGCCTGGCTCGTCGGACGTTGCGGTCGCGAGCGTCATTTACGGCTTCTTGGGAAAAGAGACGTCGTTGGACCATTCGGTGACGACCGAGCGTAAACGCGAGCTCGGGCGCTTCTTACGAAATCGCCGTGGGCGCTTGCGGCCGCATGACGTCGGACTGCCGCCCGGGGCCGGACACCGCCGGGTTGCGGGACTCCGACAGGAAGAAGTCGCCGCACTTGCGGGTGTCGGCGTGACCTGGTACACGATGCTCGAAAAAGGCGCGGCCGACGGTGTTTCCGCGTCTACGCTCGACGCGATCGCGCGCGCGCTACTACTAACGCACGACGAAACAGCGTACTTGCACAATCTCGCCGATCAAAGTCTTGACGACGCGTTGGATGACGCGATCGCGCCGCTCGTCCTTGGTGCGTTCGCGTCCATCGAGTGGGCGCCGGCGTACATCTGCACGGCGCAGTGGGACGTGCTGCGTTGGAACCCTGCCATGTCTCTCGTGTGGGGCATCGAGCCGCCGGGCGGACCGCCCTTCAACATCGTTCGACGCATGTTTGCGGACGAACGAATGCGCTCGTTGCACGAGAACGACTTCGCCGACTTCGCGCGCTGGCTCGTTGCGATGGTACGCGTCGGCGCCGGCAGACTCGTGAACGATCCCGTGTATCGCGGTTTGTACGCCGATCTCAGCGCAGATCCTATTTTTGCTGAGGCCTGGGAATCGTACGACATCGCGACGCCGTTCGGTTCGCGTCGCACCCGCATCACGTCACGTGCTATCGGCGAGTTCGTTTACGAGGTCGTCTCGTTTCCAACGCCCGGCGAAGGCCGAAAGTCCATCGTGATTCAAGTGCCGGATGAAGCGAGCGGGAAACGCCTGCGTTCGGGCCTCAGCATGTAGTGCGATTGCGGTGAGTTCGCAACCGCACCGGAGACACGGCGACGGGCCGAGGACGGCCGCCGACGCAGTTGCGCACTCGCAGGTCTCGTCCGTGGTGCTGAGATCGAACTCGCCGGGCCACCGCTATTTCTTTCCTTTAGCGTTCAGCTTGAGTGCAGCGCGGATGATCTCCTTAAAGGCAGATTCATTGATCTTGTCGCCTTCATGCAGATCGATTGCGCGCCTTGCGTTCCCATCTAGGCTGGAATTGAAGATTCCCTCTGGGTCTTTGATGGAAGCGCCCTTCGCGAAAGTGAGCTTTACGTGAGTCTTGTAGGACTCGCCTGTGCAGACGATCCCGTTGTCAGACCAGACTGGAACTCCCCTCCACTTCCATTCTTCCGTTATCTTAGGGTCTGCCTCTTCGATGAGCTTGCGGACGTGGGCAAGCGTCTCGCCACGCCAGTCGCCCAGCTCTGCGATTCTCTCGGTTATGAGCTGAGAAGGCGATTTGCTTTGATTAATGTCGGGTTTCTTCAACTTCTAATCAGAGAGTGTGAACGACATAAGATGTGCGGTCCCGGAGGCACTAAATTCGTTGAGTTCCGGCTTTTTAAAAGGCTGCGAGAAGTATCTGCGGCGCATTTATCGCGCCGCGAATACGTAAGCGCGCATCGCCGCGTCGATGGGGTCGCCGAACGCGCGTTGTAACGCGCCGGCGACCGCGTCCACCACATCCGCTAAAGGCTCCGAATTGCGCGCGAAGATCTCGTGCTTGAGAGGCGTCCCCTCGCAGATTCCGACGGCTGCGTCGCGCGCAGAGGCAACGCTGCGCTTCTCGACGGGATCGCATGTGATTCCGAGAGAATCCGGCCGCGCGGAGGTCGCTTTCGATCGCGTCGGGGTCCCCGTGGCCGTGCGGCACACGTCGAACGAAATCGGGCGGGTTGTCCGGAAAGAGCGCTTCGACCGTCTCGGAGGTGATGCGCGCGACATCGTTACGCTTGACGCTGTCCCACACATTGAAGAGATACGTTCCATCCGGCGTGAGCACACGACGGGCTTCACGAAACGCCTGTTGCCGGTCGGGGAAGAACATGACGCCGAACTGGCAGATGACCAGATCGAATCGACCCGCCTCAAACGGCAGCGCGCTCGCGTCGGCGATAGACCAGCGTACCTTTTCATTGTGGTGGCGCGCTGCGGCTAAATTCACCATTGCACCGTTGAGGTCGGTGGCTTCAATCTCGGCCGCGGGCGACACCGCCGCGACGGCTTGCGTCGCGATTCCCGTGCCGGCCGCGACTTCAAGAATCCGGCGCGCCCCCACAACTTGCGCACGAGCCGCAATATCGTCCGCATAGGGGCGGAAGAACATAGGGCCGAGACAGCGTTCGTAGATTTCCGGGATCGAGCCCGTAAAGGTTGCGTCCTTCTGCGCCATGGTCAAGACCTCCGTAGACCCTGAACATTCAGACCCTGCACTTCCCAGCGGGCGGTGCTCGAAGCATTGTTTCGACAGCGTCGCCTCCGGGGCGTCCGCGTTCTCGGATCTGCTTACGGGACCGACCGTACGCGGAGGCGGCTCAGGCGATTGCGCTCGTTGCGCCAAACCTTCGTGACGGCGGGCACGCAGCCTGGCGGCGACTGGCGGGTCGTCGTCGGCGTTGCGGCTGCGACGTTCCCAAAGCACGACTCCAGTCTACCGCTGCCCGGGTGGTCTGTGCGTCGGTTGAGACGCGCGCGTATCGCAGCTCGTTAGGACGCAATCCCGAGGACCTGGAAAGTCGTCCCTGCGCGCTAAGCGCGTTCCTATCGGTTACCGGTCACATTGATGCGCACCGTCAGTCCGTTGCGGCCTGCCGCCTCTGAGCGACTCTGACGGATCGTCATGTGCGTCAACCTTCAACCTCGGAATCCCGTAGCGCTAAGCGGTTAGCGCGGTGTCGATTTAAGTCAAGGCGTAGGGCACTCGTGGCCGATAAGATGACGCCATGGAAGCGTTAGGCGTCCGGCCAAGCGTATCCGTTACTGCGGTGACCCGGTAGAGAGGACGGTCGTCGGCCACGGTGACGATCTGCATCCTCGCGCTTCTTGCGCACGGCGTGCCGCGGCCCGTGACCGCGCTTGCACGCCTCGCTCTCGGGTTTGCGTTTTGGGCCTTGATCGAGCGGCCCGCCTTGACGCCCCGCTTCCCCCACGCGCTCAGCCGGCAGCGTCTCGCCCCTTTGCGCATCGAGCCGGTCGCAGTAGCGCTCGCTTAAAAAGCGGGCCGGGGCTTTTACCTTATCACTGGTCTTCGCCGACGTGCGCGAGGTTCTTGGGGTCGCCTCCGGCCTCGATGTAGTCTTTCTTGACTTGGGCGCGAGCCTCGGCAAAGTCCGTCACCGCCGTTTTGTACGCCGCCTGGGCTTCCGCGATTTTATCCATCGCCGGTCCAGCGCCATTGAGCGCTTCCATGGCGCTCTTGTAGAAGTCGCGCATGTGGGTGAGGCCGTCCATCGCGAGCGGATTCGCGTACGGCTCTTCCGCATAGAGGTGCGCGTACTTGTCCGTACGTTCGGCTTGCGAATTTAAGCTGTTGTAGATCTCTTGCATGCTCATCGCGCCGCTCTGGGGGCATCCGCCTGCAGCAGCGGCATCGCGAGTTGGGCTTCGGTGTACGTCGTGCTGACGATAGCCCACGAGTCTTGAATGTTCTTCCGTTGCTGCGAGTGTAGCTGCGAGTTTTGGTCGGGGACCGGAGCGCGTGCGACGGCACGGTTTACCTTCACGGCGTGATGTGCCGCCATCTTTGTCGCCGCCGCAGTCGGTTTGGGACTGGCTGCGCGGGAGACCGTCGCTTGCGCAGGTTGTGAGGAACCGGCGACGATCCCATGAAGCCAGTTTAGGACGATGAGACCGCCGATCAGGACCGAGACGCACAAGGTACGAGACGCAGGTTTCTGAGGGCCAGGCGCTTCCCCGGTAATTTCCGGCGGCTCGCTTGATGGGAAAAACGCGAGGAACGCACAGAACGCCACGAGTGTCGCCGCAACCCAAACGAGAAAGCCAAGAAAACTCAGCATTTCAGCTCACGATACGACGACCTAGTCTCGCGATGCAAGTCTAGAGGTCTTCGACTGTTCGATTCGGCGCTTGGCCTCAGCGAGCGCGTTCCGCACCATCGCCCACGCCGCGCCCGAGGTGAAGCCCACGACGAAGCTCTTGTCGCGGCTCGCCCCGGCATAGCTCGTGGCGTCCTGAAAGAACGAGAGCCCGCTGCGCTTCCGGGAGTGCGACCTTGCTAATGTCCTCGCTCACGGCGTTGAGGACCGCAGCCTCTTCCTCGTCGAAGTGCTCCCCTGCGGTCGTGCTGTCGTGGTGGTCCGCTGCCGGGCGCTGCGCCTGACCCGCCGCCGAAACCGCTGCGTCGCCCGGAAGCACCGTCGATTGCCGGGCGGGCGGGCTCTTATCCGGGTGGACGAACGACGGGACCGAAAAGCTCGCCGTCCCGGGTTCCGCCGCCAGGCGTAAGGCCGTGGCAAGCTCTTGCGCAGGAAGCGACTCGATAGGAATGGCTGCGAGGTTGGTTTCCATGACGGCTCCCACCCAAAACCGGTCGCGATACAGCCAGGCGACGTAGCAATAGTCCGGCACGTCCGCGTGGTAGCTCACGATCACCCCGGACGCGTCGGGTCCACGTTCGGTCGACTGAGGAGTGAATCGCACGGCGGAGCCTATGCTGAACTTCATGCGGACCAGGACTCGTACAATGTCCGCACGGCGGCCGCGCTTGACGCAAGATTTGGCGGGATTGTCTCGCGATGCTCCAGCCGTGCGCCTAGCTCGATGGAGACGCCGTGATTCCCACTGACGTAGAGCCACGCCACGAACCACGCCCCGGCGTCCTCGCGTGGCCGACCACGATCCCGCAGGTGGAAGGCATCTCGTCGTGCCGCACGACCGATCCGATCCCGACGTGGTCCACGTTACAGCACGATGACGTGAGGACAGCGCACGCAGCGCCAGACGACGCACAGGGGCTCGTCGTCGCCGATAAAATGGACCACGCGGAACTCGGGTTCACCATGGACCCCGATCCGGCTGGTAACGGCACGCTCAAATTGAACCCGTAGCGGCATTCTCAAATTGAACCCTTGGAGGGGTTAGGCGTTCTTCGCCGCCTTCCCGCGGGTGCGAAGCCGGTGACTTTGGCCGGTAAAAGCAAAG
>JAABUQ010012674.1_pt1 | contig 10421 bp, 6 predicted proteins | sample 5560001 | NCBI WGS metagenome assembly JAABUQ01 (sample SAMN10711888, study PRJNA513371) | rock metagenome | isolation source: Antarctica rocks | place: Antarctica: Victoria Land, Finger Mt nord | collected 2015-12-18 | reverse complement strand
CGCCGGGGTGGACCGGGATGTGGGGCTCGATGAGGGCCCATTGCTCGTCGGTGACGTCGCTGGGGTAATGGTTAGTTCTCATGCCCCGATTATACGCACCGCGACCCTTACGGGACAGACTCTAAGCCAGGGCGGGGCGAGGGCCGTCGGATTGGTTAGAACGCTTCTGTCTCCTCTTCGGACTGTTCTGGGTCCTGTGGTGCTTCGGGCGCGATTTCATGCAGCTATTTCGGTGGTGACACAGTGCGTCACGGTGATGAACGCGGCCCCAATCATGGAACGACGCCGCAGGGACTCGGTAATCAGATACAATCGAACGTAATCGTCGCGACGCTGAAATCGATGCCGGGCGGGAGCGTCAGGACGATCGGGACGAATTGCTCGTTGGGGCTCGGGTTGCTGAAGTTGGCATAGTCGGGCTTCCTATCGCCGTTGTCGTCGTTCGTGTCCGCGAACAGGACCTTGCCCGGGAGCGTGGGGTCGTCCTTGATCTTCTCCTGATTCGGGGTCTGGTCGGGGGCGTTGAAGCCGTCGGTGTTGTCCGAGTCGATGCTCAGGTCGATCGACCTCGTCGTGATCACGGTCAAATCCCAGGAGAATCGGTCCTTGGGGGTCGTGATCGCGAGGTAGTTCGTCCCGGTGGGCAGATTGACGTTCGCGCCCGTCAGGTGGAACAAGCTCGCGGCCAATCCCTGATTCCCATCGATGGGACCTCCAATCATCTGACCGTTCAGCTTGATCTGCTCTCCCGTGCCGCCCTGCAGATCGTCGGCGCTGGTGTGGATCCAAATGTCGGCCGGACCGCCCGGGAGCTGCCTGTATGCGTCGTTGTAGGTGACCATCCCCCTCGCGTAAGTGTTCAGATCCTGGATGCTGTCATACACCGAGACTTGCCCGATGGGCAGGCTGGGGTCGCTATAGACGACCAGTAGGGTCAGGCCATATGACTGCGAGAGGCCGCTGTCGGAGGCATCATAGACGCCATTGCCGGAGACCAGACTGGTGACGTTCCATTTGTACCCGACCACCCCATCATCGGAGGTGGAGGTCGGGGCCCCCAACGTGATGCCGGCGAAGATCGCCGAGGGATTGGGCGCCGCTCCGTAGTAATTCGACGTGTAGAGGCTGGCGGCCACGATCTGGGCGGTCGCGGGAATCCCGGCGATGGTGAGGCTACCCTTGGAGTTCGCTGCGTTTATAGCCGCGTAGGAGGCAACGGTCGCGGCGAAGCGACCGGTGTACTTGGTGGGCGTCGCCACCACGTTCGTGAGCGAACCGGTGCCGCTCGAGGAGGAGGATGAGACGTTCGCGGAACCCATCGCCTTCGCGTTGCCACCGCCGACATCGGTGAGGGTCACCCGGATCGCGAAGGCACCCGCGGCGGAGAAAGAGTGATTCCCCGTGACGGAGAATTTGCCCGCCGCGTCCTCGACGATCGTGCCGGCGGTCGTGCCCGAGCCGTCGCCCCAATCGATCGTGGCACTGAGGTCCGACGGGCCGGCGTAGGGATTGGAATCATCCAGGGTCGCCACCTCGCCGTCGAACGTCGACCCCGCATCCAGGCTGATCGAATCCCCCAAGGCGGAGAGCGGCGCGTCGGTCACGACGGCCGTGCCGCCGAGGGTGATCGACGTCCCGTCGGAGGAATCGACCTGGACCGTGGTGGGAAATGAGCCCGCGGCGGTGAAGGTATGATTGGCGACGACCTGAAATTCGCCCGGCGTGCCGTCGGGGGAAATCACCCCTTTCGTGACGGTCCCGTCACCCCAGTCGATCGAGGCCGTGAAGGCCGATGCCTGCCCGTCCAAGCTCGGGATGTCGAAAACGGCGACGGTGCCATCGTAGTTCTTGCCCGCGTTCGTCTCGATGCTCGGCGATCGGACGGCATGAGACGTGACGGAGGGCGCCACGGTGACCGAACTATCGATCGCGATGGTGCTGCCGTCGCGGGCACCCAGCGTGACGGTGATCGGATACGTCGCCGCATGGCCGAAGGAGTGGGTCCCCGAGACGCCGAATCCTCCGGTCTGGCTTTGCGAATCCGGGCTGATGACGCCGGTCGTCACACTGCCATCTCCCCAATCGATCGTCGCCGTGAAGTCCGATGGAAGTAGTGCCAGGTCGGAATCCTCAAAACCGGCGATCATGCCCGTGATCGACTGACCCTCTTCCCCCGAGAGCGATTGACCCCGCGCCGAGTCGATGGTGGCTGCGTTAGGGTATGCCCGGGCGACCTCGGAGTAGGCGGAGTAGACTCCGGCCTTGCTGGCTCGGAGGCGGTAATAGAAGCCGCTCGCGTTGGCTTGGAGGGCGTCCGTGTACGTGGTGGCCGAAGCGACCGCGATCTCGGACCACCCGGTCAAGCCGTCGGCACTCCTCTCGATGGAATAGGTGTCCGCACCACTCGACGCGACCCAGGAGAGCCTAGCCTGGATCGGGCCCAGGGTCGCCGTCACGCCCGTCGGCGCCGGGGGCCCCGCTTGCGCCGTGACCGGCACGATCCGGACGGCGTCGGCCTCGACGTTGCCGTTGGCCAGGTTCGACAGCTCGACGGTGAGCGAACCATCGGCGACGCTCACGACCCCGAGCTGCTGCCAGGCGGTTCCGGTCGAATCGGTCGAGCCGACCGGGCTGACCTGCTGGTTGACCTGATACGTGCCGAGCGAAGAGGTGCCGCCGAAGATGGTGTAGGGGGCGTTGGTGGCCCGATTGGAGTAGGCCGGCCAGGTCACCTGGACCGAGTACCGCGTGCTGGCCAGGCCGGTGAAGCTGAAGTCGGCCTGGGACGAGCCGTCGCCGGGCAGGGCCTCCTCGTCGAGCGAGCCGCCGTGGCCGTAGCCGGGCCATTGGGCCCACGAGCCAACGGTGGAGGAGCCGGGGTCGCCGGCGTTGATCTGCACGGCCCGCGGCGCGACGACCGGGACGATCCGGACGGCGTCGGCCTCGACGTTGCCATCGGCGACGCTGGAGAGGCGGACGTCGAGGGTCCCGGTGGCCGAGGCGAAGGTGCCCAGCGAATGCCAGGCGACGCCGGTGGAGTCGGGGGGGATGTCGGGGGCGAGCTGCTGGTTGACCGTGGCGGTGCCGAGGGTGGCGGTGCCGTCGGTGATGGTGTAGGGGGCGTCGGGGGCGCGGTTGGGGTAGGCCGGCCAGGTCACCTGGACGTCGTAGGACTGGCCGGCGGGCAGGCCGGCGAAGGTGTAGTCGGCGTGGGCCGAGCCGTCGCCGGCGAGGGCCTCGTGGTCGTCGCCTTGGAAGTAGGCCGAGGAGTACCAGGTGGTCCAGGCCCCGGCGGGCGTGGCGGAGAAGCCCGGGTCGCCGTCGTTGATCGTCGTCGCCAGGAGCCGGCGGTCCTCCAGGGCCTGGAACGACGGGAGGAAGCCGCGGAGCGACCGCGCGCGGCTTGCCTGGCGGGATCGGCGTCGGGGCGAAGGGCGGTTCATGGTGCGATCCCGGGGCTGGATCAGCGTGCCCGACTCGCATCACGGCGCCGGACGGGGGCCTTGAGGAGCAACGCATCCGACCGGGTGGCGATCAGCCTCCGACGGCTCGCTCAGACGTGCCTGGCGAGATCGGCACTTGAGATCGATCGGTATTCATTCGGGCGACTTCATCGGTGCCGGGCCATACTAGGCGCGCGGTTCGATGAGATGCAAGGGGCGACCGAAATTTTCCCGAGGCGGATGAGGTGTCGGGGGCCCATTTCGTGGGTATCGAGCGGTCCGTCGTCATCTTCGAGCCGGCCTGCCAGACCAATGATCGGGCCGGTCCCGGATCGTCACCTCGGGCGGGAAGTTTCCCCCGTAACCCCCGGGCCGGACGATGAGCCCTTTCCGGCACGGACCGTCCCGGCACTTTCGCGGGCGCCCGGCGCCCCCTTGGGCGCTCCCCCGGTCTTGGGGCCGAGGGGGGCGTCCTGGATCGCCCGGCCGTTGATGGTGGCGGCGTGGACGAAGGGGCGGTCGTCGGGGAGCCCTTCGACGATCGTCCCTTCCTCGAGGAGGACCATCTCCCCGGGGTCGAGGCTGGGCGGGAGGCCGAGGTCCGGGCGGATCGGCTTGCCTTCGGCCCGGGCCTTGGCGAGGCGGTCGGCCATCGCGGCGGTCCAGCGGAAGGTGTTGTCCTTGAGCGTGGCGGAGAGGTAGACCCGGCCCCGGTTGGACTTGATCGCCTCGCCGTGGAGCACCGCGACGGCGGGGCCGGCCCCGGCGTCCTCGACGAGGTTGCCCTCGATCACGGCCCCGAGGAAGGGGGCGTGGGACCAGCCCCAGTGGACCGGCTCCTCGGTGGCGTAGGCGGTGATCCAGAAGGATTGCCGGCCCCCGTACAGGCGGTTGCGGAGGATCTTGGTGCCGAAGTGGTCGCCGGCCAGGGCGAGGTTCATGGCGTAGCCGACCCCTCGGGCGTCGACGGTGTTGCCCTCGAAGGTCTCGCGGACGAAGCCGGTGGCGATCGAGACGGCGGTGGTCGCCCGGTCGATCGGCTCGTCGAGGAGGTAGGCGTGGGGGCCGACGGATTGGGCCACGGTGCGCCACTGGCCGGCCTGGGGGCCGGCGAGGATCGCGACGCCGTCGCCGGTGTCGGCCGGCGAGCCTTGGGGGTCGGGGATCACCAGGAGGCGGCCGTCGGGGGAGATCGCGGCGGGCCTGCCCTCGAAGTGGAGGCGGTAGGCCTCGGTGAGGATCGTCTCGGGGGCGTTGTCGTCCTTGTGGGGGTCGTGCTCGCCCGGCCCGAGCCCCTCGACCACGTTGTCGCGGATGACGTCGCGGGCCCCGCGCTGGGTGAGGACGAGGAACCGCCAGGTCTTGCCGGAGGGCCCCTCGGCCTGGGCGCGGTTGCGGGCGATGAGGAGGTCGTGGGAGAACCGGCCGGAGATCAGGCCGTTGCAGTAGGTCCGGGGGATGGTCCCTCGGAAGTTGTTGTCGACGATCGACCAGGGGCCCCCGGCGGTGGCGACGGTCCCGCTCCGGAGGTTGCACCGCTCGACCCGGCCGGACGCGGCGTTGACCAGGCGGGCGGTCTGGGTCGCCTCCTCCCACTCGGCGGTGGGCGGGGGCGACTGGACGTCGAGGCCGAGGAGGTGGATCGCGTGCTTGGGGTCGGGCGGGACCTGGTCGCGGTCGTCGGTGGCGCCGATGATCGCGGGGCCGAAGCTGACCTGGTGGTCCCAGCGGATCGGGGGGCTGGTCGGCGGCCTGGGCGAAGCGGAGGGTGGAACCCGGCTCGCCGACGATCCGGACGGGCCGGTTGAGGGTCAGGGGGCGGGCCAGGTCATAAGTCCCCGGGCCGAGGGTCACGGTGCCGACCCGGTTGGCCAGGTCGTTGAGGTCGTCGCCCGGCTTGGCCCGGCCTTGGCCGGGGGGCAAGGCGGGGCTTCGGAGGCTGGGGTCGGCCTTGCCGCCGGGGAAGCGGACGACCTCGGAACGGCCGGAGGGGTCGACCAGGCGGAGCGTCATCGTCGCGTCGGACTCGTCGCGGGCCGGCGGGAAGGCGAGGTCGAGGGTGGTCGGGCCGGTCCGGCGGACCATGAGCCGGTCGGCCCACTCGCTCGCCTCGAACGGGACCTTGTCGGGACCTCGGAAGACCCAATTGCCGACCACGCCGTCGCTCAGGGCCGCCGCCGCGACGGCCCGGCCCGGGCTCAAGCCTTCGACCACGACGTGGACGTCCCCCCGGCCGGTCTCGATCCCGTCCTGGCCCAGCCAGCGGCCTTTGGCGGTGCTGGCGACGAGGTTGGGCACCGGCGGCTTCCTCGCCGGCTTGTCGGGCTTGCAGGCGAGGGCGGCGACGGTCGCCGTGTCGGCCTTGTCGTCGCCGTAGGTGATCGTCACCCGGAGCTTCTGGCCGGCGAGGTCGCGGTCGGGGCTGAAGTACAGATCCCCCCGGGTCGGGTCGTCCCCCTTGCGGACGAACTCGGCCGCGTGCCGCCCCTTGGGGTTGAAGCCCGAATCCCAGGTCATGCCGCCGGCCGAGGCGACCTCGACCGCCTTGAGTGTCGCCTTCGCCGGCAGCTTCGCCAGGGCCAGGTGGACGTCCTCCATCCCGTCGGGCCCGACGGTCGCCCCGGGCGCCGTCCGGTCCTTGCCGTCCTGCCCGAGCCACTTGACCTCCGCGCCCGAGCCCGCCGCCCTCAGGTTCGGGTCGGCCTTCCCCCCCGCGAAATACGCGACCGACTCCCCCCCGTCCGGGTATTTGACGTGCAGCTCGAATTCCCGGCCGTTCTCCCGCATGTAAGGCTCGACGTACAGGTCCATCACGTTCGACCGGGGCGACCGGACGACCAGCACCCCGAACCGGTTCGCCTGCTTCGAGCTCCACTCGCCGCCCCCGCCCCCCTTCAAGACGACCTCGCCGATCGCCTTCGACCCCGGAACCCCCTTCACCGCGACGTGGACGTCCTGGTACTCGCTCGGCTTCGGCCCCGGCTCGCCCCCGACGAGGTCCTTCCCGTCCTGCCCGATCCACTTCGCCGCGATCGGGGGGGCCTGGCCCCGGGCCTGGCCGGCGAGCAACACGAGTCCGACGAACGCCAGGGCGCGAGCGGTGAGCATCGGTCGGGGTCCTCGGGCGGGCCGGTCGGGATCGGAGGGCGTCGGGCCATCGCGCGTGGTCTCCTCGCGCCGAGCCCCAAGTCGACATCGAGGATCGAGGCCCCGACCCGACGCCGACGCCCCGATCCGCTAACCGGGACGGTCCGGTTCGGGGATCGCGTCGACCTGGCGCGCCAGGGCCAGCCAGGCGAGCGGGGCGAGGCAGGCCAGGGCGATGCAGGAGGGGCGGTCGTCGCCGAGCAGGCCGAACCGCGAGATCCCCGGCTCGCCCCGGGCCGAGGGGAGCAGGACGACGATCGCCAGCGGGAAGAGCCGGCGGGCGAACAGCTCGACCCGGGCCAGCCGGGCGGCCCACCCGGGCAAAGGGGCCGCGACGGCCAGCAGGGCCAAGGCGAAGAACGGGCTCGGGCTGACGTGGAAGAGCGGGTGCGCCAGGCCGATCTGGCCGTGGTGGACGATCAAGGGTCCAAACACCGCCAAGGCCGCGAACATCCCCCGCCCGCGCCAAACGCCCGGCCGCGACAGCGAGGCGGCCCAGACGACCCCGAGGGTGCTCGTGAGCGAGACCCACCGGAAGGCGTCGACGACCGGCTCCGACATGTTCTCCGTCCAGAGGTATTGCGGGAGGTGGCCGACCCGGTGGGCCAGGAGCTGCCTCCAGTGTGAGGCCGGTAGGCTCAAGGCCGCGTCCAGGAGGGTCATCTCCGGCGGGAACGTCACCTCGTAGTTGGTCATCAAGGGGTGGAAGGCGAGCATGTTGAACAGGCCGGGGTGGGTCCAGTGGATCGCCCGCGACCAGGCCCAATACGCGGCGGCGGGGGGCGCCGTCGCTCGGAGGGCTTGCGCCCAGCCGCCTCGCCAGAGGAGGACGATCGCGGCGGGCGGGATCAGGAAGAGCGAGCCGGGGTGGACGCCGATGGCGACCGTCAGGTAGAACGCCCCGAGCAGCCCGCGCCGGTCGCGCCAGGCGGCGACGGCCAGGAGGCAGAAGGCTGCGGCCAAGGGGCGCTGGCCCGGGGCGTTGAAGCATCCCAGGATCGGCAAGAGCGCCAGCCGCCCCGCGACGGCGAGCCCGTCGCCCCGCCCCCACCCACGGGCAAGCGCCACGATCGGCACGAGGACCAAGGCATTGAGCCATGCCATGATCCCGATGTACCCCCAGTAGCCGAACCGGCCCAGGGCGGCCGTCGTCGGCGCGAGGAAGGCGTGCATCAGCCAGGGCCGGAACAACAGTTGCCCGACCATCGGAGCCCCCGACGCCAGCCGCTCGGCGCCGATGTAGGAGTGCAGGTAGTCGACCGGCTGCATCCGCCGGCTCATCACCAAGGTCGTGTCGGCGAAGACGTCGAGCACGAGCAGGCCGGCCGCGGCGGCGATCAGGGCGAACGGCCCCCGGTCGGGGCCTCGACGCCCGACCGGCCCCCGGGCCAGCTCCCAGGCCGCCGCGAGGCCGAGGATCGCCAGGTGGATCGAGTCGGCCCAAGGCGACCTCGGCAGCACGATCCAGGCGACGGCCAGGGCCGACCCGGCGACCAACCCCAGGGCCATCCGGAGCCCGAAGTCGCCGGCCGGGGCGAGCCCCCGGCCGAGCCCGAGCACCGCCAGGACGACCGCCGCGCCGACGAGATAAGGGCCGACCACGTTCAGCCCGAGCACATAAATCCAGGCCCGCCACCGGGGCATGACCGCCATCGCCGCCACGGCGTTGATCCGGATCGACGCCAGGGCCGGCGGCCGGGCCAGCCACCGGATCGCGATCCGATCGACCGCGGCGCGGGTCGTCCGCTCGGCATGAAGGGGGACGCCGGGCCGGGACGGGCGCCGGAGGGCCAGCCGCTCGGCGCCGGCCTCGACGAGCAAGGTCCCCTCGAATTTATCGTCGCCGCCGAGGACGCCGATCCGGCGGAGGTCGACCGGCCAGGGCCAGGTGATCGTCGCGATCGGCCCGTCGTCTCGGGCGGGGATCTCGGCCAGGTAGAGGGCGTCGACCGTCCCGTCGAGCATCGCCTCCGGCAAGCACCACTCGATCCCGGCCCCCGGCACGACCCGGCCGACCTGGCCGGCGACCTCGACCCTCGCCAGCGGCGAGACGTTGACCTCGACCGACTCGCCCGGCCGGGCCAGGATCGCCGCCCCGACGATCGCCGCCGCGATCGCGATCGATGCCAGCGGCCATCGCCGTCGAGGAGCCCCGGCCCGATGATCCGCCATGAAGTCCCCGTCTCCCCCACCGTCGCGGTTCAAGGAGCGGCGGTCTTGTTCGCCGTCTGGGTCATCTCGATCTCGGTCATGAGCAGCAGGTCGAGGATGCTGAATTCCTCGTCCTCCTGGAAGATGATGACCGTCCGCCCCGTCGGCGACATGGACAGGAAGTCGGGGTGGGGGACGGAGAACGAACGCCCATCGGCCATGTGGAGGCGGAACGGGCGGAACGGCGTCGCGCGGTAGGCGGCTCGGACTTGCTGGACCGTCATTGAGATCGCTCCGGCAGGCGGGCGGGTTTGTCCCTTCGGAGACCCTCCCGATCTTACCTCGGCGGTTTCGCTTCGCCCAGCCCGGGGCTTTCCTCCGCCGGCGGCGGACCTTCGCATCGCCTGGCCGGCACCACCCTCCTCGCGGCCGAGGGTCGCTCGCGGAGGATTTTCGCCCTCGCGGCAAGAAAGGCGACTATCCGATCCCCCCCGAATCTGAATGTATTGGTCGGGACGAGCAACGGGATCCGACACCTCAGCGAGGAACGGGCCATGCCAGCCAGCGCGGCGCAGATCGCGGCGAACCGGAAGAACTCGGAGCGGAGCACGGGGCCGAGGACGGCGGAGGGGAAGGAGCGGTCTCGGGCCAATTCGTTGCGTCATGGATTGACGGGGTCGGGCGTGGTGGTCGCGCCGGAGGAGGCGGCGGCGGTGGCGGAGCGGGCGGCCTTGCTGGAGGCGGAGCTTCGGCCCTCGGGGGAGCTGGGGCGGATCCTGGTCCGGCGGGCGGCCTTGCTGTCGCATCGGATGGAGCGGTGCGGGGGGCAGGAACTGGCGGCGACGGCGCTCCGGGTCCGGTCGGCGGCGGCGGACTTCGACGAGGCGCGGGCAACGGCCCTCGATGATTTGTTCGGGCGGGTGGAGGCGGAGCCGGCGGCGGTGGTCCGGCGGCTCGAGCGGACCACGGCGGGGGTGGATCGGCTGATCGAGGGTTGGCTGGGCCTACTCGAAGACCTGGAGCACCCCAGCGACGTCGTCTGGGAGGCGGCCCACTGGGCGCGGGCCGAGGCGCTGGGGGGCCGGTCGGCCGAGGCGTTCCCGCTCTCGCCGTTCACCCGCTGGCACCTGGCCTATCAGGGAAAGCCGGCCCTGCTGCTCCCGGGGGAGGCGGAAGGGCTGGAGGACCCCGAGGCGGTCCGCGAGTGGGCCCGCGACCGGATGGCCGACCAGATCGCCCGCGAGGTCGCCGGGCTCCGCGAGCATCGGGAAACCCTCGACGACGGGGACCTCGAGCTCGACCGGGCCGAGGCGCCCGCCCGGGCCCTCTTCGACCCGTCCAAGGAAGCGAGCCTGGCCCGGAAATACGAGGCCGCCGCCGAGCGCGGGATGTATCGAGCCCTCCGGGAGCTGAGCGAGCACGAGGCGATGGTCGGGCCGGGGCCGGAACTCGGGCCGGGACCGCGACCGCCGGCCGAGGCCCCTCGGGGGACATTGGCTTCGTTTTTCCCGGCCCGCGAGGCCGCCTCGGCCCAGGCCCAGGCCGCCGCGGCGGCCGATCGGCCGCGGGACGAGGCGCGGGCCGAGCCCCGCGCCGAAGTCACGGCAGGACGGCCGCGAGCCACTTCGGGAGGGCCGTCGCCAGGGCGATGACGATGGGCCCGAAGAGGAAGGCGAGGAT
>JAABUQ010012673.1_pt1 | contig 10421 bp, 11 predicted proteins | sample 5560001 | NCBI WGS metagenome assembly JAABUQ01 (sample SAMN10711888, study PRJNA513371) | rock metagenome | isolation source: Antarctica rocks | place: Antarctica: Victoria Land, Finger Mt nord | collected 2015-12-18 | reverse complement strand
GTCCTCCCAGCGTCACTGATCTCTGCATCGCTTTCTCCTCCCAATCGAAAGCACTGCAAGATCGGTGACGCTCTCTATTTCCCTATCCTATCCTCCCACCAGCGCGACGTTTTCTGGAATCTGGAGAGCGAGCTCTTGCCAGAACCCGCGACGCCGGTGACCACGGTCAGTACTCCAATGGGAATGTCGACCGAGACGTTCTTGAGATTGTGCAGCGAGACATGCTCGACCGGCAACGTCCCCGTCGCTGTCCGGCGCTTGGCCTTGACCTCGCCCGCGCGGCGCAGACCGCGCCCGGTGACCGTCTCGGCCGCGCGCAACTGCTGGTATGTTCCCTCGAAGACGACGGCGCCGCCGTGTACGCCTGCCCGCGGGCCGACTTCGACGATGTGGTCGGCGATGGCGATGACGTCGGGGTCGTGCTCGACCACGAGCACCGTGTTGCCCTTATCTCGCAGCGCACGAAGCAGGTCGTTGAGCCGCCCGACATCGCGCGGGTGCAACCCGACACTGGGCTCATCAAAAATGTAGGTCAATCCGGTCAGATCGCTGCCCAAGTGCTTGACCAGCTTCAGTCGCTGCGCCTCGCCGCCGGACAACGTCGCGGTCGGACGGTCTAGACTGAGGTACCCGAGCCCGATCGCGTCCACACGCTCGAGGGCGCCTCTGATCGTGTCGACCATCGTGGCGGGCGCCTGACCGCCGGTCTTGGTGAGCAGTTCGATCAGGTCGCTGATCTGCATCCTGGACCAGTCCGCGATGGTGCGACCGTCGATCCGGGTGGCGAGCGCCGCCGGGTTCAGCCGGGCGCCCTCGCAGGCTGGACAGGCGCCTGCGGAGAGGAACTGCTGAGCGACCGCGCGCGTCTTCTCGCTCAAGGCGGCGACGTCACGCTTGAGATGCCGCCTTGTGAAGTTGTCCACGAGACCTTCGTACCTCAACCGTTGCGTCTTGCCATTGCTGAAGGTGAGCTCCACCGTGCCGTCGCTGCCGTGCAGCAGTGTCTGCATCTCCTCCGCGGTGTAGGTGTTCAACGTCTTTGCCGGATTGAGCCGTCCGTACTTGGCGTAGACCTGCCAGCCCGGACTGCCCACGGGATAGCCCGGCACGAGAATCGCGCCCTCGTCGAGCGACTTCGTCTTGTCGAGCAGCAGGTCGGGGGCAACGCGCACGGTCTGGCCGAGCCCTTCACACTCAGGGCACATTCCTGTCGGGTCGTTAAAAGAGTACAGGGAGGGCCGTCCGCTACGCGGGTCGCCCAGATGTGCGAACAGCACCCGCATCATGGCATAGATGTCGGTGATCGTTCCAACCGTCGAGCGCGCATTCCCACCCAGCGGCCGCTGGTCGACGACGACCGGAGCCGTCAAGTTCTCGATGGCGTCGACGTGTGGCCGTTCGTATGTCGGCAATTGGTTGCGAATGACCCAGGGGAAGGTGGCGTTGAGCTGGCGCTGAGCCTCCACCGCGATCGTATCGAAGACAAGCGATGACTTGCCAGAGCCGGACACACCGACAAACACGGTGATCTGGTTCCGCGGGATACGCAGCGACACAGCCTTGAGGTTGTGCTCTCGTGCTCCGACGACGCGGATACTGTTGCGACGGTCCTCCGCGCGTGCGGAGGTGTGCCTTGTCGTCTGTGCGGCGACACTCACCGAGACGTCCTCCCTGTTCTTTCCCCTGCCACGTCTTCTAGCGGCCTCTCGACGACCAGTGACTCTGACTCCTGACGCATGCCCACTCCTACGGCCACCCGACGCCTGGCGCGGGCGCCTCCGCGGTGAGCACCTGCCCTGTTCGTGCCGCCATGGTGGCAGGAGTGGGCATCTCGGACGCCATCATGAACAGCGTGCGCTTATCCACGCCGCCGAGCATACAGGCGAAGCAGCCGCGATCCAGGTCAATGGTCCGCAGCACCTCACCACCTTCGCGCACCCGCACGCACCGCTTGTTGCCGACATCCGCGTACCAGACGGCGCCGTCCGCGTCGAGGCAGATGCCATCCGGGTGGTCGTTCCCGACCTCGGCCCACACGCGCCGGTTCGAGAGGCTGCCGTCGGCGGCGATGTCGAATGCACTGAGCCGATTGGCATAGGACTCGGCCAGGATCAGCGTCGCGTTGTTGGGCGTCACCGCCATCCCGTTGGGGAAGGCGACCCCATCCGCAACCTGCCGCAGCGCGCCATTGGGGGTGACCAGGGAGACGATTCCGGGGACGACGTCGCCGCCTGGAAAGTCAAAGCCGATGTTGTTGAGGTACATGTTTCCCCGGCCGTCCACGACGATCTCGTTCCAGGGGGAGCGAGAGAGGCCGGTTAGATCAGCATGGGTCACCAGCGAGCCGTCGGGCTCCTGGCGCAGGAGCAGCCCCTCGCGCGCCGAGACGATCAGCAGGCGCCCATCGGGCAGCCAATCGATGCAGAAGGGAAATGACGGCATACGGACCATGACGTCCCTTTTGCCCTGGAGATCGACGGCCACGACCTCCTGCGCGCCCCAGTCGGCGAACCACAGACGGTCATCGCGCCACCGGGGCGACTCGCCGAGCGCGAGACCGGTGAGCAGGGTACGCGGTTCAGGCAGCGAAGACTCTTGCGACGGCATCATAACCTCCTCAGGTCAACGCGACGGTCATCAGCGTCGGCCTCACTCATCCTCACGCATCCGCTGCCGGGGTGTGCGCATAGCGCAGCGAGCCCGGCGTCGTGAGCACCTCCCCGGTCTCCAGTAGCGTCTTCAGGCCGGAGAGGACCATGGGCCAGCCGCCGTAGAGCGCCTCATTGGCCTCCGCGCGGAGTTGGTCGTGGGTGACCCGCAGCCGGCAAGAATCGCCGACCGGCTCGATCTCCCAGGTGACGCGCGAGGTCCCCTCGGCTGTGACGTCCTCGCTCCACAGGGCATTGAAGCTCTGGACGAGCCGCCGTGGCGGATCGACCTCCAGGTTCTCGCCCTCGTAGAGTGCGGCGGGCGCCAGCGGGTGGGCGGCCTCGTAGTGGGAGCCGGGCGTCCAGTCTGAGCTGACGCCGACCCCGAACCAGTACTTGCGCCGCATCTCGCTGTCGGTGATCGCCTCCCAGAGGCGCTCGGGCGTCGTCTTGATGTAGATCTCGAACACCTTCTCCATGCGTTCCTCCTCGAGTCTGCGCTTGAGCTCCGTGAGCGCCGCGGCCCAGGGCTCGGCGTATTTGCTCACCCACCGGTCGTGGAGGAGCCGGATCGGGACGGGGTTCAGGAAGTGGAGCTTCTCGCGTCCGCGCCGCGTGGTGGTCACCAGCCCCGCCTCCTCGAGCACCCGGAGGTGCTTCATAACGCCGAAGCGCGTCATCGGCAGTCGCTGCTCGAGCGCGCTGAGCGTCTGCCCGTCCTGCTCGTACAGGGCGTCGAGCAGGCCGCGGCGCGTGGGGTCGGCGAGGGCTCTGAAGACCGCGTCCATACCACGCATTATACGTGACCTTTTGGTTACATGTCAAGCGCGCCCTGCTGCTGTGTGCAGGCGCGAGTGGCGGCCTCGTTGTCGGCCGGTGTCCCGCTACCCGCGGCGTTGCCGCCGGCGCTGTGCGTCACGGTGCGCCAGCGCGGTGACACGGACCCGAGCAAGCCGTCCCTCTCACTACGACTGCGGGCTGGGTTTTCTGTGCCGCGCAGCGTGATGGCCTGCCAGGCGACCGTGATCACCCACACGCAATACACCACGACCAGGAGCCGGTTCGCCCACCCGACCAGCCCTATCACGCCAGGTGGGAGGACCGTTGGAGCGTGAGCCGGCAGGCCACCGGCTACCCGACTGAACGTGGCGATGAGCAGGACGAACGTCGCCGCCAGCAGGGCCACACTCACCCAGGTCAGGTTGGCCGTCCAGAGGAGCGTCCGCTTGGCCACAGACCACGGGTCGGTGCGGCCGAGGTTTACGCTGATCAACAGCGCGGCGATGGGCAGGCCGAGCATCCCCAACGCTCCAGCCAGACTGTGGAGCGTGTCGTGATTGATGTCGAACACGGCGGCCATGGCCTCGCCCACGCCGGCCAGCGTGAGAAGGACCAGGCCGAGCTTGACGGGCCTCGTCTTGGCCTCCGACCGGAGCGCGACGGCCAGGGCCCACGAGCTCACGCCCCACGCGACAAACAGCAGCGAGAGCACCCAGCCATAGTGGCCATAGGCATATTCGCTCACCATGCGCCACGACGGATCGAACTCCGGGCTCAGCACGCGCAAGCTCGCGAGCAGCAGGAGGGTCGCGGCCGCGGCGGCGATGGCCAGACGTGCTGCGGGCAGCGAGATTCTCGCTGCATCGCTGGTCGAGATGACTCTGTTCATAGCGGTCCTTCCTTCCTTCCTTCCTTCCTTTTCCACGTCACTCGTGAGCGCCCGGGTCAACGAGGCCGCGTCTGGTTGTCATGGTCCGTTTCCGCGCGGACGATCATGCCCCGCTGTCCACGCGCTGTGTGACACGGAGTGCGACCAGCCGTGCGATGAGGTCGTACGGGATGGGCTTGTCGAGTGGGAATCGCACCGTACCCTTGGCCGCTCTGTATGGCGCGAGTTCCTGCTCGAAGGCGCCATCCGCTGCTGGTATCGGATAGAGGCCGATATGGCGCTTCCACGCCGCGAAGGACACCAGGTCTCTGCCGTTGAGCGTGATCGTCGGCATCGCATAGCTAATGGCCTCGCCGGCGGCAGGTGTGGCGTTCCGGGCCGTCCGTCGCACCTGCTCGAGGATGAGCTGCACGTCTGCGGGGAATGAGCTGATGTACTCGTCGATGGTCGCGAAATGTCTCGTCACTGTCTTCTCCTTTCATCTTGCTCGGCAGGCTCCTCCGCGGCGCCTCTCACTAGAGACGTCGGGGCCAGCGGCCCAGTCCAGACATCCCCCGCTGTTACCTTCGAGCCTGGGGCGCGGAGGACCAGCGGTGGCCGCGCACCGGCCGGCACTCCTGACGGCGGCGCAGGCCTCACTGGTCGTTTGTGAGGCGGGCGGCGCGGGCGTGGAGGTATCGCTGTTGCGGGAGGTTGGTGGCGCGCCGGGCTGCTGCCTGGTAGGCGTCGCGCGCCGCCCCGCGCTGGCCGGCCATCTCCAGCAGGTGCGCGCGGACGGCATAGAGCCGGTGATCGTCGGCGATCCGGGCGTCGGTCTGGAGCGCGTCGAGGAGAGCGAGTCCGGCCTGCGCGCCGCGGGCCATGGCGACCGCGACGGCGTGGTTCAGCGCCACCACGGGGTTGTCGGAGATCCGCAGCAGCAGTTCGTACAGCGCCACGATCTGTGGCCAGTCGGTCGCCTCGGCGCTGGGCGCTTCGTCGTGGAGCGCCGCGATCGCGGCCTGGAGTTGGTACGGGCCGGGTGGTCCCGTGGGCAACGCGGCGGTGATGAGGGCCACGCCCTCGGCGATGTCGGCGGCGTTCCACAGGCTGCGATCCTGCTCCGCCAGTGGGATCAGTTCGCCCTGTGGCCCGGCCCGCGCCGGTCGGCGCGCGTCGGTGAGCAGCATCAGCGCCAGCAGCCCCGTCACCTCGCCATCGTCGGGCAGCAGGCGGTGGACCATGCGCGCCAGCCGGATCGCCTCGGCGGCCAGCTCCGTGCGGTACAGACTCGGCCCCGCCGTGCTGGCGTAGCCCTCGGTGAAGATCAGGTAGAGCACGTGGAGCACCACGCCCTGCCGTTGCGAACGCTCCGCGCCCGGGGGCAGGCGGAAGGGCAGGCCGCTGTCCTTGATGCGCTGCTTCGCCCGGCTGATGCGCCGGGTCATGGTCTCTTCGGGTACGAGAAACGCCCGGGCGACCTCGGCGGTGGTGAGACCGCCAACCGCCCGCAAGGTCAGCGCGATCTGTGAGGCCGGCGAGAGCGAGGGGTGGCAACACATGAACAGCAGGATGAGCGTGTCATCAGCCTCCGCTGCCGGCCGGTCGGCGGCGGGCGCCAGCCAGTGGTCGGGCGGTGTCCACTGGACGACGGTGTCCTCACGGCGGTGACGCGCCTGCTCACTGCGCAGCAGGTCCGTCAGCCGGCGTGCGGCAACCGTGATCAGCCAGGCGCGCGGATTCTCCGGGATGCCGTCCTTTGGCCACTGCAGGGCCGCCGCGATCAGGGCCTCTTGGGTCGCGTCCTCGGCGGTGTCGAAATGGCCGTACCGCCGGACGATCGCGCCGAGGACCCGCGGCGCCAGCCGGCGCAGCAGGCCCTCGATCTCGCTGTCAAGCATGGTCGCGGGCATGGTCAGAGCTCCAGCTCGGCCCGGGACTCGGCGATCGGCCGCACGTCCGCCACGGCCCCCTGCGCGACGCCGACCGGAGCGGGGCAGGCCGCCAGCCGGGCGGCGATCGCGGTCGCCCGATCGAAGCTGTCACACTCCACGATCCAGTAGCCGGCGAGGACTTCGTAGGTTTCGGCGTACGGCCCGTCCGTCACGACCGGCGCACCCTGTTGCAGCTGAACGCGCCTGGCGTGGACCGGGGCGCTTAGGCCGCGCGTTTCCACCAACTCGCCGGACTCCACCAGATCCTTGTTGAACGCCTCCATGAACGCGCCCATCGCCGCGAAATCCTCCGCGGACCAAGCCGGCTTGTCGGCGGACTGCCCCGCCATGTTCCCTGCCATGGTGTCGTAGTCCTGCTGCGAGGCGTAGGTCAAGATCATGTACTTCATGCTGTCTCCTCTCTTCTGCTCCGCGGGCGCCTCCGCGGCGCCTCTCACTAGAGACGTCGGGGCCAGCGACCCCTTCCGGACATCCATCCGCCACAGAATCGCGACGTGTGATTGCGGCCCGTCGCCCGCGCTCAGGACGCACGGTAGCGCCGCCCGTGGGACGGCTCACTCTAGCGCGACACAGGCGCCACCGTTCCAGCGCGTACCTGGGCTTTAAGACGACACTAGCAGCCGCACCCTGCCTGGTGTATCAGTCCCACCACATGGCGCCCCGCGGCTGCGCGGGCATGACCTCCTTGAGCAGCGCGGCCGCCTTGGCCATACCCTCGGCGGGGGAGAAGAGGCTGTCCTCGTGCTCAATGCTCAGCACGTCGTAGCCGACCAGGCGCAGTTCGCTGACCAGCGCCTTCCAGAACTCCAGGCTGTCGCATGTATCCAATCTTACCACCCGCATCTCTCCCGCACCGCCGTGAGGTTGGCGACGCAGCGCAGGTCGGGTGTGTCGCCGCGCAGGACGCGCAGGACGTTGCCGGCGGTCCGCACGCACATCGCCTCGTAGGCGCGGTCGGTGAGCGCGGCGCTGTGGGGCGTGATGATGACGTTGGGCGCGTCGAGCAACGGGTGGTCTGGCGCGGGCGGCTCGTGCGCCAGCACGTCGGTGGCGTAGGCGCCGAGGCGCCCGGCGCGTAACGCGGCGGCGACGGCGACCTCGTCGACCAGCGCGCCGCGCGCCGTGTTGACGAGGATGGCCCCGGTTTCATCAGCGCGAGCCGTCGTGCGTCGAGCAGGCGGCGCGTGTCCTCGGCGAGCGCCAGGTGTAGCGTGACCATGTCGGCGCGGGCCAGGAGCGCGTCCAGATCCATGTGCTCGTAGCGGTCGTCGCGCGAGCGCGGGCTCCACGCGACGACGCGCATGTCGACGGCCGCCGCGAGGCGGCCCACGCGCCGCCCGATGTCGCCCAGGCCGACCTCGCCGAGCGTCTTGCCCCCCAGTTCCTGCCCCTGGTAGCCCTGCCGGTCCGACCAGCGCCCCGCCCTCACGGCGCCGTCGAGCATAGGGAGGCGCCGCGCCGCGGCCAGTAGCAGCAGCAGGATGTGCTCGGCTACCGTGTGCGTGGTCGAGCCGGGCGCGAAGACGACCGGCACGCCGCGCGCGCTGGCCGCGGCCACGTCGACGTTGTCCAACCCCACGCCGCAACGGGCCACAACGCGCAGGCGGTCGCTCGCGTCGAGTACGGCCCGCGTGAGCAGCAGCGGCCGCAAGTCCTGCTCCACGGGCGTGACAATCGAGCCGCCGGCCCCGGAGCTACCGACGGCGGGGGACCTCCGCGCGGCAAGCTCCCTGCGATGATGAGTGCGCAGGAGGCGACGCCGCGGACCCTCCTCGCCCAGCCAGTTGTCTCTTGCATAGGTTAGCATCATCGGGGTGCGCGCCACTTTTTCGCGCGGGTCAGCGAGGCGCGCGTCGTGTCTCCTGGGAGCGCTGTCTGCGCGTGGCGCAGCGCTCGCCCGCGCGACCAGCCGGCTGGCAGCGCAGCGCGAGACGGCGCTCCCAGGAGGCGCGAAAAGTGGTGCGCACCCGCATCATCGCGTGCCCTTGACCGCACGCGAGGTCACGCCTATACTACTTATGCACCGGCTCAAGGGCGAGTCAGACGTTGCGACCCTTGCCGCGCGGCATGGTACGGGGACGGTCTCTACGGGGATCGGGCATCGGGCACATGGTGCAGTCTTTACAAGCCGGAGTGGCGGAATGGCAGACGCGGCGGTCTCAAACACCGCTGAGGGCAACCTCGTGTGGGTTCGACTCCCACCTCCGGCATACCTCTTATCTCCCACCTACGAACCCTCTTGCCACGCGTCCCTATGGACGCACGCGCATTCACGCGCTCACCGCGGCGGCAAGACCACGCCCGATAGACGCAGAGGGCTTGCCCGCAGCGGAGGCAAGCTCACACCCAAGCAAGGAATAAGGTATAGCCATGCCACGTCTAGGACTCCTCACCGCCGGCGCCGACTGTCCGGGCCTCAACGCCGCCATCCGTGCCGTGGTCGGCCGCGCGGGCCACAACGACTGTCGCGTCGTCGGCGTCATGAACGGCTGGGGCGGACTGCTGGCGCTCGACGCCCGCGTCATCGACGAAGCGACGGTTCGCGACATCCTACCCCTGGGAGGCACGATCCTGGGGGCAGGCCGGCTCAACCCCGCCAATCCGGCCCGCGACGAGGGCGACCGCCTGGGCGAGGTCATCGCGGCGGTCAAGACGCTCGAGCTCGACGGCCTCATCGTGATCGGCGACAGCGATGGCCTGACGGCAGCCCACCGCGTTGCCAGGCGCGGCGTCGGCGTCGTCGGTGTGCCTGGAACGATGGACAATGATGTGGGTGGGACCGACTACTGCATCGGCTACGACTCGGCCGTCAGCACCGTCGCCGACGCGGTGGACAAGCTGCAGACGACGGCCAGCGCCCACCATCGCGTGATGGTCGTCGAGGCGATGGGCCGGGACACCGGTTGGGTTGCCCTGGCCGGCGCGCTGTGCGGCAGCGCGCACCTCGTGCTGGCGCCCGAGGCCGGCGTACACATCGACGAGGTCGTGGCCCGGCTGCACGAGCGCCATGCCGCCAGGCGCACTTTCACCATCATCGTGGTGGCCGAAGGCGCCACCGTTGAGGGTGTGCCGGTTCCAGAACCCCTCGGGCACAGCCCGATGGCGGCGCGTCTGCACCACCCCAGTATCGGCGAATTGATCGGCCTGGAGATCGAGGCGCGCACCGGCTACGAGACGCGCGTGACCGTGCTCGGTCATGTGCAGCGCGGCGGCTCGCCCACCGTCTACGATCGCCTGATGGCCACGCGCATGGGTGTCGCGGCGGTCGATCTGGCCCTGGAGGGTAAGTGGGACCGCCTGGTCGCGCTTAAAGGCAACCGCATCATCCCCGTCCCGCTGTCCGAAGCCCGGCAGCGCCGTCCCGCCGATCTCGCGCTGCTGGAGCTGGCCACGCTTTTCTGAGTTGCCAGTCGTCAGTTGCCAGTCGTCAGTCGTCAGTTGCCAGTCGTCAGTAGGGGCGTATGCGATACGCCCTGGCAGTTATCAGTAGATACAGGCCATTAGCTGTCAACAATCAGCCATTGATGATCAGTCGATTACTTCCAAAGGCTCTCAAGCTCGGCCTTGGCGCCCCCCTTGGCGCCGCCCTTCTTGGTGGTGGGAGGCGCGGGTTTTGGAGCCTCGCGCGGCGGACATGCGCCCGCGCTGAGCCAACTCGGCCAGCATCTCCTGCTTGTCTTTGTATCGCTTCACCGTGACGGCGAAGATCGTCGCAAACGTGTAGGTCAGCAGCAAGATCGACAGCGAGAGCGAGCCGTACAGCATAACCTGCGGCGTCGCGGCGCCAAAGACCTGATACAGGGCGTCGACGATAGGTTGCGGCACGTGAAAAGGGGACTGCGGCTGGCCGCCCAGATTCTGTGTCACGCCCGCCCACATAGGACTGAACGCGGCGCTCACGGCGCCGATTGCCAGCAAGACAACCCCGCAAAGACCGGCAAAGAACAGTTTGACCACGGCAGCCTACCTCCCCTCTTTTCCACCTAACTATACGCCGCGCCGAGGCGCCCGGAAATAGCCTGTTCGGGGGATAGGTGAGCTGCCAGTTGCCAGTTGCCAGTTGCCAGTTGCCAGTTGCCAGTTGCCAGTTGCCAGTTGCCAGTTGCCAGTTGCCAGTTGCCAGTTGCCAGTTGCCAGTTGCCAGTTGCCAGTTGCCAGTTGCCAGTTGCC
>JAABUQ010012672.1_pt1 | contig 10421 bp, 7 predicted proteins | sample 5560001 | NCBI WGS metagenome assembly JAABUQ01 (sample SAMN10711888, study PRJNA513371) | rock metagenome | isolation source: Antarctica rocks | place: Antarctica: Victoria Land, Finger Mt nord | collected 2015-12-18 | reverse complement strand
TGGTGCCTCGACGACAAGATGGGGCAGAACTTCCTGCGAATCCACGAGGACATCCCGCAGTTCCTGGAGCGCATCGGGCGGCCCGCGAACCTGATGATGCAGCGACTCAAGGCCGGGCGGCCCACGGGGCGGATCAATTGGACCGTGTCCAGCACCGACCGGCTGAACCTGTCCCCGGCCCTGTCCCACGAGTGGGTCCCGTCCCGGCGCGGCATCACGGCGGACAACGCCGGGGACCGGTGCTTCCTGCGGATCGAGCGGCAGGTCTTCGCGCGGCTCCCCCAGACGCGCGGCCTCCTGTTCACGATCCGCACCTACCGCAACCCGGTTTCCGAGGTCGTGTCGGACCCGGACCGCCTGCGCCGCTTCACCGCTGTCGTCAAGGGCATCCCGCGCCCCACGCGCGAATACAAGGGCATGGCGTCGTTTGCCGACGCGCTCATTGATTATCTGGAGTCACGCTGCCGCCGCGAAGCCGGGTCGCCCGCCAGCACCGTCCCCGGCCAGCGCGAGGAGCGCACGATTGAACACAAGAGGGAACCGATCATGGGAAACATTGCCTACTCATCCATCCACACCTCCCTTTGGGAGCCGATGCCGATTGACACGCCGGACGTTCTGGAGGGCGACCCCGCCCCGCGCGTCCACTGGCTGAAAAAGAACGAGAAGGGCGATCCGACCTACCTGACGGGCTTGTGGCATGTCCAGCCCGCCAAATTCCGCTGGCTGTTCTTCGGCAACGAGACTTTTCACGTCTTGGAGGGCCGCGCGACCATCACGATTGACGACGGCGCTTCGGTGGAGGTGAAGCCGGGCGACCTCCTCTCGTTTCCAATGGATACACCCTCGGTGTGGGTGGTCCACGAGGCGGTCAAAAAGTTCTTCGTCATCTCGCAGTAGCGTTTCCCCAGGGCTGAACCCCTGGGCTTTAGAAGGGCAACCCCCCGAGGGTAAGGGCGAAGATTTTCGGCCCTCTTCTGCCCGCGCAGGCGGGGATTTGCTCTTTTACAGCCCCGCCGTTCAGGGCGGGGAGGTTTTTGCACCCAGGAGGCACGCCCCATGTCCGCCACCGACGGCTCGATTCTTTCCCTCTGGCGCTACCCCGTCAAGTCCATGCAGGGCGAGGAGATCAACGCCTCGCTCGTGACCGAGCGCGGCCTGTTCGGCGACCGCGCGTATGCCCTGCTGGACGCCGAGGACGGCAAGACCGTCACGGCCAAGAACCCGAAGAAGTGGCCGGCCATGTTTCGGTTCCGGGCCGCGCTCGCCGCCCCCGCGACCGACACGCCGGCCCTGCCGCCTATTTATATCACGACGCCCGAAGGGAACACGCTGTGGAGCGGGCAGCCGGACGTGAACCAGGCGCTTTCGGAGCGGCTGGGGCGGGCGGTGACGCTGGAAAGCAAGCCCCCGGACAAGCCGCACCTGGATGAATACTGGCCGGACGATGTGCCCGGTCTGGCGCATTCAGATGCCGTGACCGACGAGAACACGCTGGAAAACACGTTCTTTGATCTGGCGATCCTGCACCTGCTGTCCACGGCGACTCTGGACGCCCTGCGCGCGGCTTATCCGCAGGGCCGTTTCGAGGCGCGGCGGTTCCGCCCGAACCTGATGGTGGACGCGGGCGCGGCTCCGTTCGCGGAGAACGAGTGGATCGGCCACACCATCGCCATCGGGGACGAGGTGCGGCTGGCCGTCACCGGCCCGTGCCCGCGCTGCGTGATGACCACGCTGCCGCAGGCCGATCTGCCCAAAGACCCTGGCATCCTGCGGGCCGCCGTCCAGCACAACGGCGCGAACGTCGGCGTCTATGCGAGCGTGCTGCAATGCGGCACGATCCGCCAGGGTGACGCGATACGGATCGAATAACAGGCCCGCAAGCCCTTCAAAGGAGAATCCCTTATGCCCGCTGACGAAGCCACGCCGTCCCGCGTCTGGGACCCGGCCAGCATCGCCGACATCCAGGAGAAGGCCCGGCTGGGCCGGTATCGAATCCGCGCCTTCTCCACCATACGCCAATTGCCGACGCTGGAAGACCTGACCTTCCTGCCCGCCGGCCTGACCCGCGTGCCGCTGGAAGGCTACCGCGAGACGTGCGACACGGGAGTGACGCTGGGGACGCGGTTCGCCAAAAAGCCGCTGCGGCTCCAGACGCCGATCACCATCGCCGGCATGTCCTACGGCGCGCTGTCCCGGAACGCCAAGGAGGCCCTGGGGCTGGGCGCGACGCGGGCGGGGACGTCCACCTGCACGGGCGACGGCGGGATGCACCCATCCGACCGCGAGTATTCGGAAACGCTGGTTTACCAGTGCCTGCCCTCGCGCTATGGGTTCAACCCGCGAGACGTGCAGCGGGCGGACGCCATCGAGATCGTGGTCGGCCAGGGCGCGAAGCCGGGGACGGGCGGCCTGCTGCTCGGCCAGAAGGTCAGCCCGGAGATCGCCGCCATGCGCGACCTGCCGGACGGCGTGGACCAGCGCTCGCCGTGCCGCCACCCGGACTGGATGGGGCCGGAGGATTTGGCAATCAAGATCGAGGAGCTGCGCGAGGCGACGGACTGGGAAAAGCCCATCTACGTCAAGCTGGGCGCGGCCCGCGTTTATGAGGACGTCAAGCTGGCCGCCAAAGCCGGCGCGGACTGCGTGGTCGTGGACGGCATGGAGGGCGGCACGGCGGCTTCGCCGGACGTTCTTTTGGACCACACGGGCATCCCCACGCTGGGCGCAATCTGCGAGGCGGTGCGCGCCCTGGAGGACCTGAAGCTGCTGGGCCAGGTGCAGCTCATCGTCTGCGGCGGCATCAAGACCGGCGTGGACGCCGCCAAGGCCATCGCCCTGGGCGCGGACGCCGTCGCCATCGGCACGGCGGCCATCATTGCGCTCAACTGCAACGCGCCGCTCTGGATCGAAGACTACGAGGCGATGGGGACGCGGCCCGGCGCGTGCCACCACTGTCACACGGGCCGCTGCCCGGTCGGGGTCGCCACCCAGGACCCGGAGCTTGTCAAGCGTCTGCCCGTGGAAGAAGCGGCGGAGCGGGTGGAAAACTTCCTGCACGCCATGACGCTGGAACTCCAGATCATGGCCCGCGCCTGCGGCAAGTCGCGCGTCCAAAACCTGGACCGGGATGACCTGCGCGCCCTGACGCTCGAGTCGGCCCTGATTACGGGCCTGCCGCTGGCCGGGACGCGCCGCCCGCTCCCGCTGGACCTGTGGGGCGAGGGGGGCCACTGACCATGCCGGACACGACGGATGTGCTGGTCATCGGCGGCGGCCTGATGGGCTGTTCCACCGCCTACGCTCTGGCCCGCCAGGGCGTCAAAGCCACCCTGGTGGAGCGTCGGCCGCAGCCAGGGCAGGAAACCACGGCCCGGTCCGGCGCGATCATCCGGGCGCATTACGGCGTCCCGGAACTGGTAACGCTGGCCCTGGAGGCGAACCGCCGCTACGCGCGCTTTGCCGATGAGGTCGGCCAGCCCTGCGGCTTCGTCCCGTCGGGCTACTCCGTCCTGGTGGACGCGGCGGACGAAACGACGCTGCGAAGTGCCGTCGCCATGCACCAGTCGCGGGGCGTCAACGTCTCGCTGCTCTCGCCGGCCGAACTGGGAGCGATCATCCCCGCCGTCAAAACCGAAGATGCGGCCCTGGCCGCCTGGGAACCCGATGGCGGCTACGCCAGCCCGCAGATGACGGTGACGGCTTATGCGACCCAAGCGGGACGGTTCGGCGCGAACCTGCGCTTTGACTGCCCCGTCACCGCCGCTGTGCGGGAAGGGACGGGCTGGCGCGTGACGCTGGGCGGCGGCGAAGCAATCTCGGCGGGGCAGATCGTGCTCTGCACCGGCAACTGGTCGCGGCCCGTCGGCAGTTTGTTTGGGCTGGACCTGCCGGTCACGCCGGTTCGGGCGCAGATCGTCGTGCTGGAGCGGCCCGCGTCGTTTGCGGGCGTTTTCCCCGTCGTGTCTGACCTCATCAACCTGGCCTACTTCCGGGCCGACGGCGAGGGCGGGATGTGGGTCGGCTCGTCCGACAACGCCGATCTAGCCGAAGCGCTGGAACAGCCGGACGGCTACGACGAGGCGGCGGGAACGCAGGCGGTTCAAGACGCCCGCCGCAAGGCCGCCCTGCGCTTCGAGGGCATGGACGCCGGGGACAAAGGCGGCGTCCAGCGCGCCTTTTCGGGGCTGTACGAAACGACGACGGACTGGCAGCCGATTCTGGACAGCTTCGGCGACGGCCTCCATGCCGCCGTCGGCTTTTCCGGGCACGGCTTCAAGCTGGCCCCCGTGGTCGGCGAGGCGATGGCCGCCCGCGTCACGGGGAAGCCGGACCCATTCGACATTGCCCTGTTCACCCTGTCGCGCTTCGCCGAGGGGCGGCCCATTCGTTCGCAGCACCCGTACCAGCGGGCGCGGTTTCTGAGATGAACGGGCGACTGAAGTCGCGGCAACAAGTTCGCGAAGTCGCCCTTCGGCGACTAGACTTGAACCTGCGAAGGCAGGTTTTGTGCCTTTGTTGCTGCGGTTTCAACCGCCCATACCCCCGTCAACGCCGACGGTCTCGCCCTATGCTTCTTATCCGAGGAGACCGATCCCATGTTCAACCTTGCCGAAACGCAAAAGATGTTCGCCGAGAAGGACATCAAGTTCTTCCTGATGTCGTTCGTGGATATGCACGGCGCTCCGCGTGCCAAGTTGGTCCCCGCCGACTGCCTGGCCGATGTGGCGGCGGGCGCGGCGGGCTTCGCGGGCTTTGCCGTAGACGGCGTCGGCCAGGGGCCGCACGACCCGGACCTGTCCTGCGTCCCCCAGGCCGACTCGACGGTCTTCCCGCTGCCGTGGAAGCCCGGCGTCGCCTGGATCGCCGGCAACCTCCAGATGGACGGCGGCGACTGGCGCTACTGCCCGCGCGTCCTCCTCAGCCGCGCCCTGGCCGATGCCAAATCCAAAGGCTTCACCTTCATGCTGGGCGTCGAACCGGAGTTTTTCCTGGTCGAAAAGCAGGCAGGGGGCGCGCTGGGCGTGGCCGACGGGGCGGACACGCTCGCCAAGCCCTGCTACGGGCAGTCATCGCTGCTGCGGAACGCCGACTTCCTGATGACGCTCATCACGCACCTGAACGAGTTGGGCTACGGGGTGTACCAGAACGACCACGAGGACGCGAACGGCCAGTTCGAGATCAACTGGCGCTTCGGGAACGCCCTGAAGACGGCCGATCAGGTGTCGTTCTTCAAGTTCATGGTCAAGGCGCTGGCCGAGGAGTGCGGGCTGTGCGCGACGTTCATGCCCAAGCCGTTCGCCGACCTGACGGGCAGCGGCGCGCACCACCACATCTCCCTGTGGGACGCGGCGGGGAAGGACAACCTGTTCCTCGACAAAAGCGACCCGCGTGGCCTATCCTCCCTGGCCCTGTCCTTCATGGCGGGCATCCTCGCCCACGCGAAGGGGCTGTGCGCGCTGACCGCGCCCTCGGTCAACTCCTACAAGCGATTCGGCGCGCGTTCGCCCCGGTCGGGCGCGACCTGGGCGCCGGTCTTTATCGCCCACGGCGGCAACAACCGGACCCTGATGGTGCGCGTCCCCGCGCCGGGCCGCATCGAGTACCGGACGGCAGACGGCTCGGCGAACCCCTATTTGGCCGCGACGGGCCTGCTGGCGGCGGGACTGGACGGCGTGGCGCGCGGCCTGACGCCGGGCGAGGCGCAGCACGACAACCTGTTCCTGCTGTCGCCCCGCGAGGCGCGGGCGCGCGGGATCGAGCTGCTGCCGTCGGACTTGGGCGAGGCGCTGGACGCGCTGGAAGAAGACGACGTGCTCTGCAATGCACTCGGCGCAGACTACGCGCCGCACTACCTGGAGGTCAAGCGGGCGGAGTGGGACGACTACGCCGAAATGACCGCCAAGAGCGTCACCGCCTGGGAAGTCGGGCGCTACCTGGGCCTTTAGTGGGCTGGAAGGGGGCGTAGGTGGCGTTCGTTTACGTCTTGCAGCACCACGCGGGCGAGACAGTGGGAACCATCGAAGACGCGCTCCGGGCGCAGAGCGTCGAGGCGCGCGTCGTCGCCGGCTTCGCCGGGGAGCCGATCCCTCGGCATCTTGGCGACGCGGTGGGGCTGGTCGTCCTGGGCGGCCCAATGGGCGTCTCCGAACAGAACAGACACCCGTTCCTGCGCGACGAACTGCGTCTGATCGCCGACGCCCTGGGCCGCGCCGCGCCCGTTTTAGGCGTCTGCCTCGGCGGACAGCTTCTCGCCCACGCGCTGGGCGCCGCCATCACCAAGGCGAACCGGCCCGAAATCGGCTGGTATCCGCTGCACCTGACCGAAGCCGCCCGGTCCGACCGCCTCTGGGCCGACGTCCCCTCCTCCTGCATGGCGTTCCACTGGCATGGGGACACGTTCGCCCTGCCGCCGGGGGCCGTCGCACTGGCCTCCTCCGCCCTGACTCCCTGCCAGGCGTTCCGGTCCGGCGCGAACGCCTACGGGCTGCAATGCCACCTGGAAGTGACCGCGCCCATGATTAATGACTGGCTGGCTGCATGGGCGGACGAACTGCCCGCCGGGGTGACGGCGGGCGAAGTGATGGCGCAGACCCGTCAGGAACTGCCGGGGATGGAACGCACGGCACAGGCCGTCTTCGGCGCGTGGGCCGACTTGCTCACGGCCTGAACGGTATTGCCTGTCGCACGAGAGAAGCGGGCGGGGTCAACCCCGCCCTTCTCTGCCGCTTGTGTGACCTACTTCTGCGCCATTTTCCCCGCCGATTGGTCCCGGACCGCCAGATGCTCCCGATCCAGCGTGTAGTGCAGAAACGCGATGCATATCTCGTCCGTCGTCTGCTCGCCCACGTCACGGCCTTGGGCGGCGTGTTGTAGAAGCCATCGTCTTAAAAAACTTAGCCAGACCATTGACAGTAACTATCATATTATGGTATCTACTTTATACCGGGCAACCATGGGAGATTTGGGCATGGGTCAACACTTCAAAAACATCTACTTCTCAGATTATCCATCAGCTTCAGCAAAGAAAAAGAACTTGACGCTAGCATTTGGAGAGAAGGACAGCCACCTATATACCCAGTTGAAGCCGCTTTCCAGTCACGAGACTCGCGAACTGCTAGGGCATCCTTCTTATGCCGCACTTCAAGCCTCTGCGGAACGTGAAGGCTTGGCACTCGGCACGTTTTGTTTACGGGTATTGCGGCAGAAATTAGAGCAAGTAAAAGAGGCAAAAAGCGTCTACCTCGTCGAACCCTCTCCTGAAAATGTTCTCCTTCCCATCGAGCCTATTCAGACAACCTTTAGAGGTGGACAAACGGAACCTCTTCACAACTGGTATCCTTATCTTGAGGGATACTCACCGAATTTTGTTGAGTATCTTCTTACACAATTCGCTCCTAAAGCAACTCGAATCCTCGACCCTTTTTCCGGCACCGGAACCACTCCATTGACAGCAAGCCGATCCGGGCTGCACTCGTTCTATTGCGAACTCAATCCTCTCCTACAATATCTTACAGAAGCAAAAGTGATTGCTCTCAGCATGGGGGTGAAAGAGAGGCAAAACCTTGTGGCCTCCCTTGACACCCTGGCAACCGACGTAGAGATACTTGTAGAGGGGAGTAACAAGGATGCCGTTCTTCAGCGCGATTACTTCAAAGCCTTCGGGAAAAGCCTCTTTTTTGGCGAAGAAGTCTTTGACCAGATACTACAAGCGCGTGGGTTTATCGATGAGTTGAATTGTACCGATCCGATGTCGGCGAGGTTCCTCAGCATCGCTGTTCTCTCCAGTCTTATTCCCGCTTCCCGCCTCGTTCGACGTGGTGATCTTCGCTTCAAAACCTCGGAGGAGCTAAAGCGGGAGCAATGTAAATTTCTTCCGACAGTTCAGGGCAATCTCAGGATGATCTCGGCGGACTTACTACGGATAAAATCTGTAGCGCATTCTGCGACGCTCGTTTCCGGAAACGCCCGTGATCTTGAAAAAGTGCCACCCCTAGGCATTGAGGCAGTGGTTACAAGCCCCCCCTATCTCAACGGCACGAATTATTTTCGCAATACTAAAGTGGAACTGTGGTTTCTGAGGTGCCTGCGTACTGCCGAAGACTTATCCAGCTTTCGCGATAAAGCGATCACGGCAGGTATCAATGACGTTACTGTCGGAAAAACCATCAGCTTTGATAGCCCAAACCTAAAAACGCTAGTGCAAAGGCTCGGAGAAGTTGCTTACGATAGCCGTATCCCGAGGATGGTTGCGACCTATTTCAGCGACATGCAGCAGGTACTGGCGGCTGTAAAGAAGCACTTGGTTGATGATGCGGTTCTCATGATCGACATCGGGGACTCCTCTTACAGCAGCATTCATGTTCCAACGCATTCCTTGCTCAAAGAAGTGCTGGAAGAAGAAGGCTTCGTCATAGACCGAGAAATCACCTTGAGGCGCAGAATGTCCCGCAGTGGCTTCCCGTTGAGCCAAGTGCTGTTATCTGCGCGTCTGCCAAAAACACGTTCCTCTCGCGTTGAGGTGGCACCCCTTCCGCAACCGCCGTGGTTTGCATCCTGGGATAGTTTCAAGGCAGATTTGCCGCACCAAAAAGCAGAGTATGCAAAAAGAAACTGGGGAAATCCACTGCATTCTCTTTGTTCTTATCAAGGCAAGATGAAGCCGGCGCTGGCGTCTCATCTCGTTGCGACGTTTGTTCCTGAAGGGGGAGCTGTACTCGACCCCTTCGCGGGCGTAGGCACGATCCCGTTTGAGGCTGCGCTTCAAGGAAAGCGGTCGTGGGCTTTCGATATTAGTCCTGCCGCCCTCTGCATCACATCCGCGAAACTCGCTAAACCCATTTCCGAGGATTGTGAACGGCAGATGAGATTGCTGGAGGCTTTCCTCGAGTCGGAACTGGTCACGAAGGCTGAACAAGAAGCGGCAGCGGTGATTCGCTTCAATGGGAACCTGCCGGACTATTTCGATGACGGGACATTTGACGAGGTACTGCTGGCGCGACGCTTCTTTTTCAGTAATCCGCCTCAAACGGCTTCCGAGGCGCTGGTCATGGCTTCGCTGCTACATATCCTTCATGGGAATCGCCCTTATGCTCTCAGTCGGCGCTCTCACCCCATCACACCGTTTGCTCCCACAGGCCCGACGGAATACCGTCCGTTAATACCTCGGCTACAAGACAAGGTCAGACGCAGCCTCGGAGTGAATTATCCCGCCTCATTTTGTCCGGGAGAAACATTCAAGCAGGACGCAACGCTCTCCTGGCCTCAGCAGGTAGAGGCATTGGATGCAATTATTACTTCGCCGCCCTTTTTCGACAGTACGCGCTTTTATCAAGCAAACTGGATGCGGTTGTGGTTTTGTGGTTGGGAAGCCAAAGATTTTCAAACACAACCGTTAGCTTTTGTTGACGAGAGGCAGAAAATCAGCTTTGAAGTCTACGCCTCTCTTTTGCGACAGGCGCGTGAGCGCTTGAAGACCGACGGCGTAGTTGTCTTTCACCTCGGAGAAAGCCGCAAATGCAACATGGCGGAAGCCTTGATAAAGGTTGCCGCTCCCTGGTTCCGAGTGAAAGATTTCTTCTCAGAAAATGTGGAACACTGCGAGTCACATGGAATCCGTGACAAGGGAACCGTTACGGCGCATCAGTATCTAGTGCTGGGTTGATTATGGTGTCAGGGCGAACGACCCGTCGGTAATCTTCATCGGCCTTCTGAACCCAAGTTTGCGAGATAAGCGCCGAGTGTTGAAACAAGTCTACCTGTGTCTCTGAAAGGAGGCGGTTCCGCAGTTTGATAATCTCTGGCATATAGGCGGCGTACCTTGTCAACAGGTCATCTACCTGTTCTGCTTGTTGCAGCCGTGAAAGGGCATCAGGATTATACTGAGGCAGTCCGTGGAGCAAATCGAAATCAAGTCCGGTGATGACCGCGAGGCGTTTTTGTTCTTCCAGCGTATAATACTCCGCAGGCCACTTATCGGATTTCTCGCCGTTGTGCTGTCGGCACAGCAAAGTAGCATTCTCTGTCGTGAGCGGCCAGAGATACCGCGCCGGCAGGGTATGATCCAGCGGCCTTTCCCGCTGATCCTGAATGTTTCTGAGGTCTTTGCCGCATTTGAAGCACCGATACTCGAAGCGGTCAAAAATTTCCTGTGCCTTGATATGGACTCCGCCGGATAGATCCAGGTATAGCCGGCGCTTCTGCGCTGCTTCCCTGTGCTGTTCCGTCAGACGGGTCTGGTTTTTTATGCTGTTATAGATGGATTTGCAGAGGCGGCACTCGCCCTGCCGCCCAGTAGCGCGTGCGCCATGCAGATCGAAATAAATGAGCGGCTTCATCGTACTACAGACGATGCAATATTTGTACTCTTGGGCTTCTGCGACATAGTCGTCGTGGAGGATCGTGAACTGCCCCGTTTCTAA
>JAABUQ010012671.1_pt1 | contig 10422 bp, 7 predicted proteins | sample 5560001 | NCBI WGS metagenome assembly JAABUQ01 (sample SAMN10711888, study PRJNA513371) | rock metagenome | isolation source: Antarctica rocks | place: Antarctica: Victoria Land, Finger Mt nord | collected 2015-12-18 | reverse complement strand
CTCGCGCCGCTGCAGGCGGCGCGCGGCCACGAGGGGGTGCTCGGCAAGGCCATGGCCTGTATCGCCGCCGACCGCGCCCGGCGCCGGGCGGGCCGCGCCGTCGTGCTCGCCCACGGCTGGGTGACGGGAGGGATGCAGACCGAGTCCGAGCGCGACATCTGCGTGGGTGGGGTCGGCAGCGTCCCAGCGTCGCTGTTCTCCTCCTTCGACTACGCGGCACTGGGCCACCTGCACGGTCCGCAGGTGCTGGCTGACCACCTGCGATACAGCGGGTCTCCTCTGCCGTACTCCTTCAGCGAGGCCTCACACCGCAAGGGCAGCTGGCTGGTCGACATCGACGCTTGCGGCCTGACCACGGTCGAGCAGGTGCCGGCGCCCGTGCATCGGCCGCTGGTTTGTCTCAAAGGTCGGCTCGATGCCTTGTTGACAGGCCCACAGCACGCTGCAGCGGAGCAGGCATACGTCTCGGTCGTCGTGACCGACCCCGTGCGCCCAGAGGCGGCGGCAGCTCGACTACGACACCGGTTTCCTCATTTGCTCGTGCTTGCATGGGCTCCGGAAGGCGCCGTCGACGACGGGTTGTCATACCGGGCACGGGTGGCTGGCAGGGACGACCTCGCCATTGCAGCGGGGTTCGTCGACCACGTCCGCCGCTCGCCGGTAACCCGCCCGGAGCTCGAGTTGCTTCGCGATGCCCTCGAGGCAACCCGCCAGGCTGATGCGGAGCAGGCTGCGCTTCCCGTGACCGTTCAGCGTCGGGTGGCCTGATGCGTCCGCATCGGCTACGGATAACCGCGTTCGGCGCTTTCGGTGGCACCGCCGAGGTGGACTTCGATGCTCTTGCCGAGTCCGGCCTGTTCCTGCTGTGTGGCGACACGGGCGCCGGAAAGACCACGCTGCTCGACGCCATCGGCTTCGCGCTCTACGGCCGCGTGCCCGGCGTGCGCGGGCAAGCGAGGCGTCTGCGCTCCGACCACGCGGACGACGCCACCCGCACCGAGGTCGAGCTCGAGGCAACCCTGGCAGGCCGGCACCTGCGCATCACCCGCTCGCCCGAGCAGCGAAGGGTCAAGCGAAGGGGCAGCGGCACGACGACCGAACCGGCACGCGTCCTGCTGGAGGAGCGTGTCGGCGAGCGGTGGGAGATTCAGCGCTGGGAAACCCTGTCGACCCGCGCCGGCGAGGCCGATGCGGAGGTCGCCGACCTGCTCGGAATGTCCGCTGAGCAGTTCTTCCAGGTAGTCCTGTTGCCGCAGGGTGAGTTCGCGCACTTCCTGCGCGCCGATGCTGCCGAGAAGGCCCGTCTGCTCGAGCGCCTGTTCGGCACCGACCGCTTTCGGGGGGTCGAAGCGCGCCTCGCTGACCTGCGGCGGCGTACGCAGACGCAGCTGGAGCAGTGCCAGGAAGTGATCGGCAGGCTCGTCGCCAGGATCAGCCAAGTGGCCGGCGTGCCCGATCCTTACGCGCCGGTCGACGCTGCCTGGCTTGATGCACTGCACAGCACGGCGTTGACCGAGCATGCCGCAGCTGCAGGTCAGCTGGTCCGCGCCGAGCAGGAGCGCGAGGCTGCCGAGGACGATGCCCGGCATGCGGCTGACCTTGCCGAGCGCCAGCAGCGGTTACAGGCAGCCCGATGCCGCCACGCTAAGTTGGCGGGCGAGGCTAGCGCCCATCACGTCCTCGAGGCCGAACATGAGGCCGCACTGCGGGCCAACGGCGTACGCCCTGCTCTGCTTGTCGTCACTCGACTCGCTCAGGCAGGGCGCGACGCCGACGCGGCAGAGGCGGCCAGCCGCCAAGAGGTGGTGCAGCTGGGCGGGCCCGCCGACGACAGCGCCGCGGTCACCTACCGGGTGGCAGGCCAGCGCCACCACGAGCAACTGGGCCGGCTCGACGCGTTGCAGGCAACCAGCCTCCAGGCCGAGCAGGAGCACGAACTGGCGTCACGCTCCCGCCGGCGCGACGTCGAGCTCCGTGCAGAGCTCGACGAGGCGGCAGCCCGGCTTGCTGCTTCGGCCACCCGACGCGAGCAACTGGTGCTCGACAAGCAGCTGGCCGTCGAGGCAGCGGCCGCCCTTCCGCAGGCGCAAGTAGCGGCAGCCCGAGCCCGGGGCGCCGCCGACGACGCCAGCGCGCTCGCTGGCGTCGAGAACGATGCACAGCGCCTCGCCGCCACGCTGGTGGGCCTGCGGGAGCGCGCGGTCGACTTGCGTGAGCATGCCGCCGATCTGCGGATCGCCCGAATTGACGGCATGGTTGTTGAGCTCGCCGCTCACCTCGAAGCCGACACGCCCTGCCCCGTCTGTGGCTCGACCGAGCACCCGGACCCGACCGAGCAGTCCCTGCCGACCGCCCGGGTGACGCCCGAGGCGGAGAAGCAGGCGTACCAGGCTGCCGACGAGGCCGAGGCGCGGCGCAGCAGACACGCGGAGCGGCTCGCCGGGTCGCTGGCCCGGGCGGCTGAGCTGCGGTCCAGGCTGAGCAAGGACGGTGCGGCACCCATCGACGCCGACCCGGCCAGGCTGGCCGAGCAGGCGGCGGGTGCCGCGGAGCGCGTCGCACGCCTCGCGGCTCTTGCGGAAAGCCTCGCGGGGATGGAACGGCGACTCGCCGGCATCGACAGCACGATGCGGGGGCTGATGGAGGCCCAGGCGGGCCTCGTCGTGCAGCGCCGTGCGGTCCAGCACGAGGCCCTCGAGGCGACGCGCCGCGCCGCGGCGTCGGATGAGGCCGTGCGGGCCGAACTTGGCTCCGCGGCTGATTTGGCTGGCGCGGCCGCTGCCGTCCGCGCGCTGGCCGAGGCTTGCGCGCGTGCCGCAGGGTTCGTCGAAGCCGCAGCCGCCTGCCGTTCTGACCTGGGAGCGGCCCGTTCCCAGGCGACCCGGCTGGCACTCGAAGCGGGGTTCGCCGACAGCGCGACGGCGGCCGCGGCCGAGCGCTCCTTAGCGTGGCGCGACACCGTAGCCCGGCGGCTGCGTAAGTACCGCGACGACCTCGCCGCGGTGCAGGCAGTAATGCAGGACCCCACTCTTGCCGACCTCCCGACCGCCTCGCCCGACCTGGTTTCCGTCCTGGCAAGGCAGGACGCCGCGAGCCAAGCCTGGCAGTCCGCCGTCGGTACGGAAGCTGCTGCAGCCCGCACCGTTGATGACCTCGCCGTCCTGAGCGGCCAGCTGAAGACAGCCCTCCAGGCACGCGAGCCGGTGGCGTTGCGTCACGCGGAGGTGCGCGAGCTGGCCGACCTCGCCGCAGGGGGTGGCGGCAACCTGCTCAAGATGACGCTGTCGTCGTATGTTCTCGCGGCCCGCCTCGAGGAGGTGGCGGCCGGTGCGAGCGAGAGGCTGCTGCGGATGACGCAGGGGCGCTTCTCCCTGGTGCACACCGATACCGGCAGGGGCAACGCGCGAGCCGGTCTCGGGCTGTTGGCCCGGGACACCTGGACGGGCGTCGACCGCGACACGTCGACCCTGTCCGGGGGAGAGACGTTCCTTGCCAGCCTGGCGCTGGCACTCGGGCTGGCTGACGCGGTCGCCGCCGAGTCAGGCGGCACTCGGCTCGATGCGCTGTTCATCGACGAGGGCTTCGGATCGCTTGACGAGCAGACGCTGGACGAGGTCATGGATGTGCTCGACGCGTTGCGAGAGGGCGGTCGGATGGTCGGCCTGGTCAGCCATGTGGCGGAGCTGCGGCAGCGCATCCCGACCCAGTTGCACGTCCGCAAGGGCCGACACGGAAGCGCGCTCGCCGCGCTCGCCGAGGCGGCATGAGATGCCCCACGAGCCGACTGACCGCCGCCACCCGGCGGTCAGCCGCCGACGGGTGGGGGCAGCCATCCCCCGCTCAAATCATGTCTTGCGGACGCGGCAGGGTGCGCAGCGCAGCGGCCCGCAGGGCGAGGATCTGCTTGTGCACCTGGACGGCGTCCGGCAGGTAGGCGAAGTGAGAAAGCGGGTCGTCGCGCTGGGCGGCGGAGTCGAGCACCAGCGTCCCGTAGTTGAACGCCTGCCCAAGCGGCGGCAGTTCGACATCGATGTACGCGACCGACGACAGGGCCATCGACGGACCGTGCTTGGTGACCATGCCGTACACCCGATAGATGCGGCGGCCGGTCACGATGAGCCTGTCGTCGTACCAGACGTAGATGTCGAGCACCAGCCACAGCAGCAGCACCACGAGCAGAACGACGTGGACCGTGACCGACGTCTGGCGGCTCCCCGCGTACGCGATACCAAGACCCGCGACTACTGCGACGATCACCGTCTGCCCGAGGTCCAGCCGCCGCCGGCGCCGAACCAGCACAGCGACGATCAGCGCGAAAATGATGACGGGCGCCGCCGGATGGGGCGCGACGAGGGCCACCGCTCCGCAGATGGTCCGCAGCAGCGGCTGCGCCAGGGTGACGACGTGCTCACGCAGGTCGAGCTTGACGTCATCTGGGTCCTGCACGTACTCGTAGCGCCGCTCGTGCAGCGTCTCGCGCCACCGGTCGACCACGCTGGGCGTCGACGCGCCGCCGCCACCGCCGTCGTACCCGCCCCCGTGACCGCCCCGTGGCGGCTCGCCCCTCCAGGCACGAGCGTCACCCTGTTCGCGGCTGTGCTCCCCCCAGCTCTGGTCCGGACCGGACGAACCGTGCGAGCTGCTCTGATCCTGCATGCGTGCGGCGGGGTCCGGGCGATGCGCGTCGTCATCCCCACCTCGTCGTCGGAGGAGGACCTGCTGCAGCTGCTGCAGCGGGTCCCAACCGGCGCGCGGGTGGGCGAACGGGTTGCGCACCCACGTTCTCCTCCCTGCCGTCCGGACAGCGCACCGTACCGCTGTGAGAATCCCTGCATGGCCAACCCGGCCTCGACACGCGGGACGGTGTGGCCGCCCATCTGCACGTAGCCGGTCTACGGTGTTGATCGTCGGGCGTGCGAGCGGGCGTCCACTGGGCGGCGGCCGCACAGGACCCGTCCGGCGGCGAGTTGGGGTCGGCAGCGCAGGAGGTGCGTCGAGGTGGACGGCAAGTCTTTCATCATCGCCGTTCTTGCTGTCATCATCCTGGCGGGCCTCGTGGGCGGTGACCACTCAGTCACTGTCATCGGCTCGTTCGTCGGCAAGGCTTTCCACTGGGTCGACCTCACCTGGCAGTCGGCCATGGGAAATCGGAAGGCCTGACCCGGAGCCGCTAGAGGCCCCTCCTGTCGCGGCACGGCCTGACACGGCGCTCACAGGCAACTCCCAGCGGTCGCGCAGACTCCGGGCAGGCGTGCGCGTCATCATCGGTGCAGGCGCGGGATTCCCGCGCGGGAGTAGGAGGACACCCTGATGACGTCTGCAGCCGCTCCGGCGGGTACAGCCGAGGCCCGGCTGCTCGTTGTGGACGACGAGCCCAACATCCTCGAGCTGCTGTCAGTGAGCCTGCGATACGCGGGCTTCGAAGTGGCGACCGCTCCGACCGGCGCCGCCGCCGTCGCCGAGGCCCGCCGCTTCCGCCCGGACCTCGTCGTGCTCGACGTGATGCTCCCCGACCTCGACGGCTTCGGCGTGGTCCGCCGGCTACGCAGCGAGGGGGCGCACATCCCCGTGCTTTTCTTGACTGCCCGCGACGCGACCGAGGACAAGATCACCGGTCTGACGCTCGGCGGTGACGACTACGTCACCAAGCCGTTCAGCCTCGAGGAGGTCTTGGCGCGGATCCGCGCGGTCCTGCGCCGCTCGCAGGGCCAGCAGGCGGCCGGCAAGGACAAGGCCCGCCTCGCGCTCGGCGACATCGAGCTCGACGACGACACGCACGAGGTCTGGAAGGCCGGTGAGCCGGTCAGCCTGTCACCGACCGAGTTCAAGCTGCTGCGCTACCTGCTGCAGAACGCCGGCCGGGTGCTGAGCAAAGCCCAGATTCTCGACCACGTGTGGCACTACGACTTCGCCGGCGAGGCCGGCGTGGTCGAGTCCTACATCTCCTACCTGCGCAAGAAGGTCGACACCACCGAGCCGCGGCTGCTGCACACCCTGCGCGGCGTCGGCTACGTCATTCGCGTGCCACGGACGTGACCGCGCCGTGGCAGCAGCAGTGACGGCAGCCGCGCCCGCCGCCTCGTCAGCCGTACCCGTGGCCGCGGTCCCGGCTCCCACCCGGCGGTGGTCCTGGTGGCCGAAGGTGCCCGGGCTGTCGCGCCGGACTCCGCTGCGCGTCAAGCTCGTCGTCGCGACCGTGCTGCTCGCCGCGCTTGCGCTGGCCGCGGTCGGCCTGGGGACCACGGCAGCGCTGCACAAGTACCTGCTCGGGCGCGTCGACGACCAGCTGCAGTCGCAGGCCGGCCTGGACTTCGGGCGCCGTCCCGGGCCGGCTTCGCAGCCGGGGGCCGACCGCCCCTACGCCGGTCCGGACACCTGGTCGGCGGTCCTGGACGCGAACGGCAACGTCTTCGCCCTCTCCCACCTCACTGCCCCGCAGACCCCTCCGCAGCTGCCGGCCCGGACCACGACCGCGGCAAGCGAGCTTGGCAACTTGCCGTTCACGGTCCCGCCGGTTGGCGCGGGCCACGCCTGGCGGGTGGCCGTCCGCGTCGACCCTGACGGCGACACGCACGTTGTCGCGCTGAACCTCAAGGACGTCGACGAAACCGTCCACAAAATGATCTTCATCGATCTCGGCGTCAGCCTGGCCGTGCTTGCCCTCTTGGGAGGCGGCGCGTACGCAGTCGTGAGCTCCAGCCTGCGTCCGCTGCGCAAGGTGGAGACCACGGCGGCCGCCATCGCCGCCGGCGATCTCAGCCGGCGCGTACCCGTCGAGGAGAGCGCCCGCACCGAGGTCGGCCGGCTCGCCGGCGCCCTCAACACGATGCTCGGTCAGGTCGAGCGGGCCTTCCGCGACCGCGAGGCCTCCGAGGCCGGCGCACGAGCGTCGGAGGACCGGATGCGCAGGTTCGTCGCCGACGCCAGCCACGAGCTCCGGACTCCGCTCACCAGCATCCGCGGCTTCGCTGAGCTGCACCGCCAGGGCGCGCTCGGTGGCCCCGAAGGCGTGCCCCGCATGATGCAGCGGATCGAGACCGAGGCCACCCGGATGGGGCTGCTCGTCGAGGACCTGCTGCTGCTGGCCCGCCTCGACCAGCAGCGCCCGCTCGAGCAGCGCCCCGTCGACCTGCTCGAGCTCGCGGCAGACGCGGTTCAGGACGCCCGCGCTGCCGCGCCCAAGCACAGCATCACGCTGGAGGCCTCCGCGGGGGAGGACAGCGACCCGCCGGTCGTCATCGGCGACGATGCGCGGCTGCGGCAGGTCGTGACCAACCTGATGTCCAACGCGGTCACCCACACCCCGCCCGGCAGCCACGTCGTGCTGCGGGTGCGGACCGACGTGCCCGAGGCTGTGCTCGAGGTACGTGACGACGGGCCCGGGCTCGCCGAGGACGTGGCGTGCCGGGTCTTCGAGCGCTTCTACCGCGCCGACCCGTCGCGGGTGCGCACGGCGGGGGGGTCCGGCCTGGGCCTGTCGATCGTGTCGGCGCTCGTCGCGGCGCACGGCGGACGCGTCGAGCTCGAGACCGCTCCCGGCAAGGGGGCGACGTTCCGGGTCCGCCTCCCGCTCGCGGGCGTCCCGGCGCTGTCGACATCCGCACCGGTCCAGCGGCCAGTCGGGGAGCCGGCCCCGGCGGCTGACCATAAGTCGTTGGGCGAAGCGGCGCACGCCTGAGAGGCTGGGGGGTATGCAGGTCAGCCAGTCCGACAAGCTTTCCGACGTCTGCTACGACATCCGCGGGCCGGTCCTGCAGCATGCCAAGCGGCTGGAGGAGGAGGGCCACCGAGTCCTCAAGCTCAACATCGGCAACCCCGGGCCGTTCGGCTTCGAGGCCCCCGAGGAGATCCTGCGCGACGTCATCCGCAACCTCCCTATCTCGCAGGGCTACAGCGACTCCAAGGGGCTGCTGTCCGCCCGGCGCGCGGTGACCCAGTACTGCGAGGTCAAGGACATCCAGGGGGTCGACGTCGACGACGTCTACCTCGGCAACGGCGTCTCCGAGCTGATCGTCATGTCGCTGCAGGCACTGCTCAACAACGGCGACGAGGTGTTGGTCCCTGCCCCGGACTACCCGTTGTGGACCGCGGCAGTGGGCCTGACCGGCGGCCGGGCCCGGCACTACCTGTGCGACGAGCAGGCAGGATGGGCGCCCGACCTGCACGACCTGGCATCCAAGATCAACGACCGGACCCGAGCCGTCGTCATCATCAACCCCAACAACCCGACCGGCGCGGTGTACCCGCGCGAGGTGCTCGAGGCCGTCACCGAGCTCGCCCGCCAGCACAACCTGATCCTCATGTCGGACGAGATCTACGACAAGATCCTCTATGACGACGCGGTGCACCACTCCACCGCCGCGATCGCACCAGACCTGCTGTGCCTGACCTACAACGGGTTGTCGAAGGCCTACCGCGTAGCGGGCTACCGCTCGGGTTGGATGACCGTCTCCGGGCCCAAGGGGCACGCGCAGAGCTATATCGAGGGCCTCGACATCCTCGCCAACATGCGGCTGTGCCCCAACGTGCCCTCGCAGCACGCGATCCAGGCGGCGCTGGGCGGCCACCAGAGCATCCACGACCTGGTGCTGCCCGGCGGCCGGCTGAAGGAGCAGCGGGACCGCACGTGGGACCTGCTCAACGCCATCCCGGGTGTGAGCTGTGTGAAGCCGATGGGGGCTCTGTACTGCTTTCCGCGGCTCGATCCGGCCGTCTACCCGATCGCCGACGACCAGCAGTTCGTGCTCGACCTGGTGAGCGATGAGAAGATCCTCGTGGTGCAGGGCACGGCGTTCAACTGGCCGCACCCGGACCACTTCCGCATCGTCACGCTGCCGCGGGTCGACGAGCTCGACGACGCGGTCACCCGCATTGCCCGCTTCCTCGCGACGTACGAGCCCAGCCAGGGGTGACCGCTCCATAGGGTGAGCAGGCGAGAGCGACCCCTGGGAGAGACCTGCATGCGAAACCCGAAAGACTTCTTCGCCCCGCTGGCGGTGGGCGCCCCCGCGCCCCTGCGCGAGATACCGGTCCGGCCGGCGCGGATGATCCACTTCTTCGACCCGAGCAACGAGAAGATGGCCGCCAAGGTGCCAGACCTCGCAACCCGGGTCGACGTCCTGCTCGGCAACCTCGAGGACGCCGTCAAGGCCGACAACAAGGAGGCCGCACGCGAGGGCCTCGTCCGGGTGGCGCAGGGCAACGACTTCGGCCAGACCCAGCTGTGGACACGCATCAACAGCCTCGACTCGCCGTGGGGGCTGGACGACATCACCCGGCTCGTCCCGGCAATCGGCGACAGGCTCGACGTGATGATGGTGCCCAAGGTCGAGGGCGCCGAGGACATCCACTACGTCGACCGGCTGCTCGCCCAGCTCGAGGCCAAGGCCAGCCTGACGCGCCCGATCCTCGTCCACGCGATCCTCGAGACCGCGCGGGGGATGGTCAACGTCGAGGAGATCTGCGCTGCGAGCCCCCGCATGCAGGGGCTCTCGCTCGGCCCGGCCGACCTCGCCGCCGACCGCCGGATGAAGACCACGCGCGTGGGCGGCGGGCACCCCGGCTACCTCGTACGGCAGGACCCGACCGGCGACGACTTGACCACGGGCCGCGCCACCTACCAGCAGGACCTGTGGCACTACACGGTCGCGCGGATGGTCGACGCCTGCGCATCCAACGGCATCCTGCCGTTCTACGGCCCGTTCGGCGACATCAAGGACGTCGTCGCCTGCGAGGACCAGTTCCGCAACGCCTACCTGCTCGGCTGCGTCGGCGCGTGGAGCCTGCACCCGGTGCAGATCGACATCGCCAAGAAGGTGTTCAGCCCCGACCCCGCCGAGGTCGCGTGGGCGCAGCAGGTCATCGACGCGATGGGCGACGGAACCGGCGCAGTGATGATCGACGGGAAGATGCAGGACGACGCCTCGGTCAAGCAGTGCAAGGTGATGGTCGAGCTCGCGCACAGCCTGGCCGAGCGTGACCCCGAGCTGGCCTCGGCCTACGGCTTCACGGGTGGTGCCTGAGGTGGCTACCGCTTCGCCAGCCGACGACGTGCAGCTGCGGCCCCGTCGCTCGGTGCTCTACATGCCCGGGGCCAACGCGCGGGCGCTGGAGAAAGCCAAGGGCATCCCGGCTGACGCGCTGATCCTCGACCTGGAGGACGCGGTGGCGCCCGACGCCAAGGCGGAGGCGCGCGAGCGGGTGTGCGCGGCGGCGGCATCCGGCGAGTACGGGCGGCGCGAGCTCACCATCCGGGTCAACGGGCTCGACACGCAGTGGCACGCCGACGACATCCGGGCGGTGGCCCAGGCGGGGCCGGCAGCCGTCGTCGTCCCTAAGATCAACTCAGCGGACGACGTGCACGCCGTCGAGCGGGCTCTGGAGGCCGGTGGTGCGCCCGAGCACACCCGCATCTGGGCAATG
>JAABUQ010012670.1_pt1 | contig 10422 bp, 9 predicted proteins | sample 5560001 | NCBI WGS metagenome assembly JAABUQ01 (sample SAMN10711888, study PRJNA513371) | rock metagenome | isolation source: Antarctica rocks | place: Antarctica: Victoria Land, Finger Mt nord | collected 2015-12-18 | reverse complement strand
TTCTTTGCTGTAGGTTGGTTGAGATTTGTTCATGCAATCCTCCTGGTTGTAGTATAACAAATTTCTCTTCTCCAACCCTCCAAAAGCGGGTCAAGGTCATTTGGCTTTGATGCCTATTTGGCAGTTTTCTCGCGGTCGTTAGAAGGTTGAGAGCGAGATGACGGAGGACCGCCAAATTGTGATCAGCATGTCCCGTGCGAATACGCGACTCATCTTCCCGAAACGCGATGTCAAGCACCTCGTGCATACTATTTTCAATGTCCCAATGACTGCGAATGGAGGTGGCAAAGTGCTCAACATCCCTCGCAAAACTGAGTAAGTAATAGCGGGTCTAGGTCGTGACTTCCAGGCCAATGCGCCGTTCGGACACCACCATGCCTATCGCTTACAAGCCTTTCCATTTTCCTTTCAGCCGATAGAAGTGACGCTTCACTTGATTATCACTATTCACACGGGACGACCTGCTATTTTTTCTTTCCAGACAAGAAAACGTTACACCTTTGCTTCTACTTTGGGCATCATCTCATCTTTACTCTGACGCAAGAGCGTCAGTGCAACAATGGGAAAGATAAGTACCGACAAAAGACCTGCCGCAATAAGAGCCGCACCAGTCGCTTTAGAAATCAGGTGCAGGTCCAATCCAATCTGTGATGCCGCAACAATAAATGAGAGCGACGTTGCTTGCAGCAATCCCGCGACGACTGAATGACGCCCACCAACGAGAGGACGATACAGAAGGGCTGGCACACCTCGAACGAGGAGCAGCGCGAGCAGGAAGATTGGTACGCGTAAGATAGTCGAGGGACTGGCAAGTAATGCGGCAAGATTGAAACTTAGCCCACTTGAGACGAAAAATACTGGAACGAACACGCCGAAGCCAACTGCCTCAAGCTTTTGACGGAACTGCGGGTGCGTCATCATACGATCTTGATCGACGAGCCTGAGAATGACACCCGCTATAAAGGCCCCTAGGATTGTTTCGAGTCCGAGTGCTCCAGCTAGCGCGACGAACGCGACTAAGAGCATAAAAGCACCGCGTACACGAATCTGCGCGGTCGTGTCTTGAAGCCTTTGCAGCACTGCCGCAATATGCATCGAGCGTTCCAAACGCAGAACCACGAAGGCGAACGTAGCCGCTAAAAGGATGAAACCAGCGAGCAACACAAGTTTTGTGCCTGTACTCGTTGCTTCACGCGAGAAAAAGAGCGAAAGCAGGATGATAGAGCCAAACTCGGCGAACATGGCACCCGCGATGACCAGTTGTCCAAAACTTGATTCACTCTCACCTGCATCTTTGAGCAACGGCACAACCACACCTAATGCCGTTGCAACAAGCACAATGGCAATAAAGAGGGGCGAGAGCACCTGACCACTAAGGTAGAGCGCAAAGCCGACGAGCAGAGCCAGACCGAGCGAAAGCAGAAAACCCACACTGACAAAGACCAGAAGGCGGCCTTTGAGACGCTCAAGCTCAACCTCAAGACCTGCAAGAAAGAGCAGAAAGGCCAGTCCAAGCAAGGAAAGGATTTGGATTGGCAGATCGACCCCGACCCAACCGAGTACGGAGGGGCCAATAATAATTCCTGCAATAAGCTCAAGGACGATGGAAGGGAGACGGCGTGCTGGACTAAGGCCGAGAACGAGTGGAGCGATAAAAGCAGCCACGGCGACAAGAAGCAAGCCAAAGAACGAGATATTCGGCATGGTATCCTCACAACAATGTACGGATTAAAGATGCAGATGAACAACATAAATAAGCAGAACCTTCTAGGAGTGTAGTCTCAGTTTTCCTCTTTTCGTTACACCGAACAGACTACTCTGTACTATACCTCATCAGGAGCACTGTTTTGTCGTCTGCACTCCTCTATGTGTAACAAATCGCTGTAAACCAAGACGATACTCATTGAGATGGTGAAGAGCATGATGGGATGGGAGAAAGTACGAATACAAAAGGATTTTTTATGAAAGCGATTGCAGTCTACTCTGGAAAGCCAAATTCAATGCATTTGGAGGATGTGCCTGAGCCAAAGGTAACGGATATTCCGAATGGGCGCGGTGTGCTGGTGCGAGTTCTCCGCGTCGGTGTTGATGGTACTGACAAAGAAATTAACGAGGCGAAGTTATGGTAAGGCTCCGACGGGGTCGGACTACCTCATCATTGGTCATGAGAGCTTAGGTCAGATGCACTCTTTCCTGGCTGATTGAAGAAATTATTAACGACGCCAGTAGTTGGGCTTGAGAATTATGCCGAGATGTGCGTCACCTGACAGCAGACAAAGAAGCGATCAAAGTGTACGTTGAGATAGCGTCTGAAAAGACAGTTGACAATAAGGAGCAATAGAAGCAGATGACAACAATACAGTACGATGCAATTATCCTCGGCTCTGGTCAAGCTGGCAATCCACTCGCCACTGAACAACCTTTTTACCACTTTGAATTAGTGAGAGCGAACATGACAGGGCAAACCCTGCCATGCTCACTAGAGAAGGCTGTTGTTATGTAAGAAAATCTTCAACAACCTGGATGCTATCTTCCTGTGCCACACCCGAGTCTGCTGTCATCTCCGATACTTCCCAGCGTGAACGGTCGCCTTGGCGCCAAAAATGAAGAGTGAACGAACAAGGACCGACATGCACATCCTGCAGCTGTAACTCAGGGAGCCATTCAGGGAGTGTTGGCTTTACGTAGAGTCGCTTATTGGGGGCATCAGCACGTAACCCAAGTATTGTCTGCAGCATTTGGAAGATGCTGCCTGACGCCCATGCTTGTGGGATGTTCGCTCCCGGAGGATAGAGGGCAGGAAAATCACCCGATTTTCCCTGACGTTTCAAGCCCGCGAAAATCTCTGGTAAGCGGTACGCCTCGAAGCGCTGTGCCGCGTCGAATATGCCGCGTATCACCTGATTCGCTTCGTTTGCCAGACCGTAGCGTTTGAAGCCAGCCGCAATAATACCATTATCATGAGGCCAGATGGAGCCTAAGTGATACGAGTATGGGTTATAGGCAGGGTTTTTACTGGAAATTGTGCGAATTCCCCAGCCGCTCCACATATCCTCTTGCAAGAGCCGTTGAGTGGTACGTTGTGCCTTCTCCTGGTCGGCTATGCCGCTCCAGAGACACTGCCCTGTATTTGAGGCAACAGAGGTAATCAATTTCTTGTGAGCATCTAGCCCAAAGGCAAAACAGCCTTCGTCTTCCATCCAAAAGACCTTGTTGAAGTTGGCTTTCAACGTCTCGGCTTCTTGCCGTAACGCTGTCGCTCGCGTTGTGTCGCCCAGTGCTTGAAAGACTTCCGCCATGCGGGTTTTTGCGTCGTAGACATAGCCTTGCAATTCACAAAGTCCTTTGGGTTGCTTGACCTGATGACCATCGGCATAGACGACGGCATCGCCCGCATCCTTCCAGCCAACATTCTCGTATTTGAGCGATGAGAACGTTTGATACTCCTGAAAACCGTCCCCGTCCAAATCGCCATACTGGTCTATCCAACTCAGGCAACCCTCGGCAGCTTTGCGATATTCCTTGAGCAGGGCAATATCACCAGTCCAACGATATGCTTCTGAGAGCACGATCAGGTAGAGGATGGTGGCGTCGGCCGTTCCATAATAGGGGGTGAAAGGAATGGCATGGAAATGAGAGAGTTCACCGAAACGAAGCTCGTGCAGAATCTTCCCCGGTTGTGCATCTCGATAATCATCTCGTTCGGTGGCCTGATACGCGGTTAGGCGTTTGAGTGCTCCACGCGCAAAGCCAGTTGAGATGCTCATGTTCTGAAGCGAAACAATCAAGCTATCGCGTCCAAAAAGGGTGACAAACCACGGAACACCGGCGGCTGGCACCCACTCGTTGTCCGACACATCTAGGTCATAGATACGTAACGCGCCCATATCCTCAATCGATTGGCTGTACATGCGATATACATGCTCGTTCGGGGTCAGCAATTTCGGACTGCGCTCGCGCCATGCTGCTTGCAGTTTGTCAAGTTTACTGAGTGGCTCTTCCTGTTGCTCTGGTGTTCGGTGTCCATAGGTGGGCGTCATGACTTGCTTGCCATGTTCGAGGATGATTTCGCCGCACGTTTGCCACTGTTGTCCTGGCTCTAGTTCGATGCCGAAGAAGATGCGGCTATTTGCGTATACAGCCGAGACATCTGCATTTGGAACTTGATACGTAATGGCGCGATGGAAATCCTCGTGATCGTAGATTGTGCGAAGACTACGCGTCTCCTGCTTCCACTCAGAGGATATTCTGCCACGTCTGGTCAAACGTTTTGCTTTCACCTCGAAGATATCTGCAAAGTCCGAGCGCAACGCCAGTTCCAGCGAAAAATTGATCTTCTTACCCGTATAGTTGGTGATGTAAAAGTCTTCATGAATACCGTCTTCAACGGTCCGTTCAAGCGTCAAGCCGATAGTGTTGGCCTCTATATCGCCTTGTTCTGTAATAATTTTCGGATTCGCGAAGTAAAAACGTGAAGCGTAGAACGTAAGTTGACTGGAATTGACCAGTACCCAGGGTTCCTGGTTGATGAAGAAATGGTAGGAGCTAATGAAGCGCGTGTCGATAGCATAGACTCCTTCATCAGCCTTCGGATTGATTTCTCCCCCCTGGTTAGTGACCATGAACGCGCGTCCTTGACTAATGGTAATGCCGGGTGGTGCGACTTTAATATCAATAGGCATGTGTCTCTCCTTGTCTTCCATTCTGACCGACTGAGTTTGTTAGAGAGATAGGTCGTTGTTGGACAGAATAGGGAATCTGCTTCTGATTGTATTGTTTTGAGAATGGCAACATAGAAAGTGAATGAGTTGTATGAGGTCAATGCTACATAGTGAATCGACCTCATACATTAGGTATTGAGGCGTCTCTATAGCTAGTTAGTTATGAAAGAGATCTCCAACGCGACCTTCGCGGCGTTCGCGAATGACGGCTTCGTTGGAACCATAAGGATGTCCTCCAAAGCCGTGACGCATCATCGCAATAGCACGCGCCCAGTACTTCTTGTCGTCGCGTGAGGCAAAAAGTTGCATCACAGCTTGTGCAATCACCGGAACTGCCACTTCCATCCGAGTTGCATCTCCTATCAACCAGTTCACCTCACCCGTGTCCTCAATGTATGGAGGAATTTTCTCTACGCCTTCATTTGTGCGATACGCTTCCTCCATCAGGTTCATGAGCCACGAGCGAATCACAGAGCCGTGACACCAACAACGGATCACTTCGACAATATCAAGTGAATCGTGATAATGTTCCAGGAGATCAAATCCCTCACCGATGGCCTGAAGCATTCCAAATTCTATTCCATTATGAACGAGTTTCGTAAAGTGACCTGCGCCTATAGGTCCCGCATGAACGTATCCTCCTTCAGCGGCAAGATCAAGAAGGATAGGCTCTATGCGAGCAATAACTTCCTTCTCGCCTCCTGCCATAAAGCAAGCCCCATGCCGTGCGCCATCAATGCCCCCGCTCGTTCCCAAATCAACAAAATGGATGCCTTTCTCTTGCAGCATTTGAGAGCGACGAATAGAATCACCCCAATAAGAGTTTCCTCCATCTACAAGAATATCTCCATGCTCAAGGTGTGAAGCAATTTCATCAGGGACTTGATCTACCTCCGGCCCTGCTGGAATGTAGACAAAAATAGCTCTAGGCGCGGAGAGGTGCTCTTTAAAATCTGCGTAGGAGCGAATCTCTATGAGACCCGCCTGAATCATGTCAGGTGGAGCACCCTTGCGCGTGAAACCGACAACATGGATATCCTTCTCTAACGCCTGTCGAGCGAGGTTTCCTCCCATACGACCAAGCCCGACGACCCCGTACTCTTTCGCAACAGCAACCATGATAGTTCTCCTTATACTTTTTCTCTGACACATGAACACCTTCCCTACGCGTAAGACTCCTTGTTACTTGGAGCAGCAACAACCGGAAGATGGACGTAGGTGATACTCAGGGGAAGCAATTTTAGGTACTTCAGGTAATTAGTCTCGATCCATATCTATTCGTTACAAACGAGACGTTCTGTTCACAGGGCACTAGTGTCCCTGAATACCATAATCTGATATACCATCATCAATTCAGTGGAGGAGCTTAATTACAATACTTCTCCACATCTCCTCGCGCTGTCTTATAACTTGAGCTTTCGTGAGATTGGGCAGTTCCTCGCGATATCTGGATCGGCGGTAAAAACCTACTTTTACCGTGCTCGTTCACTCCTGCATACAACCCTTCCCCGTTCGTGAGACGCTCTTCTCATCGTGGGAGGAGTTACGGATAAGCAATTACTCTCTGTTAACGAGTTGACCTACTCACTCCAATACCTCTTCCGGTAAGGGGTATCCGCATCAGTTTCATGAAAAGAAAGATACAATGCCTTCTGACGACGAATAAAAGTACAAACTTCTATCCTAACAGGATTGGTAACAATACCCCTAGCCCCAGAACGAATAACCAGAGCGCGGGTGCGGGCGTCCCGACAGGGCGGCGTAGACGTTGCTCGCGCATGGCAATACGTTTATCCAGCAGTTGCCAGTTGCTGTTCCGACGTTCGAACTCAAGAAAGACCAGTCCCGTTGCCGCGCCATAGAGTAAATGACCTAGGAGTGATGGCAACAGGAGGTCGGCGGCATGCACGGTCCAGGTGACTGAGCCACCTAGCAGAATCGGCATCAAGGTCAGGGGACCGACGAACCACCACACGAGGCCGTAGAGTGTTCCCCATGCGACGCTTGCACCTGCACTCGGCGACTCATGCTCGAAGAGGAGACCATAGCTCATCCCAATCAGCGAACTGATGATAAGATGTACAACGAAGCCCAGGACGGGCAATGAGCCGCCGACAAGAGCTGCCACCCTTGGTAATACACCAGTCTCAACCATGATGATGCTGAAGAGCAAGCCACCCAGAATACTCGCGACTGCCCCTTGACCAATCGAACGCAGCGTGCGAGTGCCCGTCCCCTCTACCTCGTGATTGATGGGATCGGATTCGATAAAGAAGCCTACCCATACGTGGTTCAATAGACTATAAATGAGTCCCAGTAAGATGCCGTAGACAGCGTGACCGATGAGCGACCCGAAAAATACGTTCCCCGTCTGATAGGACCAGTTGATAGCGTGATGCAACCACAAGGGCTGAAGCGTGAGCGGACCGAGAAACCACCAGAAAAGGCCGTATGCCAGACCCCAGCACAGGCTCGAACCAGGGCCGCGCACATCGCGTTGAAAGAGCACGCCAAAGCTCGCTCCGATAATGACCGCAATAGTATAGTGGACGAGGACACCTACAGACGAAGCACCAGAGCCAACAATACCTGCGATGACGATAAAGGCGTTGTTCTGTGCGAACCACACGCTGAATGCCCACCCTCCGACCAGCCCGGCCAACCCACCAACGATAATCGCGCGTGGAAGAGTAAAGTACATACTTCTGCCAGACCTGAGCGGCGTATTCCACAGGCCCAAGAGTAAGCCGAGCGGTAGGCCGAAGCAAAGTATGTATGCGACGAGTTTAGGAAATTGCGCCCTGACGATATCGAGCATGCCCATGTGTGCCGTACTTTGGAGAAGTGGGAACAATCCAGCGGGCAGGGCAAGCCACAAAAGGAGTGCATAGCCTAGTCCCCACAACAAGCCCGAACCCGGATACAGCGTCTGGTGAGTGCTCAACAGCAGCACGAAGCACAACCCATAGATTCCACCCAGCACAATACTCTCTGGAAGCGAGAGTGCCGACGCAGGTAGCAACGCGACGAAAACACCACCGAGACACCCAACGACGATACTCACGATGAGTTTGCGAGTAAAAGCAAAACGCATGATTTACCTCTGTTCTTTCCCGACCGTTTTTATGGCTCGCTCTTCATCACTGCTCTCCATCGTTTCTGCTGAATTTTGCAGTGGGCAATGTTCCATATCAATCGTCTGCACGATATCGCGTGGAAAGAATAACTCAACGATCCAGTCGCTCAACACGCGTAATTGACGCTCCAGCCCTGGCAACTTGGAGAGATAGATACCACGCCACATCAGCCATGCTAGGAAGCCAGAGAAACGAAGTCCCTTGATTTCGGCGCACGCTGTTTGATAGCCGACGACGCACAGGACACCCAACCCAGCAAAGTGAAATGTTTTGCGTGGGCGTCCGCGTACACTCGCGTAGACGTTGTATGCGACGGTCTTGGCTTCACGTATGGCGAACTGTGCAGTCGGGGGACACGCCTCACCCGTTTTCGCATCATGCACTAAGGCGCAGTCCCCCAATGCCCAGATACCCGCAAGATCGGGAACGGCGAGCGAGGAATCGACGACGAGCGCACCACGTGTATCATGTTCAGCAGGAATGTCTTGTATGAGCGGATGTGGTGCGACACCGGCAGTCCAAACGAGTGTTTCTGTGCGAATCTCTTTCTGTGATTTGAGGACCACAACCCCTTCTCGTGCAGCGACCAGGCGCTCATTCAGCTGAAAGGTCACACCGCGAGCTTTCATCCGTTCAAGGGCATAGGCAGCTAATAACTCACTCAGTTCTGGGAGAATGCGGTCTCGTGAGTGAACAACGATAATTTTTACGTCATCGGATGGAATGTTGGGATAGTAAGGCAAGGTGCCACGCACAAAATCATTGAGCGCACCTGCTAGTTCTGCTCCCGCGAAGCCAGCACCAGCGATGACAACGGTGACTAGAGCCTGTCTTTGCACAGGATCAACTTCGCGATCAGCTTGTTCGAGGACGTCGATCAGGTGATTGCGAAGAGAGATAGCATCGCTCAGCGTTTTGAAGTCGAAGGCATGCTCTTCAACGCCTTTGAGTCCCAGGTAGTTCGAGGTACTTCCAACCGCAAGTACAAGCTGATCGAAAGGTATTTCTTGCCTTTGCATGCTCCGTCCGTTTGCTGAGAGTAGGAGCTGCTTCCGTCCGGTATCGACATGCTCGACACGCCCGTGCATCACCTCGGTACGCCGTAAACTTGTCCGTAGTGGGCTGCTAATGTGCGTCGGTTCCAAACTGCCACCCGCCACCTCTGTGAGCATGGGCGTGAAGAGCAACGCATTCGTCTCACTTACCAGCGTCAACGAGATGGAGGGATCAGCACCAAACAAACGCTCCAGTTTTTGAGCAGCAGTCACACCCGCAAAGCCGCCTCCCACAATCACGATGCGCGTTGTAATCATACGTTGAGGCAACGGCGGCTGATATTCTGGTCCCAGGAGCGTGTGCGCGAGGTCGTTGAACGCCTGCACGAGTAATCCTATGCTCACACCATATAATACCCAACCTACCAGCGCGGGAAATAACGAACGCATTCCCTCCGCCGTCCATTGCGGAGCCTGACCGGAGAGTAAGGGCAGCAGAATAACGCTCAGTCCTCCCCACAGCGCTATTCCACCTGCCCCCGCTGTCATCATGCTATCCATATAGGAGAGTGGCGTTGGACGAACAACGAGGGCATACCCTATCCCTATCAAAATGCCCAATGGTATCCCCAACCCGCCAACATGTGGCGTAATCGAGAGAATCGTACTGCTCATTGCTCCTGCTAATAAACCAATGACCCCGCGCCGCAAATATCTATTCATGGACCATCCTGCTCATAATATAGAGAGTGTGGATAACAGTAGTGACTTGTGCTCCCACGTTTGTAGGCTCCTGCTTTTTTGTCGATGGTATGCTACTCATGAATCCTTCCATACTAGACCTCGTCCAAGAACTATTCTCTACGTTCAACACGTTGGTAAGCCGTGTTTTTTTCTTCCATACCAATGCATGTTCCACTACGTGATGAGCGAAGAAGTTGTCACAATCTACCAAGCGTGTCGACGAGACAGCAACGCGACGAAAAAGAACATCTATATGATAGGAGAACAAGAATGCCCCTCGCTCATTCAGACCAGTCCACGCAGCAAGAAGGATTGCTTCATCGCCTCTGGCTCTACACGAACTATGACTGCAACCTCTCATGTAGTTATTGTGTTGCTGAATCGTTTGTCGGTTCAAAGCGTCGTGGCCTCACCCTTCCGCAGATATGCAGCTTCATTGATGAAGCTGTTGAGTTAGGGATGACCGAACTGTTTCTGACGGGAGGCGAACCGTTTATTCTGCATGATATCTTTGCAGCACTTCAATACGTTTAGAGCGTATGCATGTCACCGTGCTAAGTAATGGGATATTGCTCAAGGGAATACGTATGCGACAGTTAGACGCCCGCGCCGCTACTGTCATGGCACCCACGACCGATGCGCTCTACGATTTTATTGGTAAAGCGGTATGTGGCATGCCGGTATTTGGGTAAAGAGGAAGTGCTATGAGCAAAGATACTGTACTGCTACTGGGAGCAGTGGCCTACGATCCTAAGGTAGTAACTATCTGGGAGGGCTTTGAAGCCTATTTTGCAAGGCAGGGGTTCAGGATGAACTATGTCCTGT
>JAABUQ010012669.1_pt1 | contig 10423 bp, 9 predicted proteins | sample 5560001 | NCBI WGS metagenome assembly JAABUQ01 (sample SAMN10711888, study PRJNA513371) | rock metagenome | isolation source: Antarctica rocks | place: Antarctica: Victoria Land, Finger Mt nord | collected 2015-12-18 | reverse complement strand
TCGGCATCGCCGGCAGCATGGCGTCGGGGATCATCGAATACTTGGCGGAGGGCACCTGGACCAAGCGCATGCACGCCGGCTGGGCGGCGCAGGCCGGCATCCGGGCGGCCCTGATGGCGCAGGGCGGGTTCCTGGGGCCCCGCACCGTGCTGGAAGGCGCGCACGGCTTCTTCCACGCCTTCGCACCGTCGCGGGCGCCGGACTTCGCCCCGGTGCTGGAGGGGCTGGGCGAGCACTGGCTGATGCCGTCGATCGCCTTCAAGCCCTACCCGTGCGGCACCATGACGCAGCCCTTCATTGATTGCGCCATTAGCCTGGCCAAGCAGGGCGTCGATCCCGAAAGCGTCGCCAGCATCACCTGCGGGGTCGGCGAGGGCACGGTCCACCGGCTTTGGGAGCCGCTGGCGGGCAAGCGCCGGCCGCAGACGCCGTATGCCGCCAAGTTCAGCACGCCGTTCTGCATCGCGGTTGGCCTGATCGACCGCCGGGCCGGCTTCAGCCAGTTCACCGAGGCGCGCATCCACGACCCTGCGGTGCAACGCCTGGCCGCTAAGGTGGGCTACGTCGTCGATCCCGCGGACGAGTACCCGCGCAATTTCACCGGCCACCTCCGTGCCACCTTGGCCGACGGCAGCGTGCTCGAGGTGCGCCAGGACCATATGCGCGGCGGCTCCCGCGCGCCGCTCACCGATGCGGAGATGGAGGCCAAGCTCCTCGACAACGCCGCCTATGGCGGTTGGGACGGGGCACGGGCCGAACGGCTGCGCAAAGCGCTGCACGGGCTGTTCGGGCAGGCCTCGCTCGACGGCCTCGCGGCGGTGCGGGCGTGATGCTCACAGGCCGGGTCGCGGTGGTCACGGGTGCGGCGCGCAACATCGGCCGGGCCATCGCGCTCGGACTGGCCCGCGCCGGCGCCAAGGTCGTCGTGAACGCCCGGCACTCGGGGGAGGCCGCGGAGGAGGTGGCGCGGACCATCCGGGACGGGGGCGGCGCCGCGATGGTGCACCTGGCTGACATCACCGATCCACAGGCCGCCCAGGGCCTGGCGGACGCCGCCGCGGCATTCGGCGGCGCAATCGACATCCTGGTCAACAACGCCGCGATCCGGCGGGAGACGCCGTTCGACACGCTGACCTATGCCGAGTGGCGGGCAGTGACGGCGGTGATCCTGGATGGCGCCTTCCTGTGTACCCAGGCCGCCCTGCCGCATCTGCGCCGCTCGGACGCAGGCGCCATCGTCAACATCGGCGGGCTGTCGGCGCACACCGGCTCTCCGGGGCGGGCCCATGTGGTGGCGGCGAAGTCCGGCCTGGCGGGGCTGACCCGGGCCCTGGCGCACGACCTGGCGCCCGGCGTGACGGTCAACTGCGTGGTGCCCGGCCTGATCGACACCGTCCGCGGCGCTTCCACTGGCGGCAACCCGGCGATGCACAGCCTGCACACGACCCTGGCCGGCCGGCGCGGGCGGCCCGAGGAGGTCGCTGCGCTGGTTTGCTTCCTGTGCGTCCCGGACGCGCGCTACCTGACGGGGCAGACGATGCACGCCAACGGGGGCGCCTACCTCAACGCATGAACGATGGGCATGAACGATGGATTGGAACAGACCGGTGATGTTCAAAGTGCTGGCCGCTAGCGTTGTCGCCCTTGTGCTCGCGGCCTTTGCAGGCAGCCCCGCAGTGGCGCAGGAACAGAAAGTCGGCGACCCGCCGCAGGCCCTGAACATGCGCCTGGTGGGTTACAACGACCTGCAAGGGCGCAGCGCCTACCAGCCGACCATCCAGCACCAGGGCGACCGCTGGATCGCCTATGTCGGCCACCACGGCGGCACCGACGCGATCCCCGCCCCGGTCAACCCCATGACCGGGGCCGCCGAACCGAACGGCACGTCCATCGTGGACGTCACCGATCCGGCGCACCCCCAGTACCTCAAGCACCTGCCGGGCCAGCCCGGCACCTACGAGGGCGGCGGCGCGCAGATGGTCCGGGTTTGCGACGGCCGCACCCTGCCCAAGGGAGACCGCAGCGCCGTCTACATGCTGCGCACCTTCGGCAGCGAGGCGCATGAGATCTGGAACGTCGCCAACCCCGAGAACCCCGTGCTGCTGACGCGGATCGCCGGCCTGAAGGACACGCACAAAAGCTGGTGGGAGTGCGACACCGGCGTCGCCTACCTGGTGTCGGGCGCCCCGGACTGGCGCACCCGGCGCATGACGCAGATCTACGATCTGAGCGACCCCGCCCATCCCGTGAAGATACGCGACTTCGGCCTGCCAGGGCAGGAGCCGGGCGCGACCGGCGCCGTGCCGACGGAGCTGCACGGACCGATCTCGACGGGGCCGCAGGGGAACCGGGTTTACTTCGGCTACGGCACCAACAAGGGCGGCGTCCTGCAGATCGTCGACCGCGACAAGCTCCTGCACGGCCCGGCAGCGCCGACGCCGGACAACCTGCGGGCGCCAGAGGTCGCCCGCCTCGCCATGTCCTCGCTCAACGGGGCGCACACCACCTTCCCGATGCTGCGCATGCCGGTCCCCGAGTTCGCCAACGACAAGGAGGGCAGCAGCCGGGACATCGTGATGATCGTGGACGAGGCCATTCTGAACGAGTGCAACGAAGCGCGGCAGATGGTCTGGTTCGCCGATGTGACCGTCGAGAACCGCCCGATGATGATCTCCAACTACACCGCGCCGGAGGCCAGCGGCCACTTTTGCGAACGCGGCGGCCGTTTCGGCTCGCACTCCTCGAACGAGAGCATGGCCCCGGTCTTCTACAAGAAGATGGCGTTCATCTCCTTCTTCAACGCGGGCGTCCGCGCGCTCGACATCCGCAACCCCTACGCTCCCAGGGAGGCCGGCTACTTCATCCCGGCCATCACGGCGGCGACCGACAAGCGCTGCGTCACGGTGGACGGCAAGGAGCGGTGCAAGACGGCGATCCAGACCAACAACGTCGAGACGGACGAGCGCGGCACTGTCTACATCGTCGACCGTGCCAACACCGGCCTGCACATCCTCGAGCTGACCGGCAGCGCACGCGAGGCGGCCGGGCTGCCCTGATGCGCCGATGACGCCGGGCCGGGGCGCGGTCCCCTATCTTGCCGCCGCGGGCCTGGTCGTGGCGGGCGCGGCGATGTCCCATGCGGGGCTGTTCCAGGCTGCGGAGCCGGGCTGGCGCGAGGTCGCCTGGCCGTTTGCGCGGGACGCCTGGCCGGCTGGCCGGGCCTTCCGGTGCGGCTCCGCCGCGTGCGGCGGCGAGGTCGACGTCTATGTCCGGCCAAAGCTCGGGTTCTGCAACTGCGGCACCGGGGTGGCCGGCGACGACGAGGTGGACGGGGTCAGCGACATGGACATGATCAGCGCGGACTTCACGCCGCGCGGCGCCGGCCTGCCGGTCGTCATCGGCGGGATGGCCGGCCGGACCCGGGCCTATACGCTGCATATGCCGGACGGCAGGCAGCGGCCCGCGGCGGGCTTTGCGGTCTCGCGCCGCTGCGACCTCGTCGTGGCCGCGAGCCAGGGGCCGGGCGCCGGCTCGCCCGAGGCGCGGCGAGCCATAGCCGAGCTGCTCGGGACCGGGCAGGTCATGACCTGGCTTGTTTCGCTGCTTGGCAAAAGTTAGCCGCGGGGTGCGTCTTATGACGCCGCCTTCGAGGTCGGACGTTATAATTTTCTCGGACATGATCGAACGAAATACGCTTCCCGTATGATGCGTAAGCTCTTGTGACGCGGTTGCCCGGCCTCGCGCGTCCCAGTGGACGTCACCCACCTTACATGCAGGGACAGGACAGCGCATGGTTGGTTCCCGGCCGTCGAAGGGAGGCTAACCAGATGAGCGGCAATGATCGCATGGACGCCGTTGAGCAGGCGGCCTCGTGGCTCGAAGCTTTTGGGGACGCGCTCGGAACCTGCGACCCGGCTGCGGTCGCCGCCCTGTTCCGTCCGGACGGCCACTGGCGCGACGTGCTGGCCCTGGGCTGGCAGTTGACGACCGTCTCCGGCATTCCCGCCATCGAGGCCCTGCTGCGCGGAACGCTGGCCGCGGCAAAACCCCGCGGCTTCCGCCTGCCGGCCGGCCGGACGCTGCCGCGGCGGGTGGTCCGTGCCGGCACGGAGGTCATCGAGACCATTTTCGCGTTCGAGACCGCCTTTGGCAGCGGCAGCGGGGTGGCCCGCCTCGTTCCCGATCCGTCGGCGCCCAGGACGCTATGCGCCTGGACGGTGGTCACGACGCTCGACGCGCTCCATCCGGCGCAGCCCGGAGCGGGGGCCAAGGAAGCACCGGACCAAGCATCGGACGACACGCGCGAGTTCGGCGGCGACAACTGGTTGGACAAGCGCACCAAGGCCCGCGCCTACGCGGACCACGACCCCGCCGTCATCGTTGTCGGCGGCGGCCAGGCGGGGCTCTCCATCGCGGCCCGCCTCGGCCAGCTCGGGGTCGACACGCTGGTCGTCGACCGCCAGGCGCGCATCGGCGACAACTGGCGCAAGCGCTACCACTCGCTGACGCTGCACAACGAGGTCCACGTCAACCACCTGCCCTACATGCCGTTCCCGCCGACCTGGCCGACCTTCATCCCGAAGGACAAGCTGGCGAACTGGTTCGAGGCCTACGCCGAGAGCCTGGAACTCAATGTCTGGACCGGGACCGAACTCGCGGGCGGTTGCTATGACGACGCCGCGCAGCGCTGGCGCGTCACGCTGCGCCGCGCCGACGGCAGCGTGCGCGCCATGCGCCCGCTGCACCTCGTGTTCGCGACCGGCGTCAGCAGCATCCCCTACATCCCGGAGCTGCCCGGCCTCGATGCGTTCGGCGGCACGGCGATGCACTCCGGCGCCTACACGCACGGCGCCGCATGGAGGGGCCGCCGCGCCCTCGTGCTCGGCACCGGCAACAGCGGGCACGACGTCGCCCAGGACCTGCACGCCAGCGGCGCCGCGGTGTCGCTCATCCAGCGCAGCCCGACCTACGTCGTCAGCCTCAAGGAGGCGCAGTCGGTCTACGCCATCTACGCCGAGGGCGTCCCGACCGAGGACTGCGACCTGCTGGCGACGGCCACGCCCCATCCGGTGCTGGTGCGGGCCTATCAGCTCTCCACCGCCGCCTCGCGCGCCGCGGACCAGCCGCTGCTCGACAGATTGGCGGCGCGCGGTTTCCGGCTGGACTTTGGCGAGGACGACACCGGGTTCCAGATGAAGTACCTGCGCCGCGGCGGCGGCTACTACTTCAACATCGGCTGTTCCGACCTGGTCGCCAGCGGCGAGATCGGCCTGCTGCACTACGACGGCATCGAGGGCTTCGCGCATGACGGCGTGCGGCTTCGCGACGGAAGCGTGGTGCAGGCCGACCTGCTGGTGCTCGCGACCGGCTACAAGAACCAGCAGGACGTCGTGCGCGCCTGCCTCGGCGATGCTGTTGCCGACCGCGTCGGTCCGGTCTGGGGTTTCGACGAGGGCGGCGAGCTGCGCAACATGTGGCGGCCGACGGCACAGGACGGCTTGTGGTTCACCGCCGGCAGCCTCGCCCAGTGCCGGATCTACTCGAAGTACCTCGCGCTGCAGATCAAGGCCCGCGTTGACGCGGCCGTTGGGCTTGGCCCGGAGGCCCGGCCGTGATCACGGGGCTGATTACGGGGCGGGCCAAGGTCATCGCCCATCTCGGCTTCCCGACCGAGGCGTTCAAAGCCTCGCTGATCTACAATCCTTGGTTCGACAAGCAGGGGATCGAGACCTGCTCAGGGCGCTGTTCCGCATCACCAACCCGCATGGCGCCCTCGTGACCATGCCGCACAAGGCGACGACGGCGAGGATCGCCGGGGCGAGCAACGCGGTGCCGCGCCGTGCCGACAAGTCGCTGCTGGGCGACAGGTTCGACGGCGCCGGCTCCGTGCGCGGGACGCGGCGCAAGCGCCAGGGCGTTGCCGGTACCCGCGGCTCCGGCACGAGCACCCCGGCGGACGAGCTGCGCGCAGTGGCCCGGCTACGCTGTTGAGCCCAAGGCGCAAGGCCCAGCCTTTGAGCCAGCAGCAGGCCGACGCACCGGCGCCGGTGTCGCCCGCCATCCTTCTCGTGCTCTGCGCCGTCGTGCTGTTCTCGCTGTCCGACGTGCTGGCGAAGCTGCTGCGCCAGTCGCTGCCGGCCGTCGAGATCGCCTGGCTGCGCTACATCGTCTTCGCCGGTTTCGGGGCGCTGCTGGCCGGGCGGAACCGCTTCGCCGGGTTGCGCCCGAGGCGGCCAGTGCTGCAAGCCTTGCGCGGCCTCGGCCTGGTCGCGTCGTCGGTGCTGTTCATCAGCGGGCTGGGCTACCTGCCCGTGGCCGAGGCGACGGCGATCAGCTTCATCTCGCCCGCCTTCATCACGGCGCTGTCGATCCCGTTCTTGGGCGAAGTTGTCGGCATCCGGCGCTGGGCCGCGGTGCTGGCCGGCCTGGCGGGCGTGCTCATCGTGATCCGGCCCGGCGCCGGCGCGCTCCAGGCCGCGGCGGCGTTCCCGCTGCTCTCGGCGCTGTGCTGGGCGGCGACCATCGTCATCACCCGGCGCATGGGCGCCACCGACCGCACCGAGACGACCCTGTTCTGGTCGGCCCTGACCGGGCTTATGGTGCTGACGGCCCTGGTGCCGTTCGGCTTCGTGCTGCCCACGCCTGGGCAGGCCGGGACCGCCCTTGCGCTCGGGGCCTGCGCGTCGGTCGGGCAGTACTTGGTGATCCTCGCTTACCGGCTGGTGCCCGCCTCGACGCTGGCTCCGTTCTCGTATGCACAGATCCTGTCCTCGACGGGGCTTGGCTATTTCGTCTTCGGCGCCGTGCCGGACCGGGCGACGTTCGTTGGCGCGGCGGTCGTCATCCTAAGCGGTTTCTACACCGCCCACCGCGAGCGCGTCCGGGTGCTCGAACGCCGGGCGTCGGCCTCCGGCAGGTAGCCGCAGATGGCCGGGGCGGACCTAACTGGCTTGCCACGCTGCCCGCAACTAGCCAAGGTCGAAGGTAAGAACGTATCTTCAAACAGGCCGGCCTGCCAGGCTGGCGTGATCTCATACCAGTTGCCGTAAGAGCTGACCCCTGCCCTCGGCGTGATGTGCAGGCCAAATTGGGCCGCGAACACCGGCAAAGTCAGGTCGAGACTTATGGCAATTGGTATCAGACGGTGGCATAGGCCACGGCGGGAAACCTGGCAGGCACGCCTAGCCGAGCCTGGCCAAATCCGGGGAGGGAAAAACGCAGCGCGCATGGCCCGCCAGAGTGGCACGATTTATGCCTGCAACTTGCGCTGCGGCGTTTGCGGGATATTCGACAGCGCTAGCCATCGCGGAAAGGACCATGACGTGGGGATCAGCATTCATCCCGGTTGGCAACGATGGCTGGCTGATCTCGGAGGCCGCACCGCAATGCATGCCCATGTTCGAGCTCAACACGGCCATCGCGCTGAAAGCGGGGCGGCATGGCCTGGATTTCGCGCTTTCAATGATCAAGCCACGCGGGTTCGGCGGCAAAAAGGCAAACCGCTGGGCGCATGGTTCAGCGGAAACGGTCGCCTGGAGCCATGCCGTGTCCGAAGCGGCGTCTCGATGATGGGAGTGCAAAAACCTGGTGGGCTCCGGCAGGGTCCAGCGGCGGAGTAGGCGGATGGACCTGCCCTCTATCGTCTCCGTCGCGTCGCCGTCGGCCCGTTCGGACCTGCCGCCCTGGCAACCCGGCGCCGCGTGGCTGGCGGGCGGCACTTGGCTGTTTTCCGAGCCGCAGCCGGGGTTGCGCACCCTGAACGACCTTTCGGCGCTGCGCTGGCCGGCGCTGGAGGTCTCGGAGGCCGGGCTGCGCATCGGCGCCACCTGCACGATCGCGGCGCTGGAGGCGTTCGAGGGGCCGCCGGAGTGGCGGGCGGGCCCGTTGTTCGCAGCCTGCTGCAACGCGCTGCTGGGGTCGTTCAAGGTGTGGAACGCCGCGACCGTCGGCGGCAACATCTGCCTGTCGCTGCCGGCGGCGCCGATGCTGGCGCTGACAGTGGCGCTGGACGGCGCCGCGTGCATCTGGCGGCCGGACGGGACGGAGCGGCTGGTGCCGATGGCGGAGTTCACCCTGGGGCCGCAGCGCACCGTGTTGGCGCCGGGCGAGCTGCTGCGGGCGGTCGACCTGCCCGTGGCGGCGCTGCGCCGGCGGGCGGCGTTGCGGCAGGCCTCGCTGACGGCGCATGGCCGGTCGGCGGCGCTGCTGGCGGCGACCTTGGACGGGGACGGCGACTTCGCCCTGACGATCACGGCCAGCACGGCGCGTCCGCTGCATGCGTCCTGGGCCAGCCCGCCACCGGCTGCCGCGGTCGACGCGCATGTGCAAGCAATTCCGGCGGCGCTGTGGTTCGATGATGTCCACGGTGCGCCGGCGTGGCGGCGGCACATGACGCGCCGCCTCGCGGCCGAGTTGCTTGCGGAGTTGACGGGATGAGCATTGTAAACGTGAACGGCGTCGAGCAGGCGTGCGAGCCGTCGCCGGGGCAGTGCCTGCGGACGATGCTGCGCGGGCTCGGATGGTTCGGGGTCAAGAAGGGCTGCGACGCCGGGGACTGCGGGGCCTGCACCGTGCTGCTGGACGGGGAAGCGGTGCATAGCTGCCTGGTGCCGGCGTGGCGGGCCGCCGGGCGGCAGGTGACGACGGTTGAGGGGCTTGCCGCAGCAGGGGACGGGCTGCATCCAGTGCAAAGCGCGTTCCTGGACGCTCAGGCGTTCCAATGCGGCTTCTGCACCGCCGGCATGGTCGTCACGGCCAGCGTGTTGACGCAGGCGCAGGCCGCCGACCTGCCGCGGGCGATGAAGGGCAACCTGTGCCGCTGCACGGGCTACCGGGCCATCGCCGACGCCATGGCCGGCGTGCGCCATGTGGACGTGCTGCCCGGCAGCGCCCCGGCGCCCGACGCGGCGGCCGTGGTCACGGGGGCGGCGCGCTTCACGCTGGACATTGATATGCCGGGGCTGCTGCACATGCGCCTGCTGCGCTCGCCGCACGCCCACGCGCGGGTTTGCCGCATCGACCGGGCGGCGGCGCTGGCCGTGCCGGGCGTGGTCGCCGTGTTCACGCACGAGGACGCGCCGGGCCGGCTGTATTCGACCGCGCGGCACGAGAACTTCCGCACCGACCCCGACGACACCCGCCTGCTGGACGACACCGTGCGGTTCGTGGGCCAGCGCGTGGCCGCCGTCGTCGCGGTGGACCTCGCGGCGGCCGAGGCGGGCTGCGCGGTGTTGATGGTCGAGTACGAGGTCATGCCCGCCGTGTTCGACCCCCTGGCGGCGATGCGGCCCGGTGCGCCCGTGCTGCACGACAAGCCCGGCAGCCGCATCCCCGACCCGGCCCGCAACGTCGTTGCCGAAATCCACGGCCGGCACGGCGACATCGAGGCCGGGTTCGCCGCCGCCGACCGGGTGGAGGCGATCACCTGCGACATCCAGCGCATCCAGCACGCGGCGCTGGAGACCCACGCGGCGATGGCCTGGATGGAGGACGGGCGGCTGGTTGTGCGGTCCAGCACGCAGGTGCCGTTCCTGGTGCGCCAGGCGCTGGCCGACCTGCTGGGCCTGGCGCCGAAGCAGGTGCGCGTGCTGTGCGAGCGGGTGGGCGGCGGGTTCGGCGGCAAGCAGGAGATGCTGGTCGAGGACATCTGCGCCTTCGCGGCGCTCCGGCTGGGCCGCCCGGTGCAGTTGGAGCTGACCCGCGCCGAGCAGTTCGCCGCGACGACCACGCGGCACCCGATGCGCGTCACGGCGCGGGTTGGCGCCACGCGGGACGGGGTGCTGACGGCGCTGTCGCTGGACGTGGTGGCCGACGCCGGGGCCTATGGCAACCACAGCGCCGCCGTGCTGGACAATGCGTGCGGCTCGGCCCTGGCGGCGTACCGCTGCGCCAACAAGGCGGTGGACGCCGTTGCGGCCTACACCAACACGGTGCCGGCTGGCGCGTTCCGCGGCTACGGGCTGAGCCAGACGCTGTTCGCCATGGAGCAGGCGGTCGACGCGGTGGCGCGGGGGCTGGGCATCGACCCCTTCAAGTTCCGCCGCCGCAACATGGTCCGGCCGGGCGATCCGCTGGTGGGCGCGCATGCCGGGTTGGACGACGTGGAGTTCGGCAGCTACGGGCTGGACCAGTGCCTGGACCTGGTGCAGCGGGCCTTGGCCGACGGCGAGGGATTGCCCGTGCCACCGGGCGACGAGTGGCGGGTGGGCGAAGGCATGGCCATGACCATGATCGACACCGCGCCGCCGTTCGGCCACCGGGCGGAGTCGCGGCTGTTCCTGGCGGCGGATGGCGGGTTCGACCTGCACGTGGGCACCGCGGAGTTCGGCAACGGCACGTCGACCACGCACCGGCAGGTGGCGGCCTGGGTGCTGGGGACGGTGCCGGGCCGCATCCGGCTGCGGAAGTCGGACACGGACTTGGT
>JAABUQ010012668.1_pt1 | contig 10423 bp, 15 predicted proteins | sample 5560001 | NCBI WGS metagenome assembly JAABUQ01 (sample SAMN10711888, study PRJNA513371) | rock metagenome | isolation source: Antarctica rocks | place: Antarctica: Victoria Land, Finger Mt nord | collected 2015-12-18 | reverse complement strand
GTGAGCGCGTCGAGCGCCGTCAGCACCACCATCCTGGCCTTCTCGCCGGCCGGGCGCGCGCTGCGGCGCTTGGCGCTGCCCTACGACGACACCCACCCCGCGCCGCAAAACCTCACGGTGGATGGGCGCCACGACCGCGCGCTGCTGATCGTCCCCGACCCGCTGGGCGCCACGACGCGGACGGCGCAGCTCGTCGGGCTGGACGCCGGTCGCCTGCGGCGGGCGTGGCAACACCAACTCGCCTACGTGCCGAGCCAGGTGCGGCTCGACGAGCGGCGCGGGTGGCTGTGGCTGCTGGCCCCCGGCGGCCGGGCCACCGTGGTCTCGGTCGTCGACGGCAGCCCGGTGCGCGTCGTCCCGCTGACGGACGCGCGTCCGACGGAGTGGACGCAGGATCCCGACCTGACCATCGACCCAGGCACAGGGACGGGGTACGTGAGCTGGTGCGGCGGGGCGGCCGGCGATCCTGTGCTCTGCCACGTGGACCGCCTCGACCCGCGCACGGGGACGCGCGCGACGACCCCCGCCGCCGGCGCGGCCGTCCTGGCCATCGCGCCCGCGCGCGGCCTGTACGTGACTATGGAGCCCGACGCGGCCAGCCACCTGGTGGCGCGCCGGCTGCGCGACGGTCAGGCCCTGGCCACCGTGGCGGACCTGACCGCGCTGAGCGGCGGCGCGGGTGTCACCCTCGCGGCGCTGGCGGCCACCCCCGCCGGGCCGCCCATCGCGACGGCGGACACTAGGCGCGCGGCGCTGCTGGCCCTCGATATGACGGTCTCCGCGCCCAACGACGTGAGCGGCGCGCGGACCACGGATGGCGTGGTCCTGCTGACGCTCATCCCGACGGGCGCGGGCGGCGTGGCGCGTTAGGGCTGCTAGGGCTGCAAGGGGGAGATCAACGCCCCCCCCGAGGCGGGGGAAAAGGGACGGGACGGCATGCATCGCCGTTCCCCTCCCCCTCCATAGCGGACATGCGCACGAAAATCATGCGCTAATAATAGGTTGCGAAGGTAAACCGTTCTCATAATAGCCGCTCATAACGAAAAAACATATACCTCGCGGGGCCATATTTGCCCCTTTTGCGCTTGATATTGTCACTACGTAGATAGTATAATTAGGGGGTGAGGGGGGAGAGGCCCCCGGCACCTCTAAGGACGACGAACGGCGGGAGGGCCTTCGGGCCGAACGTGCAGCGGACGAGACGAGGGCAGAGCCGGCGGCTAGGGGGCCTCTCCCCACCCCCACCATCGGGAGCGGCAGGCTCCTCTGGACGACGGAGCGATGAAGGAGCATCGAGACATGGCACGGCGACACCGGCGACACCATCCGCGGGCGACCGTCCGCAGAACCGGGCGCTATACATTCGAGACCACCAGCGGCACGCGGCCCGGGCTTATGCACGCGCAGGATGTGCTGCACCTCACCTGCACGTGTGAAGCCGGGCAGGAGGGCATCCGGTGCTGGCACCTGGTGCGCGCGCTCCTGTGGGAGCAGGGCTATCGGGCCATCGCGAAGAAGACGGCGCGCGGCGCGCGCGCTTGACACGCAGAGCCACCGGCGGGAGATGACGGCTCCCGCCGGTGGCGTTCACCACGGAAGGACACACTCACATGAGCATCACGACCGCAGCGACCCCCAGTGTACCGCACGCGACCGGCAGCGGGCCGGTCGGCTATCAACACCGCGCGCGGCTGCGCTGTCCGCGCTGCTTCGCCGCCACGCCGCAGGCGACCGACCCTTACGGCGCGGCCGTCGTCACCGTCCCGCGCGTGGCGCCGGCCCTGGTCGTCGCCACGCGGCGCTGCGCCGACTGCGGCGCGGCGATCCCCGTACCGGGCCTGTTCGGCCTCGGGCGCGTCGCCGCGACCAACGGCGCCGTTGCCCTGTGCGAGGCCGACCGCGGCGGGGCCAACCCCATCCGGCTGCTCACGCGCCACTGGACGGGCGATTGGGGCGCCATCGGCGAGGACGACTACGGCCTCAACGAGGACGCCATCAGGGACGACGCCCGCCTGCTGAGCGTCTACTCCACACCGAGCGGACAACGCCTCTGGATCGTCACCGAGGCCGGCCGGCAGGCGACGACATTGCTTTTGCCCGAGGAAGATTAGAGGCACGGAGGCGCGGGGGGATGGTCAGCCGGACGGCCGCCCCCCCCGGCGCCCTAACGTGTCACGAGAGGTGAAAGGTGAAAGGGGACACCATGATGATGGCCACGACGATGACGGACCGGCAGCGAGCGGCGGTGCAAGCGGCCGAGGCACGGCTACGGGCGGCGCAACGCGCCGAGGCGGCGCGCATCCTTCAGGCGGTCGCGCACGCGTACAACTTCACGCCGGCCCAGCTGCGCAGCCCGAGGCGACCGTCGGAACTCGCCGAGGCGCGGCAGGTGGCGATGTTCCTGATGCGAACGGAGGCGCGCGCGACGGTTGAGGAGATCGGCCGCGCGCTGGACCGGCATCACTCGACTGTCCTGCACGGCGTAGCGGTGATCGCCGCGCGCCAGGAGCGCGACCGGCCCTTGCGCTGGACGGTGGACGCGATCCGGGCGGAGTTGGATCGAGAGGCGATCTGAGGAGACGAGCGCGGACGCGGGACGCACGTTTCCGCGTCCGCGCCTTGATAAGGAGGGGCAAGCATGAAGACAGGCATAAGGGGCAGAGGACGCGGGTGTGCAGATAGGCCTGTTGCCCACTCTCGCGCGCGCTACTATAGAGTAGCACGCGCGCGAGGGAGGGAGAGGGCGCCAATGCCGCTGACCATCGAGGGCACGACGTATTACACCACGGCCGAGGCGGCCGCCGAGCTGGGCCTGAGCCAGGCGGCGGTGCGGTACGCGATCGCGCGGGGGACGCTGGAGCACGCGGTGATCAACGCGCGGCTCAACATGGTGTCGCAGGCGAGCATTGAGCGGTACCGGCGCGAGCGCCTGGGGCAGGCGGGCCGGCCGCCGGGGAGGCGGAATAAGCCGAAGAGTTCGCCGTCCACACCAGACGATGCGCCGACGCCGACGCGGGAGGGAGCCCGATGACGACGGTCTATCGCGGCTATACCGACCAGGCGCAGGCGGGACCCGAGGCGGCGATCCTCGTCTACGCGGAGGACCGCCCGGCCTACAAGCTGCGCCAGATGATCGTGCATAGCCCGTCGGGGATGGCGTGGGGCTACGGCGGCAGTGGCGCGGCCGATCTTGCACTCTCGATCCTGGCCGACCACCTGGGCGAGGCCGACGCCATCACCGCGTACGAGCGGTACGACCATGCCCTCGCAAAGGAGATACAGCGCACGCGGGCGTGGATGCTGCACCAGGATTTCAAGTGGTGCTTCATCGCTCCGCTCGACCAGGGTAGGGGCTGGACAATTACAGGGGAGCAGATCGCGGCCTGGCTCGCTCCCCGGTTGCCGGAGATCGAGCGGGCACACCGGGAGCGCCGGGCGCTCGGGTTGATCGGCCATCGCGTTGTGTTGGACGACGGCCGCACGGTTGATGTGCGGGACGTTGACGGCGACGGTGTGGATCTCCGCCTCGTCGTTAACTCCCCTCGCGCGGGGGCATGGTCCCGCGTCGACCTGGCGCGCGTGGTGCGCGACGTAGGACCGCTCCCCGCTGACGACGAGTAGCCGGATCACGCGCGACGACCGCGCCGAGTAGGAGTCGTCGGGCTTACCGCTTGCCCCTGGGCGGCGCGAGTAAGAGAGTGAGAGTGGGTAGTGGCTTGTGGACCGACGAGAGCGGGAGGAGTTGACACCGATGACGGCACAGACACAGATCGCGGCGGCGTGGCGCCGCCTGCGGCGCTGGTGGTACCACGAGACCGACACGCGCCGTTACGACCAGTCCCAGGGTGTGCTGGTGCAACGCGGGTTGTGGCGGGTCGGCGACGCCTACTACGCCTATGACTACGACGCTGTTGAGGGCGTGCGGCGCACGGTGGACGTGCCTGGCGGCCTGCTGCGCGAGGTGGACCCTCTCAGCGGCACCTTCGTGCGTGGGGGGCGCATCATCGCGAGCGGCTACGTCATCGACGGCGACGGCCGCATGCGCCGCGAGGTGGACATCATCAAGGCCGAGGCCGGCATCTCGGCTGCGGGCGGCGAGGAGGGGCGATGAAGCCGCCTGCGCGCCATGACGGGAGTCGCGCGGTGGTGCTGGCCAGCGCCGCCGTGGTCCCCATCGTGGAGGAGGACGAGGACGAGCGCGGGGCCTGGGGCGAGGGGCACCTACACCTCGTCTACCGCAGCTGGCTGCCCCCCCGCGACACGCTGACCCTCGACGCGACCCCCGAGGCCCTGCTGTATCACCACACGCCGTACCCCCCCTGCACCTACCGCTGGCGCGACATCGTGAGCACCTCTCCCGACGAGGACCTGCTCGGCGTGCCGTGCTTCCGCCTCCGCCTCTGGTTGCCCGCCGCCGTGGACCAGACGCCCGGCGTCCAGCCGGGTCGCTGGGAGAGCGCGCGCCTGCCGGCCACGCGCGCCGTCGTCGACCTGGTCAACCGGCACACCCCGCACCTCCCCTATATCTGGGTGCCGGCCGCCAGCGCCTATGGCGGCTACGCACGGCACGACCGGTCGAGCGTCGTCGCACCGGACTGGGGGCGAGACCCGCGCACCCGCATTGCCCGTTGGTTCCGGGACTACATCTGGGACACCGACCGGTGAGAGGCGGCCCTTTTCCCCTCGCAGGAGAGGCGTTGATCAACGCCCCTTGCCAGGGTGAAAAAGGGGGCAGGCGGGCAGGGGGAGCAGGCCACATCCCTGGACGGTCACGCCTGAGATGTGGTAGCATACCGGCCAGGACACCATCGCGCTGGCCCCTCGCTACCCTCTGACCACCCCCTCATCCCGGCACGGACCCCGGTGCCCACCCCTCGCGTCGCGCCCACTAATCATGCGATACGACCAGATGGAGTGTGCGCCATGTCCATCTTTCCCATCTTTCCCATCTTCCCCACCGCCCCACCGCCCGACCGCCCGACCGCCCGACCGCCCGCGCAATGATGCTCGACGACTTACGCCTGCAGCTCCAGGGACACTCTGACACCGGCGACGACGCCGAGGCCTGGATCGACGGCGACGCGCTCTACGTTGCCATCCGCCTTTGCCTGCTCGTGCGGGATCAAGGCTGCGACTATAGGCACAGTGTCGAGGCCGAGCATCTCTTCGGCAATCTCATCGCCGCGTACGCGCGCCAGGGGGCGTATGCGCTCGTGCAGCGGGGCCGGTCCTTCTATCATGCCCCGAGCCTGATCGAGGCCGCAGGCGGCGCGTCCTGGTAGGCCGCTCCAGAGCTGGAATAAGGTCAGCGTTGCTCGTAGCTCCGTTACTGACTATGAAAAGGCGGATGGCTATAACAAGGGGGTTAGGGCGAGGCATCCAGCAGCATGGCGTCGTCACAGGGAGGCGGGTTGCCAAGGCACTGCAATGGTCGAGGGGAAAGGAGGCGCACACGGTACATCATCGCGGCATCCGCTTCGACCTGCGCCAGAGGAGTTGCAGGGACAGGGATCATCGGGCCAATGACGGGTAGGTGCCAGACTGCTGTCCGTAGCGCGTCGCTCAAGACTGAGTGGGGAGAGGAAGGCGCTTGCAAGCGCAGCGCCAGTGCTCGATGTTGGCGCTGCATACGCGTCCAATACCGATCAAAGGATATACCGGGGGCAAGGCCAGGAAAGGGCACGTCGGCGATGCCAAGATGGCCAGCCCTCGCTTGCATCGATAGCGGGGAGGACAGAGGGCAGGTGGTCCAGCTGCTTAGCGCACACGGGTATTCAACCCATGAGGTCCGTGTCACCGTCCACACGGAGAACAGGGCGACGCCGCGCACGCGCACGATGCGGCCAATCCACTCCTGAGGATGAGAGTTGAGTCCTGCTTCAATCTCTCCAATAGAGTATACAAGCTCCGGACCGCTCGTTACAGAACGCTCGAGGGCGACAGTGCCGGCAACGAGGAGGATGATCAAACCGGCGGCAACAAAAGCGAAGCGACGTTGCATTTATGCTAGTGTAGCCAATGCAGAGCAATATGTCTAGGCCTTCGTCACACCGTCATCATGGCTAGTATGATCGTCACACCAACAATGGCGTCTCCTCAACGAATTTACCTCGACCAAGTGAACGCTAGGAGGCACTTAGAGAAGTCATCGCCGACAAGCTGAGTTGCGCTGACCCTCTCGCGCTGACCCTCTCGCGCTGACCCTCTCGCGCTGACCCTCTCATAGGCATACAATATGTAAATAGCAGCATGCCTGTCGTCGCATCAATGACAACGCCGCCCTTGAAAATACTGCCTTGGGGCAGTTGCTCATGGACGTGTCCGCGGCCATATAGGGCTATCAACGTCCGATTCGTTATGGTTCCTATCGCTTCGACCCAATAGACCTGCCCCATTAGGTGGGGTGCAACGGGTGCGCCGGTAGCCCTCATGACGGCGACCAAGTTAGTATGACTGACGTGTGTGATACGCCACGGATGCCCTGTTCGGGCCACTGGAAGAAACCGGAGGGCACCCGTACGAACCGTCGTGAGCGACGGATGCCCTCCTACGCCCTCTATGCCATCCCATGAGGTGAACGACCGGTGCTCTTGCTGGTAGGCCGATAGGCCTGACATAGCGATCAACATAGCCGTTGTCCCGAAAAGAAGCAATACGATACTGACAACCCGAAGTCGAGTACGCATGGTGATGTCCTCGCGGTACTGGTCTAAACGGTGGGATGATGGCCTAGAATAAGCGAAGCTGTGTACGACTTCGTGTCGCACACAGCTTCGCTTATTCTAGGCCAATGTGGAGATGCCGGGACGGTTTTACGACCGTCCCGGCCGCAGCCGTAAGCTATCCTACTGTGTTCTGATGCAGTCCTCCAAGGAACTCGCCACCGAGTCCTGGCTGCTCATGCACCATTGGATGCCCGGAGTCGCGTAATCCTTCGCTTGGTTGTACGACAGCGCAAAGGCGCCGGTATGAACCGGAAACCCGTACGTTGCGAAGTTCGATTCGTTGATGAAATAGGTGGTGATGGTGTCCGGAATAGGGAGGCAGTAGCCGGACACGGGTTGCGCGATCTGTTTTCCGCCGCCGCTGCTGACGAGATACGGCGTCCCCTGCGTGATTGAGTCGCTACAGGCGAGTGCAGCGGTGGGGTGCAGCACGGACGGCGCTTGTGCGCCTACCAAGGGGATGGTTGCTGCCGCGACGAGGGCAGCGGCCTTCAACTTACTAAACATTACGCATCTTCCTTTCCGATCTTCTCTCTATGCTTACGTGGTCTAATGGCAGCACCTACTAACTCAAATGCAGGTGCGCATGCTCACGGTTTGCCGTAGCAGCGGGCTGCGGCTGCAGCAAAGGGCTGACACAGGACCCCGACGATGGCTCGTCCCGACAGCCAGTCGACAGTGGCCATCGGGACCGCCGGGTGCGCTTCGAGCCACCGAAGCTTTCGCCCTGTCTCACTTAACTAGATGCCCACGCCGCCCCTTTATACGAACATATGTTCTATTAAAGGAGGCGAAGCCGCGCTCCATTATCCGCAGAGACGAGGCTGGCCACTGCCGCCTCGGCGCGACGACGGGTCCGCTCGACGGCGCGCGTCGTGACCCCAAGGCGGCGGGCGACCTTCTCCGCCGGTAGGTCATCGACGTAGATCGCTTCCAGTACCCGCGCTTGCAGCGGCGTGAGGGACGCCAAGAGGTCGCGCGCGACGAGGTCGAGCACGAAATCGTCAGCGGGGTCGGGCAACGCATTGGCGCGGTCCTCGTCGAGGCTCACCGTCGCCTCTTGCCCGACCTGGCGCTGCAAGCCGCGGAAATGCCAGGGCAGCGAGGATTTGACGTAGCCGCCGAAGGGGACGCGCCGCGCGCGGTCGTAGCGCTGGAGCGCGATCAGGAACGCGCAGCGCGCCTCTTGCCACAGATCGTCGCGGTCCCAGAGGCGAAAGCAGTCCCCGTGGGCCAGGTACGAGCGCCGCACGGTGCGGGCTAGGAGCGGGCGGTAGCGTTGCAACAATTCCCAGGTAGCCGCGTGATCTCCGTCGCGCGCGCGATCGACTAAGACCGCGATGTCAGCGTCGGTCGTGTCGTGCTCAGACGTCCGCTGTGCGTCCATGATCCATCCCTCTCTCCTTTCCGTTGGGCGATGGAGGACGAGCGTGCCGTCCTACTACAGTAGATGCAGGAATGGCCGGCGCATGCGAACATGTATCTCTTCTCCAACCCGCCGAGGGCGGCATCCGACCGTCGTGGCGGCTGTCCCGTCTGTTCCTGTCTTGCTGCCTGCGGAGGAGCGCGCGTGAGCAGTGCTGGCCGCATGGCCCCGCCCCGGCCCTGACGCCCTCCGGGATAACTCCCTCTGACCAACTTGCCAGCCCGATTGACCCTCCGTGCTATCATTATGCCGGTGCTACCTACTAAGATGGTGGTGACCTATGGAACAATAGGCGCTCGGAGGAGATGACCGATGCGTAACACCAGGCCGCGTACACCCGCGCAGTCCGACGACCACGCGGCCAGCGTCTCGTCGGCTGCCGCGCGCTTCATCCAGTGCCGCGTCCCGACGGCGTTGTACGAGTGGATGCGGCTGCAGGGGTTCCTGACGCGACGCAGCATGAACAGCATCGCCCTGGCGGCCGTCGCGGCGTACCGCGCCGAGGTGGAGGCCGGCCGGATCGTGCCGGAGCGCGGCGCGCCCGAGCGCGGGGAGATGGTGAAGTACAACGTGCGCGTCGGCGACGAATTGCACGAGTGGCTGCGCACGACCGCGTTCTACGCGCGCACGTCGATCAATGCCCTGGTCGTCGCCGCGCTCACCCGCGCTCACGCGGTGCACCCCGAGCGGGAGGGCGCGCCGTGATCGAGCATCCACCGCCCTCCTGGCAGCCCCTCTCTCAGCTCCTCCGTGTTGCCGCGCTGCTCGACGGCCTATGGGAGGTGGCGGAGCAGCAACGCGCGCTGCTGGAGGGGGTTCGGCAGCAGCCCTACGCGCTCACTGCCGACACGATGGATGGCGTGCGCGAAGGCGTTACGGCGCTGCACGACCGGGTGCGGATGGTTGCGGATCAACTTCAGCAGTGGACGACGCAGGACCCGACGGGCACCGAGCGACGGGAGATCGCGCGCACTGCGGCGCGTCTGGAGCGGCTGCGGCAGGTCGGCAGCGCGATCCTGGCGCTGACCGACGACTAACAGCCTGTCCGAAAAGTGGTAGTTATGGTAAAGTAGAAGGAGCGTCGTGGCCTTCACGGCGTCTCCGTCCTTTTCCTTCCGCGACTGAAAGACTCCTGCCCATGACATCGCTCCCTGCTGACCCTGCGCTCCCTGCGTCCCCTGCTGCTCCGAAAGATGACCCGACGATCTGGCGTGCGGATGACGTGCTGTGGGCGCGCCTCGCCCCCCTGTTGGTGGTGGTCAAGCCCCGCACGAAGCCGGGCCGGCCTCGCACGAACGACCGTCCCCTCTTCGAGGGCGTGATCTGGGTGCTGCGCACCGGCGCCCAGTGGAGCGCCCTGCCCCGTGAGTTCGGACCCAAGTCCACCGTGCATGATCGCTTCCAAGAATGGGTGCGGGCGGGGGCGTTCGCCCGCGCCTGGACCCTCCTCTTAGAGGAGTACGATGAGTTCGTGGGCCTCGACCTCCACTGGCAATCCGCCGACGGCTGCTTGGTCAAAGCGCCGCTCGGCAAAAAAGGGGGCCCGGAGAAGCTGAATGCACGGGCAGCAACCCCACCGATCGGGGCAAATGCGGCACCAAGCGCCATCTGTTGACCGAGGGCACGGGTGTGCCCGTGGCCTGCATCGTGTCCGGGGCCACTCGCACCGACATGAAGAAGCTCGATGCGCTGCTCGATGCCCTCATGGTCGAGATGCCCCCGGTGCCCGACGAGACCCCGGACGAGGAGCGTCCCCAATTGTCCCTGGATCGGGGCTACGATTATGACGCCTGTCGGGACACGGCCCGCGCGCATGGCTATGTCCCCCCTATCCCCCCCAAGGCCAGCGCCGCCCAGCCCTTGCCCCCGCCCGGTGACCCCGCCCGCCATCCCCCCCGGCGCTGGGTCGTTGAAGTCGCCCATGCCTGGTTCAACCGCTTCCGCCGCCTGCTCATCCGCTGGGAGAAGAAGGCGGACAACTACCTCGCGTTGGTGCAACTCGCCGCCGTCCTCATTGTGTATCGCAAGCTCCGCCATGCCCACCTACTTTCCGGATAGGCTGTAAGGGGATGCTGCACGCACCAAGGGGCCCTCTCTTGCACCGAGGCTCGAACCCGAGCAGCAGTGAGGGAGTGAGGGAGCCTTTTCTTTCTCCCCTGCCGCCCTGATCGTCCTGCCGCCCTGATCGTCCTGCCGCCCTGATCGTCCTGCCGCCCTGATCGTCCTGCCGCCCTGATCGTCCTGCCGCCCTGATCGTCCTGCCGCCCTGATC
>JAABUQ010012667.1_pt1 | contig 10425 bp, 8 predicted proteins | sample 5560001 | NCBI WGS metagenome assembly JAABUQ01 (sample SAMN10711888, study PRJNA513371) | rock metagenome | isolation source: Antarctica rocks | place: Antarctica: Victoria Land, Finger Mt nord | collected 2015-12-18 | reverse complement strand
TGCGGCCCGATCCGCCCCATATCCTGCGCCAGATCATAGGAAACATAATAGCAGCGATCTACTCCCAGAACTGGCCCCAGCCCGGCGACAGTGGCGGCAAGAACCGCTTCCGGGTGCGGGGTTTCCAGTACTGTCTGCGCAATCCGGCTGAGCAAGGTTTCGCGCTCCGCCTGCCGCAAGCCCTCAAACAACAAAACGCGGATTTCTTCATCGGCGGCTTTGCGCTCGGTAATATCGCGCGAGTTGACCACAATGCCGCCAATGCTTGGGTCATGCAGCAGGTTGGAAGGTATGGATTCCATGTGCCGCCATGAACCGTCTTTGTGGCGTATACGGAACTCAATCGGCGGGTGCAGGCCCGGTGTTTGCAGCACGGCGGCAAACGCTTCCCCCACGCGCGCCACATCTTCAGGATGCAGAACATCAAAGATTGGCTGCCCCACAGTCTCGCTGGGATGATAGCCCATAATGCGCTCTTCCGAAGGGCTTTTGTAAAGCACCGTGCCGTCGTCGGCTAGGACAGTGATAATATCGCTGGCATTCTGCACCAGCGACCGGAAGCGCTCTTCGCGCGCGCGCAGGGCGAGGTCGGCTTCTTTGCGGCCCGTAATGTCGCTCATCACTGCCAATGCGCCTAGCTGTCTGCCGCCGCCGTCAACCACCAACGCCGCCGTGCTGTCCACCCAGAGCCGTGTTCCGTCGGGCTGCTCCAGCAGATGTTCGCGGTGCAATGTCGGCGCTTCGCCTGCCAGAACCCGCGCCAGCGTCTTCTGCTCCGGCGGGGTCGGCCTGCCATCCGGGTCTAGAATGCGGTGGGAACGCTGGTTTTCGGGTTTTCCCTGCCTGAGCGAATGGCCCCAAATGCGTTCTGCTTCCTGGTTGGCATACGAAATCGTGCCGTTCATCTCGCTGAGCACCACGCCGACCGGGGCCGTGTCCATGACCGCGCGCAGCCTTGCCTGCGCTTCTTCCGAGCGGGCGAGCAGGCGCCGGTTGCCTGTCAGCGCCTCTATGCCCCGAATAATCATCACTCCAACGCCGAGGAAGAACAGCAGCTGAAGCATATCTGCCACGCTTTTGCCCGCCAGCGTCTGCGTGGGCAGCATGACAAAGTAGGCCGTGAAGACCAGCGACAGCCCCAATGTCCACAATCCCGGCCCGCGCCCGCCCAGCCATGCCGCCAGCGCAATCCCCACAAAAAACAGCGTGGTGTACGCGCGCGGCGAGCCGAAGCCGGGGTGGCCGATCAGCCAGCTTTGCATCCCCGCCAGCGCCCAGGTAATGAGCGCCACCAGCAGAGGGGCGGCAGCGTAAGAAAGGAGGATAGTCGCGCGTTGTCGTTTCATAAGCGGTGGGAGAAGTTTTGATTTGGAAGCGCACCAAATACTCGATTGGCCTATTTTACCATGGTTTTTGCCTGCTGTCCTGTTTTCAGAGATGCCGCGCTCGTCTCAACAAGACATGGCACCGGCAGGCAAAGCGAACTTTTTAGCTTTTCTGCGTCCTTCGCGCAGCACTCCTCCCGCACCCGCCCGACCCAATCACACCGCAAACCAAGCTGGGCTTTTCGGGCCTCAAGACGACCCGTCCCTCACGTCAACGCTGTGTCCCCCTCTGCCTTTTGCCTTTTCCAAGGCGGATTGAGCGTGTGCCAACGACGGACGGTTTTAGGCCATCGTTGGTATGCGCTCTAAACGCCGCCGCCACGCGGCAGGAAAGCGGGGGCGACACGCAGAACTTACCCACGCGCGGCAGGCAGGTTGCCGCTGTTAAACCGCACCAATTTTGCCCAGTCTATTTGGCCCTGCGGATTGCAGAACTCAGCAATCAAATCGCGGGTGAAGCGGTTGTAGGCGCTGCTTTTCTCCAAAAGATAGCGGGCGTCGTGCTTTTGGGCTTCGTACCCAATCGGCTCCACCATATCCATGTAGAGAGTGGGAAAGCCGGACACGAAATGCCAGAAGCTTTGCCCGCCAAGTTTTAGGTATTCGCCGTTGTTGACAGTCTTGAACTTGCCGTAGCAGATGCCGAGCACAGGCTGAACGCTGGCCGTTTGAGAGGATTGTTTCAGCACGTGCACAGCCGCCCGGAAGCGCAGCCGCAGGTCATTGTATTGGGAGTGGTTGCCCCAATGAGGCCCGGATTTGATGGCAACAAGGTAGCGGACACCCTCGCGCGTCAGTTCCAAGTCTAGCCCTTCCGTAGAAGACTTGTGGCCCTCGGAGGTGACTTCGGCCACGTAAATCGCCAGCCCCTCTAGAAATTGCCCAAATGGTTCTTCGCGAGCGAAGGCAAAATGAGCATCCAAGATGGAAGCAATCACATCGTGAGCCATGCCACGGTTTGCCGTCCGCAGGAGGAAAGGGTCTGCACGATCCAAAAGATCGGTGAGGGTGAAAGTTTCAAGTTCGCCTAAACGTGCGCTGTCAAAGCGATCAATGTAGTCGCGGGTATAGCGCGTAATAAGAGCAAGGGTTTCTTCTATAGTCATTGCAGTCTCGGTTTGGTGACACCAGGCAGTGTGGTCCCGACCATTCTGCATAGGCAGAGAGTTTCCCTGCATTTGGGAGCGGGCGCAAAAATTGCGCCTTTAGAAAGTCGGACGGATTGCAAGAAAGCTACGATACGGTTGTGATTGGGGCGGGGCACAACGGACTGGTTTGCGCGTGTTATCTGGCGAAGGCGGGGCATAAAGTGCTGGTGCTGGAGCGGCGGGCGGTGGTGGGCGGGGCGGTCGTCACGGAAGAAGTGTGGCCGGGCTACAAGATAGACCTGGGTTCATCGGTGCATTTGATGATCCACCAAACGCCGATTGTGCGCGAGCTGGGCCTGGAACAGTATGGCCTGCACTACATTGAAATGGACCCGTGGGCGGCATTCCCGCTGGGCGACGGCAGGGCGATCTGCTTCCACCGGAGCCTGGACAAAACGTGCGAAAGCATTGCGCAAGTCTCGCCGCAGGACGCCGACGCGTACCGGGACTTCGTGCAGCGGTGGCTGCCGGTGACGCGGGGCGTGTTTCAAGCATTCCAGAAGCCGCCGACGATGGCAAGCTTCGGGCGGCATGTCATCTTCGCCAAATCACCGGGGCGCAATAGCACGGATGCCCTGCGCATGATTGTCTCGGGGTATGGCAGGCTGCTGCACGAAACATTTCACACGACCGAGATGCGGGCGGCGATGGGCTGGCTGGCGGCGCAAAGCGGCCCCCCGCCCACCGAGCCTGGAACCGGCCCATTTGCGGCGTGGTGGGGGGCGGTGCATGAGTCGGGGGCCAAGCGCGCGCAGGGCGGGTCGGGCAGGCTGACAGTGGCGCTGAGGCGCGCGCTGGAAGCCCTCGGCGGCACAGTGCTCACCGAGGCGCCTGCGGAGAAGATCGTGGTGGAAGGGCGGCGCGCCGTGGGCGTGCGGGCGGGGGGCCAGGAGTACGCGGCCAAATCGGTGGTGGCTGCCTGCCATGTCAAGACGACATTTGACAAGCTGCTCGCGCCGGAAGACGTGCCGCCCGACCTCGCCCACCGATTGCAGTCGGTGAACGTAGGCAACGGGTTCGGCATGACTGTGCGCTGCGCGGCCTCCGCCTTGCCCGACTACGGGCAGGGCCAGCCTTCCGAAGTGCATCACGGCATGCAGCTCTTGTGCCCCACCCCGGAGTTTCTCACCGATGCCTATGCAGACTATGTCGGCGGCAGGCCGTCGGCCAAGCCGCCCGTGCTCGCCATGACGTTTTCGGCCATTGACGGCACGCTCGCGCCCCCCGGCAAGCACATCGTGCAATTGTGGGCGCAATACTTTCCCTACAAGCGTCGCGACGGCAAATCCTGGGACGACGAGCGCGAAACGGTGGCGGACAGCATCTGTGAGACACTGTACAGTTATGCCCCCAACATGCGCGGGGCCATAGAAAAGCGCTTTATCCAGACGCCGCTAGACTTGGAACGGACGCTGGGCCTCATCAACGGCAACGTCATGCACATAGAAATGTCGCTGGACCAGATGTTTGCGTTCCGCCCGCTCCCCGAGTTGTCCGAGTACAAGACCCCAATTGCCGGGCTGTTCCTGACGGGAGCCAGCACGCACCCCGGCGGCGGCGTGTTCGGGGCATCGGGCATCAGCACGGCAAAGGTGGTGGGGGCGGCGTTGCGCAAGGAGCGCGGCAAATGACGGGCGGAAGCGAGAGGGAAAGTGTCTACTTCCTCCAAGGCCAGGGAAACCGAATACGCACGCGTAGTGTTCTATTGACGGCACGCAGCATCTTCGATGCCTCACGGTTATGTGGGTCAAGTTTCAGGGATTGCTCAAATGCTTCTTTGGCGGCCACCGCCGCAGGGCGCGACTTTTCAAGTAAGGCGCGCATAAAAAGATGGACACCTAAAGCCGTCCAAGCCTTAGCGTGTTTGGGATCGAGGCTGAGAACTTGCTGGTACTCAGCAATTGCCTCGTCATATCTTTCCCGCACGCCAAGCAGGTTTGCGGGGCGATAGCGTGCCGCCGGCCACTGCGGCGCAAGATGAACAGCCTCCTGGAAAGCCAGCACAGCAGCCTCGGCTTCCTCATTGTCACACAAGGCGTTGCCAAGATTAAAGTGTGCTTTCGCGAATGTCGGGTCAAGCCGCACCGCCTCGCGCTGCTCATCAAGGGCGGCTTTGACATTGCCTTGCAGCAAAAGCGCGATGCCTAGATTGGTGTGCGCAATGGCGTGCTTGGGGTTAAACTCAAGAGCCTTGCGATAGTGGGCGACAGCAAGAAACAAGTCGTCTTTTGCTTGGTAGGCCAGCCCCATGTTGGAGTAAGCAGAAGAGCATCGCGGGTCGTATTTCAGTTCCGCCCGATAAGCAGAGATTGCTTCATCATAGCGCCCCAACCGCTTCAAAGCACTACCGAGGTTTGCGTAGGTGAGGCGCAACTCTGGTTTGAGACGGATGGCTTCGCGATACTCGGCAACAGCTTCTTCCAGGCGTTCCTGCTTGCTGAGCAAATGCCCCAGGTTGTTATGGGCAAGGGCATAATCAGGCTTGACAAGCAAAGCCGCACGATATTCCGCTTCGGCTTCCTGCATACGTCCGGCTTCAGACAAAGCAAAACCTTTGTTCAGATGTTCTTTTGCAAGCGCCTGTGCAGGGTCAACCATGTCTTACTATTCGCTAGGAAGCAAGGTCTTTCCTGTGCGCTGTGCAGAGCCGCCCGGAACGAGGCGATAGCAACAGCGAGACGCAAACAAGTTCCAAAGAAACCCTCTCGCCGTCCGTCCAAAACGCCGATACTAAAGGGGGCCTGTTTGCTGCATAAGGCAGCACCGCCCCCTTAATCAGAGTTTGGTGTCAGGAGGGACTTTCCGTGGCGACATTTGTATATAACGCAGTAGACCCGACAGGCCGCGCCATCAAAGGCAAGGTGGATGCGGACAACGAGCAGATTGTTCTCGCCAAGCTGCACGAGCAGCACTTCCATATTGTCTCAGTCAATGAGGCCCGCGCGGGCATGAAGATTGCCATTGCCGGCAAGGCGGGCAAGGTCAAACTGCAATCATTGGTGGTGTTCTCGCGCCAGTTCGCGACCATGATTGATGCGGGCATTCCCATCATCAAGTGCCTGGACATCCTAGAAAACCAGACCAAAGACGAGGTGCTCAAAGCGGTCATCAATGCGACCCGCAAAGATGTCAAAGGCGGGCTGTCGCTGACCGACGCCATCTCCAAGCACCCGGCTGTCTTTTCCAAGCTGTACGTCAACATGATCCGCGCGGCGGAAATCGGCGGTATTTTAGACGTCATTTTGGATAGACTGGCAGGATTCTTGGAGAAGGAGATGGAAATACACGGCAAGATCAAGTCGGCCATGATGTACCCGACCATTGTGCTTGTCTTTGCATTTATCATGGTGGCGGCACTGCTGACGTTTGTGCTGCCTAAGTTCAAGGAAATCTTCTCGTCCATGAACGTGGACATGCCGCCGGTGACCCAGGCATTGTTTGATGCGAGCGACTGGTTTCGGGCGTACTGGTATGTGGTTGTGCTGCTGGGCTTCGCCGGCTCGGTGGCGTTTAAGCAGTACGACAAGACCACCAAGGGCCACTACAACATTGATAAAATCAAGCTGAAGCTGCCGATTATCGGGGACTTGTCACTGAAGCTGAGCATCTCGCGGTTCACGCGCACCTTTGGAACACTGATCGCATCGGGCGTTCCTATGATGCGCTCCATGGAGATTATCGGCGAAACATCAGGCAATGCAGTCCTGGCGGAAGCGGTTGCCAATGCACGCGTGTCTATCCGCGAAGGGGCTAAAATCAGCGCGCCGCTCGCCTCGTCGGGCTTGTTCCCGGCGATGGTGACGCACATGATTGACGTGGGCGAGGAAACAGGCCGCCTGTCGGAGATGCTGACCAAAGTGTCCGACTTCTACGATGACGAAGTGGACGCCATGGTCAAGGGCCTGACCTCCATGATAGAACCCATGCTGATTGTCTTCATGGGCGTGCTGGTCGGCTTTATCGCTATTTCGGTGATGAGCCCCATCTTTAAACTGGTCAGCTCCATCCACTAAGCGCGCCGTACATAACCGCGCGCTGGGGCAAATCGGTTCTTTGGAAACGAATACAAAAAGGCCCGCGCGCGGCACGGCAGCGTTTATTTATGGCAGACACCACAAGCACCGCAGACAACTCAGGCACTACTACTGAGAACACTCCCCCCGCCTGGAATGGGCGAGACCGGCGCGGGCCAGGCCGCTTGGATGACGAGTCGCGCGCGCACAAGTTTCTCGCCCAGTACCAGGCGCACGGGGCCGGGGCCGAGGCGGCGCGGGATGCCCTCGTCCTGCAATTCCGGCCTCTGGTGCAGAAGCAGGCGCGTCAGTTCTTTTCGGGGACTGTGCCGCTCGAAGACCTGGTGCAGGAAGGCTTCCTCGGCCTAATGCACGCGATTGACCAGTATGATCCAACACGCGGGGCGAAGCTGATTACCTACGCCACCCATCATATTGATGGGCACCTGCGCCACTTTCTGCGCGACCGGGTGCAGATTATCAAAGAACCCGCCTGGCTTCAGGAGATGGCCCATAAGGTGCGTCGCGAGACCGAAGCACAGACCCAGGCCCTGGGCCGCGAACCCACCGAGGCGGAAGTGGCCCACGCGCTGGGCCTGCGCGAGGCCGAGGTCGCCCGCATCAATGCCACCCGCTCCACGTTCGCCGTGTCGTCATTGGACGAAGCGCAGGAAACCGGCTCGGCTGCCGCCCATGTCGTGCAAAGCAACCTGGAAGCCTCAGCGGCAGAGCTGCCCATTGAAGACAAAGTGGTGCTGGAGCACGCCCTTACCCGCCTTAAAGAGCTAGAGCAGAAGGTGCTGTATGCCTTCTACTATGAAGACCGCAGCCAAACAGACATCGCTCGCGCGCTAGGCGTTTCCAACAACTACATCTCCCACATACTCAAAAACTCAGCCCGGAAACTCCAGCAGATGTTCCGCGCGGATGCCGTGCGCGAAGCCGCTTTGCAGCATGAGCAGCGACGCCTGCGCCTGACCGCTCACGGCGATAGTGCCGAAGACCCCGACCCCGCACCCACGGTTGTTGACCCTGTCACCGGCTTGTACACGCGCCGCTACTTTGACTCGCGTCTAGATGAAGAGCTGTCCCGCGCGCACCGGCACGGTCTGGAGCTTTCCGTCATCCGCATTTCTGTCAGCGAAGACCTCCGCGAAGCCTCGCTGTTTGTACAGGTGGCGCAGACCGTCAAAAACTGCACCCGCCGCTCGGATTTGGTCGCCCGCGCCGGGGAACATGAAATCGCCGCCCTGCTGCCCCATACCGGCACGTCGCGCGAGATTGTGATGCAGCGCATGCACGAGCGCCTGGCCGCCTGGAAGTCCGCCCTCCCTCAGCCCTGCACAATTGCCCTGGGCATGGCTTCGTACCCCGGCTACAGCCGCAGCGCCGCCCTGCTGCAAGCCGCCGCTCCCCAGCAGACAGTCTAAAACGCACGCGCAAAAACGCCCTGCCGAACACTCATATGTTGTTCGGCAGGGCATTTTGCCGGACGGCACACGCCGCTTCTTTAATCGCGCACGCGTTACTTCTTCATCGCGCCCATTGGGGCTTTGCGGACATAGCCGTTGACATGGACAGTCTGGCCCGACTTGGTATGGCGGGTGTAGCCCTGGATCGCCGTCATCTTAGGCATCATTAGGGGCGATTTGCGCTTGTAACCTTTGACCTGCACGACCCTGCCGCTTTTGAGCACTTTGGTGTAGCCCTTGACGCGGGTGGGAGCGGGCCGGGCCGACATGGCGGGCGGGGGGGGCGGCGTCTGAGCAAAGGCGGTTCCGGCAAACAGGGAAGCAATGCTCAGCACGGCGGTCAGCTTGGCGAACAGTTTCATGGAAAAGTCCCTTTCAAGTCTGTCTCTGCGGACAGGTGTTACTTCCCGAAGCGCAGCAGGCAGGGTAAAAGTTCCTTGCAAACCGGCAGGCCGTCGCTTCTTTTTGCACTTTGGCACGCATTCTTTGGGCATTGTTATGGTATTCCATTGCCGCTGCAAGCCATAATCAACGACGGACGGATTTGTTCCGTCGTTGGTTATGGCTTGGAATACGCGGGAAAAGCCTGCGCCCCGGCTTTGGCGCACCGGCGGCAAACCGAGGCGGGTGCTGCGGCAGGCGAAAAAAAGTGTAAAATCACTGCGAGGCAGCGGCGCTTTTTGCGAAGAATCCGCCACTTAGGAGGTGACAATGCCCGCACCCTATCAAGATTGGGAGGACGATGAGCGTCTGGCATGGCGTTACACCCGCGATCCTTTGGGGGAGGCGCAGAGTGTGGAAACGCTGTTTCGGCGTCACATTGAAGCTACATATATGTTTGCGCGGCGGTTTTTGCCGACCCGCGAGGACGCCGAAGAAGCGGCGTCTGAGTGCTGGCTGCGGGCGTTTCGCGCGCTGCGGGCGGGGCAGTTCAAGGGCGAAAGCCGGTTCAAAACATGGCTGCTGGGGATTGCGCGCAATGTCTGCCGCGAGCGGATGCGCCAGCCGCGCCTGCCCACCCTGTCGCTGTCCGGGCTGACCGAGAACGGGCGCGGCGACTGGGTCTTGTTTGCGCCCATCCCGGAAGCAAAAAGCGCGTTGGACATGGCCCTGGACGCGCTGTCTGAGGACCACCGCTTGGTTTTGACGCTGTGCGATTTGCAGGGCCTGACGGCGGCGGAAGTCGCGCCGCTGCTGGGGCGCACCTTGCCGGCGGCGAAATCGCTGCACGGGCGGGCGCGGCGTGCTTTGCGCGACCAATTGGAACAACAGCAGGAGGAAGAAAAATATCTATGACGCCACCACTATCGCCCGAAGAATGGGCAGAACTGCTGGATTTGTCGCTGGACGGCGCGTTGCCGGAAGCGTGGCAGGCACGTGTAGACGCTTATCTCGCCGCCCACCCTGCCGCCGCACAGGATGCAGAAAGCCTGCGCCGAACGCTGAACAGTCTCGCGAATGCCCCTGCCCCGCGTCCCGATGCGTGGTTTGTGGAGCGTGCCCTCCAAGGCGTGCTGCGTGAGCACCGGGCGGAAACCAGCGCCGACTTTGTCCAAGAACGATAAAAGATACACTAAAAAGCAACAAAGGAAACCAAACCAATGGCAACAAAAACCGCCGTCGCCGACACGCTCAAAGTGAGCAGCCCGCGCAAAGAACTGTTTGAAGGCATCCAAACTGTGGGCAAAGCTGTCGCCACCCGCTCCAGCCTGCCGATTTTAACCCATGTGCGCCTTGCCGCCAAAGACGGCAAAGTGTCGCTGATGGCAACCGACCTTGAGATGTGGATGGAGCACACGCTGCCCACCACGACATTGGCCCCGGACGGAGCCGCCACCGCGCCCGCCCGCAACTTCACCGAGCTTCTGGGGGCGATGCCGGATGCCGAGGTGGAGTTCTCGCTGGAAGCCGACACCCACGCGCTGCGCCTGCGCTGCAACAAAGCCAACTACAAGCTGCTGGGCCTGCCTGCCGAGGAGTTCCCCCTGCTGCCGCAGGTCAAAGAAGAGTCGCGCTTTGTGATTGACAAAATCGTGCTGCGCGATGCGATCCGCCAAACGCTGTTTGCTACGTCGTCGGACGAGACGCGGGCGATATTAACAGGCGTTTTGGTCGTGTTCCAGGGGGACAGCCTGAAGTTTGTCGCCACCGACACGCACCGCCTGGCTGTGCGCGAGTGCGCGGTCAAAGAAGGCAGCGGCAGTGCGAGCGCGATAGTGCCCGCGCGGGCGATGAGCGAGCTGTCGCGCATTATCGGCAATGACGAGGGCGAAGTGACAGTCACGCTGTCGTCCAACCAGATACAGTTCCACATCCCCGATGAGAAAAGCGGCGACACGACACTCATCTCGCGCCTTATTGACGGGCAGTTCCCGAACTACGAGCGCGTCATCCCGCCGCAGGCCAC
>JAABUQ010012664.1_pt1 | contig 10425 bp, 12 predicted proteins | sample 5560001 | NCBI WGS metagenome assembly JAABUQ01 (sample SAMN10711888, study PRJNA513371) | rock metagenome | isolation source: Antarctica rocks | place: Antarctica: Victoria Land, Finger Mt nord | collected 2015-12-18 | reverse complement strand
ATGGAGGAACCGAATCACGCCCATTCGCGTCGGCGCAAGCCCTCGTATGGACACATTCAAACGACCAATATCACCATCAAACCCAGCAAAACCTCGTAAGATTATCGACCGCAAATGAAAACTTCAGTTTAGGGATTGGGCAGTTGGGCCGTAAAGGGCGCGTGCTCTGGATATGCGTTGGGATTGTCCTGTTACTTGGGTTTATTGTGGCCCTTCCAATTTACAATCCACATTGCTATAGAGAAGCAGAGACCGGCCAGAATAATTGTGCCCCTTATCACGCTGTCTTGCTCGCGTTGTGGAAGATCGCCGAAACCCTTGATCGGGCAGGAGGCGCCATCACGGCATTCGCGACAATCGCTATTGCCTGGTTCACTTGGAATCTCAGGAGATCGACCGATCGGCTTTGGGAAGCCGGCGAGAAACAACGGGCGCTTTCGGAGCGAGCGTTGAACGACATTGAGCGGCCTTACGTCCTCATCTTCAACGTGAACCAGATTGGTGTTCAAGATGACATAGAGGCTAGGTTCATTCCCTGCGTCTATTACAGCGTGGGCAACTACGGAAAGACGCCTGCCATCATCGAAACGGTCAAGGTCGCGCTTGATCTTGAAATGGGCGGCGGTGTTCCAGCCGTAAGGGACATCCCGCGCTGGCCTAAACACGTTTTCATCGCGTCTGAGACGCGGGATAAAATCCTCGTCGAGCTTCCACCCCATATCCCACATGAGTGGGGATTCTTCGCAATGAACGACGGAGAGCACCCGCCCCCCGATTTCTACAGGCTGAGTAATCGCGAAGATCGGCTCGTGTTCCGGGTGGTGATCTCCTACCGAGGCCCTTTCACTAAGGGCCACGAGACCAGCGCTTGCTGGCTTTATGACACCCGCGCAGAGAGGTTTACCGATCACGGCGGCGAGACATACAACTACATACGGTAGTGCCCGAAGGCCCTTAGCGATCATGGTTGGCCACCGCTTGTATGCAGCTCGGGCTGCTGTGGCGGTTGCTGCATAATACCGGACATGTCGCTGGTCGGCCCCCGCCCACACGCCCCGGCGACGCGGGCTGCGGGTCGGCTGTTCCACGAGGTAGTCCGCTATTACGCGACGCGTCACCGCATCCGCCCGGGCCTGACCGGCCTCGCCCAGGTGCGTGGCCTGCGCGGCGAGACCGACACGGAAGACAAGCTCGTCCTGCGCATCGAGAGCGACCTCGAATACATCGAGAACTGGTCGGTCGGACTTGACCTGCTGATCGTGCTCCGCACCGCGCTCGCCGTGTTGCGGATGAAGAATGCCTATTGAGGCATTCCGCGTGAACATCCATCCGATCGCCGGGGCGCGCCACGTCGCCGGCGCCCCCGGGCCGCCGCCGGGCGCCTACGACGCCGACATCATCCTCCTCGCCCTCGACCGGCCCGACGAGACGTGTGCCGCGATCCGCTCGGCGCTGTCGCAAACCGGGATCGGCCGGCATGTCATCGTGGTGGACCAGGGCTCGCGGCCGGAGCACCTGGCGCGGATCGCCGATCTGGTGCACGGGCGGACGGACTGCACTCTGATCCGGCTCGACGGCAATCGCGGCGTCGCCGGCGGCCGCAACCGCGCGACGGCGCTCGGCCACGGCCGGGTGGTCATTGCGCTCGACAACGACGCCGAGTTCGCGGCGACGACGACGGCGGCCGACGCCGTGGCCGCGCTCGACGGGACGCCGGAACTGGCCGCGATCGGGTTCCGCATCCTGGCGTTCGGCCACGGCGCGGACGACCATTCCTCCTGGGGCTACCCGCCGCGCCTGCGCCCACGCGCGGGAGAAATCTTCGACGCCACTACTTTCGTCGGCGCCGGCCACGCCATCCGCCGCGTCGCGTGGGACGCCGCCGGCCCGTACGACGAGGCGCTGTTCTTCTGCTGGGAGGAATACGACTTCTGCCTGCGCGCGATCGCGCTCGGCTGGATGATCCGCTACCGGGGCGACATCGCGGTGCTGCACAAGGTCAGCCCGCAGCAGCGCGTGACCTGGTCGAGCACGCGCTGGTTCTACTACGTGCGCAACCGCGTCTACATCGAGCGCAAGCATGGCGGCGGCTGGCTCGCGGTGACGCCGCGCCTCGCCGGCTACGCCCTGCGCGGCCTGCGCAACGGGCTGTCCCGGCAGACCCTGCACGGCATCACCGCCGGCATCCGCCTGGCGCGCCGGGCCGAGATCGCGCCGCTGCCGGCGTCCGCGCGCGCCTACCTCGCGCGAACCGACGGCGCGCATCGCGGCGGCCTGCTCGGCCGGCTGCGCGACGAGGTGTTGCCCGCGCTCTCCGCGGCGCCGTTTCAGGCGCGCTGGGCTAGCCTTTCGCGTAGCAGCAGCCCGAACACCGGCGGGTCCTCGACCAGGTAGCGCCGCCCGAGGCGCTTCGGGTCAGAGGCCAGCCGGTGCAGCCATTCGATCCCGGCATGCTGCATCCAGCGCGGCGCGCGCGGCACCGCGCCGGCCAGGAAATCGAGGCTCGCGCCGACGCAGAGCCCGACGCCCCTCGCCTGCCCGGTGGCGGCGATGGCGGCGGCCAGCCGCTCCTGCCGCGGCGAGCCGACGGCGAGGAACACGAAGCGCGCCGGATGGGCGAGCACGAAGGCGACGGCTTCGGCGAAGGCCGCCGGGTCGCGATCGAAGCCCATCGGCGGATCGTGGTGGAACGGCTCGGCGATGCCGCAGCGGTCGACCAGCCGCGAGAGAAACGCCGGGCGTAGCCCGATCACCGTCACGCGCTCGCCGGGCCGCACATGGGTGCGAAGCAGATGCCCGGTAAGATCGCTGCCGGGGGCGACGCGCGGCGCCTGGAGCCCGAGCAGCCGCCCGGCCCGGGCAACGACACGGGAATCGAGCAGCCGCAGCCAGGCGCCGTCGTAGATGCGGCGCATCTCGGCATCACGGCTCAGGCGGACGAAATTGTCGGCGTTCGGCGTCAGCACGTAGCGGAACGGCGCGGCGGCGGGGTGCGCCGCAATCGCCGCCGCCGCGCCGATCGCATCGAGATCGGCGAGGCGCACGCCGAGGAGCGGGACGTTGCGCATCGCGGTCACGCCACGGCCGTAACGGCACGCGGCCGGCTCAGCAGCAGGACGGCGGCGCCGACGCCGTAGATCGTGCACAGCAGGGCGAGGCGCGCCGCGATCACAGCGAGCGGCGAGGCGGGCTGCAGCAACGGGGCGAGGCCGGCGGCCGCCAGGGTCGCGCCTGCCGCAAGCGCCAACGCGGGCAGGCCGGGGCGTTGCTGGCGCAAGGGGCCGGCGCGCATCAGCCGCGCCGTGGTGGCGATCAAGTACGGGCTGAGCAGCAGCTGCGCCGCCGACCAGACGGCGACGGCGTGGAGCGGCGTCGCCGGACGCAGGAGCGCGGTGCCGAGCAAGGTCGCCGCCGTCACGCCGACCTGCGACAGCATCGCGTAGCGCGCGCCGCCGCGCGCGACGGCTGCCACGCCACCGGCGAAACCGAGGAACAGCCAAGCCATCAGCCCCAACAGCGGGGTCGCCGCGACCGCCGCCGGCTCCCACACCGGGCCGAGCACCAGCCGCACCAGCGGGCGCATGACGAGCAGCATCGCGCCGATCACCGGGAACAGCGCCAGCCCCGACAGAAAGGCGTAGCGGTCGACGCTCGCCTGCAGCGCCCCGAGATCGCCCTGCCGCTCCGAGAGCGGCGGCAACATCAGCCGCCACAGCGCGGTGAGTGCGAGGTCGCGAACCGTGTCGGACAGCCGGAAGGCGAGGTGGACGACGCCGAGCGCGGCGGGCCCGGCGGTGGCGCCGATCAGCAGCGCGAACAGGCGGTAACGGCTCTGCTGCACCAGCGTGCTCGCGGTGAGCGGCAGCCCCGTGCGCAGCAAGGCGAGCACGGGGGCCCGGCGCAGCACGCGGCGCGGACGCCAGCGCGCGCGCAGGATCAGCGCGAGCGCCCCGACGGTGGAGGTGACGGCCTGCTGCAGCACCAGCGCCCAGGCCCCCGCGCCGGCGAGGGCGGCGGCGATACCGGTGAGGGTGCCGAGCCCCTGCCCGATCACCGCCCGCCCGGCGAGCACCTTGTAGGCGCGCTCGCGGGTAAGCATCCCCTGCACCACGCCGCCCGCGCCCACCAGGGGCAACGGCAAGGCGAGCAACAGCGCCATCGACGCGAGACGGCGATCGCCGAGCGAGGCGGCCAGCAGCCAGCCCGAGCCAGCCTGAACCATAGCGGCGGCAACCCCGACCGCGGCGGACGCCCAGAACGCGCTCGATGCCGCTTCCGCATCGATCTGCGGACGCTGCACGATCGCGTCGGCGAACAGGGCGTTGACCCCGACCCAGAGCAGCACGTGCACCGCGACCGCGGCGGCGCCGACGCCGAGCTCGGCCGGCCCGACGATGCGGGCCACGGCGAAGGCGGAGAGCAACGACAGGCCGGCCGAGGTGCCTGCCTCGAAGGCCGACCAGAAGACGTGGCTGCCTCCTTGTCGCCCGAGTTTCATGCCGGCAGCGCCTCGGTCCGCCGACGGCAGGCTTGCAGCAACAGCGGAGCGGCGAGCAGGGGTGACGCGACGGCGAGCCAGATCAGCCGCGCCTGGTAGCGGTCATGCGGTTGCGAGAGGCCGCCGGTGACCATCGCATTGCCGAGCAGCGCGAGCAGCACCGCGACGGCGAGCCCGGCCACCAGGCGCCGACGCGCCAGGATCGGCATGACGCAGAGCGCGGCAAGCCCCACGATCGCCGCGGCGCGATGCAGGCGAAGCAGCGACTCCGGGATCAGCGGCAATCCCCCGGACTGGCGCGAGGCGTCGTAGGCCCGGAGCTCGCTCGCCGGGAAACCGCGCGCGATCACCGGCCGCACCGTGGACGGCCAGGGCTGCAAGCCGTCTCCGGTCGCGAAGCGGGTCAGCTGATCAGTCACATTGCCAACGTAACGACCCAGGCTGTCGCTCGGCGCGTCGCGCAGCGCGGCCATGATGATCGCGTCCGCTTCCAGCGACACCGCTTTCGGGCCGCCCGCCCGCCAAAGCGGCGATTGCTGGTCCCAGAGGAAGTGATCCGAGTCCGGCGGGAACTGCCCGACATAGGGGCACAGCCGCCAATGCACCGCCGGGCAGCGCCGATCCAGCGCCGCCATCCCCGGCCCGTCGTAGAGCACGCGCGCGAGCAGGAACACGTTGCCGAACGGCGCGACCGCGGCGCGTCCGTGCCCGGCCAGATTGACCGCCATCATCGCGCAAACCGCGAGGGCGGGGACCGCGACGATGCGCGCAACCGCTTGGCAGCCGAGCCGTCCCTCGGCGCCCAGCATGCGACGCAGCGGCATCAAGACGGCGATCAGCCCGAGCGCCAGCGGCACGTGCGAGGTATGCACCGCGACCGCGAGGACGCCGAGTGCCGCGAGGGCGATCCCCTCCCCGCGACCCAAGCGCGCCGCATGCAGGATCAGCAGCATCAGGACGATCACCAGCAGTCCGGTGAAGCAGTCCGGCATGATCTGGCAAACGACCCAGGGCAGCGGCGTGGCGAGGCTCAGCGCCGCCGCCAGCGCCGGCAACGCCCAGTCCGGCGCGCCCGGCAGCACGCAGCGCAACAGTACCGAGAGCGTCCAGGCGGTCAGCCACGCCTGCGCGACGATCACCGGCCACAGCGTCCGTTGCAAGTGCAACGGATAAAGGAACAGGCTGTAGAACACCGGCCGGTCCCAAATCCGACTCCTGCTCGGGGAGCCAGCGTTTGCAATTAGTTAGAGGAGGGTCGGGAACCGGCCGAGGCTCGTATAACGGTTCGGGGCAACACTCGGGGCAACATCGAACGCGCTTCGGCCCCGAGATATCGCTCGTCTCTCCTACTGCGACGTTTGTGGTTTGTTTGCGCCACCCCGCCCTGCCCTGCACTGCTACAATTTACAGCGGATGGAGGAGTATGTACGGACAATGTATCAAGTGCTCAAGGATTTCGCCGCTCCAATAGCCACGATAATCGCGGCGTGCACGGCCGCCTACTTCGTTCGCCGTCAAGCCAAGACCGCAGAAAGTCAAGCGAAGACCGCTCTCGACCAACTCCGGTTCAACCTGTTTCAGAAGCGGTATGCCATATACCTAGATGTCCGGGCTTTGATCCGGTTGATAGCGGTTGGGGCCAACAGGGAAGACTTCGATGTGTGGGCGGTCGCTCCCCATTTCAGCGTCATGGAGGAGGCTCGCTTTTTCTATTCGGACCGGATTTGTCATTGGATAGAAGGGCTAAAGGAGGAGTGTCAGTCATACCTGCAGGTGAAAACCCTGGACAGATCGGACCCGATCCAGGAGGCTGAAAAGCTCCGCCTCCTTATGGGCCGGTGGCAAGCTATGCCTAAGTTCTTCGAGCCTGAGCTGGAATTTCGCCAGCTTACGTTGCGCAAACCGGATCGATGATGAGGGCACGGTCTTCCTCTCGTAGCGACCGGCAAAATGTTCTTGATATGTTTCCAGAGGCCCGGATAGGCTGCCAGCATGCCCGACGAAGACACCCTCCGCCCCGCATCCCCCGACGACCTCGCCAGCTCCTTGATGTTCGCGCTCCGCTTCGACGGCCGGCGGCGCGTGCACACGGGTGACGAGACGATGGCAAGGATTACGGCCGAGCGGCTTGTAGAGCACCTTCGGCAGTCCGGGTTCGTCGTGATGAAGCGTCCGCCGCGCGCGGCACCGGGACTGCCGGATGCTGCGTATCGTAAGTAGGCGGGCGCTATTGCACGAGACCCAGCCCCGACTACATGGGAATGTGCTACTTAAACGAGACGTTTTCCCAGGAGAGTTTAGGATGGCTGACGATTTCAGAAAAAAAAACGCTGGAAGACTTCCGGCGGGCGCGAGCCGGCGAAGAGGCCACGAAAGAGGCCTATCTGCGCGGCTACATTTTGCCGAGTCACGTCGGTGCACCTAGCGGGCTGCGGACCGTTGAGGATTGCGTCCGGCAGCACGACGGCTTCATCGCAAGCTATGACGAGGCCATTGCCGTTCTAGAGGCAGCTCCGCGCAGCGTGTAGGTCGGGGATGCCGGCGGGCCGGCCCGAAATCCTGCGACGGCATGGGCAGGGGGGTTCCGCGGTCCGGCCGGTCGTTAGACGCGCCTCGGCCTCGGAACCGGCTGTAGCGCGTCCCTACGGGATCATACCTCTGGTCCCGGGACTGCCCGTTCTTTAGGGTTCGACCTCTCGAGCGCCGTCGTCGCTTACTCCGGCCGCCTGCCTCTTTGCATCGATTGTTGACCAATCAGCGGCAGGCTCGAGAAACCAGTCGCATCGATCGATATTCAGATTTTGGACGCCGATGGCCGCAGCGAGCCGACGGGCTGCATTCGGCGTAAGGGGATACGACCCGACAATATCCGGATCGGCACCCGGCACCCCCGCGCATACGCGGGCGACGTGCAGCTTGTTAGTCGGAATGGTGTGCCGAAAGGCGATCAGCTCGGTCCCCTTGTCGTATCCGTTCAGCCTGTGGGCGACGCTCATGGCTCTACCCGCCTGTCTTTTCTGCCTCTAGAGAGCTGCTTCCCTGTCTTAGGGTCGAATTCCCCGAGATGACGTTTCCCGGTATGGTTGTAGACTTCTACTCTTCCGTGTCTGTAATCCCACTCGAAAATTCGCCCTCTCTTGCGATCTTTCCACCGCTTCCGAAACCCTCCGTCCGGGCGCGGCGTCTTCGGCTTGGCCTCTCCGGCGTCAGGGAACCCCGGTAAGTCTTCCGGCGGCTCAATAGGTTCGTGGGCTCGGGAGTTGCGTGCGGCTCGCGCTTCCGATCGCTGTTGCCCGTTTCCCATCCTGCAAGACAATTTCACATCGCAATAGTGGCGTCCTGTCTCTTTTTCGATATTGTGTGCGCGGCGATTGTTCGATGCAAGCGGCAACAGTGCCGGGTGCTAAGCCGACCTTTGCGGCTTACCGTATCACGCCCCTTGCGCGTGTGAGCCGGGACACCGCACCTGCCGCGCCGGGAGAGGCCGGCCAGCTCCGGCACGCGGCTCGCAGCAGCTCGCCCGTTGCCGAGCGGCGCGGCTCTACCGGACGTGATTGGGAGCGCCCTAATTAGCTTTCCCTCGGTCGGGCGTCCCGGAAGCAGCGGCGGGTGCCCTACCCGTTAGGTGCGCAGCTCGTAACCGGCGCGTTTGATTGTCTCGATCTCCTCGTCCGTGTGGTTCGACGCGAAAATGGAGACCTTCTCGCCTGGGTTCAGGATGATTGATCTCGCGTGGGCGAGCGCCTCCTCCACCTCGTTGAATGTCTTGCTCCTCTGGTATTGCCGCCCGGCGATCTCGTCTTCGACATTCACGGCAAACCGCCACGGCGGTATGGTGATTTTCAAAAGGACACCTCCCGTGTTTGCGCAGCGCGCTCCTAGAGGATCATACCTTTCGTCCGGCCCGGTCGGTATCCGTCGCCGATCGCAGCGCGGATGTCGGCGAGCATTGGCAATCCGATCGAGGAACGCGGCAAACTGTTCCGGCGATCGCGCACATAGAATCACGCACACGTGTTCTTTTCGAAGAGCTTGGAAACGCGGCGCACCGCTTCGTCTGCGTCGCTCATGCCCACCGCCGCCGTCCGTCCGTCGTGTAGCGGCGGGCGATCGGGGCGGGCGCTGCACCGGTCGGGACGACGGCGAGGGGCATAGGAGCCGGGACGGCGGGCACGGCGTCTGCGGCTTGCCGTAGCGGCCCGACGGCCCCAGTTTCGGGCTCGCCGTCGTGCTCGGCTCGGCGCCCTCGGTGATAGGCGCGCAGCATGTGCCCGGCGCAATACGGCTTGAGCGACATCCGGGGCGCGGCACAACAGAACCAGGGGCGGCCGTCGTTTACGATCCACTGGCAGCATCGGTTGTCGGGGCTGTAGGCAACGGCTTCGGCCGGGAGGCCGGCGCTCATCCGCGCGCCGCCTCTAGGCTAATGTTGAGCCCGATCCGACGGGCAGCGACGATGCCGCATGCACCGGCAACGGCATTGGCGATGTCGTCGTGTCCGCCGGGCGAATGGTCTATCGAGTCGCGGCCGCTGCTGCCGGTGCGCCGTTCTAGGCCGCACAGTTGGGCGACGAGCTTATTGTGGTCGAGCAATGCGCACCGGCGGCCGTTGATGAGGGGGAGGAGTTCTCTGTAAAGATCGCCCTTCGGTTTCGCGGTCGGGGAAACCCGGATGCGGTGTTTCTCGAACGCGCTGACAACCCAATCGCCGCCCCATCGGTCCGACTCTGCGCGATGGATCCCGTAGGATTTCAGCAGACCGGAAAACTCGAGAACGACATCGTCCGGAGCGAAGGGCGGCTTGCGCTCGCGAACGGCATCGACAACAACGGTGTAGTCGGCGGGCACATGCGGATGCGGCTCGCGATGCGCGATCGCCAATGTCATCGAGTCGCTGCCCGAACCGCCGGCCGCATCTATGAACGCGACGTAGCTTCGCCCGACCGCGCGCGCCGGGGGACGTTCGTAGCAGCCCTCTTCAATGCACGCTTCGACCGTTTCCCGGCCGATGAAGTCCGCAATATCCGACCTGAATTGCGCGCCGTATTCCGACGCTGCGGAGATCGGATCGTCGTCGTAGGCTTCGGCGATGTCGGCGGCCGGCACGGTCGAGTTCATCGAGGCTGTATCGGCCTGCCACACAAGCACGCGGGCATCGTCCTTGCCGTAATGCCGCTTGTGCGTGTTCCAGAGCTGCCCGGTCCGGCGGTATGGCGACGATGCGTTCAGCAGCATAGCGCCGGGGATCGTCGATAGCGCCGGGCGGAGCGCACGGAATATCTCAACGTCCGGATTTGCTGCTGTCTCGTCGCGCCAGAATGCGGTCTCGTCTGTAATGACGGCAGCGAAGGTGTAGCCTCTGGCGGAGCGAAAGCTCGCCGTATGGACCTCGATGGCAACCCGGTTGCCTAGCAGGATGCGGTTGCCATCCTCGCTAACGATGCCCGATTGCAGAGCCGGGACGGCGTTGATCATGCCCGAGATGAACCGCATGGCTTGGCCGGCTTGTTGCCGGTTCTGCGAGATCACCGCGACAACGGCCAGCTCGCCGGGGGCGAGGTGACGCGTGTAATCTTTGAAGCAGGCGAGATAGGTAGCGATGAGAGACATAATGCGCGTCTTGCCGGACCGCCGGCCCATTACGAGTGCTGCTTCGGTGAAGGGCTTCGTCGGCGCGGTCGTGCGGCCAGTGAACTTCGCGAAGATCGCAAGCTCCGCCTCGGTCATCGGTTCGGCGAAGATCGCCTTCAATGCGACCCGCCAGTTGTCGAAGCTGGCGCCTGCGAAGAATGAGCCGAAGATTGTAACGCGACGATCTGGATGGATTTTGAGCGTCGATCAGGATGGTGATGCGACGTCGCTTGGTGTCGATAGTTGTCGCTACTGATTGACGTTGGCAAGAGCTTTTGGTGTCGCGCGCGGCGACA
>JAABUQ010012663.1_pt1 | contig 10426 bp, 5 predicted proteins | sample 5560001 | NCBI WGS metagenome assembly JAABUQ01 (sample SAMN10711888, study PRJNA513371) | rock metagenome | isolation source: Antarctica rocks | place: Antarctica: Victoria Land, Finger Mt nord | collected 2015-12-18 | reverse complement strand
GGGCGGGGCGGGGGAAATCCGCTTCTCAACCGTGGCCTCGCTGCTGGCCGCGCACGGGAGGGGGCGTGGTTCAGAATCAGGCTTTTTTGGGTTACGCAAGGCGCGCGGAAACCGCCGGCCTGCGGGGGCCGGATTTCGGTGGGAAGGGTGTCTTGTGCGGGAGGCAACCAGCTTCCCCGGGTCAAGCTCGCTGGGGCTGAAGCCGTCCCAGGCCAAGCAGGGTCAGCCAGTGCGGATGGCCTTGACCCGTCATCAACTCCCGCGGGCTTTTGCCCCGGCGCTCGGCATGTCGGCTGCGCACGAAGCGGCGGTGGTTCAGGAAGAACCGCAGCAGGTCGAGATACGAGCCGCCCAGGTGGCGGCGCAGGGTGAAGTAGGTGCGCAGCCGCGAGTTGAGGTTCTCCACCAACGAGCTGCTGCGCGGCGTGCCTGCAATTGCCCGGCTCACGGCGTCGAAGAGCATGTGGAACTTGCCGCCCATCGTCGCGCGAAGCCGGTTCCATCCCTGCCAGTATGCGGGCGAGGTCGTGGAGAGGCGGTGCAGCAGGCACGCATCGCGCACGACGGGCTCGGAGATGCCGTGGGCGCGTGCGATGTCGGCCAGCTTGGCATCGAGCACGCCGGCGAAGGCGAGCAGGTCGTCGCGCTGGTTCTGCAGCGCGACCCGCACCGGGCGGATGCGTTGGAGATCCCCGGGCTCGCGCTGTGTCAGCTCCTCGACGACGAAGTCGAACAACGCTTGGCGCGTGGCCAGGGCCGGCCCGGCCAGAGCCAGAACATCATGGCGCAGCCACTGGGTGAGCGTTCGGATGTCGCGGGCCAGCTCATGCGCTTGGGCCTCGGTCTGCCGGGCCAGCGCCAGCTGCGTGGCGAGCTCGTCGTCGGGAGCCCGCGGGCCGGCACGGCCGGTCTTGGCCTGTAGTGTTTGGCGCCGCGACATGGCGCCCTTGGCGAGGCGCGACAGCGTGTTGGCAAGCCTGTCGCACTGGCGCTGGATGTGGAACACGTCGCCGTGGCAGGGCGTGTCGCCCCAGGCGGCCTTCTGCCCGGCGCGCGAGCCTTGCCCGGCATCGGCGATGGTGTAGTCAGGATCGAGCCCTTGCCGGGCGGCATCGAGCAAGTGCACGCCCCAGGTGTCGGCATCACGGCGCTGCTCTGCCGCCAGGAGATAGCAATACGTCGACGCCGCATCGACGCCAGCCAGCACGGGCGTGGCACCCTGGAAGACCTCGTCGTGCAACCCCACCCGAATGCATGACAGGTCTTGTTGCGGGTTGATGATGCCGGCCTGCCGCGTGGCCGACTGCAGCACGTGGTGAATGGTGCCGACACTGACGGGCAGGCCCAGCAGGCCGCGCAGGAACTCCACGACGCCGCGATACGAGCTGTGGCAGATCAGCGTGAGCCCAACGATCACCTGGCGCAGCCAGACCTTGGTCACCGCCAGCTCGAACAGCACCTCGCTGTCCGGCACGGCAGGCGAGAAGGCATCAGCCAATGCGATGCGAGCCTTGTGCGTCTGCTGATAAACGAACTTGCGGCTCACCCCGTGCCGAGCCGCCAGATCGCTGACCGTCTCCGAATGCGCCAGCGCCTGAATGGCCAGGTCCTTACGGTCACTCCCGGGCAGCCGCGCCGCTGCGCCAGCACATCGATCCATCTCGCACCGCACCTGAAAACGTCAGGGTGCCATCATCCGTCCTGGAAGCATCAACCCGGCTTTGCCGAACTCCACGTGTAACCTGGCTTTGAACCACGCCCTTGCCGCCACGGTCATGACCGGCCTTCTCCACGCCATGCCGGCCCGCGCGCAAAATGCCGACCAGCGCCTGAACGCCATCGAAGCGCAGCTCCAGGCGCTGCAAGGCGAGCTGACCCGTGTCCGGCGCGAGCTTGCGTCCCGCGACGCGCAAGTGCGGTCGGCCCAGCAAGAGGCGGCGCAGGCCCGGACGGAGGCGCGCCGGGCGCAGCAGGTGCAGGCCGCCCGGCCCGCGGCGCCGAGCGGCGGGCAGGTTGCAAGCTCAGCCGGCGTCAATGGCCAGGCCCCTGGCAACCAGGCCGGCGGCCAGGGCGGGGGGGCCCCAAGGCGTCGGCGGCCAGGGCGAGGCGGCGGGTGGCCCGAATGCTGGGCAGCAGAATGCGGCCACGCAAGGCGGCAACAACCTTGGCAAGTTCCAGGTCGGCGAGGTGACGGTCCAGTTGGGCGGCTTCATCGAGGCGACCGGCATCTTCCGGTCCCGCAACGAGGTCGCGGACGTCGCGTCGAACTGGAACACCGGCATCCTGCTGCCGATCTCGCCGCTGCACTACGAGAACGAGGTGCGCGGCACGGCTCGGCAGAGCCGCCTGTCGCTGCTGGTGCAGGGCGACCCCGACCGCGACACCAAGCTCGCCGCATACTACGAGATGGACTTTCTCGGCGCGGCGCCGACGGCGAACTCGATCGAGACCAACAGCTACACGCCTCGGCTGCGCCAGGCCTACGCCACCTATGACCGCAGCGATCTCGGCCTGCACATCCTCGCGGGCCAGTCCTGGAGCTTGGCCACGCTGCAGAAGGTCGGCATCACTCCGCGCAGCGAGAACATCCCGTTCACCATCGACGCGCAGTACGTGCCGGGCTTCACGTTCACCCGGCAGCCGCAAATCCATGTTGCCAAGGACTTCGACAACCACCGTATCTGGCTGGCCGCGTCGCTGGAAAGTCCGCAGGGGTTGTTCTACGTCGGGCCGAACGGGGCCGGCACGGTGGGCGGCGCGAGCGTGAACTACCAGAACCCCGGCGGCAGCAACAACGCCAGCACCGTCAACTACAGCGACGACATCGCGCCCGACCTGATCGTCAAGGCGGCGTTCGATCCGGGCTGCGGGCACTACGAGGTGTTCGGACTCGGCCGCATCCTCCACGACTGGGTGAGCGTGCCCGGCGACGGCCTCGTCCTCCGACTGCCAGGATCCAGCGAATCGCATCGCTCACGCGTCGGGCAAGAACTTTATTAACAATTCCGCTCGCGAACTGACATCTGCTCATGCCCTAGTCAACCGGCTGAGTTGCGCCATCGAGACGCTGCGGGCGGCGCTGAATGCCCTGGCCATCGCTGCACCTGACTGGCTCAGCGTCCACGCCGACCCGGCCTGGGCAGACCGCTACGCCAAGCCGGCCGACGATTACCATATCCCGCTCGGCAAGGCGGCACGGCGGGCCTGCGCCGAGGAGATCGGGCGTGATGGTCATGTTCTGCTCGCGGCTACAACGGCGCCGGGCGCGCCGGCCTGGCTGCGCGAGGTGCCAGCGGTCAAGGTGCTGCGCCGGGTCTGGATACAGAACTTTTGCCTGGTGCCGGTCGATCCCGACCGTGGAAAGGGCGGCACGGCAATCGGCGACGCGGTTGTGCGCTGGCGTACAACGGTTGAGGGCTTCCCTCGTTGCTGATGATCGCCTCGCCCTACGATCCGGACGTGCACTACGCCAAGAAGCGCTCGACCACCTGGATCGGCTACAAGGTCCATTTGACGGAGACGTGCGACGGGGAGCGGCCGCATCTTATCACCCACGTCGAGACGACGCCCGCGCCGGTCGTGGATCGCGATGCGTTGGCGCCAATACACGGCTCGTTGGCAACCAAGGATCTGCTGCCCGCCAAGCACCTGGTGGACGCCGGCTACATGGATGCAGACCAGCTCGTGGCCGGCGCACGCGACTACGGCGTCGAGCTGATCAGGCCTGTGCCCAAGGACAACCAGTGGCAGGCCAGGACCGAGGGGCCTTCACCATCCAAGACTTCACTCTCGACTGGAACAAGCCGGTTGCGACCTGTCCTGCCGGCCACACCAGCCAAACCTGGACGGCCCAACCACAACCAGGGGCGCACGGTTATGCGCATCTACTTCTCGACAACCCACTGCAACCCTGCGCGCTATACCCGCGCTCCGCGCCGACTGCTCACGCCGCGGCGGCGAGAGGAACACGCAGCACTGGAAGCGGCCCGGGCACGCAAAACCGGACAGGACTTTGCCGCCGAACACCGCCGCCGTGCCGGCATCGAGGGCACGCTGTCACTGGGCGTCCGCGCCATGCACTTGCGCCGGTCCCGCTACATTGGTCTCGCCAAAACCCACCTCCAGCACGTGCTCACGGCGGCTGCCATCAACCATGGTCGCATTGGCAACTGGCTCGCAGGCACGCAACGCGACCGGACCCGCCAGTCCGCATTCATCCGCCTCATGGCCGAGCCCACTACAGCCTGACGACTTCGCCAGCAGTATCGGTCCCTTGGCAACTCCACTGTCCCGCCTTCGCCGCCACCAAGTTCCTGTCGCCCCGTATCGAGCCGCCCGCACGCAAGGCCTTCGGACCTGGGCCGAGATCACCGGCGTTACCGTCCAGGCATAACCGCTCAGGCACCAGACCTACTGATGCACCTGCTGCGTCGCCAAGTGCGCCCAGTCGTGCAAAAATATCCGCTCGAAGTACTGCGCGGCGTCGGCATTGTCGTAGAGGATGATGCCGGCGTCGCGGTTGCGCAGCGTCCCGTCGGCAGACCAGTTCTGGCTGCTGATCACCACGGTCTTGCTGTCCACGATCATGCCCTTGTTGTGCACGTGCGGCTGGATGCGCAGCAGCGACTGGTCGATCCCGGCGTCCATCAGCTTTTCAATCAGGTCCGCCGTCTGAAACTCGCTGGTGATCAGGCGGACGTCCACCCCAGCCGCGGCACGCGCGGCAACGGCGGCGATCAGGGCGTCATGATCCTCGTCGCCCGGCCGGCCGCTGAACTTGATGTACTGCGTCTGCATCCAGAACCGCGCCTGGGCACCGTTGATCAGCTCGAGGATCGGCCCCTCATAGTCGAACGGGGTCAGCAGCGGGCGCACGCGCAGCAGTCCGCTTACCTTATGGGGCGGGAAGAACGTCTCGGTGGCCTTGGCCCGCGCCGCCTCGAGTGCCAGCAGCTCCGGCGGCACCTCCAGGGGATTGAACGCGCCCGCGACGGAACCGGCCAACTGGTGCTGCAGCGCCACCCGGTTGTCCTCCTCGAGGAAGGCCTTGAACACCCGCGCCAGGCCGGGGCTCTGCGCCACCACGTGCCAGTCGCGGTCGCTGTTCTTGGCGATCGCGATCGCCGCGTCGCGGTCGGCGACATTGATGACGGGCTGGTTGGTCGTGTTCCAATTGCCGCTCGATAGCCACATCGCGTCGTCGGTCCGAACCGCGACCTTGATGTGGTAGGCGTTGGGGTAGATCCACTGCGCCGCTTTCGGATCGCTGCGCTCCAACGCCCAGGCAAAGCTGAGCCGCTCGCCCAGTTGATCGAGGTCGCTGGCGGTCTTGTCGATCGTCTGCTCCCGCGTCGCCTTGCCGGGCGGATGATCGAGCGTCATTGTCAGACCGTTGCCGCCGAGCCCGGCGATCAACGCCCTGTCGATATGCGGCGCGGTGAAGTCGTACATGCCGACGACGAGTTCGCCCGGGTTGGTGGCGAGGAACTCCTGGAGCAACTGCCAGCCGGCGTCGGGGCTCGCGTGCAGCGTGAGCGTCATCGGTTCGGTGATGTCGTTGAGGGTCACGCCGGCCGGACGGGTGTAGTCGAGCTTAGGCTTGTTCGGGCGGGACGCGCCGAGCAAGGCGACCATATCGGGCGGCAGGCCGTCGCCGAAGCGGATTTCGCCTGCGAAGTCCGGCGCCTCATATTCCTGGCGCGGGCCGCTGGCCAGCAATGCGTATTCGGTCGGCCGATTGTGGCGCAGCGTCTGCAGGGCGTTTGCGGCGCGCACGTCGAGCGGAACGCCGGCGACCGCGGCGGGCAGAGAGGCGCGCACCGCGTCGGCCTGATCGTCGGCCGCGATCACGACGATGGCGCGCTGCGGCTTGAGCCATCCCGCGGAGAGCAGCCAACCCGGGCGCGCCACCATGACGCCCGGCTTGCCGAGCAAGGCGCGGTTCTCGGCAATGAGGGCGACGATCTCGTCACGCGACTTGACGGGTTCCGGGCAGTTGCCGCCGCGGCGTGGCGATGCGCCGTAGAGTGAAGCCTTCGTCGCGTTCGCGACGCCCAGCCAGTTCTGCCGGGCGTCCTGCGCCAGCGCAATCGGCGCGGTCGGGAGCAGGCGCGAGCGCGCGACGCCCGGCGTGAGCTGGCCCAGCAGGCCGCGCAGCGACGTGCGGGCGCCCGAACTGTCCGGCGCGCCGACACTTCGGGGCGGCATCGGGATGTTCACGATCTCCGGCCGCTCGAAGAACCGCGCCTGCTGGAACCCGATGCCGTTCGGATTACGCCAGCTCAGATATCCGCCCGGAAGAACCTGCCGCGGCCGTTTGATCCGGCCGCTGAAGCTGTACCGGACCGTGTCGAGCGAAACCGGGTCGAAGAAGCGCGGGGTGTAGAAGTCCGCGACCACGACCTCATTGATCATGTAGGCGCACGCATCATCCTGGCAGGGGTCGCACACCTCGATAAGGTACTCGAACTTGGCCTCCCCGAGATCACGGAACTCGCCGTTCACAAGTCCGATGCCGACCGATGGATACAACCGGTTTCCGGTTGGGTCGGCGAGCATCTCCAAACATTCATGGCTCGCGGTGAGCGACCAGGCGGCGCCGCTCTCGACGCGTGCGTAGGGCTGATTTTGGGCGGTGGTGTGGAAGCCGCTCAGGTCGGCGCCAATGTCATCCTCGATGAAGATGGGCCATACGCCCGGGTCGATGACGTCTGGGTTGGGCACTGCGACCACGTTGGCCGAAACACCCCACAGCGGCGCGAAGTCGCGCGCGATCTGCAAATTGAGCGCCGATGTCACCTTGACCAGCTCAGCCAGCGAGACGGACGCGCTGCGTGAGGCGAGCCCGATCTGATAGGGGAGGCCGACGTCCGCTGATGCCATTACCGGCTCCTACACATGATATCGCGATAACGATATAACGCCCGAGCTCGCACTGAACGGGTAGCGTCCCGGACGCGAGTTCGATCGCGAACCGGGCTGCTTCGCCTGTTATCTGATCCAGCGACGCCGCGAACGCTGTCAAGGCCTCGTTCAGGCCCCGATCGTCTCCGCGCTCCTGGCGTCGGCTCCTTCTTCCGCGAGGACCTGGCGAGCCAAGCGCCCGGCTTGGTCGGCGCCCCACTACGCCCGGGCCAGCTGCTGGCGCCCACGCTCGTCCAGAGGATGGTGGCGCAGCTGCTCCAGGGTGCCCAGCACGATCGTGCCGCAAGCAACGCGCGTCAGCGGCCGGTCCCGGCGCGTGCTCCATTGTCCCTGGCCTGGTCATGTCGGGCCTGGTCATGTCGGCTGCCGGCAGAGCCGCCCATCAGCCAGTTCACCGATCGCGACCTCGTCCAGGCTCGTCACCACCAAATCCGCCTCTGCCGCCTGCAGCGGGGCCGCGTCCCCGAGCCTGGCGACGCCGAGCGCCGTCATGCTGGCGGCGCGCACCGCCTTGATGCCGGCGGGCGCGTCCTCGACCACGAAGCAGCGTTCGGGCGCGACCCGCAGCTCCGCCGCGGCGAGCAGGAAGATCTCGGGATCCGGCTTCCCGTGACGCAGGTCGCGACCGCAGACATTGGCGCTGCGGGCATCAAGCAGGCTCTGGCCGGAGGCGAGGCGGATCGGCTGCATCATGCGGTTTGCGTTCTTCGACGATGACGCGACCGCCATGCGCCACCCCAGCGCCCCGACCGCCCGAACGAAGCGGAGCGCGTCGGCGAAGGCGGCAACGCTCCCAGCCTGGATGAGCGCCTCAAGCCGCTCCTGCTTGCGCTCGGCATAGGCGACGGCCTGCCGCTCGGCGTCTGGCACGCCCAGCGCTTCCAGGGCGGCGCGGGCGCCGCTAAGCCGCGGCTTGCCCGCGACATGGGCCTGGTACATCGCGGTGGTGAAGCGGGCCGGTTCAGCGAAGCCGTGGAGCGCTTCGCGCCAGGCGCGCTCGTGAGGGGATGCGAGCAGCACCCCGTCAACGTCGAAGACGCCCGCGACCAATGTCCGGGGCCGGCCGGATCGGAGTTCCGCTGGTCCGCCGATGATCATGGGACGGGGGCGATCTCCACGGTCCCCCCTGCTCGGAGCGGCTCTGACCCTTCGTCTCGCGCGACGGCCACCTCGGCCGTGTTGGCGGCGTCGGAGGCGAGCCGCAGCGCCGCTCCGTCCCACGCCAGCTCGAACGCCCCGCCCCGGTAGTGCAACGCCATCCGCACCGGGCCGAGTCCCGGCGGCGGCGCAGGAGCGAGGGCGAGGCCGCGCCCGTCCACGTCGAGGCCGAGGTAGAGGCGCTGCATCATGTCCAGCGTGGCGGCCATGGCGCCGAGGTGGATGCCCTCCGCGGTGCCGGTCTGCGCCGGGTCGAGGTCGAGCCGGAGCGCCTCCTGATAAAGAGCCCACGACGCCGCCGGGTCGAGCCGGGCGAGCGCGCCGGCGCAGACGATGCGCGACAGGCTGGAATCGTGGGACGTGCGCGGCAGGTAGTAGCGCGCCGTGCGCAGGAGCTGGTCGTCCGACACCGCGTAGCCCAGGCGCGCGAACGTTTCCTTGAGCTGCGCGCCAGGCAGAACATAGAGCAGCATCAGCACGTCCGCCTGCTTGGAAACTTGAAAATCGTTGGCGCTCAGACCCTGGGTCTCCAGCACGAGGTCGAGGCGCTTGCCGGGATGGGCGCGCGCGACCTCCTCCAGGTCGAGCGGGCGCAGCCGGTCGTACCCCTGGAACTGGCTGATGATCCCGTCGTCGTGGAATGCGACGAGCAGGCGGCGGCTGAGCAGGTTCCAGTGCGCGATCTCGTCCACTCCGAGGCGCAGCGCCCGGCGCAGCCCGGCACGGCGCTGCTGCGGCAACAAGTCGAGCAGCTCAGGGACGCGCGCCAGCACCCAAGCGGCCATGACGTTGGTGTAGGCGTTGGTCCTGATCCCAGGCGCGTCCGCACCCGGCATCCGCGTGTGATACTCGTCCGGCCCGACAACGCCCGCGATGTCGTAGCGGCCCGATGCCGGGTCGGGCTGGGCTGCGCTCGCCCAGAAGCGCGCGATCTCGACCAATAACTCCAAGCCCGACTCGGCCATGAATTCCACGTCGCCGGTCGCGAGCATGTAATACCAGGCGTCGCGGGCGATCATCAGGCTGACGTGCCGCTGCAGGCGCGTGTCGTCAGGGGTCCAGCGCCCGTCGAGCGGGTTCGGCTGCAGGAGCGGCGTCTCCTCGCGCCCCGTGGTGGCGCTGCGCCATGGGAACATGGCGCCGCGTCGGCCGGCCTGCGCGGCTGCCTGCCGCGCCGTGCCGAGCCGCCGGAAGCGATAGAGCAGGAGGGCGCGGGCGAGGCCCGGCAAGCGCAGCGCGAGGAAGGGGAAGGCGAAGCCCTGGTCCCAGAACACCTGGCCGAAATACGCTTCCTGCCATCCGCGCGCGGGCAAGCCGGCGTCGACGGTCACGGTGTGCGGCGACACGGTCTGCAACAGGTGGAAGGCGTGCAGCCGCAGCGCACGGTCGAGCGCGCCCTCCTCCGCGTCCACCCGGCAGCGCTCCCAAAGCCGATCCCAGGCGATCTCGTGGTCAGCCTGCATCGCCTCGAACGAGGGCGCCTTGCGCACGGCCGCCGCGGCGGCGTCGCCGGGATCGAACACCGCCATGTCGCGCCCGGTGCAGATCGCGGCGGTCTTCTCCACCCGGACAGCCTGTCCCGCGACCACGGTGCAGGCCAGGTGCTCGGCGACCGCGCCGTCTTCGTGCCGGACCTCGCGCGCGGTGATTTCGGCGCCTGTGACCACGGTGCGCGCGGCCACGGCGACGGCGACGCGCGACCGCAGCAGGCGGGTGCGGAGCAGCAACGCGCCGTCCTGCTCCTCGCTCTCGACCGCGTCCAGGAACCGGCGCTCGCCGGGCGCCTCCTGTGGCCAGTTGCCGTTGCGGACGCGGCCATCGATGGCGGACCGTATCTCGACCGCGCCCTCCCACCCGTCCGGTTGCAGCTCCAGGCGCAGCGCCACGAGAAGCGGCTGCGCCAGGCTGACCAGGCGCTGCTCGCGGAGCCAGGTGCGGCGGCCCCGCCTGTCGCGGAGCAGCGCCTCGCGGAGCGCGAGGCCGCGGCGCGTGTCCAGCGCGTGCCGGTATTGCAGGATCTCGGCCGTCGCGATGGACACCCACGCCGCCTCGCCGCGTGGCCGGAACAGCAGCGGCAGCCAGTTCGGCAGGTTGACGATCCCGTCGTGGACGATGCGCTCGCCGCCCACCGCTTCGTCGCGCCGGTCGTAGAGCCCGGCGCGATAGACGCCGGGATAGCGATGTTCGTCCGCCACGGCGCAGGTCGCGGCGGCGCGAACGAGCAGCACGCCGTTGCCGAGGGCGAGCAGGGCCTCGCGCCGCCGCTCGTCGCCGGGTTCGTAGGCGTCGAAGCTGACGTCCCAGGCTTCGTGAGCGGCTTCGCTAGGCCGGGAGGTCACGCATC
>JAABUQ010012662.1_pt1 | contig 10428 bp, 11 predicted proteins | sample 5560001 | NCBI WGS metagenome assembly JAABUQ01 (sample SAMN10711888, study PRJNA513371) | rock metagenome | isolation source: Antarctica rocks | place: Antarctica: Victoria Land, Finger Mt nord | collected 2015-12-18 | reverse complement strand
GCACCATTTGTTTAAGGCACTATCAGAAATACCAAGATCTCTTGCTATTTGCGTTTTGGTTTTTCCACTCGTCTGAAACAATTGTACTGCTTGTTGCTTGAATTCTTTTGTGTAGGTCGGTTGAGATTTGCCCATGAAGCCCTCCTGCTCCTATTGTACCAAATTTCTCTTTTCCAACCCTCCAAAAGCGGGTCAAGGTCACTCCCTTGCTTCATGTTCGAGAAGTTCTCTGCTTTTCCCCTTGATGATCCATCCCTTTTTTGCCATATCCGCTCCCAACCACTTGCCAAATTGAAATGGGTCTTCCATAATCGCTCCTTTATCGGCTAGTGGAAGCAATCTTAGCGTTCTCCCTACTGTTTCGTTCCTGAAATAACTTCCCATCCCGTTTCACCTTGTGCCCACCGTTGTTCTGTCTGTGCACTACGCGTCTTCCGTTTGTCATGGGATAGGTAGCGAAGCACACCTCTACTTGGCGTGACCTGGCGGAGGGCTTGGCATTCTGGACATTCGACTCGTACAATGCCACTATCGAGAAACTGTTTTGGGATGATCTCTACTCGGCCCACGAACGTGCATTTCAGCGTCTTTGCCGTTTGCACTTGATCGCCGACAGGATCGCGCGTGGCTGCCCGTTCAATTCGTGGAGATCCCCGCTCTCGTGCCCCCGTTGATGTCGGATTTGGCGTAGGCATGGTCTCATTTGTACCTGGAGGCAAGGGAGTGGTTCCAAGCAATCGCTGAAGTTCCTTCTCACTCTGGGCTTTTGCTCGCGCCACTCTGTGTTCTCCGGTACGCATTTCCATCTCCATGCGTATCCGTTGATCTGGTTGCAATGCGTGCTTGGTGAGGGCTTCAATGGTAAGCACCGTTTTTCCCTCTTTGCACAATGCATCCACCGTTTCGACTATCCAGTCACTTAACACTCCGATACATCCCACACTCCATTCACCAAACCAGCGCCAGTCGGTCAGGAATGTAGGCACATCGACCGTTATCGGCACATGCTCCAAGAGGCTCTTTAATGCACCAATAAATTCTTCACATTCTTTCTGGTTATCGAGATGATATCGAGGAAAATTGTGATCGCGCATTCTTCGGGTGGCCTGTGCATTGAGATGGCAGCAATCGTACAAATCAAAATTTCCTGCTACGACATGAAGAACATTTGTGCGGTTCGTCAGAGCCTTGAGCCAATCCAGTTGGGCAGTCGGTTTTTGATGTGTATCAGCCGACAAGAGATGCTGGGCTTCGTCAACAAAGACCACTTTCACGCGCAGCAATGCTAAGGCATAATCTACTGCATCACGCATATCAAGCCACTCCGCAGGATCGTTGCTCTTTTTCCCTGGATTGGTATACAGTGGCAAACTCCTCGTTCGATCTCGGATGGCCGTATGGTTCTGAAGTTGCGCGAGAACCTGCCGATAGTAGTCTAGACGTGCTGAGGCACCAACATCTTCTGGAGAGGCTTGGACAATCACGACGGGAACAATCGCTGGATCAGCCTCAGCCTCACGACAAAGACGCGCCACCCGCGAAATTGCTGTTGATTTTCCGACACCGCTTGCTCCATACAAGGCCAGCAAGGTGTAACTTCTGTGTCCGGTAATGGCGCGGCGAAGAAGTTCCTCTATCTCTTGCAAGCGAGGGTGTTGGACTTTGAGTGTTTTGAAGCTTTCGAGGCTCTGTAGTGTGGCTGTTTCTGATGTGGGCATTAGTGATACACCTCGTAGGTTGGGATCGTGGACAGATCCACTTCGATGGGGGAAGCGTCGCTCTGTATGAGCGTACTCATGGGAACTTGCCCCCGGAGCAGCAGGGCTTCACGTTGTGCCTGCTCTTCAAGATCGCGCTGTCGTTGGAGCAACCAGGTCTCATCCCGCTCTAGTTCCTGCAAAAACTGTGCCAGGAGCGGGCCATTGAGGGAGATCCTTTTGCGGTTGTGCTGACGCTGCTGTTCGCGCCACTCGTCCAGGATCACATTCCATTCGCGTTCTGATCGTCCATGCACCTGAAGAAAAGCATCAGCAATACATTCAATCCATTGGTCATCGATGTACGCATAGACAAATCCCATATCGTAGGGCTCATACCGGACCGGTACGGTAAGACCCGCCACCTGTGTCGAGCGCATACACTCATGCCAGTACTGTAATCCATTGACGGTAATGCCACGTGCTGGGTGAATTTTGACCACTCCGGTCCGCGTTGACGGTCTGGTTTGTATCAAAAAGGCTTCCGAGTATGGAATGAAACTGTGTGCTCGACTCCCAGCTCGGATCATCCCGTGCTCGAATGCTTCACGCGGGCTTTGGCCGAGGGCAGGATGATCCATCTGATCATAGACCTCATGCACATACTGGAGGAGACGACGTGCAAAGTGTTCTAGCGTCCAGACTGCTAACAGCCTTGGATCAACCTCACGCGTCATCTGGCGCGGTATTTTACTCGCCTGGGTATTTCCGCGCAGTTGATTGAGCAGCTCAGTCGTCGTCGTTCCAAAAAGGCGTTCAATCAGCGATCCAAATCGTGGCTGTGCTGGCGGACGATCAAGCTTGGTGACAAAACATTGAGTTAAGAGCGCCTCAAAGTACACGCTACTGAACTCTGAGCCGCGATCCACCACCAGCTCCTGAGGAAGCCGCCCATAGCGCTGAACGCACAGACGGAATACCATCATGGCGGAACGATACGAGGGTGGATCGTAGGTCACATAGCAGGCGAGCACCCGGCGGCTGTAGGCATCAACGAGAAATGTCGCCCAGGGCTTTGCCAAAGGCTTCCCTGTGATCGAAGAGACCAGCAGAATATCCAATTGCGTGTGATCCAGGTGAGCTCGCTCAAAAGACCGTTCACCATGGCGTGGAGTCGTTTGATCCAAATACCCCAGAAAGGGTTGTGAGGCGTAGGCTGCCCGTTTGCCCCGGCGCAGGGTGATCACATTTTGATCAGCATATCGGGCACGCTCGTAGTAAAACGTGCGTTCCCCGATAGGAGGAATGCCTTGCCGTAGGGCCTCCTCTCGATACAAACGATAGACTGCCGCAGCCCGTTTGGCCTAGGGTACTGCGTAATGGGCAGTTAGAAATTCTACTAACAAATCTCTAGAAGCATCTGGCACTCGTGTCGTTCGGTTGCCTCGGCGCGCCACCTGATCCAGGAGTCCTACGTATCCACATCCGGTATCCGTCTCCGCTTGACGATAGGCAGCCATCCAGTTTTGGACAGAGCGTGTTGTCACGGTGATAGCTTCACCACGGTTGTAGGCCAAAATCTCTCTCCAGCGTCGATTGGCGGCTTCTAGAGCCTTCGGCCCTGCGTGAACCAGGCGCTCTCGTGCAGCATCTTGGAGCGGCGAGGGGGAGGCCCTCGCTCCCTGTTTCATGTGGCCCATCTCGACGAGGCGCTGAAATTGGTCGGTGGTGAGGGTGAACACAGCTCCGACTTCCGGTCGAAGCACGACTGTTGTCTCCTGGATCTCCGCTTCCCAGAGTCGCCCGTCAAAGATGAGAGGCGAAGAGGGCGAGGAATGGTAGATTTCTGTTCGGTTTACCTGTTTTGCTGCTTCGACCTCCTCCGCACTTCGATACAAAAAGACCTGCTCCCAATTCATGAGAGAGGCAGCAGCAAGGTCGGTAAAGATCTGCTGTGAAGTCAGCAGAGCCCAGATCGCATCGACCGTGAGGCCGCGATGAGCATCAAGAAACGCCGCGACACTCATCCCAGGATAAACGCTGAGTGCGTCCAGAACCTGCGCCTGTACTTGCGTCGTGAGCGTAAATGGGTGCGTCCAGAAATCCTGAAGGACTTTCAGATTTTGAATGAAGAGCGGATGATATTCATTGGAGGTACGCACACGGTAGGAGAGATCCATGGCCTGAGCTGCCGTCTCTCCAGGAGGCGACCTCCATCCTCCGGTCCCTGTAGGTTGATAGCGTTCAGGCATACGAATAGCAAGCTTGTCCAGTGCGTCTGCTGGCTTCCATTCTTCAAAGCCAGCCCTGTCTCGACGGATCACCAAAAAATCGGGGGTATGCCATGGTGATGTTTTGCGCCCAGAACGTGCATGGTAGTGAAGCTGAATACGCGTCGGCTGGTCATAATACTCTAGCACATCTTGGTCCCGCTCCATCGCGTAAATAGCCCACAGTTCAACATGCTGGCTCTCAAATTGAATGGAAAAGCCCATTTTCAGGCTTGGGTACCTTCCACTCACATTTGAGACTCCTCCACGTACTCGACGTGAAGGCTGAGAGGAACGAATGCGGGCAATGGCGGCTTCCGTCTCCGGCCCAATCTCGTTTCGTTGGCACCAGGCAGAAAACTCCTCGTCAGTTAACATAGTTCCTCACAAGGTACTCTTTGCACGTCGCCAATACTCATAACCATCCTCTGAGTAGAGGTTCGAGTGCCCTTTTAACCTGTCTAGAGCGATGCGCTTCCGGTGCTTCAAAGAGGAAATGCCATTCACCATTGATGTACTGCCACAAGTGGAACGTGAAGACTGCTGGCGCAAATTGCTCTACTTTGACGCGATAATCGTTTGCTTCTGGTTGATAGGGTATCATGCTCCTTTCCTGGCTCATCGCACAACTCCGGTGAGAAGATCTACATTGTAGTGTTGTTGGCCTCTCTGAAGAACGTCAGCATGACGGATATTGTCAACTTGTTCGTAAAAATATGGCTTATTGCTGAGTTAGAAGGAAGAAAGAGGTTGGAGACGAGCAAGAGGCTGGGAACATTCTGCAGTTAGCAGGCCAGTTTTACTCCTGTGATCTCATTCCATTGCTGGAATCGGCCCTGTAAAACGACACGGTATTCCCCAGCATGGAGATGGTGTCTGCCTGGTTGGAAATGTTGGGAGAGAGGACCAAATGCAGAAAGAAAGCGTTGTGCTTGTTTTGCTGATTTGAAACGTCGGTAGTGGCACAAATAAGCAGGATATGGTAAACTGCGAAGATCAATCAATGCTCAAAAAAGGAATCCTCGATGATCACAATCACCCTCCATTGTTCCCACTGTCAGAGTGATGCTCTCGTGCGCCATGGTCATGCCCCTAATGGGAAACAACTCTATCGCTGTCGTGCCTGCGGACGGCAAAGCCGTGAGAATCCGACTCCCCACGCCTATCCCGAAGCTCGCCGCCAGGAGATCTTGCACGCCTATCAAGAACGCAGCAGTCTACGTGGCCTTACTCGCACCTTCGGGGTTTCTCGCACGACCACGTCCACATGGATCAAAAAAAGTAGCTCAGCTTCCCCCTTTCCACACCATCCTGGTGGCTCCCGATCCCCAAGATGCTGCTTCCACCATCTTGGAACTGGACGAACTTAGCTCGTTTGTATTCAAAAAGGTCAATCAGGTCTGGATATGGATTGCCCTGTGCCGCCGGACGCGTCAAGTGGTGGCATATGCCATTGGAGATCGAAGTAAAAAAACGTGTCAGCGCTTGTGGGAGGCCATTCCGCAGGAGTATCGCGGAGGCTATTACTTTACCGACTTTCTGAAAGCCTATGCTTCGGTCATCCCAGAGGAGCAACACACAGCAGGGGGAAAAGAGACGGGAGAAACCGCCCATGTCGAGCGCTGGAATAATACGCTGCGCCAGCGGCTGGCCCGTTTTGTGCGCATGACGTTGTCGTTTTCCAAGTCAGTTGTCATGCATGAGACGTGTTTGCTCTTCTTCCTCCATCGTTACAACCGAGAGCGGGCTATCCTGCTCAAGTGAGCCACTACCAAAAATTGTACTAAGCGGCTCCTTATCGATCTTTTGTAGCTCTCTTCTTAGAGGCTACTTGTACCAGAAGACTCGTACAAAAATAGATGTTCCGATACGAATCCATTCGCTATAATACTGGCTCTTGTGCAGAAGTAAGCACATACAGGCCTGAGCATAGCAGGTGAAAACTCTTCACATAACAGTCAGAGCACCTCTATGAGTACGGATCTCTTGATTATAGCTTCAGCTGGCGAAGGATATGCGCGCCCGTCAGACTACCTGAGAGGTCGCAGGGGAACACCCAGGACTACACGGTTCTTGAATGCTCCCAGTCTGTCAACCGATACCTCAACGACATCACCAGGTTGTAACCACGGATAGTGTTGTTCACCATGAACCAGGGAGAGTTCCAGGATGCAACCAGTCCCACAAGTACCTGATCCAATCAGGTCACCTGTTTCAATCCTAGTGCCTCGCGAGGCATAGGCAAGCATTTCCCCGAAACTCCAATAGATATCGGCCAAAGATGCCTTCGAGTACTCACGTCCATTCACCGAGGCACGCATTGTGAGATCGTAGGCCCGTGCTTTCCGCGTCGGCTCAAGTTCATCAGGCGTAACGAAGAAGGGACCAATGCTGGTAGCGAAATCCTTGCCCTTCACAGGTCCCATGTTGAGTTGCATCTCCTCACGCTGGAGGTCACGAGCACTCCAATCGTTCATGACCATGAAACCTGCGATGCAGTGCTCAGCCTCTTCCGGTTTCAGATTTGAGCCGCTCCGTCCGACAACTGCAACGACCTCGAGTTCGTAGTCGAGCTGCGTAGTGCCAGGGGGAACCACCACCTCATCATCCGGTCCGATAATAGCATAAGGGTTGGAAAAGTAGAAGACAGGCAACTGGTACCACAGTGGGTCCATTTCCAGGCCGCGCCGTTGCCGAGCAGTCCGAACATGCTGCTCAAAGGCATAGAAATCTCGGAATGTGGGCGGTGACGGAATGGGAGCGCGTAGGCGAGTCTCGTGAAGGGATACTCTGTCAACAGGATTCGTTCGCGCGCGTTCTCCAGCCTCGGCAAGAAGCGTACCATCGTCACCGAGGAGATCGAGCAACGCAAGCCCGGTTTCCAAAGCATGGATGTGCTCTCCCATGACAAGACCCACATGATCAACAGCACTCTTAGGATAGTGGAAGGTGGCCCAGCGCATCGTTTGTGTCTCTCCTTCTCAACTCATCAACTCTCAAGGTCATCAAGCTAATTTGCACGCTCTTCAAGCATCACTCCGTCTTTTCATCCTTTCACTTTAGCCCAGAACAACCTCCTTGTATTGTGCCACGATCAGGCGAATGGCTTCGATCACCGGTTCGGGTTGATCAATATGAATATCATGACCACTTCTCGTCGCAACGATAAGTCGCCCTTGCGGGGAGAGCTGAGACAGCTCTCGCTGGAACTCTTGCCAGATCTGTTCGGCTTGCCGTGCCTGCCCAGATGGCAGCGAAGAGAACATCGTTGCACGACCATGAGAGAGAACCACAAGCGGAATATCGGTGGGCAGAGTTGCTTCACGTACTCGGTCGGCACCTGGTTCAAAGAGCGAAAGTTCTGCGAGTGCTGTCGCAAAATTTTCCCCTGAGAGGAAGCCACTGGCAAGCAGCAAGGCTTGCTGATCTTTCGGTTGCCTGGTGACCACTTCCGGCAAACGTCTGGCTTGACCGAACCATACCAGCACACGAAGCAGACCGAGACGAGCAATCAACCAGAGCAACCGAAATGTTCGTCCAAGTTGCCTGGACCACGCTCGATAGAGTATGGGAGATCGTGTGAAGAGGTACTCGCTCAATGCATCAACAAGGATCAGTCCGACCACCTCTTCTGGATAGCGACTGGCAAACAGGCGCATGATCAGACCGCCAAACGAATGGCCTACCAGGATATATGGCCCTGCTATCCCTGCATTGACGAGAAGCGTGTGTAAGGCGGTAACTATCTGGTCAATGGAACGAGGGAGTGGGCCAGCATCACTCCATCCATAGCCCGCCCGATCATAGGTGACTACCTGGGCAATATCGGCTATCTCTGGCTGCACGAGTCCCCACACCATTGATCCTCCGGCAAGTCCAGACTCGATGACGATGGTGGGCGTTCCTGTGCCTTTGCTGAATAGGTGGAGCGAGTAGCCTCCTACGTCCACCAATCTCCCTGGAGGTGGAATGCTCTCTGTCTCGTCTATCATCATCAATATTCCTTTCTATGGTTGCAGAACGACCTTGCCGGTGGTCTGCCGCTGCTCTACAAGACGATGGGCTGCGGCAGCTTGAGCGAGCAGGATGCTTGAGAGCCAATCGGGAATGTGTCCCTGAACAGGGAGCTGGTCAAGAGTGACTTCTTGCGCTACCGTGGAAAAATCAAGACGAAATGGAGGATCATCGGAAGCACTCCTATAGTCCATACGCATTGCGTGCAACGGACGCGAACATCCCCTGGGGGATCAGCTGTTTCATTGTAGGTGTCAATCGTGCCTGTGTGCCAACGGGATAGCGAAGGCGAGGCGACGGTGCATCGACAATGCGCTCAACGACCTGTGCCACCTGTTCTGGCGCGATGCCTGATTGCAGGTCATGCAGAAATTTTGCTCTCACCTTTTCTCGTCTGGGAGCATACGCATCGATCTGATGCATCGTCCGCTGCAATGCCCGACCTGCGTTAGTGGCGACGAAAGACGGCTCAATGAGCGAAACCGAGATCCCCAGGGGCTGGACTTCATAGGTTAACGACTCGCCGAATCCCTCCAGGGCGTGCTTAGCTGAAGAAAGGAAGGCTCCGAACGGTTGTCCTATCAAGCCGAGAATCACGCTCATGAGAATGATCCTGCCCTTCTGTTGAGAACGCATGGTCGGGAGCACTGCTTGCGTCATGCGCACCGCTCCGAAAAAATCGGTTTCAAAGACGGCGTGCGCCTCTGCGAGCGTAGTTTCTTCAACCGCTCCTAGCAGCGCATAGCCAGCATTGTTCACCAGCACATCGATGCGTCCAGCCCGTTCCAGGACGGTCTGTACGCAGGTCGTCACAGAGTCATCCAAGGTCACGTCAAGCGTCAGAAGTTCTACACCTGTCGTGGAGGATGCAGAGAGATCAGCGTTGCGACTGGTTCCAAAGACATGATAGCCGCGTTGGGCAAGCCGCTGCGCTACTGCCTGCCCAATACCGGATGACGCACCCGTAACGAGTGCGACAGGGGATGATGACATGCTCGTTCCTCTCTTGTATTATCGTGTGGGTGTCGGTCGTAATGCGGCGACCAATTCGTGTGCTAAGGCCTCAGAAGAGGAGGGATTTTGTCCTGTGAGAAGCAAACCATCCCGGACGATGAACGAGCCAAAGAGATTTTCACCTTTGACATACTCACTTCCAGCATTTCTGAGTGCATCCTCGACAAAGGTTGGCATGACAACGCCAAGTGCGACGGCATCCTCTTCTGCATTACTAAAGCCCGTCACACGGCGTCCTCGGACAAGCGCATCGCCGTTCTTGAAACGCACCTGAGCAAGTGCCGATGGGGCGTGACAGACCGCCGCGACTGGCAGGTCAGCATCGATACCGTGTGCGATGAGGGAATGCAACGTGGTGTTGCTGTAGAGGTCCCACATGACACCAAAGCCTCCAACAACGAAGATGGCATCATAGAGCGTCCCGTCCACCTGGTCCAGGCGGAGCGTCTGCTCTAATCGCGCTTGCACGACTGGGTCCTGCAAGAACTGCTGGACCACAGGCGTTTGATACATGTCCATGAGACTCATGGGGTCGATGGGAGGTGTGCCCCCACGTGGGGAGGCAATGTCAAAGGTGAAACCAGCCGCCTCAAAAACACGATAGGGGGCTGCCAGTTCTTCGGCCCAATACCCCGTCTTTCGCTCGGTCTCGCCGAGGCGATCATTACTCGTCACGATCATCAAAATCTTTGGTGAAATGCTCGTCATGGTCTTCGTCCTTTCTTTAAAAAACCTCTTCTTCCGTTGCGGATGTCCCTGCGCTTTGACGATCACTCAAGGCGAGTGGCCTCACGGGAGAAGCGGTAGCACCCGTAATCTTGAGTGGAGAAAGCACAAAAATGAATTCATACACCCCGTCTCTGGCGATCTGCTCCAGATCGAGATGCTCAACCAGGTAAATACCTGACTCCATTAAGAGATGGCGGTGGACCGGCAGCTTGCTATGGCCCGCTCCAGGCGCTAACCATTCATAGGCTGCTGTGTCTGAACCAGTGAGACGAACGCCTTGTGCTGAGAGCCAGTGTGCGGCGGCTTCGTTGGGCCCTGGAACGCCTGTGTCCCAGCCGATATAGGCATGAGGATCGGCGTGGTGTTGTGCTGCCCATCCTGAGCGCACGAGCACAGCATCACCAGAGCGGATTTCGACTCCCTGATGCTTGCAGGTTGCATCCAGATCGGTTGCCGTGATCGGCCTTCCGGCCTCCCATGCCTTCACGCCGAATGCTGCCGGAATATCGAGGAGGATTCCCCGACAGAGGATCGGCGGAATCGTTTCCACCCCAAGCTGCTGAAACAAGCCGTCGCGTGACGCTTCAGAGGCATCAATATCTCCATGAAGGCGACCATGGAAGGAAATATGAGATAAGGCATCAATATGCGTTCCTGTATGACCACCCATTGAAATGAGTTCCGTCGCCCCTGAGACACCATCG
>JAABUQ010012661.1_pt1 | contig 10428 bp, 10 predicted proteins | sample 5560001 | NCBI WGS metagenome assembly JAABUQ01 (sample SAMN10711888, study PRJNA513371) | rock metagenome | isolation source: Antarctica rocks | place: Antarctica: Victoria Land, Finger Mt nord | collected 2015-12-18 | reverse complement strand
TGAGGCCGACCCCTGCGAGGTCCCCGCGGCGACGGTCCGGTCGCGGCGGAGGTGGCGGAGGACGCGGTCGAGCCCGCTCCCCTCGATCCGCTGCATCGCGTAATAGCAGAGCCCGCCGACCTGGCCGACGTCGAAGACCGGGACGATGTGGGTGTGGTGCAGCCCGGCCGCCGTCCTGGCCTCGTTGAGGAACCGCCGCCGTCCCGAGGAGTCGGGCGCGGCCTGGCCGCCGAGCACCTTCAGGGCGACCGGCCGGTCGAGCCCGACGTGGACCGCCTCGTAGACGATCCCCATCCCCCCCCGGCCCAGCTCGCGGACGATCCGGTACCCGGCGACCCGCCGCCCTTCCTCCAGGCCGTGCCCGAGGCCCGAAGGGCCCCCGACCAGCCCCTTGACCAGGGCCAAGCCTTCCAGCGCGGCCAGGAGGTCGGCCCCGAGCTCGGGGTAGCCCAGGGCGAACGCCTCGGCCTCGGGCGGGCTCCCCCCCTCGGCGAGCCCGAGGTACACCTCGATCGCCTCGCCGAGCCGCTCGTCGAGGTCGGCCGGCTCGGGCGAGAAGTCGGGGTCGGGTTCGGTGCGTCGGACCATGGACGGGGCCCCCAAAAAACGTCCCGCGGGCGGTTCAGCGAGGGCCATCCAGGGTCCGCTTGAGGCTCTTGAGGCCGCGGACCCAGATCCCCCGGATCGACTTGCGGCTGACCCCCATCCGGTCGCCGATGGCCTCGAAGGAGAGGTTCTCGGCGTGGTAGAGCCAGAGGACCTCGGCCTCGGATTCGGGCAGGGCGGCCAGGGCGTCGGCCAGCAGGACGGTCAGCTCGCGGCGGCTGGCCAGCTCGCTGGGGCTGGTCTGGCTCAGGGCGAGCATGTCGAGCAGCTTCCCCCCCTGGCTGCCGTCCGCCCCGCCGCCGAGGTCCCACTGGGCATCGAGGGGGACGTCGGGGCCGCCGCCGGACCGCTTGGCACGGCTGTGGTAGCGCCCCAGGTCGGCCAGCTTCTGGCCCACCAGCCGCCTGAGCCAGCCGACCAGGGCCGCCTCGTTCTGGCCGGTGAACTGGGGGAACTGGCGGATCACCTCGACCAGGGCCTCCTGGACGACGTCGGAAAGCTCGACCCGCTCGCGGAGCTTGGGGCCCAGGCCGGAGCGGACGATCATCCGCATGTAGTTGCGGTACAGGCCGCACAGCTCGCCGAGGGCCTCGGGGTGCCCGGCCCTGGCCTGCGCGATCAGCTCCATCGGTCCTCCAGCCATCGCCGAACCGCCTCCGACGGGCAACCCAGGGCCGACCGGCGCCTCGGCCCGATGAACAAATCAGCGTCAATCCCGCCGCCGTCGGCCACGATTCATGATCCCCGCCGGCCCGGCCCCCGGCAAGGGACGTGCCCCGAACCCCCTCGGGGGCCCCGGCCCCCGGATTGCGTCGGGGCCGGCCGAGCGGCTAGCCTTGGACGATTCGCCCGAACCGAACGCCCGGGAGTCCGACCGACGATGACGTGGCTTTACGCGGCCTTCGGCCTGATCGGCGGCGCGGCCCTGGCGGTGCAGGTGGGGGTGAACAACGGCCTCCGCGAGCGGATGGGCCACCCGGTCCCGGCGGCGATCACCTCGTTCGCCCTCGGCACGCTGGCCCTGGTCGCCTACGGCCTGGCGGTGCGCTCCCCCTGGCCCTCGATCTCGGCCTCGGCGGCCCCGGCCCAGGCCGCCGGCCGCTGGTGGATCTGGCTGGGCGGGGCGGTGGGGGCCTGCTACATCATGACGGCGGTGACCTTCGCCCCCAGGCTCGGCGCCTCCGGCTGGCTGGCGGTGGTCGTCACCGGCCAGATCCTCGCCTCGGTCGCGCTCGACCACTTCGGCCTGGTCGGCTTCGCCGTCCACCCGGTCAGCCTCCGGAGGGTCGGCGGGGTGGTCCTGCTCCTGGCCGGGGCGTGGGTGATCCTGAAATCCTGAACCAAACCCCTCAGAGCAGCGACCGCGAGGGATCGTCGAACTCCAGGCTGAGCATCGACATCTCCCGCTCGGCGGGGGTGATCAGCAGGGACACCCTGATCCCGTCCAGGACGTCCTTGGGCAGGGCGACCAGGTAGGGCAGGACGATCGCCTGGCGCTCGCGGAGCCCCTGCCCCTCGAAGGCGGGGTCGACGATCCGCAGGTAGACCCCATCGCTGGTGGCGTAGGCGTCGACCTTGGCCCCGGGATGCTCGCCGAGGTAGCGAGGGGCCAGGACCGCCGCGATCTGTCGGACCACGGACTTGAAGTTGATGATCCGGACCGCCATCTCGTCCCCCCATCCCAGGACCACTCGCGCGAGCGACACCATCCCGGCCGCTTGCGCAGCATCGATCCTAACGTGGTCGTAGCGATCATCCAGGATTTCGGCGGTGAAATTCGTCAGGGACAGGCCGATCTCGGGCGGGATCTCGACTTTCCGCCGGATCAATTGACCCTGCAACCAGACGACGCTGTGCCCCTTCTCGCGGAACTTGCCATACGTCGCCTTGACCTGGCCATCCGGCACGACCCCGAGCAGGACTGCCTTCAGGATGCACTCGACCGCGTAGCCGACGAGGTAGATCGCCCCGGTCGTCCGCCCTTTTTCGAGCAGGGCCGATGCGTCATCGAATCGTTCCCGGGCGATCAGGCCGAATTCCGGGATCTGGTCGGTCCGCAAGGTCATCGGCTTCACTTCCGGGTTGGTCGTCCGGGGCATTTGAGGATGCTCCCAGGATAGCCCGAAAGGGCCGGGGCGTCGCGGTTTCGATCGGGGCGAGGCCGTCCTCGCGCCGAATAAGCTGGCATTCCCCGCCCCGGGGCGATCGAGTAGGATTCCGCGCCGTCGCCCGGAGGGGGCCGGTCCCAGGGATGGGATTGGATGCCCGGCCCGGGCGGATCTCCCCACGGAACAGGACGTTGGGGGCTCGCGCCGGACCCCGGCCCGGGGGCCCCCGCAAGTTCGAGGAAGGATTCCTCGCCCGATGCATCGCGATGGACCGCGGCGACGAGCCGGATTGCTCCCGCTGCTGGCCCTGGGCCTGCTGCTCGCGCCCGGCTGCGCGTCGATGCGGATGCACGCCCCCTCGCCCGACCTCCGGCCGTGCGACGAGGCGTTCGCGGCCACCGAGGACGGCTGGATGCTCGGCATCCGGCGGATCAGGCCGGCCGAGCCCGACCCGGCCAAGCTGCCGGTGGTGCTCTGCCACGGCCTGGGCCTCAACGGCACCTTCTGGACGATCACCGACGACCACCTGCCCGGCCAGCTCGCCGCCAAGGGGTACGAGGTCTTCGTCGTCGACATGAGGGGCTCGGGGGCCAGCCACCGGGTCGGCCTGACCGGGCGGATCAACCGGGTCCTGCACCAGACCCCGTTCCGCGACGTCGGCGGCCGGACCTGGACCGTCGACGACCAGGCCAGGTACGACGTCCCGGCGATCCTCGACCACGTCCAGCGCGAGACCGGCAGCCCCCGGGTCAACTGGGTCGGCCACAGCCAGGGGGGGATGCTGATGTTCCCCTTCCTGGAGCTGTCCCCCCACGCCGACCGGGTGGCCAACTTCGTCGACATGGGCGGCGTGGCGATGGTCGTCGAGACCCCCGACATCCGCGGGATGCGGGCCGCCGCCAAGGGGCTCCGGTCCCTCTCCTTCTTCATGAGCACCGGGCGGCTGGGCCGGCCGATGATGTACGGCAGGATGCCCGGCCTGGAGCAGGTCGACCGCTTCTACTACACGGCCGCCAACGTCGACAAGCGGACCGTCGACCGCTTCTACGGCTACACCCTGGAGGACCCCGGGGCGGGGGCCCTGAAGCAGTTCGACCCCTACCTCCACTCCGGGCGGATGCTCTCGGCCGACGGCCAGGTCGACTACGCCTCGGGCCTCGACCGGATCCACACGCCGATCCTGATGATCGTCGGCGAGGCCGACATCATGGCCGACATCCACTCCTCGGCCCTGACCTTCAACGGCCTCGGCAGCCTCGACAAGACGATGCTCCGCTTCGGCCGGCTCGACGGCCACCTCGCCGACTACGGCCACTGCGACCTCGTCTGGAGCCGCCACGCCCCCTACGAGGTCTTCCCGCCGGTCATCGAGTGGCTCGACCGCCACCAGCCGACCGCCGTCACCACCCGCCAGACCCTCCCCCCGCCACGGCATTCGGATGGCCTACGATGATTATTTAGAAGCTCTATGTGCGTGGCGATTCGAGCGGTTCTGTTTTCGGCCGATTGGTGATTGGATTGATAAGATTCAACGTTTATGTTGGGTCAATAACAGCGGTTTTTGATTGGGTGTGTCATCAGAGCAAGGCTGTCCGTGGTCAACGTCGAAGGGTTATGACTAGAATCAGGATGATCGAGATCGGCGTACCAGCAGCCAGACCCCAAGTGATAGGCTGGGCCCATTCGGGGAGATTCTTGTAAGCGACGATTGATGCCTCTTTGCAATAGATAACAAATTGCCTGACAAGCACGGCCGAGGCAATAATCAAAGAGGGAGTCGCGAGAATGAGACGAAATGTGAATCTCATTGATAAATATATGATAAACGCCATGCCTATGAAGATTAGAATTGGAAACGAGACTTTCTCTTCGTTTGACGCGGTTTTATGCTGTTGATATTGAGCTAAATCCGGACGGGCGATGTTCACGATCGCTTGAGCGAAGACGTCGATGGCATTATCCATCGAGCGACGTCTGCTAATTTCCGCGTTGTGTCCTGCGACAATGAGCAACGCGATCAGGGCGGCTGGAAAATAAAACACACAAATTGGGATGCACAGCAAGGCCAGAACGGGCTTGCCACAAAGCAAAATGGCCAGCGGGGGGCAGACGAGCGCGATCAAGTATCGCATAAATGAGCACCTGTATCGTAAAGCTGCATGAATGATAATGGACAACTGATTGCGAAGCCCTGCCTGTAGCCCCTAACGAAGAAATTGAGAGATTGTCTTGAACATCCGAAAATTGAGACATACTATACGAGATCGCTGTCTACAAGCAATAGTGAGGTCGTCCGTTTACTTGGACAAAAAGGCGTCGATGCAGAGCCGCGACCACGTCTCGAACTGCCCCCGGAGCCCCGGCAGGTCGCTTTCGGCCACGAACCCCGGCTCGGCCAGCGCGTCTTCCAGGGCCGAAACCTCGGGCCGCTCCAGCTCGAAGAGGTGGACGACGCCGAGGTGGACCATCCCGACGGGGTTGGAGTCGTCGTTGATCAGCCCGAGCCGGCTGAGCCGCCCGGGGCTCCCGACCTCGACCTCCTCGGCCAGCTCGCGCCTGAGGGCCAGCTCGTACGCTTCCAAGGTCCCCCGCCCCTCCGCATCCGCCTCGGCCACGTGCCCCCCCACGCCCAGGGACCGGAGCCGCCTGAGCCTCGACTCCCCCCCGGCCTTCCCCCGCGTGTAGCAGAAGACCAGGCCCGGAGCCCGGAAGACGACATACGGGATGATCTGCCGGAACCCCGGGTCCTCCTCCACCTCCGACCGGGCCCGGAACGTCGCCACCCCGGGAGCCAGCAGCGCATCGAGGTAGCGGTCGGCCTCGGGCCGGAACCCCTGGAACCGGCCCAGCCGGTCGAACTCGGACGAAGGAACGACCAGGACCCGCTCGGAAAGCCCCACGGAAACCCACCTTTCGCGATCGTCGAAGCCCCCTCGACGGGGCGAAGCTTGCCCGTCAACCATTATCGACCGGTCGCGAGCCCCTCGGCGACGATTTGATGCCGTTCGCCGTCCCGCGGGATCGGCCCGGGGGGGAGAAGGTTGGCCCGCAACCCTCGATGGCCGGTCCGGCGGTTGGTGGCGGCGGGGCCTCGGGCCTGCTATCGTCGCGCCAGCGACCCGAGATCCTCGCCGACCGCGATCGACGGAGCCGGACCATGCCGAGATCGACGCCCGCCCCCTCGGCTCGCGGCCGGGCTCGGGCCCGGCCCTTCCGGTTGCTCGACGGGATGGTGCTGGTGGCGGCGACCGCCGTCGCCTTCGCGATCTTCCGGCAGGGCATGTCGGGGCAGGTCGGCTTCGCCACCTTCGGCGGGACGTGGGAGCAGCGGCTCTTCTACTGGATGCACCGGCTCATCCCGTTCCCCGCGATGCTGTCGCTCGCCATATTTGCGATCGCGGCGGCCGACCGCCGCTCCTCTCGAGGGCGCAGGCCTCGCCATGCGGGAGTCGTCGCGTGCTACGCGGCGGTCGCCGCCCTCGCGCTCACCTCGCTGATTGCCTCCGCGTTCTACATGCTCCACACCCTCGAAGAGGCCGGAGCGATCCCCCGGATCTTCAACCACCCCAGGACCACGCACGCGATGCCCCCGTTCGCCGACGCCCCGATGGAGGAGATCGTCGGGGCGGCGGTCCTGGGCGCGTGGGCCTCGCTGGTGGCGACCGGCCGCTGGAGGGGCCAGCCGTCCTGGATCGATCGCGCGGGTCGCATCCTGGGGGCGTTCTGGATCGGGTTGTTCCTGACCTACCTATATGCCTACACCGGCTAGCGGCCGGCGGGCCGGCGGTCGGTCGCGGCCTCCGGCATCCGCCACGAGGTCCCCCCGGCTGAGCCGGGGCCCGCAGGGCCGCGACGCCTCGTCGTCGATGGCCGTCACGAGCCGATGGATCGGGGCGTACTCGGCCGGAGATGCGATCGCTCGCGGACCGGTCGAATTGCCCGGTCCTCGCGAGGTTTCGCCCCGAGGCCGATCGGCCCGACGTCCTTGACCCGACCCGACTTCGATCCGGTCAAGGCCGCAAGAGGGGCGATTAACATTTGAAGGTGTGAACCATGTTGAACCGCTCGGGACCTCGTCCCGGGCGGCGAGATGGCGCATTCAACATCCCGATCGAGTGAGGGGGAAAGATCGAAATCCTCGCTCGGGCCCCTCCCGGGATTTCCGCCAGCAGTTGGAGAATTTCATGAAGATCGGCTTCGTGAGCCTGCCTTTCTCGGGGCACCTCCGCCCGATGGCCGCGCTGGGGCGCAGGCTGCAATCGCGCGGCAATGAGGTGGTGTTCGTCGGCGTCCCGGACTCCGAGCCCATCGCCCGCGCCGCCGGGCTGACGTTCCTCCCCTTCTGCGAAGTCGAATATCCGCCCGGCTCGATCGACCGGACCTTCGCCCCGATCGCGCAACGGCACGGCATGGACCTGATCAAGTTCACCGCCGAAGAAGTCTTTCCCGGGTTCGTCGAGGCGGGGTTGAGGCGTCTGCCGGAGAAGCTGGTGGGGTCGGGCATCCGGGCCCTGGTGCTCGACAAGACGTTCTACTCGCTCTCGCTCGTGCCGCTGAGCCTCGGCATCCCCTTCGTGCAGGTCTGGAATGTCCTCCACACCCACCCGACCGGCGCGATCCCTCCTTCCTACTTCCCCTGGCCGCACGAGACGACCCCGGAGGCCCTCGCGAGGAACGTCGACGGCCTGAAGCGGGTGGGCGCCTGCTTCGCCGAGTCGCGACGGATCGGGCGCTCCTTCGCCGAGGGGGCGGGCCTGGACGTCGACTGGGCCGACCCCGGCTCGATCGACTCGAAGCTGGCCGTGATCACCCAGACGCCCCTGGCCTTCGACTACCCGGGCGTCCGCTGGCCCGACGGGTTCCATTACGCCGGCCCCTTCCATGACGACGGCGGCCGGGAGCCCGTCCCGTTCCCCTGGGAGCGGCTCGACGGCCGGCCGCTGGTCTATGCCTCGCTGGGCACGCTCGTCAACGGCCTCGACTCGATCCACCGGGCGGTCCTCGGGGCGGCCGAGGGGCTGCCCGAGGCCCAGGTCGTCTTCGCCGTCGGCAAGAACGTCGACCCCGAGGGCCTCGGCCCGAACCCCGGCGAACGTGATCGTCGTGCCTTTCGCCCCCCAGATCGAGCTGCTGAAGCGGGCTGCGCTCTGCATCACCCACGCCGGGCTCAACACGACGCTGGAGGCCCTGGGGCAGGGCGTGCCCCTGGTCGCGATCCCCATCGGCTTCGACCAGCCGGGCGTCGCCGCCCGGATCGCCCACCACCGCGTCGGGGAGTTCGTCGAGGTCCACGAGGCGACGGCGGGGCGCCTGCTGGGCCTGGCCCGCAAGGTGCTCGGCGACCCGTCGTATCGCGACAAGGCCCGCGCCATGCAAGCGGCGATCGCCGACGCCCGCGGCCTCGACGTGGCCTGCGACGCGATCGAGCGGGCCTTCGGCAAGGCGACCGCGCCCGATCCCACATCCTCTTAACTGATTGGTGAGGTCATGTTCCTGTTTATGGGAAAGGCGTGCCGCCCGCGATGACCGATCCATCGGCGCGGCACGCCTTGATGATCGGCCATTCAGACGATCATGCCGCCCGAGACTTCGATCCGCTGGCCGTTCACCCAGCGATTCTCGTCCGAAAGCAGCGACGCAATCATCGGGCCGATGTCGTCGGGCTGGCCGGCCCGGCCCAAGGCCGTCATCCCCGCGACCATCTTGTTCACCTCGGGATTGTCGCGGACCATCCCCCCGCTGAAGTCGGTGGCGATCGCCCCGGGGGCCACGGTGTTCGCCGTGATCCCGCGCGGCCCGAGTTCCTTCGCCAGGTAACGGGTCAGCACCTCGACCGCTCCCTTCATGGTCGCATAGGCGGAACTCCCCGGCATGCTGAACCGGACCAGCCCCGACGAGATGTTGATGATCCGCCCGCCGTCGTTGATCAGCGGCAGGAGCTTCTGCGTCAGGAAGTACACGCCCTTGAAATGGACGTTGTAGATCTCGTCCAGCTCGGCCTCCGTCGTCTCGCGGAAATCCTTGTGGAGCGACGTCCCGGCGTTGTTGACGAGGTAATCGAAACGCTCGGCGCCGAGCCCGGTCAATGCCTCGACGACGAGCCGCACGAACGGGTCGAAGCCGGCGACCTTGCCCGTGTCGAGTTCCAGGGCGACGGCCCTGCGGCCCGACTCGGCGACCATGGCCGTCACCTTCTCGGCTTCTGCCCGATTCGAGTGGTAGGTGAAGATCGAATCGACCCCGCGTTTGGCCAGGTTCAGGACGGTGTTGCGTCCAAGGCCGCGGCTGCCGCCGGTGACGATGGCGATCTTGGCGGCGGAATTCCTCGCGTTTTCGATGGGCATCTGGCTCGCTCCTGGTGATGATAAGACCGTCGCAAGGTACCCCGATCGGCTCACGCGTTGAAGATCGGAACTCGCCAATTTCTTGCCTATTCCTGGCAGGGGGCTTAAAGTTCAGGGTCGTCGCGCCCAAGCAAGGATCATCAAAGATGCCAAATGCCTTGGCCGAAGTCGTCGGGCGTTTCACGGATGACCAGCCCGGGGATAGCCCGTTTTCCACGGCGATCGAAGGGCTCACCCTGCTCCGCTCGGACCACGAGAAGCCGCCCAACCACCTGATCTTCAAGCCCGCGCTCTGCATCGTCGTCCAGGGTGCGAAATGGGTGATGTTCGGTGACCGACGGTTCGACTACAGGGCCGGCCAGGCGGTCGTGGTCAGCGTCGAGATGCCGTTGTATGGACGGGTCGCGGAAGCCAGCCCGAGCGAGCCCTATCTGGGCGTCATCATCGAGTTCGACCTGGCGATCATGCGAGAAGTGCTGGAGGGGCTGAGCTCGCCACCGCTCCCGAGCGTCGACCCGAAACCGGGCCTGTTCGTCACCGACCTCGACGAGCCGCTCTCCAACTGCGTCTCGCGGATGGTCCGCCTGCTGGCCACGCCCGATGCCATTCCGACCCTTCGTCCGCTGATCATGCGAGAAATCTGCTACTGGCTGCTGACCGGCCCGCACGGCGGCGAGATCGCCAAGATCGCGCTGGCCAACACCCATACGCGGAGCATCATCCATGCGATCCATACCTTGCGAGACCGCTTCATGGAGCCGGTTCGGATCGAGGAGCTGGCGGGATCGGCCCGGATGAGCTGTTCGGCGTTCCACCGTCAATTCAAGGCGATCACCTCGATGACGCCGCTCCAGTACCAGAAGAACCTCCGGCTCCTGGAAGCCCGGCGCCTGCTGGTGACGGACGCGGCAAACGTCGAGGCGGCCGCCTTCCAGGTCGGGTACGAAAGCCCGTCGCAGTTCAGCCGCGAGTATTCGCGGATGTTCGGCGCACCGCCGAAACGCGACATCGCGGGACTGAGGGCACGGGCTGCTTCCGGAGGACGACTCGTCCACCAAGGTGGCTTTTAACCTTATTCGACCAATTTTGAAGAAAGGCTGCTATCGAGGCCGTCGCGAATCGGAATGTATCGGACGAACCCCGGAGCGAGCGAAGGCGCCTCCGGCCCGATCCGACCCCCGAGGAGCGACCCGCCATGCCCGCCAGCGAAGCCCGAGCCCGCGCCAACCGCCTCAACTCCCACAAGTCGACCGGCCCGAAGACCGAGGAGGGCAAGGCCGCCTCGCGGGCCAACTCCTACAAGCATGGCCTGACCGGCTCGGGGGTCGTGGCCTCGGACGAGGACCAGTTCGCCGCCGCCCGGCTCTCCG
>JAABUQ010012660.1_pt1 | contig 10428 bp, 6 predicted proteins | sample 5560001 | NCBI WGS metagenome assembly JAABUQ01 (sample SAMN10711888, study PRJNA513371) | rock metagenome | isolation source: Antarctica rocks | place: Antarctica: Victoria Land, Finger Mt nord | collected 2015-12-18 | reverse complement strand
GTTGAAGCCTGGCAAAGAAACAGAAATAATAAAAACAGCACAATCAATTGGCAATTCACAAACAAAGAAGCAAGAGTGAAATTAAAAAAACTCTATCCGTCAATTTAGGATTAACATATCACTAGCTCTATAATTATAGATTGTTTTTTTTGATATACTTACATTGTTTTTTTGTCTAAGATGCAATGATATGAAAGTTGAAAAGTAAGCTTTGAAAGCAGAAAGTAGTTTAACTATTTTTGAATTTATCAGCGAAGTACCTAAAGGAACTATCCGGAAACTAGTTTAATTTCAAGTAACAAACGAACCAGGGCTTTTTAATCTTGCCTACACTTGTTACCTTATTATATTGTTTAAATTTGCTTATATGTAAATCTGCAATAGATGGAAATTGACCTACCTTTTGAAAAAAATATTGTTTTGTTTCATCTTCATTTTCAACACTTGCTAACATTACGAAATACTTCATTACAAAACCTGTTCTAACGCATGTTAATTGTATTTCAAAAAATCCCTCGTAACTGGATAATTCAAATTTTCCTTCAGGCATATATTTTTGAACGATATATTTAATATTATACCTGGTATTTTCTTTTAAAACAGGGTTATAACCATCAATACTTTTTGTTTCAAGTATCAGAATAAAAAAATCTTCGCGGTTATCACTTGTAATTGCTATTTTAAAATAAATTGGAAGTTCAAAGAAAAAAATTTGAGGTTGAAGTATAAGATGGGAAATTATAGCTGATATACCTGAAATAGGTTTGAATTGAGAATGATTAGAAAAAATGAACTGAAAAACATAATACAACCATTAATTTCCAACCCAAAAAAGCATCCAATTCTCACCAGATGCTTCTTTTACCACTATAAAATCAACATAATTCATGTGTGATACTTTCAATCGGAAACCAGGTTTATTTTAAGCATCAAACCAAAACTGATCATCCGGTCATCAACCCAAAGAAAAAACAATGCCGTGTGATTTTGAAGGGTTTTTAAAGCATGTCCTCAGCTCAGCTTCTACCAATCTTAAAAAATACTTTTCATTCTGATGCTTCTTTTATCGGGTAAAAATTGGTAACGAAGAAGTAATTGCTTTGCTCCTGCCAGTCGAATGTTTGAACCAGGAACTATGCTGAAAATGTTTTTGCCTAACTTATCGCGGCCAAAAGACGTAAGAGATGTGGAAAAACCTTTTATCTCTTTATGAAAAAAATCTTTTACATTTTAGGGTTCGCCGGTATTGCTGCCGTCAGCTCCTGCAAAAAAGAACAAAAAAGCGGCCTTGACGAAAACAATATCAACAAGATTGCGCCAAATGGGTTCGGCTACAAAACATCAAAAGATGTAAGCCTGAGCTTGCAACTGCTAACCAACAATAACCAGCCGGTTGCCGGTGCGGTAGTTAGCGTTTATACTACTGCAAACACCAATCCGGGGGCTTCTATTTTTAAAGGGGTGACGGATGCAAACGGAAATTTGAAAGCAACGCTGAATGTCAATGCTTCTTCTACCCAGTTAATTATTGATCCTTCATATATTGGTTTGATGCACAACGTTAAGGCAAATATCAACAACAACGCCATAACGGCGGTCATCGGCGGCAAAAGCGGCTACAGCGGCGATATTGTTGCGGATGCGATCAATAATATGCCCGGTAAGTCCAGCGGTTTTTCCAACGGCGTAGGAATATTGGGCTTATCAGGTACGGATTATGTTTATCCTTCACCTTATACAGCAACAGCAGATGCCGTGGTGAACAACAGCACTTATGCCTTGGCTTTAGGCCGGCCGGTATATCTGGAAGCCACTCCTGATGTGATTGATAATTCTTTGCTGTCTTACGTCAATGCTTCTCTGCCGGAAACACAATCCGTTAATAACGTGCACCCGGAATATTTAACCAGTTCAGCAGTTTCTAATATCAATGTTACGGCTACTGCCGATGTTTGGATCACTTATGTCTCGGAAGGTGCAAGCTACCAAAGCACATTGGCTTATTACACTTATCCTACCGGCAATCCGCCTACGCAAACTTCCGGCGGCACCAGTGCAGGCGGTATAGATCAGGTTACGATGGTTTTCCCAAATGCGTCGGGCATCGGTTCCGGCGGCGGTTTAAGATCAGGCGACAAAGTTAAACTGGGCACTTTTAATGCCGGCACAACCATTGCTTTTGTATTGCTTCAAAATTCGTGGACCGGCAGCGGCATCAATTTGGCCGCACAGGGATTTTATTCCGACAGTCAGTTGAACCCCGAAAGTACAAGTGCGTTAAGGAAGCATTCGATTGTTCTGTATGATGATGTGCATAAACTTTATTTGTTTGGGTTTGAAGATACCAACAGAGAATCACCTGCTGCCAATCCAAATGGTTATGTTTCGGACAATGATTTCAACGATATTGTTTTTTATGCAAGTGCCAACCCGATAGCAGGTATTTCCAATTCCGGCATACCGCCGATAGACAAAGCCGGCGATAGCGACGGCGATGGCGTATTGGATGTATATGATGCTTTCCCTAATGATGCAACCCGCGCTTATATCTATTGTTACCCTTCGCCAACTACTTTTGCACAACTTGCTTTTGAGGATAACTGGCCTGCAAAAGGCGATTATGATATGAATGACCTCGTGGTCAATTACCGTTACACTTTCATTGCAAATGCCCAAACGCAAATCGTTACCATGCAGGGCGACTTCAATATTGCCGCCGCTGGTGCTTCGTTCAAAAACGGCTTTGGCCTGCAGTTGCCGTTTGACGCTTCCACTGTAAAATCTGTAACCGGACAAAAAACAATCAGCAATTACATCCAATTTGCAAGCAGTGGTGTAGAAGCCGGACAAAGCAAAGCCGTTATTATTCCTTTTGATAACCATGAGGCATTGCTTCGCAACCCGGATAATTCTTACTATGTCAATACACTGAATGCAAAAGACAAACTGCAAAGTGCCACCGCTTCGGTGCTGGTTACCTTTAATTCGCCGGTTCCAAGTTCCGGTTTGAGTATATCTTCTTTTAACCCGTTCGTCATCAGTAATATGCGCAGGGGTTACGAAATCCATTTGCCGGGTTTTTCCGCAACGGACAAAGCTAATGCTGCTTTGTTTACTACCGGCGATGACGCGTCATTAGTAGCCGGAAGAAAAACCTACACCTCGAGAGAAAACTGGCCATGGGCACTCAGCTTCAGCGATACTTCGTTTAATTATCCTTTGGAAACCATCAATATTACTGACGCTTATCCGCATTTTGCAGATTGGGCAGCTTCAAATGGCACCAGCTTTTTGGATTGGTACAATAACCTGACATCCGGCTACCGGGTTTCATCCAATATTTATTCCAAGTAAATTTTAGGCCGATAAAAACAGCATCTGCAAAAAGCCCCTTTCAGAAATACTGAAAGGGGCTTTTTGTTTTTTGTCCCGTCCTAAGAAAAGTTGACTAAAACTAAGTCAACACATGGAAACAGAGGCATTTAAATCAAAAAAGGGAGTCCCCCGAAAACATTTCAGTCAGGCCTTCAAAAAGAAGGTGGTCGCAGAATTTGAAAGAGGCTTTTTAAACAAGGACCAGTTACAGGCAAAATATGGCCTGCGCGGAAACTCCTGCGTGTTGAAATGGTGCCGGAAGTATGGTAAATTGCACTACCCCGAAAAAGGGGGATTAGGGCGACCCATGAAAGATCCACAGAAGCAGCGTATCAAAGACCTGGAAAAGCAACTGGCAGATGCCAAACTCAAAATAACGGCTTATCAAAAGCTTATCAAGATTTCTGAAGCGGAAGACAGCGTTAGTATCTTAAAAAAAGACGCCGCCAAACAATCTGTGGGCTTGCCAAAACCTACCCAAGAAAAGTAAGTATGTTTTGTGCATTGTTTGGCATTAGTAAACAAGCTTATTATAAAAAGATCAAAGCAGATCAAAAGAATGTGCACATACGTGAACAGGCAAAAAAGTCGGTGTTGGAATTACGCAGGCAGATGCCAAAGTTAGGGACCCGAAAGCTTCATTACCTGTTGAAAAGCAATGGAATAGAAGTAGGCAGAGACCAATTGTTTTCCTGGCTAAGGTCACAAGGCCTGTTGATTTATAAGAAAAGGCGATATACCGTTACAACAAATTCAAAGCATTGGATGCGGAAATATTCTAATATTATCAAAGGGCTTACAATCAGCAGGCCTGAGCAGGTATGGGTTGCCGATATAACTTACTTAGATACAGCAGAAGACGGAAATGTATACCTGCACCTGGTTACAGACGCTTATTCAAAGCAGATCATGGGCTATGAACTCTGTAATAACATGGAAGCAGCTTCAACACTCAAAGCATTGGAAATGGCTGTTGGGGGGCGGAAATATAAAGACCAGCCGTTGATCCATCATTCCGACAGAGGGTTACAATATTGCAGCAAGCTTTATATCGAATGTCTGAAAAATAATAACGTTGACGTCAGTATGACGGAAAACGGCAGCCCCTATGATAATGCTGTTGCAGAAAGAGTTAATGGGATACTTAAAGATGAATTTGGGCTGGCAGAACAACTTGATAATCATAGTGAAGCTTTGCTGCAAGTCAAAGAAAGCATACATGCCTATAACCATCTGAGACCTCATTTAAGCAACCAAATGCTAACGCCTGATCAAATGCATCAACAGCAGATCATTAAAATTAAAACCTATAAAAAAACTCAAACATCTTTGGTGGATGTTTGAGTTTTTACAATTTTTGTATCATTAATAATGGTCAACCTATTTCAGGACGTTACATTTTGTAAACCTTACTAAAACCGTTAGTTTTTCCTGGTAAAAGCATCCATCACTTCCATCGAACCAAGCGCATCCTGGATGGAGCAAGGGTTTGGGCCTTTCCCCAAAAAATACTGCACCACTTTGGCAATCATCGGCTGCTGCACATGCTGTAAAGGTTCAAAGCTGAACTTTTCTTCTTTTCCGTTTTTGCTGAGGGTGATTTCCATACCAAAAACCGGGAAACTGATTTTCCCTTCAGAACCCATGATGGTGCATAGGTCCTGCTGCTCGCCTTCCGGGACCGAAAAACACCATAATCCGTTGAAAACAACATTGTTTTTAAATAAAACATGGCCGGTCACCAAATCGTCCGCAGGATAAAAACCGCCCTGGTTCAATGCAAAACCTGATGCTTCTTTTACCGCACCAAAAAAGTAGGTCATCAAATCCAGTTGGTGCGGTGCCAGGTCATGGAACAGGCCTCCGCCGGAAACAGCAGGGTTTACACGCCAGTTTTCTTCCGAAGCCGCAATCAGGTTTGATTTTGGCGGCTGCAGCATTTTCAAATCCACAAAACGGACTTTGCCAATGGCTTTGTTTTGCAACAAGTCTTTCAGCTTCAAAAAAACAGGCTGCTGCCGCCGGTAATGGGCAACGGATACTTTTTGCCGGTACTTTATGGAACCTTCGAGCATCCTTTGAGCCGGTGCAGCCGAAAGCGTAATTGGTTTTTCTACGTAAACCGGCTTTCCGGCAGCCATTGCCCGGATGGCAAAATCTTCATGCTGCAAAGGCGGCGTAGCAATATAAACAGCGTTCACTTCCGGGTCGCGGATCAGTTCATTGGCATCGCTGTACCATTTGCCTACATTATGCCGCCTGGCGTAATCCCCGGCTTTTTCCGCATTGCGGCGCATGACGGCCACCAGTTCGGAACCGGGGACTTTATTAAATGCCGGCCCGCTTTTTTTCTCGGTCACATCGCCGCAGCCAATGATTCCCCACTTTATTTTCTGCATCTGCATCAATTGTTTTTTAGAACAAACCCTACTTCTTTTACCATGTAAACTTTAATCTCTTGCAGGCTTCTTCTGTTGAAACCACGTTCAAATAACCCTTTTTAGCTTTTTTGGGAAATTTGGCAAACACCAATTTTATCCCTATAAAAACAGTATCTGCCTAATTTTAAACCCTGCCCGGCAAACAATAGTTTTTTTAAGTTTAATTGAAAACAAATCAGTATTTTGCCAACAGATACGCTGATTATTTTAAACCTGATCCGTAATTTATCAACCGAAATCCTGCTTTTAAAAAAGAAACTAACACGCCATTTGCCTCGTATAAAGCTAAAATGAACGGTAATAACCCTGACTATCCTTTACACAGCATTAGCGAAATTACCAAAAGAACTTATCAATTGGCCCTTACAGCCATTGTTATCGGATTTTTGCTCTTTTTGTTTTACTGTGTGCTGGGTTTGTACCATATTGCTTTAATGGTAGCTACTGTTTGCTGCGTTATCGGCTTTATCTTTTTTTTGAACAGTAAAAAAATCATCACGAACACCAAGCTGCCCCTCATCGCGTTCGTTAGTTTGTCCCTGATCGTTTTTGCTGCCAATGAAGGTGCCGGAACAGGCCAGTATTTGTATTATTTCCCGTTGATTATTTCCATACCAGTCATTGTAGATAATCAAAAAACCTATTTTAAAAAGGTCATTTTTTATTTTGCCATCACTGCGGTATGCTGCTTGGTTTGTATCGTCGTTGGCAACATTCATCAGCCTTGGGAACCTTTGTCTGCAATCAACACCAAACGCCTTTTTTATACAAATGCTGTTTCTGCCATTGTTTCGACCATTGGTTTTGCTTATATCAATATTTCTTTGGAGAGAAAATATCTGAAAGAACTGATCGATCAAAAAAACCATACCATTGCCAGCCGCACGCAGTTTCTATCTACCATGGGCCACGAACTGCGGACACCGCTGAACGGGATTATAGGCGCGATAAACCTGTTGAAAAAAAGCGGCAGCCTGCCAGAACAGCAGGAATATTTTGATATAATGAAATACTGTTCGGACCACATGCTGCACCAGGTGAACGATATTTTGGATTTTAACAAGATTGAAGCCGGAAAACTGGAAATACATCCGGTAGAAGTCAACCTGAAACAATTATTGGTTAATTCTACGATCCCTTTTGCCGGTCTTTTTGAAGAAAAAAACCTGGAGCTGAAAGTTGACATCGACCCAAAGCTGAACAAAACAGTGCTTGCAGATGATGTCCGCCTGATCCAGATCATGAACAACCTGCTTTCTAATGCCGGCAAGTTTACCAGCAGCGGTTATATCAAGCTCAGTGCTGCGCTCCTCAGCGAAAATAAAAATTTTTTGCAAGTAATGTTCAGTGTGGAAGATACCGGAAGTGGAATTGCCCTGGAAGACCAGGCACGCGTTTTTGATAGTTTTGGGCAGGTATTTGAAGAAAGCACCCGGAAATATACCGGTTCCGGGTTAGGGCTGGCCATTTGTACACAAATCCTGGAGCTGATGAACAGCAAAATGGAACTGCAAAGTGCAAAAGGTGTGGGCAGTACTTTTAGTTTTGAAATTAAGTTTGAGCTGCCTGCTGAAACATCGGCATTGGAAGTAAGCCTGAACAAAGATAAATCTGACCTGGCGGGCACAAAAATCTTGTTGGTGGAAGACAACCAGATCAACATGGTTATTGCCAAAAAAATCCTGGCTAATTTTAATGCGGACTGCACAAAAGCATACAACGGCGAGGAAGCTTTGGCTGCGCTGGCAGAAGATACCGCCTTTCATATCATTTTGATGGACCTGGAAATGCCGGTGATGGATGGCTATACTGCAATCAAACAAATTAAAAAGAACTGGCCGCATCTGCCGGTACTGGCTTTTACCGCTACGTTAATAGATGTAGATATGATGGATAAACTTAAAGCAATCGGTTTTGAAGATTGTATTTTAAAACCTTTCCAGGGCCCAAGTTTATTGGCCCAGATTAAAAAATACGCTTTGGCGCCCGCTTTAAATTTAAAGCTGCAGTAATTTTTCAACCACTATCTGCCCGCCAATTTAGGTTGCCGTATAGCTGGTATCAGATTTTATACCTGTAAAACAGTATGTCTGATACATAAAGTTTTTACTTCCCCCCAAATTTCACAAGTTACATTTCGTCTGCCGGCCTTTTAGGCTATTGGGCGGCTGTTTTTTTGTGTTTGAATTTCATCCGGTCCGGTTCATCGTATTTGCACAAAAGCTGCTTTAGCTTAAATAAGTTATTGATTTTATGGTGGTAAAAGAAGCATCCCTCCTCTTAATCGCTTTCATTTCATCTGCCGTTAACTTTAAAAATATAATTTCTTAACCTATTACTGTTAAAAGTTTCACATCGCAATACCTATTTTAGCTGAAATTAAAATGTTGTATTTATAATGCTGAGTCTATGAAAAAAATTTACCTATTTTTCTTACTTTTTTGCTTTATTCTGGTTTGCAGGCCGGTTTTTGCGCAAATTACGCTTGGATCAGGTTCTTATGCACAAAGTTTTGATGGTGTAGGGACTGCATTGCCAGCAGGTTTTACGATCAGGACCGGTGCCGCTGCTGCTGCATTAGGCACGGCTGCAACTTTAACCACCGCGCCAACCGCTTGGAGCAACACAACGGGTGCTTTTAAGAATGTTGCTTCGGCCACTAATTTAACCGCAACTGCATCAGCTTCAGACCAATCAGGAGCGGTAAACCGGGCATTGGGTTTGCGGCAGACCGGCACCGTCGGCGATCCGGGCGGCGCATTTGTTATGCAACTGGCAAACACCAATATGCGCACCGGTTTCAGGTTGAGTTTTAAACTGCAATCGCTGGATGCTTCCTCACCAAGAACTGCTGTCTGGGCCGTAGATTATGGTTTCGGGGCAGCACCAACCTCATTTACCCAGGCAACGGCCACCGGAACTTTAACAACCGGCGGAAGTGCTTTCTCCAACAATACTGTTACCGTAAATTTTAACAGCGCATTGGATAACCAAAGCCAGAATGTTTGGGTCAGGGTGGTAAATTTAAATGCTACAACAGGTTCCGGCAACCGGCCAACTTCTGCAATTGATGATTTTTCTTTGACCTGGACCGATACACCGGCCGGCACCCCAACGCTGGATATTACGCCAACTTCGCTTAATTTTGCCGCACAAAACATCAATACTTCTTCTGCCGCGCAAACTTATACTTTAACCGGCAGCAACCTCACCGGCAACAGTACGCTTACCGCAACTACTCCTTTTACCCTGTCAAAAGATAACACCACTTACGGCACAACTGCAACTTATACTGCCGCAGAATTAGCCTCGGCAAAAACAGTTTACGTCAAATTTAACCCCGTTACTGCAGGCAATTATACCGGAAGTATTGCCAATGTTAGTGAGGGTTCTGCCAATAAAACCCTTACGCTGACCGGAGCCGCAGTAGATCCGAACAACCTGGTCTATAATTTTATGAACTGTACCGGCACTGCTGCCCTATCCGACGGCTGGACGCAATACAGCGTTGTGGGCGTACAAGTTTGGAGTTGTACCAGCTTCGGCCGCGACCCAAACGCCCCAACCGGAACTACAGCTTTTCCAAATGGCGTACAAATCAATGGTTATGCAAACAGCACCAACAATACCAATGAAGACTGGCTGATCTCCCCTACTTTGAACATGACCGATTTTAATTATCCCTTGTTTTCATTCTGGAGCCGCACCGCTTTTAATGGCATTCCGCTAAAATTGAGGATTTCTACCAATTATTCCGGTTCCGGCGATCCGTCGTTGGCTGCCTGGACAGATATTGATGCGCCTTTCCCTAATCAGGCTACCGATACCTGGACGCAAACCAAAAATATTGATCTTTCTGCCTATAAAAAGGCTGGCGTTTATATCGCTTTTGTTTATAATTCGACTACGGAAGACGGTGCCCGCTGGACATTGGACGACATCAACCTGCTCAATTCCCCTACTCCGCCGCCGCCTGCTATTTTTACCAATCCAAGCAGCGTATCTTTTGCTTATCAGGCGCAAAACTCTTCTTCGGCACAAACTTTTAATACCTCTTTCAGTAACCTGACCGGCGATGTTGCTTTAACTTCCGATAATGCTGCTTATGCTTTGTCCAAAGACGGCACTACATTTGGCAGCACCATAAATTATACGGTAAACGAAGCATCCGGCACTACCAAACCAGTTACGGTCAGGTTCAACCCAACCCAAGCTTTGGCCAATTATGTCGGGAACATTGCCATTTCTTCGCAGAACGTTGCCAATATCACCATCCCGGTTTCCGGAAATACTTACAACCCGGACAATACTTTGGAAGTGGTGAACTACAATATGGATTGGTTCGGCAGTACGCAGGCAGGCTTTGGCCCAACAGATAAAAACCTGCAGGAAGCCAACCAAAAAATTATTTTGGGCAGTATTAAAGCTGATCTGTTTGGTTTGCTGGAAGTAGTGGACATCAATCGTTTACAAAGAATTGTAACTGCAATGCCGGGTTACAGCATGGTGGTTTCTGATTTTGGTTCTTATGCTGATAATGCAACCGACCCGGATTATGCAGGTGCGCAGAAATTGGCTTTTGTATATAAAACTGCGATGTTTCAAAACGTAA
>JAABUQ010012659.1_pt1 | contig 10428 bp, 16 predicted proteins | sample 5560001 | NCBI WGS metagenome assembly JAABUQ01 (sample SAMN10711888, study PRJNA513371) | rock metagenome | isolation source: Antarctica rocks | place: Antarctica: Victoria Land, Finger Mt nord | collected 2015-12-18 | reverse complement strand
CGATCATGAGCACCCGGCGTACCGGACCCTTCCGCATCGCGATCGAGTCCGACCCCGCCGACGGCCCGGCCGCCGGCACCCCCGTCGCGGGCCTGGCGGGCCTGGCCGAGGTCTATGTGATCGTCGACCCCGAGGCCGGCGAGCTGGTCGAGCTCGCGCTCGCGGACCTCCCGGGCGGGCCGGCGTTCCTCGCCTTCGGGAGCCATCATGACGCGTTCGCGCTGCTCGCCCTGGTTGCCGCCGGGGCCCGGGCGGCGGGCCGGCCCGGCCTGCCCCGCTATTCGGTCGCGCGACTGGAGGTGGTCGTTGCGGAGGTGATCGACCACCCGGGGTTCGACCCCGGCCCCGCGGCCCCCGGCCGATCGGAGGCCCCGAAGTGAAGACGATCGCGTTCCTCAATCAAAAAGGCGGCGTCGGCAAGACGTCCTGCTGCCACCACCTGGCCGGGGCGTTCGCGCTCGAGGGCCTCCGGGTCCTGCTCGTGGATAACGACCCCCAGGCGTCGCTCACGCAGGGGATCTTCGGCCCCGACGCGACGGCCGACCTCGACCCGTCGGAGACGATCGTGGCCCTGTACGACGGGGGCCGGCCGGCGCCCGAGTCGCTGGCCCGGCCGACGGCGATCGAGGGCGTCTCGATCGTCCCGGGGTCGCTCCACCTCAACGCCTTCAACGCCCCCGAGGCCGGGGCCGACGGCGGCGGTTCGCTCCTCTGGCGGTTCCTCGACTCCGCCTCCGCGGCCTACGACCTCGCCCTGGTCGACTGCCCGCCCAACCTCCTGGCCTGCGCGGCGCAGGCCCTCCGGGCCGCCGACGGCGTCGTCGTCCCGGTCCAGGCCGAGGACTACGGCGCGCAGGGGCTGGTGCCGGTCCAGGCGGCGATCGGCCGGGCCCGGGCGGGGGGTAACCCCGGCCTCGCGCTGCTCGGCTACCTGATCACGATGTTCGACTCGCGGTCCTCGCTGCCCCGGCTGTACGAGGACATGCTCCGCGATGCCTACGGCATGGACGTGTTCGAAACCGTCGTCCCCCGCTCGATCGACTTCGCCGAGTCGGTCCTCCGCCGGCGGCCCGTCTCGCACCACCGCGCGAAGGGGAAGGCGGCCGAGTCGATCCGCCGGGTCGCGACGGAGGTCTCCACCCGGCTGGCCGTCATGTCACGCATCGAGGAGCCCGTCCGATGAGCGCGGTATCCAAAGCATCGCGGCTCAAGGCCGCCGCGGGCGACCACATCAAGGAGTCGATCGGGGCCCGCAAGGCCCCCGACCTCAAGGTGAGCCCTCCCCCGCCGAAGGCCCCGGGGCTCGACGCCGGCCTGGTGCAGCCCGAGGCCCCGACCCGGCTGATCCCGCTGGCGAAGATCGCGCCCGACCCCGGCCAGCCGCGGAAGGCGTTCGACGAGGGCGCCCTCGCCGGGCTGGCGGCCTCGCTGAAGGCCGCGGGCCAGCTCCAGCCGGCGCGGGTCTACCGCGACGAGGCCGCGGGGAAGTTCGTGCTGATCTCGGGCGAGTGCCGCTGGCGGGCCGCGGCGATCGCCGGGCTGGCGCACCTCCGCTGCGAGGTCCTGGGCGGCCCGCCTCCGATCGCCGACCTCCGCCTGGGGCAGCTCGTCGAGAACCTCGCCCGAGCGGACCTCAACCCGATGGAGGAGGCGCGGGCGTTCGCCGCCGCGCTGATGCTCGAGGGGCTGAACCAGAAGGACCTGGCCGCGCGGCTCGGGGTCTCGCCGTCGCGGGTGGCGAAGTCGCTCGCTTTGGTGCGGAAGCTCCCCCCCGAGGCCCAGGCCCTGGTCGAGGCGGGGCGGATCTCCGGGGCCGTCGGCTACGAGATCAGCCGGCTCGACGACCCAGGGCCGAAGATCCGGCTGGCGTCGCGGGCCGCGCTGCAGGGCCTGTCGCGCGACGCGGTGGCCGAGGCGGTCGAACACGAGCTGGGGCGCGGGGAGCGCGACGCCAAGTGGGCGGAGCAGAGGAAGGCCCGGGAGGAATACGCCGCCGAGCTGGCCCGGGAGCGGCGCGAGCGGGGGCGTGCCGACGCGACCCGGCCGGGGGCGGCGATTTCGCCCGGAAATCGCCCGGACGCCGAGGGAGCCCCCCCGCCGGCCTGGCCGGTCGCCGGGTGGGACGAGCCGGAGTGGCCCGATTCCGACCTCTCCGGCGACCTCACCTACGTCGCGCCCGGCCAGGAGGCCGCCCTCCCGGCCTTTGAGCGTGTCGGCCTGAACCTCAACCCCCCCGCGGGCCGGGAGTGGGAGGGCGTGGTGTCCCTGCTCGAATCCGCCCTCGCCTCGGCCCGGTTCGTCTGGGCCCTCTCGCTCGTCGCCGGCGACCGGCCCGCGCGGCCGGGGGACCGGGTCCTGCCGACGGACGCCGATGACGAGCGACAGGGCCAGGCGGGGACCCTGCTCGATCGCCGCCCCGGCCCCGAGGGGAGCATCCGCCCGGCCGGCGCCGGCCCGGTGTGGGTGAAGTGGGACGGCACCGGCGCGGAGACGCCCGCCGGCCCGGCGACCCTCCGGCTCGTCGGGCCGGCGAAAGGGGAGGTGGCCGGGTGATCCTGCCGCTCTTCATCGCCGACGCGTACCTCTACTGCCCGACGCGCGACGACTACCTCTTCCGCTGGGAGGTCGTCCGATTCACGCCGATCGCGGATCTCGAGCGCGTCGAGTCGGACGGCCGCCGCCGCGGCCGGGCCGGCGGCCTCCGGCCGTCGCTCTGGGTCCGCACCCCCGCGCTCGCCCGCGTCGAATCCTCCGGGACGACCCGCTGGCTCGGGTGGATCCTCGAGGACGACCTGCCGATCGAGCGGCTCGTGCTCTCGGGCGAGGCGGCGTCGGCCCGGGCCGCCTGGGTGGTCCTGGCCCGGCACCGCGGCGGCGACCCGCTCTACCCCGCGTCGGGCCCGCCGCCCCCCGCGGTCCCGCCCTTACGCCGTGCCGACGAGCCCGCCGGTCAGGCGGGCCATCCGACCGGCGAGGTCGCGGTCGATGTCGCCGGCCAGCTCCTGTTCGCCTGGTGATGCCCGCCCCACCCCTGCCCCGCCCGAGGAGGAGCATGATGCCCGAGGCAGACGAGTCGGACGGCCCGCGCGACGACGAGGCGCCGGCGCGCCGGGGCGACGAGTCGGCGGGCCGCCCGCGCGAAAAGCCGCCCCGCCGCGCCGGCGCGAAGGCGCCGGAGCGGCGGGGCGTGAAAGCGAGCCCGCGCGGGGGCGCCCAGGCGCGACGTGTGACCGTCGTCCTCGACGCCGAAGCGTATCGCCGGCTAACCGTCCACAAGTTAATGACCGGCGAGACGCTGAGCGAGGCCGTCGCGCGGCTGGTCTTGCAACACCTGCCGCGGTACCGGATCCAGACCCTCGGCGCCGAGGTGCCTCAGGACGAGTCTAGGGATCGGCGGGACGACGAGTCTAGGGATCGGCGGGACGACGACGGTCCTTGAGACTTTTCCGGGGGACGGCCCGGCGATGGCGCAGGGTCCGGCAAGCGGGAGGGGCGCGCGGCGGGCGCCGCGGGCGCCCGGAGCGGGGCAGGGGAGGGGAGGACGATGAACGATCCCATGACGCGGGCGATCACCTACGGCGAGAAGTACGACCCGGCGATGCTGATCACCGACCGGGCCGAAGCCGACGCCTACCTCGAACGGTGCGTCGCCCACACGATGGGCTTCGGCCGGTCGCGCGAGGACGCGACGCGTGTCGAGCGCGAGAACCTCGGCTACTGGGCGGGGTACTACGGGCCCGAGGTCCGTGCCCGGGTCCTGGCGATGTTCGACGCGCCGCACCCGATCTTCGGCACGAGGGACCCGACGCCGGAGGAGGCGATCGAGGCCGGCCGCCTCATGGCCATCTCCGCAAACTTCGGCTGGTAGGGGAGCAGACGCGATGAACTTCGGACCCAACGCGACCCGAGCCGAGCACCTCGAATGGTGCAAGGCCCGGGCGCTGGAGTACTGCGACGCGGCGGAGCGCACGGCCGACCCCGAGGCGCGGGCCGATTGCGTCCGGCAGGCGTTCATGTCGATGGCCAGCGACCTCAACAAGCACCCGGCGACCGCCTGCCATCCCGGCAGCGAGCTCGGCCTGCTGCTGCTGATGGGCGGCGAGATCGACACGCCGACGACGATGCGGGATTTCATCAGGGGGTTCCGATGAAAGGCCGCTGCCCGCTCGACTGGCCCGAGGGCTTCCCCCGCACGCCGGCCGGCCGTCTAACCGTTGACCTTCGCCGCGATCGCGCACCAGTAGACTGCCCCGTCGGCCCCCTTCGCCCGGCCCGAGCCGCAGGCGTCGAAGTCGCCCAGGAGGATCGCGCGGTGCGGCGGCGAGCCCATCCACGACGCGACCGCCGCGGCCGGGGTGTCGACCCAGGTGTAGGCCACGCACTCGCCCCCGGCACAATTCGGCGCGGCCCGGGCGATCCGATCGGCGAACCCCTCGTGGCCGATCGCACCCCGCCGCGCCATCCCCCGGGCCCAGCCGTCGGCCTCGGCCGCGAGCGCCGGCCCGTAGGCCAGCACGGAGAGCCCGGAGCGGTCGCGTTCGGTGTTGATCGCGGTGACGGTCGCGATCCCGATGGCGGCCCGGGGGATACCGTTGTCATGGGGGCGCGACGGCGAGTCGCCCCCTCCGCTCGGGATCGGCGGGGGTGGCGGGGTCGGCCTCGGCCCGGGGGTCGGGGTCGGGCCGCCGCGGCGATCGAACAGCCATCGCAGGAATCGGATCATCGGTGCTCCGGGCAGAAGGGGGAATAGGAGGAGGTCGAGGCGAGCCGGGCCGTGCAGTCCGGCCGGGCGCAGACGCGGACGGCGACGACGTAGGCCCGGGCGCCGCCGGCGCGGATCCGCGCCGCGAAGGCCTCGGCGTCGGCCTTGTAGCCCGGCCCGAAGACCCGGGCCGCGGCCGACCGCGACGGCGAGCGGACCTCGTGGAGGGTCATCACGGCTTCGCCCGCCCCTTCGGCTTCGGCGTGGTGCCGACCTCGACGAGCCGGAGGCCGAGCCCGGCGCAGATCCGGCCGGCGGTGCCGAGCGTGAGGTCCCGCGAGCCCGCGACGAACCGGGCGACCTGGCCCCGGTCGACCCCGCCCAGGCGGCCGACCTCGGCCGACGACAGGCCCCGGGCCTCGATCACCTGCCGAATCTGGTACGCGAGGTCGTGGACCGGGCGGGGAGGACTATCCGCAGATGAGCGCAGATAAGACATAAGAGTTAAACCATTATTCGAGATTTTTCTTATCTGCGTCCATCTGCGTCATCTGCGTCATCTGCGGATGATCCATCCCTCCCCCCAGCGGCGCCGATGTTGCGCGGGCGACGATCCGGCCGACGACCCTCGTGCTCCACCGGCCGCCGTGCTTGGCGCGGACCTCGCGGTCGTTCAGCTCGCGGGTGATCGCGGCGACGGTGCGCCCGCACGACGCCCAGGCGACGACCTTCGCCAGGACCTCGGCCTCGCCCGGGTGGGGCTCGAGGTGGACGCCGTCGGCGGCGAGCCGCATCCCGTAGGGGACCTGGCCGACCCGCTCGCCCTGCGACCGCTTGTGATCCAGGGCCCCCTTGGTCCGCTCCGAGAGCAGGTCGCGTTCGAATTCGGCCAGGACGGCCATCAACCGAAAAAACATCTTCCCCGTCGCCGAGGTCGTGTCGATCGACTCGCTCAGGCTGACCAGGTCCGCCCCGGCCTTGTCGATCCGCTCGGCAATCGTCAGGGTGTCCCGGACCGACCGGGCGAGCCGGGACAGGCTGTAGACGACCAGGATCCCCCCCGGGACGCACGCGGCCTTGAGGGCGTCGGCCAGGCCCGGGCGGTTATCGGCCCGCTTGCCCGAGATCCCCTCGTCGCAGTAAATCATCGGCTCGCGGTCGAGTGGGCCCCGCGCCGCGGCGAAGGCCCGGATCCGGTTGTGCTGCGCGTCGAGCGAGACGCCGCCGGTCGCCTGGTCGGAGGTCGAGACCCGGATATATCCCACGATCGTCACGAGAGCAAACCCCTTGGAATGCAGGGTAGGACGCCACGGAGCGGGGCCGATCGGCCCCGGCCGGCACATGATCCCTCGGGGTCAATCGGCCCCGGGCGGCCCGGCCGCGGCGGGGTCAATCGGCCCCGGATCGGCACCCCCCCGGCCCACGGATCGGTGGGCCCCGGCCGACCAGGCGTGGAAGGCCCGCTCCTGCGGCGATGGCCCGAACCCCGGCGGCCACGATCGCCGGCCGCCCGCCGCGTCCGCCTCGGCCACGGCCCGGGCGACCCCGGCGACGAGCCGCGCCACCGCCGCCCGCTCGGCGTCGGCCACCGCGGCGAGGGCGCGGGCCGCGCGGAGTTCGTCGAGGGCGACGGCCCGGGCGTCGAGGACGGCCAGGGCCTCGCGGAGGTGGAGCAGGGCCGCGGCGTTGTAGGTGTCGGGGATCACCGCCCCGCCCCGCCCCGCCCCGCCCCGCTGCTCGCGGGCGAGGTCCTCGATCGCGGACCGGACGGATTCGATGGGAGGGACGTAGGACATCGCGGGCTCCGGGTACGCCGTGCGTCGGACCGACCGGCCGGCGGGCCCGGGGGTATGATCGCGACCCGGCCGCCCCCGGTTCACATCCTATTGACGCTTAGCATATTGGCTTATTGATACTGGAAAGCGCCGACGGTAAGCTCGACCCTGCGGCGACGACGGCCGCAGGACAGGCCGCCCCCCGCGGCGGCGAACTTGTCGGCAGGCGGGGAGATCCGGCCGGCCGCCGCCGCCGAAAGCGGCACGCCCACGCCCCTCGATATGGACACCGCGCGCGGATTCGACCCCGCCCGCGGCATCCCCCCAGTCGGCCGCGGTCGGGCCCGTCCGGAAAAACCCCAGTGCGAGCCTTGAGCTGCCCGGAGCCCGGGCCCTTCCCGCGACTGCTGGACCTGCTCCGCCGGCCCGAACCGGCGGCGGTCGACCTCACGATCTCGGGCCACCCCGCCCGGATCCTCTCGTATACGGCCGAGCAGTGGGCGCGGATCCCCGAGTCGGTCCGGCCCCCGGGGTTCGCGCCCCTGAACGGACACCACGTCGGCCTGGTGCTCCTGTAGCGCCGCCGACCCCCGATCCTGCGTGCGAAAAGAGCGGGCCGATCGGGCCCGCGTCCGAAGCTCCCGGCGACCGCCGACGCCGTCGGTCGCCGGGCCGCGGCCGACGGGCCGGCGCGTCCCGACTCACCCGGGGCGGCGCCGGCCCGCGGTCGCGCGCCATCGATCAGGCCGAGGCCCCCCCCCATGCACATCGCCCTCGGGCAGGACCGCCCCTTGAGCTGGCTCCCCCTCTCGTTCGCCAGCGCGACCGCGGGCCTGACGGCGGTCTCGGCGAACATCCCGTGGATGGCCCTGGCCGCCGTGATCGGCCCGATCCTGCCGCCCTTGCTCCGCGCCTACCTCGACCGCTCGCGGCTCCGGGTCGAGAACGCGACGCTCCGCGGCCAGCTCGCCGACGTCCGCCGGGCCGCCCGCGCCGACCTCCGCCGGCCCGGCCGGGCCGAGCAGCTCGCCGACGTCCGCCAGGCCGCGGGCCCCGGCCCCGGCACGCCGGCCCCGGCCTCCCGACCGTCCCCGCCGCTCTCGGCCGAGGACCTGGCCGACGACGCGCGGGACGTCCGCGACGAGAACGCCGCGGTCGGCGCCGCCGCCGGCCGCGAGCGGATCGCCTACCGCGCCGCCAGGCCGGTCTCCCCCGAGGCCGGCGCCGCGCTCGAGGCGACGGCGCGGGCCGACCCGGCCGAGGCCGAGGCCGCCATCCTCGCCGCGTCCGCCTCGGCCCGCGCCCTGCTCGCCGCCGACCGGCCCGCGCCCGACCCCGCCCCGGCCGCGCGGGCCGCCGCGGCCTACCGCTCGGGCGGGTCGATCGGCGCCGACGCCTCCTTGAAACCTTGAAACCTTGAATCGGAGCCCCCTCATGGCCAACGGGCACGGCGGGGCCCGCCCCGGGGCGGGCCGCAGGACGAAGGCCGACCGGCACGAGGGCCCGATCCTCCGCGTCGAGGCCCTGATCGCCGGCCACCTGGAGCAGGCCGTCGCCAACCTGATCGCCCTGGCCGACGGCGGCGACCTCAAGGCCAACCAGTACCTGATCGACCGGATCCTCGGCCGGCCCAAGCAGGCCGTCGAGCTGGCGGGGGAGGACGGCGGCCCCGTCGAGGTCGTCCACTTCTACCTCCCGGCCAACGGCCGCGAGCGCGAGCGTCCCGATGCCGACCGGCCCGCCTGAGCCCCGGATCATCCGGCCCCAGCCCGGCCCCCAGGAGATGTTCCTCGCGACCGACGCCGATATCGCGATCTACGGGGGTGCCGCCTTCGGCGGGAAGACCTGGGCCCTGCTGCTCGGGAACCTCCGGCACATCGACAACCCCGACTTCGGCGCGGTGATCTTCCGCCGGGCCTCGCCGCAGATCACCAACGAGGGCGGGCTCTGGGACGAGGCCGGGACCCTCTACCCGCTCGCCGGCGGCGTCCCCCGGGTCGGCTCGCTCGAATGGGTCTTCCCGTCGGGCGCCAAGGTAGGCATGCGCCACCTCGTCCACGAGAAGACGAAATACGACTGGCAAGGCTCGCAGATCCCCTCGCTCGCGTTCGACGAGCTGACGCACTTCAGCGAGAGCCAGTTCTGGTACCTGCTCAGCCGGAACCGCAGCGGGTGCGGCGTCCGGCCCTACGTCCGGGCCGGGACCAACCCCGACGCCGGGTCCTGGGTGAAGCGGTTCCTCGCCCCCTGGGTCGACCGCCGCTATCCCGACCCCGCCACCTCGGGCGAGGTCCGCTGGATGCTCCGGGTGAACGGCGTCATCGTCTGGGCCCGGTCCCGCGCGGCGCTGGTCGCCGAGCACGGCCCGGAGAGCCGGCCCAAGTCCGTCACGTTCGTCCGATCCTCGATCTACGACAACGCGATCGGGATGGCCCGCGACCCCGACTACCTCGGCAACCTCCAGGCCCAGACCCCCGTCGAGCGGGCCCGGCTCCTGGGCGGCGACTGGGATGTGTGCGCCGAGGGGCTGGTCTACCCCGACCTCGGGGCCTGGGTCGTCGAGCGCGAGGACTGGCCCGCGGCGATCGCCGGCCGGCACTACGGCGGGATCGATTACGGCTGGCACAACCCGTTCGGCGCCCTGGCCGCGACGCTCGACGGCGACGACGTCCTCTGGGTCGGGTGGGAGCGGAAGGCGTCGCACTGCACCCTCTCCGGCCACTCGCTGGCGCTGCCCCGGGCGGGCTTGCCGCGCTGGTTCGCCGACCCCGCCGGCGCCGACCAGACGGCCGAGCTGCGCGGCGGCGGCCACGACGTCGTCCCCTCGGTCCACCTGGGGCAGAAGCCGCTGGAGTCCGGGATCGCCGCCGTCACCGCCCGGGGGAAGTCCGGGCGGCTGCGGATCCGGGGCGACCTCGGCGAGCTGATCGACGAGGCCGGCAAGTACCGCTACGAGAAGCAGACCGAGGTCCCCGTCGACGCCGACAACCACCTGCTCGCCGCCCTCCGGTACCTGGTCGTCGGCCTCGACCGCGGCCGCCAGGCCGACCCCCCGCCCGGCCCGACCGCCGAGGAGCTGGCCGCCAAGGCCGCCCTCGAGGCCGCCGCGAAACGCGCCGCGCACCGCAACCCCGAGAACGCCCGCTGGTGGGCCGGATAGGCCGGCCCATAGTGCGGTGCGAAGGAGCGAGCCGTCGAGGCTCGCGTCCGACCCGACTCCCCACGAGGCCACCCATGCAGACGCCCCAGCCGCAGCCGGTCGAGAACGACGACAAGATCGCCGAGGCGCTGAAGCAGGCCACCGGCGAGGACACGGTCAAGGCCAAGGTCGGCGAGCACCCCGACACCGGCGCCGACCTCCACACCCCCGGCTACCGCCTCCACCCCGCCGGCCTGGCCGGCGCGGGGGGCAAGGCCGTCGGGATGTATGCCTTCGTCAACTCCAAGGGCCAGGTCGTCCAGGTCCCCGAGCACCGGGTCCTCGAGGCCCTGCCGCAGGCCGCCAAGGCGAAGCCCAAGGGCGAATGAACGAAGATTCATGAACCGCAGATGACGCAGATGGGCGCAGATAAATGCAAAATTCTTAATGGGCAATTTGGGTTTTCATCTGCGCCCATCTGCGTCATCTGCGGTTCATGCCCTCCCCCCGGACCCCACCATGCCACGACGATCTCCGGGCCTCCGGGCCGCCATGCGCGCCGCCTCGGCCGGCCCCGGCGCCGCCTCGGCGATCGCCGCGGGGGCCGTCGGGTACGGGGCGGGCGGCCCCGCCTGGCTCGACCAGTTCCGCTCGCGGCGCGCCCCGACGCCCCCCGAGCTGGCCGAGCAGTACAAGGCCGTCGCCTACGCCTGCATGATCCTGAACGCCCAGGGCGTCGCGTCGGTCCCGCTCCGGCTCTACTGCCGGACCGGACCGCGCGACGCCCCCCCGCGCCGCGACGTCGCGGCGGT
>JAABUQ010012658.1_pt1 | contig 10430 bp, 5 predicted proteins | sample 5560001 | NCBI WGS metagenome assembly JAABUQ01 (sample SAMN10711888, study PRJNA513371) | rock metagenome | isolation source: Antarctica rocks | place: Antarctica: Victoria Land, Finger Mt nord | collected 2015-12-18 | reverse complement strand
CATCTGGACCTGTACGCGGTGAACTCGTATGGGAGTGTCTGCTCCGTCAAGCAGAACTGGATCAGCGGCGGGTACACCAGGCCGTATATTGTCACGGAGGCGGGACCAGCGGGCGAATGGGAGGTGCCCAACGACGCGAACGGGGTGCCCACCGAGCCGACCGATGTGCAGAAGAGTCAGGGGTATGCAACGGCCTGGAACTGTATCACCGGGCACACGGGAGTCGCGCTGGGGGCCACGCTCTTCAGCTATGGGATTGAGAACGACTTTGGTGGCGTCTGGCTCAACTTGATAACCGGGCACTGGAATCGGCTCTCCTACGCTACGGTGAAACAGCTTTATAGTGGAAAGAGCTCACCAAACACCCCGCCCGTGATCTCGAACATGGCGCTCAGTCAGACCAGTGTCCCGGCGGGAGGTCAGTTCACGGTCAGCGCGAACGTCAGCGACCCCAATGGCGATCCGATCCGCTATCACCTGATGCTCACCAGCAAGTACGTGGATCAAAGTACCGCGTTGAAGACAGCGACCTTCACCCAGACGGGTCCGAGCACCTTCTCGGTCACCGCGCCAGGAACGCTGGGTGTCTGGAAGGTGTATCTCTATGCCTACGACGGCCAGGGCAACGTTGGCATCGAGACACTCTCGTTCAAGGTCATCCCACCACCGGTCAAAGGGACGAATGTCGCGCTCGGCAAGCCCACGACGGCATCGTCCTTCCAGGCCACAGGGAATGGTGCCCCCTACCCGGCATCGAACGCGACCGATGGCAACTTCTCGACGCGCTGGGCCAGTGCCTGGAGTGATCCGCAGTGGATCCAGGTCGATCTGGGTCAGGTGACGACGATCAGCCATATCCAACTGGCCTGGGAGGCGAGCTACGCGTCGGCGTACCAGATCCAGGTCTCCAACGACGGCACGACGTGGACGACGATCTCCTCGACCACCACCGGGGCAGGTGGCATCGACGACTTCAACGTCTCTGGTTCGGGCAGATACGTGCGTATGTACGGGACACAGCGAGGAACGCAGTATGGGTACTCGCTCTACGAATTCGGGATCTACACTACTCCGTAGCAGGGCGTTATTGAAATAGTACGTACGTATGGCGGGTCGTCTCCGGGTGGCCCGCCGCAGTGCCCAGCGAGCGTTCTAACTGGAAATTGGTGCAGGGAGTGCGTCTCGTGTTCATCTGCTAGCTGGCCGAGCTTGCAACATGGAAGTACATTTGAAAGGAGGTGATGCGGATTTCATGCCGCTCTAGAGCGGTGAGCATACGTTGCCCTGGGACAGTGTAGTTGTTCCGTATATTGAATGACTTCAATTTTTTAAAGCTTGCCATGAAGGAGGCACCTATATGTCGCGTTACAAGCGTAACATGATATCTTTTCTCTTGCTCAGCCTGTTCATACCCGTGTTTGCTGCCTGTGGAGGAAACGCACCAGCTACCCCAACTGGTCCCGTCAATCTGACCTACTGGGCCTGGATACCAGGAATGGATAAACAGGTAGCGCTCTTCAACAAAACGCACTCTAATATTCACGTCACACTGCACAATGTAGGTGCGGGGCCACTAGAATATAACAAGCTGTACCCGGCTATCAAAGCGGGGAATGCACCTGATCTGGCCGAGGTCGAATACCAGCTTATGCCTACCTTTGAGACAACGGGAGGGCTCCTCGACCTGGCACCTTATGGAGGTGGCTCAGTAAAAGATAAGTTTCCAGCCTGGACCTGGACCCAGGTTCAGCAGGGCAGCGCGATCTATGCTATCCCCCAGGATACAGGCCCAATGGCGATGTTCTACCGTGCGGACCTGTTCCAGAAATATAACATCCCGGTCCCGACTACCTGGGCGGAGTACGCTGATGCGGCGACAAAGTTGCATGCAGCCGATTCTAACGCTTATATCACCGACTTCCCACCCAAGCAGCCAGGACAGGTTGCAGGAATGATGTGGCAGGCGGGTGCGCACTGGTTCCAGATCAATGGCCAATCCTGGAAAGTGACTATCAATGATGCCGCATCCCAGAAGGTTGCGACCTACTGGCAGGATCTGCTCAATAAGAAGCTTGTGAAGACCGAGCCTGACTTCACACCTGCCTGGTATCACGACTTGCAGACTGGTGGGGTTGACACCTGGATTACAGGTGCGTGGGGCGCGGGCATTATCCAGCAAAATGCTCCTCAGACCAGTGGAAACTGGCGCATCGCACCAGTACCGCAGTGGCAGGCCGGCCAGAGCGACTATGGAAACTGGGGCGGGTCAGCGACTGTTGTGTTCAAGAATACTCAGCACGCCAAAGAAGCCACCGAGTTTGCGCAGTGGATCAGCGCGGACCCGCAGAGCGAAGAGTTGGAGATCAAAGGAGCTGGTGCCTACCCGGCCTTGCTCTCGGCGTTGAAGTCTCCGACGTTGAACGGACCGCAGGCTTTCTACGGTAACCAGAATATTAACCAGGTACTCCAGGATACGGCGGCGCATGTCAATGTCAACTTCACCTGGGGTCCGACCATGGACCAGGTTTACAACGACCTCGGCGACCAGTTTGCCAACGCGGTCAATGGCAAGGGGACGCTGAACGATGCACTGAACGCTGTCCAGCAAAGTACTGTTACATTCATGCAGAAGCAGGGCTTTACTGTTAGCCAGTAAGTTCTCGCGCGTCCGGGTATGACAATCTCTGCCCGGGTTGCTCAACAACAGTAGAGGTATAGTAGCAAAAGCTGCGCTGCTTGCGGCTTTTGCTCTGTATATAACCAGATACATATGTGTTACACTGTATGATAACAATCACTTGTACATGTTACTAAGAGCGACAATCAGGAAGGAATGAGCGTATGGCGCAAAATATCCTGGATAGGACAGGGCCAATACCCCTGTCTCGGCAAAAGCCGCCACGTCGATTTGTGCAGCGTCTCGCATTGACGCCCTATCTCTTTGTGTTCCCTTTTGGTATCCTGTTTTTATTGTTTTTTGTGCTTCCCATTGCTTATGCCCTGTATCAAAGCCTCTATCGTGCGCAGCGAAGCGGTCTGGGACTGGGCGCCGCGACGGTTGTTTTCAACGGCCTGGGCAATTACGTTGATGTATTACATGACCCCAAGTTTTTTGACGGTGTGGGTCGTGTCTTACTGTATGGCATTGTGCAGGTGCCTATCATGCTCCTCCTCGCACTCATCCTGGCTTTGCTATTGGATTCAACGATAGTACGCTTCAAAGCCTTCTTCAGGCTGGCTTTTTTCATCCCGTACGCGATCCCTGGTGTTATTGCCGCGCTGCTGTGGGACTTTCTCTATGATCCACAACTCAGTTTTATCGTGAAGGGTTTCAGTGCGCTGCATCTGGGCACGGTGAATTTTCTGGGTTCACAGACTGTTCTGTGGTCTATTGCCAACATCGTAACGTGGGGATGGACAGGATACAATATGCTGATCATTTTTGCCGCGTTGCAGGCGATTCCCCCCGAACTCTACGAGTCAGCGCGCATAGATGGCTGTTCAGGGTGGGGCATCGCATGGAACATCAAGATTCCACTGGTTGCTCCAGCGTTGGTCCTGAGCTGTGTCTTCTCTATCATTGGTACATCTCAACTCTTCAATGAGCCGATGGTATTGTCAGGAATCTCGGGCAACATATCCAGCTCATACACGCCGAATATCTATGCCTACTTTACGGCCTTTGGCAATAACAACTACTACTATACCGCAGCACTTTCTGTTGTGCTTGCTATCGTCACCTCTGTATTATCATTTAGCTTCTTACGCCTTGTGCAGCGACAGTCAGGAGTATAAGAACAATGAGTCAAACCACTTTCATTCCGCTCCCACAGGCCAGGGAGCACGCGACAGTGCAGCGCCGGCGTTCTGATCGGCAGGGAATCCAATTTAGTGGTGTGATTGCCATGGCCTTTCTGTTCATCTCCACCATCTACTTTCTGGTGCCCTTCTTCTGGCTGGTTATATCCTCGACAAAGAGTGCTCCCGATCTGTTCGGCACGTTCGGACTCTGGTTTGCACCCAATTTCAACCTGTTCACCAATTTGCAGGTGCTGTTCACCTACGATAATGGGATCTATGGACAGTGGTTAATCAATTCGTTCCTGTACGCGGGTGTCAGTTCCGTCCTTGGCATGTTTTTTTCGTCATTGGCCGGGTATGCGCTCTCCAAATACGTCTTTCGTGGTCGTAACTTTATCTTCTCTTGCATCCTGGGTGCTATTCTGGTGCCAGCTACAGCGCTCACACTCCCCTTATATCTGCTGATGAGTAAATGGGGCTTAACAAACACGTACTGGGCTGTCTTGTTGCCCAGCATTGTCAGCCCTTTCGGGGTCTATCTCTCGCGCATCTATGCATCGTCATCGGTGCCTGACGAATTGATTGAGGCGGCGCGAATCGATGGTGCTGGAGAGTTCAGGATCTTTACGAGTGTAGCCATGCGTCTGATGACTCCGGCGCTTGTGACTATTCTCCTGTTCCAGTTTGTGGCGGTCTGGAATAACTACTTTCTGCCCTTAGTTATGCTCAGCGACCAGAAATTCTTCCCTATTCCGGTAGGATTGCAGGTCTGGAACAACACAACGGGTGGGGCAACGAAGTTCCTCTATAGTGAGATTGTGACCGGGGCGCTGATCTCGTCGCTCCCCTTGATCGTTGGTTGTATTCTCTTGCAGCGCTTCTGGCGCCAGGGGCTGGGTGTGGGAAGTGTGAAAGGCTGATGCCTTTGCAGCCTGCTCGATTGGTATTATGTCACTGAAGAGAAAACGGTCAGTACCGAGCGCTGATGCAGAGCCGCGCCAAAAGTCGTCGGTTAGCATGCGCCCGGTCTTGACTGATCTCTTTCTATGAGGGACGCTCTAGTTCTCAGGCAAAGGCATAGAACTCATCGATGGACCACCAGCTTCCTGAACTGGCAGTCAGCACCACTTTAATATAACGGGCAGACTGTTTGGGGAAGGTAATAACCGTATAGCCACTGCTTCCCTGGCCGCTGGCAATCGCGTTTCCCCAGGAACTGCCATCAGCGGAAACAAAGACCTGGTAGCCGCGTGGATAATCGCCGCCGCTGGTCCCGCAATCCAGAGCGATGCTGCTAAAGCTCTCTACTTTCCCCATATCAACCTGGAAACTGCTCCCGGGGCTCTGTGCTTGTCCACTTGACCAGCGTGTTGTAAACACCCCATCAAGTGCGTTGGATGGCGCATCACCAGTATTGGAAACCGAGGCTGAAGCGCTCCAACCACTGCGGTCAAGCGGCAGCGGATTCGCGGCCGGCACGCCGTACACATTGAACTCGTTGAGCGACCACCAGTTCCCCGCGCTGCCAATATCGACAACCCTGATATAGCGAGCTAGCTGCGTGGGAAAAGAGATATAGATGACCTGATTATCGCGCATATAAGCGCCACTGCCCTGGCTGTTATCGTCGCCACTGGCGATGCTCTCGCCCCAGTTCACGCCATCGAGCGAGACAAAGACCAGGTATGCATGTGGATAGTCTCCACTATTGGTTTCGGCGTCCAGGCTAATGGCGTTGATGCTGTGCGGCAGGATCATATTCACCTGGAACCACAAACCTGGCGACTGTGCTTCCCCGCTGGCCCAACGTGTAGTGGTTTTGCCGTCGAGCGCATTGGCCGGAACGTCTCCATAGGTATCCGTTGCCGAGGCCGAGGCGATCCAGTTGCTGCGATCAAGCGCTACCGGATTAGAACCACCCCCCGGAGTTTGCTTTCCGCTCCATTTGAATGTTGCGACTGCGCCTGCCGGCAGAGCATAAGAGAACCATTGACTGCCCCACTGAACAGTAAAAGTCTGGCGCTTCGCCGCCGCATTATAGACTATCAGAACCTTTGAGCCGTCGGGATTCTTAAACGCCACATCCGACACTTCGTTGCTCCCAGGGCTGGAGTCAATACGAGACGCGCCCGGCTGCAGGAATTTGCTGGCGTGGCCCAGCGCATAATAATCGCCATTGTAGGTGACTTTGCCGTTGCTCTGATCGATGGTGACAACACCGCGACACTGTGTACAGGCCGCCCCGGTACCCAGGTTCGGCTCCCCATTGGGGTCCAGTGCCATACCCCAGCGTACAACAGATCTGCTCCAGTTGCGCGTCGCGCTGATCAATAGGTTTGTCGTGCCAGGCAAGCCATTGTTCTCTTCCCACTGACCACCTGCGCACTCTGTTTCATACGTATCCTTCGTAGGGTAGGCATTGTGGACCTGGGTCTGAGCCTCTACCGCGCCCGCGTAGCAGTGCCAGGCCGTTCCTGTCAGTGCTGCGCTCGTGCTTGCGTTACTCAGCAGCGTGGTGGGATAAGCGGGGGTATCCCAGTTGTGGTCGTAGCCGAGAATTTTCGTGGTAATGTGGTTTGCGGCAAAGGCCGGTGCCAGATAGTTCGCGATAAAGGTCGCTTCTTGATCGGCGGGAAACGACATGCCAGGATAACCAACAGGCTGATAGAGTGGCTCGTTCTGCACCGTCACCGCGTAAATGGGAATGCCCTGAGCCTGGTAGGCCTGAATAAACTTCACAAAGTAGTTCGCGTAGGGGGTATACGCGTCAGTGTTGAGTGTGCCACCTTCCATTGAGTCGCTCGATTTCATCCAACCCGGAGGGCTCCACGGCGTTGCCATAATCTTGAGCGCTGGATGCAGCCGCAGCGCCTGTTTGAGTAATGGGATGATATATGCTTCATCGTGCGCAATGGAAAAATGGTTGAGATCTGGATCAGTCTGCCCTTTCGCCACATCGTCGTACGAATATTCACCGGATGAAGGTGCTGTCAGGTCTGAGGCTCCCATGGGCTGACGTAAAAAGTCCAGACCAATGCCCCTGGTTGGACTAAATAACTTTTCCATGAGTTCATTGCGCTGACTCGTGCTCATTTTCTTAGAAATAAGCCACGCTGAACCGTCAGTGAGAGATGCGCCAAAGCCATCCATTTGCTGATCTGCTTGCTTCTCGTTTACGGTGATCTGGATACTACTCAACCCGCTGCCTGTAGCAAAATGCACATCGTCTTGCTGCGCAAGGTGCGTCTGCAAATCAGCGGTAGTCAACCACACGCTCGCCTCATTGCCGTCAGATCGTGCTGCCAGAGATGGCTGAGAGGGTGGGAGAAGCAGTGCCGCGCTCACAAAGAGAGCGCACACTATGGCAATGATTGACACCTTGTGCCAGAAAGCCCATCGGGACATACTATCCTCCTTGATGAAAAAACTTGACTGACCGGATTATCCATCCTGTTGGTATCCGGCTCCCTGTCCATGAGAGCAAAGAATTGAACTTAATCACCTCCTTAAAAATGCCTTTTTGCGTTTTTTTGGATACGACCCTAAAAAATGCAATGTGAGCAGCATGTTTTACTGCTCACATTGCTAGTACCAGGACAGAGCATGTCAGGCTTGCTGCAGGCTCCATTCTTGATTGGCGTTCCCGTTCCCCCGTGCCCATAGTTGCACCTGGGTTCCGTTAGCAGTCGAGCCGTTGGTATCATCGAGGGCCAGGCCACTATGCAAGTTGACAATGTAGTCATAGCCATTACCGGCGGAGACAAGGCTCCATTCCTGATTGGCGTTCCCGTTCATCTGCGTCCACTGCTGAACGAGCGTGCCGTTGGAAGTCGAACCGTTGGTATCATCGAGGGCCAGACCACTGTGAAGGTTCACGATATAGTAGTAGCCATTACCGGCGGAGACAAGGCTCCATTCCTGGTTGGCGTTCCCGCTCGTCAATGCCCACTGCTGCATGATGGTCCCATTAGAAGTCGAGCCATTGGTATCATCGAGGGCCATGCCACTGTGAAGGTTCACAATATAATCGTGACTTCCGTTGGTAGGAGTAGGTGTCGAGGTTGGCGTAGTTGACGTAGGAGTAGGTGTCGGGTTTGAGCCTGAGCCGGACCACGTAAAGGTTGCAGTCGCGCCTGCAGGCAGGGTATACGAAAACGCTTCATTATTCCACGCAACCTGGAACGTTGTAGTACCACCTCCATTATAGGCAACGAGCACCCTGGACCCATCAGGATTCTTGAAGGCTACATCTTCGATATTGCCACTACCAAAGGAGTTGGAGTTGATACGATAGGCATTGGGCACCACGAACTTACTGAAGTGGCCCAGCCCGTAGTAGTCCGAGTTGTAGGTCACATTGCCAGTATTCTGATCAATGGAAACAACGCCACGACAATTACTGCACGCGTCGGGGCTATTCACATGGGGGTTGCCATTGGGATCAAGCGCCAGACCCCAGCGCACCACACTTTTGGCCCAGTTGCGTGTTGAGTTGATGCCCAGTTCTACAGTATTCTGAAACCCGTTTGGCCAGTTTGAGCCTTCCCAACTGCCACCGGAACACTCGGTCTCGTAAATGTCCTTGTTGGGGAAAGAACTCTCGAAAGAACTCATGGCACTCGCGTTGCCGCCATAACAGTGCCAGGCTGTTCCAGACGTATACGAGGCCGCAGTTGCATTGTTCAGGATCGTGGTGGGATAGCTGGACATATCCCAGTTATGATCGAAGGCCAGGATACGGGTCGTGATGCCATTCTGAGCAAAGGTTGGGCCGAGGTTGTTGGCGATGAAGTTCGCCTCATCGCTCGCCGACATTGGCATAGTGGGCATCCGGTTGTTATTTCCCGGCTCATTCTGGGGTGTGACGGCAAAAATGGGAATGCCTTGCGCCTGGTAAGCCTTGATAAAATCCACAAAGTACTGGGCATACACCTGAAAATCACTGGCGTTGAGACTGCCCTGTTCCAGGCTGCCGTTCGACTTCATCCAGGCGGGAGCGGTCCAGGGGGTCGCCATAATCTTGAGATTGGGATTGATCTGGAGCGACTGCTGGAGCAGGGGAATAATGGAGGCGGTATCATGGGAAATGGAGAAGTGGCTCAGGTTGGGATCAGTCTGGCCCGCTGGCATATCATCGTAGGTGTACTCATTGAGCGCCAGGTCAGAACTGCCCATTGGCTGACGCAAGAAATCCAGGCCGATCCCATTGTTGGGGTCGAACAGGCTCGTCATCAACTGATTGCGCTGGCTCTGGCTCATTTTGTTAGAGATGAGCCAGGCTGACGAATCGGTAAGCGAGGCGCCGAAGCCTACCATCTGTTGATAGGTCTGCGCGTCATTGACCGTGATCGTCGTGGAGTTTGAGCCAACACTGCCAAAGGTGAGGCTCGGCTGGGGACTGAGAAGTTTGGCCTGGTCTGGCGTGGTCAGCCAGACGTTGACGGTTTCTCCGCTGGCTCTGGCCGTCCTGGCCATGCCTGCTGGAAGCGCGATCACGCCTAGAAGTAAGCAACCGATGATGGCGCACAAAGCGCCTCTAGAAATGCGTCGCTGCATAAAATCCTCCTGATATAACATCCATGTTCATACAGAGCGAGAAGCTTTTTCTGTGTATACTCGTATCCGCCGGACACACAATGAGGAAACAGGCGGGCATACCTCCTTCAAGTATGGAAGGACAGTACGTAAATACGTTTTGAGGTCAGAACAGCCAGATTGGGTAGGAACCTCCTTTCTTCAAGACTTATTATAACTATTAAATAAACTATTGTCAATACATAAAGCGTAATAGCGCAATATTGCAAACAGCTTCGCAGTATGGTGCCGCATGTATTTACGAACTATATACAATGAGTCAAAAAGTGGTATTCTTTATGAGTGTGAGGATGAGAAAGAAATCAAAGGAAAGGATGAATGTATGGCAAAAAAGAAGCGAAGAAGTACAAGCGCTAGCGCGACGGTGCCACGGCGTATAGATACGACCGAGGGGCGGGAAAGCGGCGCGCAGGCCCTACAAGAGGTGAATACATCTGTTGAGCAGGAGGAGTATGCTCCTACACCTGTGCCTCGACGTACAGATGCACCTGCACCACGCAGGAATGAGCCAGCACCGGCGACGAAGGGCGCAGGGAGTGTATCCGAACAGCGCAAGAGCAATGGGTCACCAACGAGTAGAGGGAGTGCGTCCGAACAGCGCAAGAGTTATCAGCAAGTAGCAGCGCAGAAGCGTCGGCGTACGGTGCAACGGAGCTGGTTGCAGCGGAACCCCTGGGCGCTGGTGGCAGGGATCGCTGTCGTCGTTGCTCTCGTTGTTGGTATCTTTTTCCTGGTCGCGAAAAATCAGACAAATCATGCAGTAATAGGACCGAGCGACCCCGCTGTCCTGCGCGAGGTAACGTCGGTCAAAGCAAACGTACTGGCCAGTGTCGGTACCGGCGGTCTGAATACACAGAACATTATACAGGCCGTGCCACCCGGAACTCCCCCGCTCACAGGCCCAAATGGTAAACCTGCATTCTTCTATTATGGCGCGGAGTTTTGTCCGTACTGTGCCGCCCAGCGCTGGTCCGTTGCGGTCGCGCTCAGTCGCTTTGGCACTTTCAGCCAGCTCCCGCTGACGGCCTCCAGTA
>JAABUQ010012657.1_pt1 | contig 10430 bp, 7 predicted proteins | sample 5560001 | NCBI WGS metagenome assembly JAABUQ01 (sample SAMN10711888, study PRJNA513371) | rock metagenome | isolation source: Antarctica rocks | place: Antarctica: Victoria Land, Finger Mt nord | collected 2015-12-18 | reverse complement strand
GTGATCGGCGAGCCACTGTTCATCAGAGCCAGCGCTTCTTCCGGAGTCACCCGGTTAATTCGCAACTCGCGGCGAAAGCGCCAACGCTGCAGAAACTTCCACGCAATGTATCCCGCGATCAGACCGATGACGATCATGCCCGCCCGGCGGCCGAACAGCCCCAGCATAACCAACAACTCGTCAATCTGCCGGTGAAACAGCTTCCCCGCCAGCAGGTAGCTGACCGACCATATGCCGCACCCCGCCACATCGGTCAAAAGGAACCGCCAGCGCCGCATGTGACTGGCGCCGGCCAGCGACATGGAAACCAGACTGATGCCCGGTATAAACTTGGCGAAGAGCAGCGTCCACGCACCCCGCTTCCGAAACGCCAGCTCCGTTTTGCGCACGCACGTATCCGGTTCAAGCGAGAGTTTACACAATAGCGCCAGCACCGACCGGCCGCGTCTCCGCCCCAACTCATACCAGAAAATATCCCCGGCCAGTGCCGCCGCCATAGCGGTCGCAACCGAAGCCCAAAAGGAGTACAGACCATCCCCCACCAGAGCCCCCATCACGAGCACCAGAGGATCACCCGGCAGAGGCGCGCCCGCTTCCACCGCAAACACGTAGCAGAACAGAAAAGCGTAACCATGCTGCAGAAGCAGCGAACGGAAGGACGGCACTGAATCCAGCTTGCCACGTCCACGGCATCAAACCAGGGAAGTATACTCATTCCCCGATAAAATCGAGCTGGTGACCCGTACAAACGATCCCCACGACCTGCAACGGTTCGTAGACGCCCAAGGCCCCGTCTTCGAGCAGGTGCGTTCAGAATTGCGCGCGGGCCGAAAAGAGAGCCATTGGATGTGGTTCATCTTTCCACAGCTAAAAGGCATCGGCCACAGTCAAATGGCAAGCAAGTACGGCATCGCATCGCGAGAAGAAGCAGAGGAGTACCTGAAGTACTCAACGCTCGGGCCCAGGCTAAAGGAGTGTACCCAGCTGGTGAACGCCATCGAGGCACGTTCCATCGACGCCATTCTCGGCTACCCTGACAATCTAAAGTTCCGATCCTCGATGACCTTATTCGCCCTCGCCGCCCCTGAAAATGAGGTCTTCCAGCAGGCGTTACAAAAGTACTTCAGCAGTGAATTCGACCCACTGACCATCGACCGCCTCTAACGAGTCAAGATTCCGATCGCAACTTACTGGCGATAACAGCCATCAGATCGATCCACCTCGTAGGATCTCTCGTCTGAGCTCATTGAGGGAAGTCTACTAGATCTCTGCTGATTGCTTCTGGGGCGTAAACGCTTGAGCCAATGAGAAACTAGGCTTTTCTCAGGGAACGAAGTTTCAAATGCCGAAGCTTGCGGCATCGGACCTTTCGGTCGCCCAAAGCTTCGCATCCTTAACAACAGAACAATGGCTCTCAAGAAATCCGAACTCTACAGCTCGCTCTGGTCCAGTTGCGACGAACTGCGTGGCGGCATGGATGCCAGCCAATATAAGGACTACGTCCTGGTCCTGCTGTTCATCAAATACGTCAGCGACAAATACGCCGGCGTGCCTTACGCGCCCATCACCATCCCCGAAGGGGCCAGCTTCAAAGACATGGTCGCGCTCAAAGGCCAGCCCGATATCGGCGACCAAATCAACAAAAAGATCATCGCGCCACTCGCCAACGCCAACAAGCTGTCCGACATGCCCGACTTCAACGACGCCACCAAGCTCGGCAGCGGCAAGGAAATGGTGGACCGGCTTACCCACCTGATCGCCATCTTTGAAAAGAAGGGGCTGGATTTCAGTAGGAATCGCGCCGAAGGCGACGACATTCTGGGCGACGCCTATGAATACCTCATGCGCCACTTTGCCACGGAGAGCGGCAAGAGCAAGGGCCAGTTCTACACCCCAGCAGAGGTCAGCCGCATCATCGCGCAGATCATCGGTATTCGCGACGCGCCCACCACAAACAACACCACCGTGTACGATCCGGCTTGCGGGTCTGGGTCTTTATTGTTGAAGGTCGGCGACGAAGCCAGCGCTCGAGTCACACTCTACGGCCAGGAAAAAGACGCCGCCACCTCCGGTCTCGCCCGCATGAACATGATCCTGCACAACAACCCCACCGCGCTCATCGTGCAGGGCAACACGCTAGCGGATCCCAAATTCAAGGATGGCGAAACCCTCAAGACGTTCGATTACGTCGTCGCCAATCCGCCTTTCAGCGATAAGCGCTGGAGCCACGGCATCGATCCGCTCAACGATCCCTACGATCGTTTCAACCGCTTCGGTACCCCACCCGCCAGGCAGGGCGATTACGCTTACCTCCTGCACATTGTCCGCTCCCTCAAGAGCACCGGCAAAGGCGCCTGCATTCTGCCGCACGGCGTCCTGTTTCGCGGGAATGCCGAAGGCGACATCCGCCGCGCGCTCATCCGCAAGGGCTACATCAAGGGCATCATCGGTCTGCCGCCCAATCTCTTCTATGGCACCGGCATTCCCGCCTGCCTCATCGTTGTCGACAAGGAAGACGCCCACGCCCGCAAGGGTATCTTCATGATCGACGCCAGCGCGGGCTTCCTCAAGGACGGCAATAAGAACCGTCTCCGCGCCATGGACATCCACAAGATCGTCGACGTCTTCAACAAGCGGCTGGAGCTGCCGAAATACTCCCGCATGGTCGGCGTCGAAGAAATCGAGAAGAACGATTTTAATCTCAACCTCCCGCGCTACATCGACAGCCAGCGAACGGAAGACATCCAGGACATCGAAGGCCATCTGCGCGGCGGCATCCCTACTGCGGATATCGATGCCCTCCACAGCTACTGGGCCGTCTGCCCCCAGCTCCGGCAGACGCTGTTCAACGACAACCGCCCCGGCTACCTCGACCTAGCGGTCGAAAAGGCAGCTATCAAACCCGCCATCTACGAGCACCCCGAGTTCGTCGCTTTTATCGGCTGCATGAATAAGTTATTTGCAGCGTGGCGGGAGCGCACCAGATCCATGCTCAAGGGCTTGCAACGCGGCTGTCATCCCAAGCAGGTGATCGCCGCACTCTCGGAAAACCTCCTCACTCACTACAGCGGCCAGCCCCTTATTGACAAGTACGATGTCTATCAGCACTTGATGAACTACTGGGCTGAAACCATGCAGGACGATTGCTACCTCATCGCCGCAGATGGTTGGAAGGCGGAGACCCACCGAATTCTCTCGGAAAACAAGCAGAAGAAGATAGTAGACAGAGGCTGGACCTGCGACCTCGTGCCGAAGTCGCTCATCCTGGCCCGCTACTTCGCCGCCGAGCAAGAGGCGATCACGAAATTGGAAACCGAAATCGAAAGCATAGCCGCTCAGATGACCGAGATGGAGGAAGAGCACGGCGGCGAAGAAGGAGCCTCCTCGGAGTTGGACAAGGTCAACAAAGGCAACGTCACGGCCCGCCTGAACGAAATTAAAGCGGACGAAGAGGCTAAAGAGGAAGCTGGCGTGCTCTCTTCCTGGTTGAAACTCTCCAATCAGGAGTCCGGCCTCAACGCACAACTTAAAAACGCTGAGGCTACGCTTGATGCAAAAGCCTACGCCAAGTACCCCACGCTTACGGAAGACGAGATCAAGACGCTCGTTGTGGACGACAAATGGCTGGCTGCTATCGATGCCGCCATTCACGGTGAGATGGACCGCATCAGCCAAGCGCTCACCCGGCGCGTGAAGGAACTCGCCGACCGTTATGAAAATCCATTGCCGCAGCAAGTCGGCAAGGTCGCCGATCTGGAGCAGATCGTGAACAGACATCTGGAAAAGATGGGATTTTCATGGAACGCAGGCCAGGCTACAAACTGACGGAAGTTGGGGCGATTCCCGAGGATTGGGGGGGCGCTACTCTTGGGGACCTCACGGTCATGATGACTAACGGGTTCGTCGGCACAGCAAGACGTCACTATGCCAGAAACGACAACGGCGTGTTATACATCCAAGGCTACAACGTCGAGGAGAACTCGTTCAACCTTCACGGCATCAAATTCGTCACTGAAGAGTTTCACAAGGCACACATGAAATCGTGCCTCCAAAGTGGCGACTTGCTTACCGTCCAAACAGGCGATATAGGGCTTACAACCGTAGTTCCAGACCAGTTGGCCGGCTCGAATTGCCATGCGCTGATCATCTCTAGGCTTGACAGGAAGTCAGCCTCTCCGGCCTTCCTCTCCTATTATTTGAACAGCCAACTCGGTCGATCCAGACTGAAGCTAATCCAAACCGGGACCACGATGAAGCACTTGAATGTCGGAGACATGCTTCAGTTCCTTGTCCCTCTTCCGCCGACTAAAGCAGAACAAGAAGCGATTGCGGAGGCCCTGGGGGATGCAGATGCTCTCATCGAATCCCTTGAGCAACTCATCGCCAAGAAGCGCCTCCTCAAACAAGGTGCCATGCGGGAATTGCTCCGTCCGAAGCACGGTTGGGTGCGGAAAAATCTTGGTGAGTTGGGGAGCATACAAAGAGGCGCGTCTCCCCGTCCAATCGACAGCCCAATCTGGTTCGATGACAATTCAACGATAGGCTGGGTTCGAATCTCCGACATTACCCGGGCTGGCATGTTTCTCCGGGAAACAACTCAACGATTGTCACCCTTAGGCGTCCAGAATAGTCGGCCAGTGAATCGAGGGAGCCTGATCATGAGTATCTGCGCAACTATCGGACGACCTATAATCACCGAAATTGACACTTGCATCCACGACGGATTTGTCGTTTTCGACAGGCTTAGGGCTAACAAGTACTTTCTCTATTACATCCTCAAATCGATCGAGAGTGGCTGGACCAAGCACGGTCAAACGGGTTCCCAAATGAACCTCAATACGACGCTGATCAATCGGACTGAGGTCGCAACGCCCCAAACGAAGGGCGAACAGCAAGAGATCGCCGAAGTCTTCTTTTCCATGGATGCCGAAATCGCCGCCCTAGAATCCAAGCTCGCCAAAGCCAGCGACATAAAGCAAGGCATGATGCAAAACTTATTAACCGGGAAGATTCGACTGATATGAGCATCGGCCAACTCGAACGCGCCACACAGAACCGGGTAATCGCACTCTTCCGCGATGAACTCGGCTACCGCTACCTCGGTGACTGGCGGGATCGCGACGACAACAGCAACATTGAAGAAAATTTGCTCACGGCCTACCTGACCAAAAACGGCTACAGCCCGGCGCAGATCAGCAAGGTAATCTATGATCTCCGGACGGTGGCCAATCACCATAGCCGCGGTCTCTACGGCAACAACAAAGCAGTGTACAGCCTGCTCCGCTACGGCGTGCCGGTGAAGATCGAGGCGGGGAAGGTCACCGACACCGTCCACCTGATCAACTGGGCGCAGCCGGAGAAGAACGACTTCGCCATCGCAGAGGAAGTCACGCTCCGGGGCAATCACGAGCGCCGTCCCGACATCGTGCTGTACCTGAATGGCATCGCCGTGGCCGTGTTGGAACTAAAGAATAGCCGTGCCTCCATTGGCGACGGCATCCGCCAAAACATTTCCAACCAAAGCATCGAGTTCAACGCGCCGTTCTTCACCACCGTTCAGTTCATCTTCGCCGGCAATGACTCCGAAGGACTGCAATATGGCGCTATCGAAACTCAAGAGAAGTATTTTCTGAAGTGGAAGGAGGACGAACAGGACAACACTCGCTTCAAGCTCGACAAATACCTGCTCAAGATATGCGCCAAGCACCGGCTAATCGAGCTGATGCATGATTTCGTGCTCTTCGACGGCGGGATAAAGAAGTTGCCCCGCGTCCACCAATATTTCGGCATCAAGGCGGCCCAGCAGCATGTCCATGAGCGCAAAGGCGGCATCATCTGGCACACCCAGGGCAGCGGCAAGAGCATCGTCATGGTGCTGCTGGCCAAGTGGATACTGGAGAACAATCCCCGCGCCCGCGTGGTCATCGTGACCGACCGCGACGACCTGGACACCCAGATCGAGGGCGTCTTCCGCGATGCTGGTGAGCCGATTCAGCGCACCACCAGCGGCCGCGATCTGATGAACCAGCTCGGCCAGGCCAAGCCGCGCCTGCTCTGCTCGCTCGTCCACAAATTCGGCAAAAAGGACGTCGGTAACTTCGACGGGTTCATCAAGGAACTCGAAGCGCAACCCTCTCAGACGGTCGGCGAGATTTTCGTCTTCGTCGACGAGTGCCACCGCACCCAGAGCGGCAGGCTCCACCGCGTCATGAAGGCCATCATGCCCAACGCCGTCTTCATCGGCTTTACTGGCACGCCCCTGCTCAAGAAGGACAAGCAGACCAGCCTGGAAGTCTTCGGCGGCTATATTCACACCTATAAATTCAGCGAAGCGGTGGAAGATGCCGTCGTGCTCGACCTGGTATACGAGGCGCGCGATATAGATCAGCGCTTGGGATCGGAAGACAAAATAGATGCTTGGTTTGACGCGAAGACCAAAGGTTTGAACGACTGGCAAAAGGACGCCCTGCGCGAGAAATGGGGCACGATGAAAAACGTGCTCAGCTCCAAGTCCCGTATGGACCGGGTGGTCAGTGACATCGTGTTTGACTTCAGCGTGAAGCCCCGCCTCAGCAGCGAGCGAGGCAATGCCATCCTGGTGGCATCGAGTATTTTTGAGGCCTGCAAGTATTTCACGCTATTCGGCAAGACACCCTTCAACGGCCGCTGCGCCCTGATCACCTCCTACAACCCGCTGACAAGGGACATCACCACGGAAGATACTGGTGCGAACAATGAGACCGACAAGGAGTTCATCTACAGCACCTACACCGAACTGCTGAAAAACGTCGACGCCAAGCCGGGCATGACCAAGACCGAGGCCTACGAGGAGCGTGCCAAGGAGTTGTTCAAGGACGAGCCCGCTAACATGAAGCTCCTGATCGTCGTTGACAAACTGCTGACTGGCTTTGATGCGCCGCCCTGCACCTATCTCTACATCGACAAAAGGATGCAGGATCACGGGCTCTTTCAGGCCATTTGCCGTACCAACCGGCTCGACGGCGAAGACAAGGAGTTCGGCTACATCGTCGATTACAAAGACCTCTTCAAAAAAGTCGAGAACGCCATCGCGGTGTATACATCCGAGCTCGATCATAGCGACGGCAGCGGTGTGGATCCAGAGATTCTCCTCAAGGACCGCCTGACGAAGGGCCGCGAGCGTCTGGACAACGCGCTCGAAGCGATTGCCATGCTCTGCGAACCGGTCGAGCCGCCCCAAAGGCGAGCTGGAGCACATCCACTACTTCTGCGGCAACACCGAAATTCCCGATGACCTCAAGGCTTGCGAGCCGCAGCGCGTCGCTCTCTATAAAGCAACCGCGGGCTTGGTGCGCGCCTTCGCCAACCTTGCGGACGAACTGGATGCCGCCGGTTACAGCGAGTCAGACATCAGCCGCATCAAGCAGGCGCTCAACCGCTATCTGAAACTGCGCGAGATCATCCGCAAAGCGAGCGGCGAGAGTCTCAACCTGAAAGCGTACGAGGCCGACATGCGGCACCTAATCGATACCTACATCGAAGCCGATGAGTCTAGAAAGATCTCGCCCTTCGACAATATGCCACTTCTGGAACTGATCGTCGAAACCGGTATTGCGGAAGCAGTCAACCGCCTGCCCGACGGGATCAAAAGCAGTAGAGCGGCCATAGCCGAGACCATCGAAAACAACGTCCGCAGGAAGATCATTAAGGAGCACCTCAACGACCCGGCTTTTTACGACAAAATGTCCGCGTTGCTCGATGAGATCATCGCTGGCCGCAAAGCCAGGGCCCTCGAGTATGAAGAGTACCTGAAACGCATCGCCGCGCTGGCGAAGAGAGTCGAGGCGGGCCAGGCCGAGGACACACCCCAGGAAGTAAATACGCCTGGACGCCGCGCCCTTTACAACAACCTCAATCAGGACCGGGATCTGGCGCTCAAGCTCGACGAAGCGGTCAAGAAGAACCGGCCCGACGGCTGGCGCGGCGTCCATACCCGTGAGCAAATCATCAAGAGCGCCTTATACGACGTGCTGCAGGACGTGAACGACGTGGAGCGAATCTTCCTTATCATCAAACAGCAGAGGGAATACTGATGGCCACGAAGATCTCGCTCGGTGAGATCGCCCTGGACGTCGTGAAGAAGGACATCAAGAACGTCCATCTGAGTGTGTATCCACCCACGGGCACCGTGCGGATCTCCGCGCCGCTTCGCATGGACCTCGACACCATCCGTGTGTTTGCCATTTCCAAGCTCGGCTGGATCAAGCAACAGCAAAAGAAGCTGACCGAGCAGCAGCGCGAACCACCTCGCGAGTACCTGGACCGGGAAAGCCACTATCTGTGGGGAAGGCGCTATCTACTTCAACTCATCGAGCAAGATGCCGCACCGCGAATCGAGCTAAGGCACAATCGCCTCATCCTTCAGATTCGGCCGGAAACGGGTGAAGAGAAGAAACAGGCCATGCTCGAAGAGTGGTATCGTGGGCACCTCAAACAAGCAGTGCCTCCCTTAATCGCCAAATGGGAGCCGCTCATGCATGTGAACGTCCAACGGTTTTTTGTGCAGCGAATGAAAACCAAATGGGGAAGCTGCAGCCCGGCCGCCGCAAGCATTCGACTCAATACCGATCTGGCGAAAAAGCCACGGGAATGTCTCGAATATATAGTTGTGCATGAAATGGCGCATCTGCTGGAGCCTACTCACAACAGCAGCTTCACCGCCCACATGGACCTTTTTATACCGAACTGGCGATTTTGCCGTGAAATGCTGAATCAGCTTCCTGTACGGCATGAGAGCTGGCGGTACTGACCCTGAAAGTCCGTCCAAACGCGATAAACCCCACTTTTTCGTACCCGCCAAAACCCAGTCACAACCTCTATTTGCTCTGCTTTCAACCGCTTACAAGGAATCATTTGGTAAGGGTGTGCTATACTCCCTACTGAAGCAGTTAAGCTTCAAACCAAGCCCGGTGCGGTTCCGCACCGGGCTTTCCATTTCCAGGAGCACCCCAATGTCAACCGAAGCACAAATCGCAGCCAACAAAGCCAACGCGCAGCACTCTACTGGTCCGAAGACACCGGCCGGGAAAGCCGCCTCCTCCGTAAACCACATCCGCCACGGCCTTACCGGTGAATTCCGCCTTATGGCCGGCGAAGATCCGGGCGAGTACGACCTCCTGCGCTGCGGCTTCGTAACCGAGCACAAACCCACCACCTTCACCGAAGAAATCCTGGTCGAAAGAATGGCCCAGCATCAATTCCTCTGCCAGCGCGCCCTCTCACTCCAAAGCATCGTCCTCGAAAGCCGCGGCAAGCGCGAACAAGACGTTGAACGCTCCCTCGCCCTCTACATGCGCTATCAAACCACCAACGAACGAGCCTTCCACAAGTGCCTGAATGACCTGCTAAAGCTTAGAGCAGAAAAGAGAAAGGCCGAAATTGGCTTCGAATCGCAGGAGCGTGCTAAGGCCGAGGCCGCCCGAAAGGAAAGCAACCAGGCGATCCGCCAAAACACCGAAAATCGCAAGCAGGAACTACACAAATTCCAGGTTTGGCTCGCTGAAGCCAAGGCCGAACACCAGGAACTGCTCACCATGAAGATGGAAACACCCGAAATCCGTGTTCCTAACCGGCTGGAACGCACCCGAGCCCGTCAACAAGCCGCCTAGCGGGGCTCAAATCTGACTCGTTCGGCTAGGCTCGCACGCAAGGTGTGCGCCCCGTTCCTTCGTAGCCGCAAGTCAGCCAACAGCATCTAATTATTGAGCTTGGTTCTAGTCGAAGAAAGCCAAGCCGGACTAGGACTTAGAGTACCGAAGAGACGGCTCTACCACCGTAGATTCCGATAATCCTGGGAAGCTCCAAACGAATAGCTTGCCCTTTGTATAGTAGTTTTCCGAAAGTAATCCACAACCTGTCGTGGGGTTGAGTGAAATCTTGTATTGACTCCAAGGTTTATCTGGAGCATCATGGATCTCGTCCCCACCCGCAAGAAAATCACATGGGCCAGCTAGCCGTAAACCTCGCACTCAAAGTTAAAGAACTGCATCGATCCTTGCACAAGGAAGAGCGCACCGGGGTGTCATTCCCCCGCCACTTCACCACCAAATTGGAGCCCGGTACCACCCCCTACGACCAGGTCGCCTGGGAGCGCCGCAACGCTACCATTGGGAACGGCTCAGGATCGGTGATCTTTGAGCAGCGCGACATCGAAGTGCCCGTCGATTGGTCTCAAACTGCCACCAACATCGTCGCCAGCAAGTACTTCCACGGCCGCCTCGGCTCGCCCGACCGCGAAACCAGCGTCGCCCAACTCGTCCATCGTGTTGTCGACACCATCGCCGATTGGGGCCTCGCAGGCAACTACTTCAAAACCTCGGAAGACGGCGAAAACTTCCGCCAGGAACTGGCCCATCTGATGCTGACCCAAAAGGCCTGCTTCAACTCGCCCG
>JAABUQ010012656.1_pt1 | contig 10430 bp, 8 predicted proteins | sample 5560001 | NCBI WGS metagenome assembly JAABUQ01 (sample SAMN10711888, study PRJNA513371) | rock metagenome | isolation source: Antarctica rocks | place: Antarctica: Victoria Land, Finger Mt nord | collected 2015-12-18 | reverse complement strand
CAAAGGAGTCAATGAAAGGCAAGCTCTATCGTGCTGCCTTGAACGATACGTTCCTCACACGCCTCCTTGCCCAGTTCGGCAAAACGCAAATGCGATAGCCCTGGGGGATGGGTGGGATGACGCGGAGCGTCACCCCAGGGCCGCAAGCGCGGCTCGCGTCAGGCTTGGATGCCGCCTACTGGACGCTTGGGTCATCCGCAGGGTTGACGTACATGACGGCGAACGGACCCTCGCCGTGCACCTGGACGACCGTGTCGCGGCTGGCCCATGCATAATGGTTCATGTTGGCCGGCATTGCGGCAAACCCGCCGGGTTCGAGGGTGACAGTTTTGGCCCGATCCAGTCTGTCGCCCATGCCGGCATGGAAACTGCCCGACAAGACCGTCACGTTTTCCGCGGTGGGGTGGTGGTGAGCGGGGATCTGATCGGTGGCCGGCAGTTTGAGGCGGATCACGTAAAGCCCACTCTTGGACGGATCGCCGGAGAGCACTGCAAGCTGCGGGCCTTTTGGCAACGTCGGGGGTGCTGGTCCCCACTTGGCGGCGGCAGGCCGGGCAAGCAGGTTGGCATGGTCTTGTCCACAAACCGGAAGCGTGCCGGCCAGCAACACGGCAAGCGCCGTTAAACCTATACGCATGAACGACCTCCCTTATGGTCCGGCTTCGTTTGGTGGCCGAACTTCAAGACAGGATATGCCGGTCCAGGTTGCCGCTTTTATCACGAGTTTGTAATTTTTCGTAGCGGCCCGGTGCTGTGCCGTCAGGCCCGATGTGACATCCCGAGAACATCGAACATCGAGTAAAGACCTGGCATCCGACCGGCCGCCCAGCCTGCCGCCCGGACTGCGCCGACTGCGAACACCCGGCGGTCAAAGGCGCGATGGGTCAGCGCGACCTGCTCGGCGCCGGCGGCGAACAGCAGCGTGTGCTCGCCCACGACCTGGCCGCCGCGCAGCGCCGCGAAGCCGATGGCGCCGGGCGGGCGGGGGCCGGTGTGGCCGTCGCGCCCGCTCACCATCACATCGTCGAGCCGCACGCCGCGGCCCCGCGCCACCGCCCGGCCCAGGCCGATGGCGGTGCCGGAAGGGGCGTCCACCTTCTGCCGGTGGTGCATCTCGACGATCTCCGCGTCGTAGGTTTCGGCCGGCAGGGCGGCGGCGATCTGCTCGGCGAGCGCCAGCACCAGGTTCACGCCGGGCGCGAAGTTGGCGGCATGGACGACGGGGATGCTGGCGGCGGCCTCCGCCACCGCGGCCTCGTCGGCGGCTGACAGGCCGGAGGTGCCCAGCACCCAGGCGGTGCCGGATTGCGCCATGGCGGCGGCGTGCGGCTGCGCCGTCGAGGCGTGGGTGAAGTCGATCACCACGTCCGACTGTGCGGCAAGCGCGGCCAAGTCCGGCAGCACGGCAACATCCGGGGGCGGCGTCCGGTCCGATCCCGGCCGCAGCGTGCCGCCGGCGACCGCATGCCCGGCCGAAGCGATTTCTGCCGTCAGCAGCAGGCCCATCCGCCCGCCAAGCCCCGCCACTCCAATGCGCATTCCATGCTTCCCGACGTGTTGCGCCCAAGCACCCCCGCGCGCTCGGCACGCGGGGGGTATTCGACCAAGGCCTATGCAGCGTTCTTGAGCATCAAGCCTCGATAGACCGCCGTTTCGAAATCGATGTAGCCCGCGACCGAGACCGGATCGGCGAACGGGAAGATCTGCGTCGCCCAGAACCCGCCGATGCCATTCTGGCGGTCGATCCAGTAGAACAGGTTGGCGAGGCCGGCCCAAGCGAGCGCGCCCGCGGGACGGCCGGTCGGCGCTTCTGCGTCGTTTACCATGAACGTCAAGGCCCAGGACTTGGGCTGCCCAGGGAAGAACTCCGCATGGTTGGACAGCGAGGGGATCACGCCGGGCAACCCCTTGACCTTCATGTCGCCAAGGCCGTTCTTCTCGGCCATGAGGACGGTCTCCCGCTCCAGCACGCGGCCGCCTTCGCCATCGCCGTCGTTCAGCCACATGCGTATGAAGCGGCAGTAGTCGCCCACCGTCGAGTAAAGGCCATGGCCGCCCATGTGGACCTCCGGCTCCTGCGGCAGCTCGAAGTCGTTGAGCGGCGTCAGGCTGCCGTCGGCCTCGCGCTGGTGGATGCGCGCCAGGCGGGACCGCATGGACGGCGTCATGGTGAACGCCGTGTCCGCCATGCCGAGCGGGGCGAAGATCCGTTCCTGCATGACCTCGCCCAGCCGCTTGCCGGTGACGCCTTCCACGACCTGGCCCGCCCAGTCGATGTTGGAGCCGTATTCCCAAGCCTCGCCGGGATCGAACAGCAGCGGCGTGTTGAGCGCCGCCCTGGACGCGGTGCCAACGGCCGGCTGGCCGTGCTCCTGCGCCAGGCGAAGGTAGTGCTCGTTGAAGATGTCGTAGCCCAGCCCGGCGGTGTGCAGCAGCAGCATGCGGGTGGTGATGTCGCGTTTGGGCGCGCGGAGCCTCGGCTTGCCCGCGTCGTCGAAGCCGTCCAGCACCTGCAGCTTGCCGATCTCCGGCGCGTAGGCCTTGGCGGGCGCATCGAGATCGACCTTGCCCTCCTCGACCAGTTGCAGGACGGCGGTGCCGGTGATCGCCTTCGTGGTGGACCAGATCGAGAAAACGGTGTCGGTCGTCATGTCGGCGTCTTGGCCGAGCACGCGCTTGCCGGCCGCGCCCTCGTAAATGACGCCATTCCGGTCGGTGGCCATCGCCACCACGCCGGGAACACGTTGGTTCCCGGACACGGCCTGCTGCAGGATTGCGTCGCCCGGCGCTTTGATTGTGTTCATTGCCGTCCTCCCTTTTTCTGGCTGCATGACTGCCGCGCTTCCAAAAGGCTCGAAAGGTCGGCTTGACGTGCAGTCAGTCTTTGTAGCTCCATCTTCGGACGGCGGGAAGCGCGCGCGGCGTCCGCCGGGCCGCAGCCCTAATGCCGCTGAAGGCTGCGATACAGCCTGGCATACTCCGCGGCGGGACCGGCCCAGCCGTAGTCGCCGCGCATGGCGTTGCGCTGCATGCGTGCCCAGGCTTTCGGCTGCTGCCAGAGCCGGGCGGTGCGGGCGATGGCGTGCTCCAGCCCGGCGGCCGTCACCGGGGCGAACTGGATGCCCGTCGCCACCTCGGCCGCCTGCGCCGCCGGGTTCGCGTCGATCACGGTGTCCACCAGCCCGCCCACGTGCGCCACGACCGGCACCGCGCCGTAGCGCAGGGCGCAAAGCTGGGTGAGGCCGCACGGCTCGAACCGGGAGGGCACCAGCAGGGCGTCGCAGCCGCCCTGGATCAGGTGGGCGAGGCTCTCGTCGAACCCGGCCAGGAGGCCCACCCGGCCTGGGTGGGCGCGGGCCGCGGCGGCGAAGCCGTCCTGCAACGCGGGGTCGCCGGACCCCAGCACCGCAAGCTGCGCGCCGTGGCCCAGCAGGGCTGGCAAAGTCTCCAGCAGCAGGTCCATGCCCTTTTGCCGGGTCAGCCGGCTGACCACGCCGAACAGCAGCGCGGCCGGGTCGGGCGCGAGGCCCAGGCGGGCCTGCAAGGCTGCCTTGTTGCGCGGACGGCGGCGCAGGCGGTGCCCGCCGAATTCGGCGGCCAGGTGCACGTCGGCGCCGGGGTCCCAAACCGCCGTGTCGATGCCGTTCAGGATGCCATGCAGCACGCCCGACCGGGCGCGGAGCAGGCCGTCGAGGCCCATGCCGCCTTCCGGCGTGCAGATCTCGGCGGCGTAGGTCGGGGACACCGTCGTGATCGCATCGGCAAGCCGCAGCCCAGCCTTGAGGAAGCCGATGCCGCCGTAGAACTCCACGCCGTCCACATTGTAGGACGCAGGCGGCAAACCGAGCGCGCCGAGCAGCGCCGCGGGAAAGTGTCCCTTGAACGCCAGGTTGTGCACCGTCATCACCGTGGCCGGCCGCCTCGTGCCGGCATAATGCAGGTAGGCCGGCGCCAGACCCGCCTGCCAGTCATGCCCGTGCACCACGTCCGGCGCGAAGGACCCGGCGCCGCCCAGCCCGACCATGGCCGCCACCTGCGCGAGCGCCGCGAAGCGCTGCGGGTTGTCGGGGAAGTCCGTGCCGTCACGGTCGCCATACGGCGTGCCCGGCCGGTCGTACAGATGCGGCGCGTCGAGGCAGAACAGGCGCAGCCCCGCCGCCGTGCCCTCCAGCACCCGGGCCGGCCCGCCGAACAGGTCGGGCACGCTGTGCACGGGCACGGCGCCTTGCAGGGCGGCCAGCACGGCGGGGTAGCCCGGCACGAGCGACCGGACCTCGACCTCGTGCGCCGCCAGCGCCGCCGGCAGCGCGCCCGCCACGTCCGCGAGGCCGCCGGTCTTGACCAGCGGGTAGATCTCGGACGTGACCGACAAAACGCGGAGCGGCGTCACGCTTGCGGCTTGTTGGCCAGTTGCAGCTTGTCGATCATGGGTTGCGTGATGAGGCAGACGCCCCGCCCGGTGCGGCGGAAGCGGGCGGCGTCCTGCTCCGCGTCCTCGCCGACCACCAGGCCTTCCGGAATCTGCACGCCGCGGTCGATGACGACGTTGCGGAGCCGGGCGGAGCGGCCCACCGTGACGTAGGGCAGGAGCACCGCCGCGTCGATGACGGCCCGCGAATGGGTGTGCACGCCGGTGAACAGCAGGGAGCGGTGGATGGCGCTGCCGGACACGATGCAGCCGCCGGACACGAGGGAACTCACCGCCTGGCCGCGCCGCCCTGGCTCGTCGTGCACGAACTTGGCCGGCGGCGTGATCTCGGCATAGGTCCAGATCGGCCAGTCCCGGTCATACAGGTCGAGGCCGGGCACGAAGTCGGTGAGGTCGATGTTCGCCTCCCAATAGGCATCGACGGTGCCCACGTCGCGCCAATACGCCTCCGCCTCGGCGGACGACCGCACGCAGGAGGCGGCAAAGCGGTGGGCCACCGCCTTGCCGTGCTTGACGAGGTAGGGGATGACGTCCCGGCCGAAATCGTGGCCGCTCTCGGCGTCGGCGGCGTCGCGGCGGAGCTGGTCCATGAGGAACCGGGTGTCGAACACGTAGATGCCCATGCTGGCCAGCGCCTGGTCCGGGCTGCCGGGGATGCCGGGCGGGTCGGCGGGCTTCTCCAGGAAGGAGACGATGCGGTCGTCCTCGTCGACGCCCATGACGCCGAACCCCGTCGCCTCCATCCGCGGCACCTCGATGCAGCCCACCGTCACGTCGGCGTTCTGCTCGACGTGCTGCTGCAGCATCGGCTCGTAGTCCATCTTGTAGATGTGGTCGCCGGCGAGCAGCACGATGAAACGCGGCTCGTAGCTCTCGATGATGTCGATGTTCTGATACACCGCGTCCGCCGTGCCCGAGTACCAGCCGGTCTCCGTCACGCGCTGGCTGGCGGGCAGGATGTCGAAGCTCTCGTTGCGCTCCGGGCGGAAGAAGTCCCAGCCGCGCTGCAGGTGGCGGATCAGGCTATGCGCCTTGTATTGCGTGGCGACGCCGATGCGGCGGATGCCCGAGTTCAGCGCGTTCGACAGCGCGAAGTCGATGATCCGGCTCTTGCCGCCGAAATACACCGCGGGTTTGGCGCGTATGTCGGTCATCTCCATCAGCCGGCTGCCGCGCCCGCCGGCGAGCACGTAGGCCATGGCGCTGCGGGCAAGGGGCGCGTTCACCCCGGGGCTGGTGCGGATCATGCCTCGGCACTCCCCGGCGCCGGCTGCGGTCCTGATCCCGCTTGGGGCATGGCGTCCCAGATCTCGGTGGCATACTCGGTGATCGTGCGGTCCGAGGAGAACCAGGCGACGCCCGCGGTGTTGAGGATGCTCGCGCGCCACCAAGCCGCCGGGTGAAGCCAAAGCTGCTTTACCGCCTCCTGCTGGTCCAGGTAGCTTTGGAAGTCGGCAGCGATCATGAACGTGTCCCTTTCCAGCAGGTTGTGCACCAGCTCTTGGTAGCGGCTGGGTTCGTTGGGAGAGAACACGCCGGACCGTATGGCGTCCAGCGCCTGATGCAGCGCCGGGCAGGCGGCCACGTCGTCGTGCGCCGCAAGGCCCCGCTGCGTGCGGGCCAGCACCTGGTCGGCGGTCATGCCGAAGATGAAGATGTTGTCCGGCCCCACGTGGTCGCGCAGCTCGACGTTGGCGCCGTCCAGCGTGCCGATGGTCAGCGCCCCGTTCAGCGCGAGCTTCATGTTGCCGGTGCCGGACGCCTCCATGCCTGCGGTGGAGATCTGCTCCGACAGGTCGGCGGCGGGGATGATGGCCTCCGCCAGGCTCACGTTGTAATTCGGCAGGAACACCACCTTCAGCCGCCCGTTGACGGAGGGGTCCGAGTTGATGGCCTGCGCCACGTCGCAGGCCAGCCGGATCACCTGCTTCGCCGCGCGGTAGCCCGGCGCCGCCTTGCCGGCGAAGATCTTGACCCGCGGCACCCAGTCGCGCGTCGGCAGCGCCCGGATCGAGTCGTACAGCGCCACGGCGTGCAGGATGTTCATCAACTGGCGCTTGTACTCGTGGATGCGCTTGACCTGCACGTCGAACAGCGCGCCGGGGTTGACCGTGATGCCGGTGCGGTCGGCGATCACCCGGGCCAGCGCCTCCTTGCGGACCTGCCGCTGCCGGGCGAACGCCGCCTGGAGGCCGGGATCGCCGGCGTGGGGACGCAGGTCCGCGAGTGCGGCGGCGTCCTGCAGCACGCGCGGCCCCAGCGTCTCGACCAAAAGGCTCGTCAGCCCCGGGTTGGCGCGGTGCAGCCAGCGGCGGAAGGTGACGCCGTTCGTCTTGTTGTTGATGCGCCCGGGGTATTGGGCGTGGAGGTCGCGGAACACCGTTTTCTGCATCAGGCCGGTATGCAGGGCCGACACCCCGTTGATCGAGTGCGATCCCAGGAACGCCAGATGTCCCATCCGCACCCGGCGGCCATGCCGCTCGTCGATGACCGACAGCGTGCGCAGCAGCGCCTCGTCCGCCGTGCCGTGGGCGGTGACGCGCTCCAGGTGGCGCGCGTTCAGCAGGTAGATGATCTGCATGTGCCGCGGCAGCAGGCGCTCCATGAGCGAGACCGGCCAGGTTTCCAGCGCCTCCGGCAGCAGCGTGTGGTTGGTGTAGGCGAAGGTCTTGACGGTGGCGGCCCAGGCGGCGGCCCACTCGACGCCGTGCACATCGACCAGGAGGCGCATCATCTCGGCGACCGCGATGGCGGGATGGGTGTCGTTGAGCTGGATCGCCGCCTTGTCCGACAGGTTGGCCAACGTGCCGAACTGTTCCAGATGCCGGCGCAGCAGGTCCTGCAGCGAGGCGGAGGCGAAGAAGAACTCCTGGCGCAGCCGCAGCTCCTGCCCGGCGTCGCTCTCGTCGCCGGGATACAGCACGCGGGACACCGCCTCGATCCGCACCCGGTCGCGCATCGCGCCCACGTGGTCGCCGCGGTTGAAGTCGTCGAGCTGCATCGGCGTCGAGGCTTGCGCCGACCAGAGCCGGAGCGTGTTGGCGTGGTGCGCCTGGGCCGCGCCGACACTACCGTCAAGAAGGGGGCCGTCCACGACGGGGCCGCCCACCACCGGCATGTCGAAGGCGACGGCCAGCAGCGTCTCGGCCGGGTGCCAGGCATAGGCGGTGCCGCCGGCGCCGTCCTGCCGGACCACAGTGCCGCCGAAGCCGATGGGGTAGGCGACCTCGGCGCGCTCGAACTCCCAGGGGTTGCCGAGCGACAGCCAATCCTCCGGCAGCTCCTGCTGGATGCCGTCGACGATGACCTGGCGGAACAAGCCGTGCTCGTAGCGGATGCCGTAGCCGTAGGCGGGGATGCCGAGCGTCGCCATGCTCTCCATGAAGCAGGCCGCAAGGCGCCCAAGCCCGCCGTTGCCGAGTGCCGCGTCCGGCTCCTGCTCCCGCAGGCGTTCGAGGTCCACGCCCTCCGCCGCCAGGGCCGCCCGCACCTCCTCCATCAGGCCCAGGTTGCCGATGGCGTCGAACAGCAGGCGGCCGATGAGGAACTCGAGCGAAAGATAATAGACCCGCTTGCCGCCGTTCTCATAGGTGCGCCGGGTGCTCTCGAACCAGCAGTCCAGCACGCTGTCCCGCACCGCGAGCGCGGTCGCGACGAACCAGTCGCGCTCGCTGGCGACGAGGGGCGCCTTGCCGACCTGGTAGGTGAGCCGGGCGACGATCCTGGCCCGCATCTGCTCGGCGGGCGTTTCGCCGGCGAGGCGGGGGTCCGGTACGGCTGCGTCCATGTTCACATTCCTGTCCAGCGGTTGGCTGTGGCTTTGTTCAGTCTACGGGAACGGCGGCTATGCCATGCGCGACGGCATGTCTGCATCGTCATGGGCCGGTCCCGTCCATTCCCGCCAGAGCAGGATCAGCGCCGCCATGATGGCGGGGCCGACGAACAGGCCGAGCAGGCCGAACGTCTCTACCCCGCCCAGGATGCCGAACAGCACCCAAAGGAAGGGCAGGCGCGTGGAGCCGCCGATCAGCGCCGGGCGGATCGCGTGGTCGGCGACGAAGATGACGGCGGCGCCTGCGGCGAACAGCACCGCGGCCGCCACGGCCGTGCCCGTCGCGAGCACCAGCAGCGCCGCCAGCGCCAGCACCAGCATCGACCCCAGCGGAACCGTCGCCGCCACCGCGGTCAGCGCACCCAGCAGCACCGGATGCGGCGCCCCGGCCAGCCAATAGCCGAAGCCCAGCACGGTGCCGATGCCCAGGCCCACCAGCACCAGGCCGTCCACCGTGCCGTGGACGGAGGCGATGACCTGCTGACCGAGCCGCTCCCCGTCCGGGCCGAGCAGGCGGCGGCTGGCCGTGCGCATCTGCGCGACCAGGCCCGCCCCGTCGCGGAACAGGAAGAACAAGGTGGCGAGGGTGAAGCCGAACAGCACGCCGCGATGCGCCAACTGGGTGCCGAACTCGCGGCTGGCCAGCATGACCCGCGCCCGGTCCACCCGGCCCAGCAGCGCCTGCGCGTCCGCCGGGTCGCGCAGGTTGGCATCCCACCAGGTGGTCGCCTGCGCCGCGCCCACCGGCAGGCGCTTGAGCCAATCGGGCGCCGCCATGCCGTGGGCGCGCACGTCGGCCGCCACGCCCATGGCCAGCCACGCCTCATGGCTGAGCTGCACCACCACGAGCGCCAGCGGGATCACGAAGATGAGGGTGATGGCCGCGGTGAACAGCAGCGGCAGCAGCACGCGATGCCGCCCGGCGCCGAACCGCTGCTGCGTCCGCTGATACAGCGGCCAAGTGGCGATGGCCAGGATCGCCGCCCAGACTAGGGCACGCAGGAAGCCTTGGAGCACATACAGTCCGAGCGCCGCGAGGCCGATGGCGAGCGCGATCCGCGCGACCTGCTGGCCGTTTCGGGTCCGTTCGGCCTGGTGCGGGGCTGGCATGTCCATGTCGGGCGTCCTGTTTGCGGGCGGCTGGCGCCGCGTCGGGGAGGGTTATAGCGGGAATCGCCCGGCTTGGCATCGCCTTGCGGACCGGGGCCGGACGGGCCACGCTGCCAGGAGACCGGAGCAGGAGGCCAGGCATGGGCGGAACCGCAGAGACGGATTGGAAGCTGAACGGGGTGCGGGTGATCCCAGGCGACAGCCTGGACAGCAACACGCCGCAGACGCCGGGCATGAGCCGCGCCGCCGCCATCGACTTCGCCCGGGCCGGGGCGCAGAAGCTGTGGGCCGGCACGGTGCACATCCACCCCGACGCCAAGACCGGCGCGCACCACCACGGCGCGCTGGAAAGCGTCATCTACGTGCTGCGCGGCCGGGCGCGGATGCGCTGGGGCAACGCGCTGGAGTTCGTGGCGGAGGCCGGTCCGGGCGACTTCATCTTCGTGCCGCCCTACGTGCCGCACCAGGAGATCAACGCGAGCGCCACGGAAACGCTGGAATGCGTGCTGGTGCGGAGCGACAACGAGGCGGTGGTGGTGAATTTGGAGATTGCGGGGGTGGAGCGGCCGGAGGCGGTGGCTTGGGTGGACCCGATCCATCGGGGGGAGGGGAGGGCGTAAAGCCCTCCTCAAGCTAGATCGAGGACATACTCAAGCTGTCTCGGAGCGGGTTGAGCGGCGGACATCTCAAGCAACTTGTCGATTTGCGGCACGAGTTGAGCGCAATCCACATGAAAGTTAGCGTAGAAAGGCGGCGTTGGAATAGATGGCGAAAACAAGACGGGAGCTTCTGGGGCATCGGTAACGGCGGCTGGGTCCATATAAAGGATAGGTGCAGGGTTTTCCTGAAACTCCGGGCTGTCATAGATATGCAAGTCATGTCTCGATGCGAGATTTAAGCGACTTGAGATGACCCAGGGCTATTCAGTTCTGATTACTGGGTTCCAAGAGCGAGCAGCTGATCGAAGCTGACGGCGTTGGCGTAGAGCGCCAGGCTGATGTTCTGGACGCCGTTGGCGCGCAGGATGTTGAGGGCGAGCGAGCGGATGCGGGCCATCAT